>Ga0233425_10005865_pt1 | contig 18864 bp, 20 predicted proteins | sample Watercolumn_Towu_2_FD_181712 | JGI IMG/M metagenome (GOLD analysis project Ga0233425, IMG submission 181712) | Freshwater microbial communities from Lake Towuti, South Sulawesi, Indonesia - Watercolumn_Towuti2014_140_MG | ecosystem: Environmental > Aquatic > Freshwater > Lake | place... | reverse complement strand
GATCGCCGATGCGGTCATCGCGGCGTATCGCCGGGGGAACAAGGTCATCATCTGCGGCAACGGCGGGAGCGCCGCGGACTCGCAGCACATCTGCGCGGAACTGACCGGGAAGTTCTACCTGATCCGCGAGCCGCTCCCGGCCGTCTCCTTGACGGTGAACACGTCGTCTCTCACCGCCGTCGGCAACGACTTCTCCTTCGACGAGGTCTTCGTCAAACAGATGAAGGGCCTCGGGTTGAAGGGGGACGTCGCCATCGGCATCTCCACGAGCGGGAGCTCCGAGAACGTGATCCGGGCCCTCGACGCGGCACGGCAGAGCGGGCTCGTCACCGTGGCCTTCACCGGCGACTCCGGTGGTCGAATGCGCGATCGAGTCGACTACTGCCTCCGCATCCCCAGCTCCGATACACCGCGAATCCAGGAAGGCCACATCACGGCGGGGCACATCATGTGCGAGATCGTGGAAGCCGCGATCTTCGCCAAGGTGTAAGCCGTCCTTGTCCGGCGGTCCGGCCGAACGTCCGTCCGTGCGCGGTCCCCTGTCGGCTCGCGATCTCCTGCTGGGCATCGACGTGGGCGGGACCAAGTGCGTCGCGGTCATCGGAACCCGGTCCGGCTCGATCATCGAGCGCCGCGAGTGGGAATCTCGAGCGGGCGAGGGCCCGAAGCCCATGATCCGACGCATCGCGGACGCCGCCAGGGCCCTCATGGACCGCACGGGAGGCGTCGTCGCTTGCGGCGTGTCCATGCCGGGCCCGCTCGACGTCGAACGAGGCGTCATCGAGGACCCACCCAACCTCCCCGGATGGCACGACGTGCCGCTTCGAGAGGTCCTCGAGCGGGAGATCGGCCTGCCGATCCGGATCGAGCACGACGCGGTCGCGTGCGCGCTGGCCGAGGCCAGGTGGGGGAGGGGAGGCGCCGCCAGACGGCTCGTGTACCTCACCTGCGGGACCGGGTTCGGCATGGGTCTGCTCATCGACGGCGAGCCTTTCTACGGGGCGCATGGCCGTCCACCCGAGATCGGTCACCTCAGGTTGCACGACGATGGACCGATCGCATTCGGGCGCCGCGGAAGCGTCGAGGCGTTCTGCGCCGCTCCCGCGCTCGGGAGGATCGCCGTGTGGAAGTTCCCTGCTCGCTGGCCCACGAGCGCTCGTCCCGAAGAGGTCGCCTCCCTCGCGTCCGGGGGTGACGCCGAGGCGCGCGCCGTTGTGGCGACCAACGCCCGCGCCACCGGCGAAGCGTGCGCGCTCGTCGCGGACCTCCTCCACCCCGATCTCATCGTCCTCGGGAGCCTGGCCCGGTACCTCGGCCCGGACTGGGTCGATGCGGTCAGGGCATCGTTCGCCGGCGAGGCGCTCCCCGGCGCCGCCTCGAGCTGTCGGATCGTACCGAGCGGTCTCGGCGAGAGAGTCCAGGACCTGTCTGCCGTGGCCGTCGCGGTCCGAGACCTCGAGACGAGGCGACGGTGATCCGCGCAGGCGGTCGCCATCGTCTCGAGCTACGTCCTCCTCGACTCCCGGAAGGAGGCGACCGCGGCTTCATGGACCGCCTCGAGCTTGGCGACCTGGGTCTCCCAGCTATACTGGGCGACCATCACATCCCGGGCGGCTGCCCCCATTCGTCGTCGATTCTCCGGCGCCTCGAGCAGCGAGACGACCGCCTCGGCGAACGCCGCGGGCTCGTCCGCGACCAGCCCATGCTCGCCCACCGTCGCACGCACCCCTTCGAACGCGGCCGTGGTGCACACCGTGGCCATCCCCATGCTCATCGCTTCGAGCACCTTGTTCTGGACGCCTCGCGCGAGACGCAACGGGACCACGGCGAGCGACGCGCTCGCCATGTAGGGCCTGATGTCGTCCACTGCCCCCGTGACCGCCACGCCCGGGATCGAGCGTAAGGCGAGCACACGTTCGGACGGGCGCGCTCCGACGATGGTGATCCTCGCCTCGGGCCTGCTCCTCTGGACGAGCGGGAGGACCTCCCGGCAGAAGAACTCCACCCCCTCCTCGTTGGGGAAGTAGTCCATCACGCCGACGAAGACCATGTGGTCGCTCTCGGGCTCTCCCGGCTGCGGCGAGAAGTACTCGACATCGACGCCGTTCTCGGCCACGGCGGAGTCGGCATGAGGGATGAAGCGCATGAGCTCTTGCCGCTCCTCCTCCGTGACGACGAGGCATTTCTGATAGCGATGCGCGATGGATCGCTCATACATGAGCAACCGCACGGCCTCGGATGCGTACACCCAGCTCTTGGGCCACGATCTCATCCTGCTCATCTGCCGCCACTTGATGGAGTCCAGGTCCGCGAACTGCATCACCCGCGGCACGTGACTGCACCAGTCCACGTACTGGGCCATGCTCGAGGAGTAGACGTGGATGAGATCGAAGCCCGTCGTCGCGATCCGCCACGCCACCTTGGCCGCGAGGCGCGGCGAGAAATAGAAAGGAAGCGTGAGCGGAAGCGGAGACGCGGCGAGCGCCATGGCCTGGAAGTTCGAACGCCATCGAGGGACCACGGCGATGTCGAGCGAGGCGCACAGGTCACGCAACGGCTGCAGCCCTTCGATCTCGTCGTCCCCGTCGCTGAGCGAGGCCAGATGCACCTCGTGGCGCCTCGAAAGCAACCTGATCTCGTGGTAGGTGGTGATCCTGTCACCGCGGTTGGGTGGATATGGGACTCGTTGAGACAGGAACAGGATGCGCACCGATCCCCTCCGAGGTCTTCGTCGTGAGGTTTGATGAATATCCCAGGGGGACGGGGAGATCAATCCGGCTCGAACGGCGCCGGCGACTCGGACAGGACGACATCGACCGCGGCGGCGAGGTCCGAGACCGCATGGTCCGCGCCTGCACGTGTACGTGCCGACGGATCGTTGGACAGCGGACCCACGAGGATCGTCCGACACCCCGCTGACCTGCCCGCTTCGATGTCGCTGGGACGATCCCCGATCATCCAGGATGCGTTCAGGTCCAGGTCATGCTCGCACCCGGCCGCGAGGATCATGCCGGGCCTGGGCTTCCTGCAGTCGCACCCGTCGGTCGTGTCGTGCGCGCAGGAGTAGAAGAGATCGATCCGCGCCCCCTCTCGCTCGAGGCGGGTGGAGAGCTCTTCGTGGATCGCTTCGAGGTCGGCAACGGTCATCAGCTTCCGGGCGATCCCGCGCTGGTTCGTCACCATCACGACCAGCCAGTTGGCCTGGTTGAGCCGGTGGATGGATCTCCCGACAAGAGGGAGGAGCACGAGCTCGGGCACGGACTTGATGTAGTCACCCTCCGGCGCCTTGCGGTTGATGACCCCGTCACGGTCGAGGAAAACGGCTCTTCTCATGCGCGCCCTTCACTCGGGCACCCCCGGACCTATGCACCACCAGATCTGAAGCTCGGAGGCATCGCACGTCCCGGGACGCCGAGGACCACCTTGTCGTCCTCGATGTCCTTCATGGCCACGGAGTTCGGACCGACCCATACCCTGTGTCCGATCTTCACGTGACCGAAGACTTTTGCACCAGGGCTCATGTAGAGGTAGTTCCCGACATCAGGCGTCCCGCTCTCCATCCCGATGTTGGACGAGAGCGCGGTCCCCTGATTGAACGTGGACCGGAACCCGATCTTGACGTCGGGTCCGATGAACACGCCCTGCGGGTGTCCGATCCGCAGCCCCGGTCCGACGTCCGCCTTGTGAGATATCTCTGCGCCCGTCAGGCTGTGATTGAACATCTGGACCATGTACGCCGGCAGCTTGAGCCCTCGCTCGAACAGCCATCGTGAGCAGCGGTACATCACCGTGGAGTAGAAACCCAGGTTATGAAGGCAATTGACGAGCCGCTTTCGGTCGAGCCCCTTCGCCCGCCAGCCCTCTGGGTCCTGATCATTCTCCACGTCCACCGGGCCCCCCGACCATTCGATGTCGCAGAGCAGCGTGTCCCAGAAACCGGGCCTCATCTCCGTTGAGGTCTCTCCTACCGCCACTGGTGTCGATTCCTTCTCGTCCATGTCGCTCTCCTGAACGCCACCGATCCTCGGCAGGTCATCGACTTCGCCGGACCTCAGTCGAGGCTCTCGGCGCTGAAGTTATCGAAGTAGGCCATGAACTGACAGAGCGTGATCCCGAAACGACCAGGCCCGAAGAGCGGGGCGACGTCGGGGTCGTCAGGGTCGTAGTCGGCCGCCGGATGGTCCGGGTGTTCCGGGTTGTCATCGAGATGCTCCTCGAGCACGCGAGAAGGATCGTCCGTGTCGGTGATGACGACGTCGAAATGGGGGTATCCCTCGCCGTTCGTCGTCAGGTCGACCACGATGTCGAAATCGTGGCCGGAGTCCTCACGGGGCCAGCCGCAAACGACCGGCTGGTCCGTGCGGACCAGACCATTTCCACCCCTGAGGTTCTGACCGAACTCGCCGAACGGGTTGTCGAGCGCGATCCGGAAGATATCGATCTGCACGCATTCGGTCGCACCGTCGAGATGAGGCTCGGTGTCGGTGTTGTGATCGGGAGTCTCGCTCGGCGCCCACTCCCGGATCCTGACGCGGTAAAAGGTGTAGCGTGGAGCCGTGACTCCCCGCCCATGGAAAGTGAGCCGGAGGAGCACGTCGGTGAACTGGCTCTGGCCCCGGTCGATGCGGTCACGCTCCTGCGTGACCTCGATATGTACGTCCTGGGCTATGGGCCAGGCGAGCATGCCCGTATTCGCGGGCTCACAACCGCTCATCTCGGAGCGGAGACGATCCCCGTCGATGCTCCAGTCCACCATCGTCGAGAGCTCGAGCTCGGTTGCAATCGGGATCCCCCAGCCGTGCTCCCAGTGATCGATCTCCTCTCGGTCGAAGTCGTCCGAGAACTCTCCGGTCCACACCGCCACGTGCAGGGTGGGTGGGTGCAGGTCGGGAGCGCCGTACGCATTCTGCGCGGTCAGCGTGACGGTGTAGAACCCCTCCTCGGTGTACGTGTGGGCTCCCGGGCTCTGACCTTCAGCGGTGTCGCCGTCGCCGTAGTCCCAGTGGTAGGTACAGGGCAGGAAGTGGGCCTCGGGTATGGCCGCCTGGACATCCGCGGAGACCACGCACTCGCTCGCCGTCACCGTCACCGAGTCGCCAGGCTCCAGGGTGACGTAGTTCGCCCCGAGCTGGTACTCATCAGGTGTGGCGCCCACGATCGTGGAGGTCGGCGCCGACTCCACGCGCCAGTTGGGGTTGTTCCGCATCCAGTCCTCGCCGGCATCTCCGGTATCGCCCGCGTCTCCTCCGTCGTCCACACCGCCGTCACACGGCTCCGGGCAGTCGCACACCTGCTTGTAGGTGCATCCCACGTAGACGAGCACCCCGGCCAGCGCGCACACTCCGATCACCGCCCACAGCACCTGATGCTGCCTGTTCTGTTCCTTCATGTTTCATCCTCCCCGGGCTTGCCCGGTCAACCACGATGAGCTCCACCGATTATAGATGAGCTCCGGTTCATTCGCCGAGGAGCTCATCGATCGCGGAGGTGGAATCACCCGACTCACCCTCGTCACCGTCGCCGGTGTCGTCGCCGTCACCAGCTTCCTCTTCTGCTCCTTCTGTCTCTTCCTCGCCGCCTCCCGCCGGTGAGGCGTCCTGTGGCCCTGTTCCGTCATCTTCTTCAGGGACGTCGATCTCTTCCTCGACCGGTCCCATGTAGATCTCTCGCCCTTCGATGATGTCCGTGAGCTGGGAGTCCGTCGGACGACCACGCTCGCCGAAGTCGGTCTCGAGGTCGCGCTGGTACTGGAGCATCCGCTGGCCGTCTCTCGTCCCGATGATGTGCCCCCCCTGGTCGGCCCACGAACGCGCAAGGCACCTGATGTTGGAGACGAGCTCTCGATGCTCGGTGAGCGCATTCGCGTGCTCCTCTCGACGCGAGAGGTTCTGGAGCTGGGCGACCAGCCGTATGGCCATCTCCCATGCCTGGATCGACAGCACGAGGTCACCGTGCTGCGAGCTCTGGTCGCCCGCTTCCCGCAGCGTCTCGGCAGCGGCCTGCCGTTTCGCCACGAGGTCTCTCAGGAGCTCCCCATCTCTTCGGATCACGCGCTCGACGGGCATGGTCGAGTACTCCTCGAGGCACCGCTGAGAGGCGCATCCCGAGATCACGTGCAACCCCAAGGCTCCGATGACGACACATATCGTGGACGATCTCATCTCAACCCTCCGGCCTGAGTTGTATCCGGGCAGCGGGCCGTGTTCAACCCCGTACCGTTCCACGAGCCTTCAATGGGCTCGAGCCGTCCTCCCACCCCGAGATCCGACCCTCGATCCGATGTGTTGCCCGGGCTTCGAGGAAGCAGGGCCGATCTCGTGTTGACCCGTGGAACGAGCCGAGGTATTCAAGACTGCGCTCACCATGTGGAGGAAAGAATATGCGTAGGGTGCCAGGACTCGCCGCCGTGTTCGTCATCTTGCTCATGACCCGGCTCGTCGTTGCCCAGGAAGGATGGGGGACTCCTCCACCCGAGGAGCAACCAGCCTCGGGTGGCTGGGGAGAAGCAGGCCAGCCCCAGCAGCCCCAACAGCCTTCCGGTGGGTGGAACCAGCCCGCCGGGACGCCGCAGGCCGCCGACAACGAGTCGGCCACCGGCGGGACGTCGGGGTGGGGTACCCCTGCCGCTCCCGCGGGAGCACAACCGGCTCCGACCGGTGGAGCCGCGGCGACGCCACAGGCGACCGAGCGCCCGGAGGTCACGGGCGATCAGTTCCGGCTCGCCCACAGGGTCGCGATCGGAGCCCATAACCACATGTCGGGCGCCTTCCTCGCGGCTTACGACGGCCTGATGGTCGGAGACGCGGATCTCACGACTCCATGGCTCAACTTCTCGTTCATGTACACGTTCTCACGCCTGCTGTCCCTCGACATCTTCGTTGGTTTTTCGCTCGGCAGCGTTTCGCACGAAGGTGAGGGGATCACCAACTTCGAGCTCGGGCTCGGTCCGCGACTCCTCTTCACGCTCGCGAGCGGCGATCACGCCCGGCTCTACACCGGTGTCGGCCTGGCTCTCCTCATCGGCCTGCTCGACAGCCACCGCGACGACGACGACTCGGCGTGCCCGGGAGGAGGCTGCGGTGGATATGACATGTTCGGCTTCGCCATGGCCGTGCCCATCGGCTTCGAGTACCGGTTCCAGCGGGTGCCCAACCTGGTCTTCTCAGCCGAGTTCAACCTGCACTTCGTCCTGGAGAGCTTCGGCGTGCGGACCGAGGAGGATCCGACCGATCCGGGATCGAACACGTCCGATGCATGGAACACCGTCGTCATCCTCGGGCTCGGGAACCCTCGCCAGGAGGACTCGATGAACATCATCGACTACCTGAGCTTCCTGACGATCGGGTTCCATTACCTCATATGACCGGGGTCCGAACGGACAGACCGGTGACGGCGCGCCTCGTGAAAAGTCATGCTCACCGAGTTGATTCCCGAGGAATGCTCTTCTAGACTTGCCTTTGTGACCGGGAGACGAAGCAGCTCGAATTGATGGATGCCCCTATCCAGTTCGGGAAGTACACCCTGATCCGGAAGATCGCGACCGGTGGAATGGCGGAGATCTACCTCGCCAGGGAGCCCGGGCCGGATGGGTACGAGCGGTTCGTCGTCATCAAGCGCATCCTTCCCCACCTCACCGAGAACCAGGAATTCGTGCGCATGTTCATCGACGAGATGAGCATCGCCGCGATCTTGAACCACCCCAACATCATCCAGATCAGCGACCTCGGCGATGTCGATGATCGGTATTTCATTGCGATGGAATACCTCGAAGGCCGAGATCTTCGAAGGATCATGCACAAGGTGGCCTCGCGGAAGGAGAGCCTTCCCCTGGGATTCGTGCTCTGCACGATGGCACGGGTCTGCGAGGGGCTGCACCACGCACACGGCCGCAAGGGTCATGACGGGGCACCGCTCAAGATCATCCACCGAGACGTGAGCCCCCAGAACATCATGGTCTCCGTGCAGGGAACAGTGAAGGTGCTCGACTTCGGCATCGCCAAGGCCGAGTCGCAGGTCCACGAGACCAGGTCCGGGATTTTGAAGGGAAAGTACTCCTACATGTCCCCGGAACAGGCTGGCGGACAGCCCCTCGATCACCGGAGCGACATCTTTCCGATCGGCACGATGCTCCATGAGCTCACGACCGGACGCCGTCTGTTCAAGGACGATAACGAGCTCGCGATCCTGAAGATGATCTCGGAAGCCCAGGTCCCAAGGCCGAGCATGCAGGACGCGGCTTACCCGCCGGACCTCGAGAGGATCGTGTTGAAAGCCCTCGCCAGGTCGCCCGATGATCGGTATCAGACCTGCCTGGAGCTCCAGACGGACATCGAGGAGTTCATCCTGAGGCGGAGGCTCCTCCTGACGCCGGCCGCCATGGGCGAGTTCGTTGCGAACCTGTTCGCCGACGAACGCGACGAGATGGAGCCGGAGTCGATCGCCCATGGACCACTCGACGAGAAGGTCGTCAGCTTCCTCGACCCCATCGCGGAAGAGGACGGGACGAATCCTTCTGCGTCCTCGGCAGCTCGACGGGCACTCGACGCCGGGTCGGACGCGAGTCGGACCGGATCGCTGCGCGTCCTGATCCAACACGCTCGACGCCGCCCTGGTTTGACCGTTGGGATCGCGTCGGCGATCGTCTCTGCGATCGTCGTGAGCATCCTGCTGATCGTGCTTGGAAGCGGCCGGACCACGAACAACGGCCCGTCCACGGCAGGTGACGACCCTGGCGCCATCACCTCCGTGGGAGCACCACGTGGTGATACCGTGAGCCTCGGTACGCTCGCGGTCGAGAGCACGCCTGCGGGAGCACGCGTCTATCTCGATGGAGTGCTTCAAGAGCAACGCACGCCCATGACCATAGGGGCGGTCATCACGGGCGAAGCACACTTCGTGGTCGCCGAGATGGACGGTGCGACAGCTCAGGCGAGGCGAGTCGTTCTCGAGATCGATGGGGATTTCGAAACTCTCCACTTCGATTTCCGGGCCACCGGACAACCAGCGAGGGTTGCGTTCGTCGATCTCCCCGAAGGAGCCACTGTCGTGATCGACGGTCAGGCTCGTTCCAGAGACAACTACTCCGTCCAGCCCGGAGTGCCACACACCGTCGTGGTGACTGTACACGGCGAAGAGATCCTCCGGGAGGAGGTGCTCCCGTCGGAGAGCGATGTCATCCGCCTGAGGTTCCTGCAAACACCGGTCGGCCTCGAACCCTCCCGTGGCAAGACCAGCGGCCCCCGCCCGCAGGCAGCAGGAGTCCTCGCTCTCAACTCCACGCCGCCGACCACGGTCTACCTCGATCGTCGCTCGCTCGGTCCCACACCGATCCGGACCGAGGTCGATGCGGGGACCTACAACCTCCGCCTCGTCAACCGGTCGCTCCTCATCGACTACCCCCTCCGCCTCACCGTGAGAGCCGGACAGACACTGGATCGGTCCGTGGAGATACCCCAGGGACAACTCAGCGTCAGCGTCCGGCCTTTCGCCGAGGTCTCCATCAACGGCGTCCCACTCGGCAGGACGCCTCTGAGGCGTGCCCTGTACGCCGGGACATATAGCGTGGTGTTGACGAACATGGGGTTGGACCGGCAGGAGCGCCACGTGGTGACCATCCGCGGTGGCAGTGACGAACGCATACGGGTGGACTGGCGATGAAATGGGGGTGGCGCCGAGCAGTCATCGGATGTTCGCTCCTCCTTTTCTCGTGCGGGATGGACAGGGGAGGGGAGATCGGACACGTGGGCCTCGGATTGACCCTGCCCCAGGCGGACCCGGGTGAAATCAGGGGACTCGGTCTCTTCGTCTTCTCACTTGCACCTCCGGATCTCCAGTGCGAGCCGTATCTCCAGGGGACCTTCGATCCCATCTCGGAGATCCCCGAGCACCTCATCGCCCTGCGGTTCGCCGAGGTCCCTCGCGGAGAGACAGAGATGTCGGTACCACTCGACGGGATCAGTCCTGGTATCCGCACGATCCTGGTCGAGTGCTACGATGCGGGGGGAAACAGGATTTTCCTTGGTTGTGGCGTGGCAGAGGTCACAGTCGGGGAAGTGACGGGACTCGCCATGGACATGATCGAGGACCCGGCTGCTACTGATCCTGGGGGAAGCGGAGGGTGAGGTCCACCGTTCCCGTCTCGGCATCGCTCGAGCCGCCGAGACCGATGCCGAGCCCCAGACCGAGCGCGAGCGCGACGCCACCACCCAATGCCGTCCAGAACCACCAGCGCCGCACGATGGGTTGCCCACGTGGCCGCGGCTCGGGTTGTGAACCTCCCCCGGCGACCAGCACGGAATGTGGTCTGCTCGGACTTCCGGAATGCGCCACCCTCCGATCGCCGTCCGAGACGACGATGAAGTACTCGATCGTGCTCGTCCCCTCCGACCCGAGACTGCCGGGGATCGTCCCGACGAACCGATCCGATGCGATGCGACTCATCTCCGTTGAGGAGTACCCGCGTTCACCCCCGCCCCGGAAGAATATGCGAACGTCGAACTGCGAAGGAGCTCCAGGGACCTGGACCTCGATCGTGACCGGTTGGCCGACAGCGATATCGTGGAGTGGGGTGTGAACGAGTGAGACCGGGACCGCGATTTCTCCCCTGATTGATTCCAGGAACTCGGCCGCGCGAGGGGGATACTCTTCCGGGAGCACATAGGTCGGGTCAGCGGCCAGGAGCTGGCTGTATGCCTCGTGGGCTTCGGTGACACCTCCCATCAGGAGGTGGATGGTCCCCCGCAGGGCAAGGAGCCGGGTCGTTTGACCATGCGAGAGGCCGCCAGTACCGTCGGCACGCTCGAGCGTCTCGAGCGCGCTCTCGTATTCGACATCGAGGAACTGCTCCTCGGCGGCCGCGAGGAGCGAGTCGACATCAGAAGTCTCTGCCACGACGGGTCCAGCACCCGTGAGGATCGCACTGAACACCGTAGCTTCGAGGAACAACCACCTGGGCACGGGCCGATTGTAGCCTCCGCCTTGGTGTCGCGACAACGAGGAGACGAGCTCGTCATCACTCAGGACCGCTTCCCTGATCGTCGGCTTCGCCGACAGGCTGCAGGCTACAGACTACAGGCTTCAGTGCGAAAACCTGGCATGGCTCAGCCTCTGACTCTTCGCCTTGCGGGTGGTCCCCAGGACACCACAGAATGATCGCCCCGCCGCAGCCTGCAGGCCCTGGAGCCTGGAGCCTGGAGCCTGGAGCCGACGATTATGGCCGCTTTCGGGGGGGTTGACAGGGTACCAAGGGACGCCGTAGGGTGCGCGGGCTGAGTCGAATTCAGGGTACCGCTCGCGTGGTGACCGCGCTATATTGCTTCCGATCGGCTCGAGCACCAGGGAGCGGGACCAGGTTGACGGAGGGCCGAACATGGCTGTGAAGATTCGTCTGGCGAGGTTTGGAACGAGGGGCAGACCGTTCTACAGGATCGTGGTCTCGGACTCGCGGACCCCGCGCGACGGGAGGTTCATCGAGCAGATCGGGACCTATGACCCGAAAGGCTCGAAGGTCACGCTCGATAGGGATAGGGTGGAGCACTGGCAGAAGCATGGAGCCAAGGCCACCCAGATCACATCGGAGTTGATCCGAAGGTTCTTGGAGGATACCGCCCAGGTAGGGGAGGTCGCTTCGCACTAGGAAGAACGGCCACTGTCGGGGCAGTACCGTGACTGATAGCGGAGGTGGTCTCATGCCAATGAAGGAGCTCATCGCGTACATCGCCAAGGCCTTGGTCGACAACCCCGACGCCGTGGAGGTGACCGAGGTCGAAGGAGCACAGACCTCCGTCATCGAGCTCAGGGTCGCGAAGGAAGACCTCGGGAAAGTCATCGGCAAGCAGGGCCGGACGGCACGAGCCATGAGGACCATCCTGAGCGCCGCTTCCACGAAGCTCCGCAAGCGATCGGTGCTCGAGATCATCGAGCCCGAGTAGTTCAGGGGGCGTGTCCCGGAAGGCTCCTGACGCCAATGAGCACGCCGGCCGGCTGGTTTGCGTGGGAGAGATTTCTCGTCCGCACGGCGTTCGGGGTGATGTCCGCATCAACGTGTCCAGCTCGGACCCGCATGTCCTCACGAGCTGCCAGACCGTCATCATCGACTCACCCACTGGCGTGCGGGCCACGGCCGTGGTCGCCGTACGTCGACTCCGGGGCTCCTTCGTGATCACCCTCGAAGGGATCGAGAACAGAGCTGGCGCCGAGAGCCTCAGGGGAGCTCGAATCCTCGTTCCATGCAACGCGCTCCCGACACTGGCGAGGGGCGAGTTCTACGACTTCGACCTCGTCGGGCTCTCCGTCAGATCTCGAGAGGGCGAGGACCTCGGTCGCGTGATCGCCGTGGAGCACCCTCCGGCGAACGACACAGTGATCATCAACCTGCCCAATGACACCTACTTGGATCTCCCGTTGGTTGATCTCTACGTGGTCGATATCGACCTGTCGTCGGGGGTCATGACCGTCGATCTCCCCGACGGGTTGCCGACGCGAGCCACGCGATGAGCTGGACAGCGCACGTCGTGACGATCTTCCCGACCATCTTCGACGGGTTCCTCGAATGTGGCCTGCTCAGTAAAGCACTGGCAAGGCACCTCGTGGAAGTCCGTGCAGTCGACCTGAGGGACTTCACGGACGACAAGCATCGCACCACCGACGACGCTCCCTACGGAGGTGGCGCCGGGATGGTGATGCTCGTCGAGCCCGTGGTCAAAGCGATCGAGTCCGTCGGTCCCGTCGACCGCAAGGTGCTCCTGACACCCCAGGGGCAGCGTCTGACACAGTCCCTCCTCGTCGAGCTCTCCCGGGTGTCGTCGATGATCATCGTGTGTGGACGCTACGAGGGTGTGGACGAACGGATCCGGAGCCATGTCGACTCCGAGATCTCCATTGGAGACTACGTGCTCAACGGGGGAGAGGTCGCCGCGATGGCCTTGATCGATGGCGTGGCACGGCTCGTCCCCGGCGTCGTTGGGAATCCCTCCTCGCTCGTGCACGAGTCCCACGCCCACCAGCTCCTCGAGCATCCGCAGTACACCCGTCCGGCCGATTTCAAAGGGCACCAGGTCCCGGAAGTGCTGCTGTCGGGAAACCACGCCCGCATCGAGCGCTGGCGACGACGACAAGCGCTCATCCGGACCAGGTCGAGGCGCCCCGACCTCTGGGCTGAGTACCATCCGAGCGCCGAGGATCTGGCTCTCCTCGAGGAGGACGATTGAACGAGCCCACGACTGTTGCACCGGCCCTCTGGATCGCACTGCTTCATCATCCCGTCGTCAACCGCGAGGGCAGAGTGGTGGCGACAGCGATCACCAACCTGGACGTCCATGACATCGCTCGCGCCGCCAGGACATACAGGGCCCGCGGGTATTTCATCGTGACGCCGATCGAGCGTCAGCGCGCCCTGGCCCAGCGCATCGTGGAACACTGGTGCGAGGGGCACGGAGCCCTGCGGGTCCCTGAGCGGGGCGCGGCGCTGGCACTGACTCGCATCGCGAGCAATGTCGACGAGGTCATCGCTTCCGTGACCCGTGAGACCGGTCAGCGACCCCACGTCGTGGCGACCAGCGCCCACGCGGACCGGGTGACCATCGGGTTCAATGCGCTCAGGGAGCGAGTTCGTTCCGGGACGAGCGTGCTGATCCTGCTGGGCACCGGATGGGGACTCGCCGATGACGTGTTCTCGGGTGCAGACGATGTCCTGGAGCCCATCTCGCCACCGGGGAGCGACTACAACCATCTCTCGGTCCGGTGCGCCGCGGCGATCATGCTCGATCGATTGCTCGGCTCGGACGGTTGACATCGATAGCGAAGTGGAGGTATCTACGCTCGCCACCAAGAAGGACACCCATGTCTGCTCAACTCATGAAGCTTCAATCTCTCGAGGACAAACACCGACGAGGCACCCCCCTCCCAGACTTCGCGGCAGGCGACACCGTGCGGGTCCACTACCGGGTCAAGGAAGGCGAGAAGGAGAGGATCCAGGTCTTCCAGGGCGTGGTCATTCGACGCCACGGTGGTCGAGGGCTCGGAGCGACCTTCACGGTCCGCAAGATCTCGTACGGCATCGGAGTTGAGAGGACGTTCCCCGTCAACTCCCCGCTCATCGACGAGCTCGAGGTCGCCCGGCATGGGCGAGTTCGTCGGGCCAGGCTCTACTTCCTCAGGCAGCGCACTGGCAAGAAGGCCCGCATCAGCGAGAAGACCCGTGCCTTCCTCACGAGGACGGAAGCGGTTGGATCGGAGGTTCCGGCAACCGAGGCGGAGGAGACTCCGCCATCGGCCCCTTCGAGCGAGGACTGATCACTCGTCGCCAGCGGTCCCCCAACGCTCCCCAAAAACCTCGGCAGTGAACACCTCGATGACGGTCTCGGACTTCTCCCACGCATCGGCGGGAAGGCCTGCCTTGAGGCACGTGTGCTCGAGGAAGGTGTCTCGATCCCAGCCGTACTCCGTCGCCACTTGCGGCAGAAGGACGCCCTTGCGATAGCCTCTCGAGACGATCACGCCATGCGTACCGACCGTAATCTCAGACGGGTCGGTGATCCGGCGGGGTGGCGTGAGGACCGATATCTCGATGTCCAGCGCCGGGAGCTCCTCTCGAGAAACGGGCTGGAAACGAGGATCACGTGTCGCCGCTGCGACGGCCATCTCGCGGACCCGATCAGCGACCGGAGCGGACGTGTCGAAGGTCCCGATGCACCCACGGAGGTGCCCGGCTCGATGCAAGCTCACGAAACACCCGGCGTTCATTGTGGGTTCGTCGGCTTGTTCTCCCGCGTGTGCCGAGGGCGGACCGCCGACGTTCGATGCGATGGTCGTGCGTGCGAGATTCAACAGAAAGCGGCGCTCATGCTCTGTCAGTGACTGCTCCGACATGACTCCTCCTCAACCCTGGTCATCGATCGAGCCGGCTCTCCGATGTCGCCACGACACATCGTCAGACGAGCATCCGTTGAGGCTCGCTCCGAGCTTGCTCGGCGGTCCCACGCACGAACGATGGTGACGCATCGGCTCGTGAGCAGGTGTGCAACCGGGCTCCCGCGAGAATGGCTTCGCAGAGGTCCCCGAAATCCATGCCGACCCATGCAGCCAGCTTCGGGACCAGGCTCGTGGGTGTCATGCCTGGTAAGGTATTCACTTCCAACACGTACTCGTTGTCGCCTTCGGTGACGATCAGATCGACGCGACTCGGGCCAGTGCAGCCCAGGGCCTGAACAGCGCGACGCGCGAGATCCACTACGCTCTGGTATCGGGCCGGGCTCAGACGAGCTGGCACATGATATGTGCTTCCGTTGACCTGGTACTTGGAATTGTAATCGTAAAACTCCCCGGTCGGCTCGATCTCGACAGCTCCGAGGACCCACTCGTCCAGGCATCCCACCGAGATCTCTCGCCCACGTGTATATCGCTCGACGAGAACCTGGTCGTCGAACCTCAGCGCCGATTCGGCTGCCGCTCCGAGCTCGCCGAGTGTCTGCACGACGGTGACACCGACGCTCGAGCCTTCCGAGACTGGTTTGACGACGACCGGGAAACCGAAACTGCCGTGGACTCGAGCGAGGTCGTCTAGGTCTCTGGAAACTAGGACGTAGTACGGAGGCGTCGGGACGTTGTGCAATCTGAACAGCTCCTTGGCCTTGACCTTATGCATCGCGAGCGCGCTGCCCAGGACCCCGCTGCCGGTATAGGGTATCCCCATGATCTCGAGGAGCCCCTGGATGCAGCCATCCTCGCCGAACCGGCCGTGGAGTGCAATGAACGCGACATCGATCCTCGACTGCCGCAGGACGCGGTCGATGTCATGATCGACATAGATTCTTGTGACGTCGTACCCACGTTCGGCGAGTGATTCGTAGACGGCTTGCCCCGTCCTGAGCGACACCTCGCGTTCCGTGCTCAATCCACCGAGGAGCACGCCGATTCGTCCGTGTTGCATCGCTCTCCTCCTGACCAGGTGTACGAGCAATCGCCAGGCCAATTGAATCTCGCCGATATCCTGACAGTATTTCGTGATTGGAGTGCGTTCCTGGCCACGTTGTGCGTCATCGGTGCCTCGACTGTCGGTACCAGAGTGGTTTGGCAGGTGTCAAGTTTCCCTCCCAAGTGGAGATGTGGATTGATCACGATAAGTCTCGCGTGTATTATCCCTCCGTTCTTTCTGAGGAGGGAATCAGATGATTCGAAGTGCGCTGCTCCTGCTGACCGTTCTCGCCGGCTGCTCAGGGGACCCCGAGCCCGTGGAGTGCTGGCTCGTTTCGCCCTCGGCTGACGGTGTGGTCGACGGAACCATCGACGTGAGCATTGGGTTCTCCGGACCTGCCCGGCAATTCGAGGTGCTCGTGAACGACGTGGTCACGGTCGAAGCCGATGCCTCTTCAGCGGTCGACTCTGTGATCACCGTAACGTGGGATACGACGTCCACGGCCGACGGGCCAGTCTCGCTCCGAGCTCGCGTCGTCGGCGATGGCAGCGAGGAGGAGAGCGATCCGATCAACGTCGTCGTTGACAACACGGCTCCCCAAGCGTCTCTGGATCTCGAGCGGCTCTCCGTGATCGAAGGCTCCTTCGGCGTCCCAGTCACGATCGAGGAGACCAACGTGTCCGAGGCTCGCCTCATGATTGGCGACAGTACCGTGGCCTCCGTCACGACCGACGTGGCCGAGATCGTCTGGGACACGACGAACACGAGGTCCGGACTCCATTCGATCAGGCTCGTCGTTGTCGATGCAGCCGGTCGGGTTGCGGAGACAGAACCGTTGCCGGTGATCGTCGCCAACAACGGGTATCGCCTGGCAGACGACGAAGTCGGGTACGACCCCGGAGAATGGGTCGTAACGGGTGAACACACGCGGATCACGGCGGCGATGAACGTCCCAGGGACCGACCCGTCCAACATTGTCCGAGTCGTGACCTGGCTCACATGGGACCCTGCGTCTGCCTGGCGCCTCCAGTATTCGACCGGGCAAGGGTTCTGTCCGGAACGCGGAGTCCGATATGCCGTGGAGGACTCGGACAGCGGAGAGATCATCCTGGACGTCGCCTGGGCGGAGCTCGGCGAGAGCCTTCGGGCCGCCGCCATGCGGAACGTTCCAACGCACCCCGAGGATTCAGAAGCGTTTCCGTTCAATGATGACCCCGCGACGTGTGGCGCGTTCTTCGGACACGTGAACCCGCTCGAAGCGAACGGGAACGATATCGATATCCACGTCAATTTTGTTTTCCTCTACGGCGAAGAGTAGCGGGTAGATCGCCTCGACGCGCCGCTGCACGGCTTGAATTGCCCAGCCTCTAAGTTTACATAATACATCTTATGCGTAGTGACGTGGGAATCGGGATGGCGTCTGAACGAGACGCTATCGAGCGATCAGTGAATACGCAGAGCTGCGACCACACCGCCGTTCGACATGACGAACGCGGTCGAACCGATGACCGTGGGCGCCGCCCCGGCACCGGCCCCCACGGTATAGCGCTGCATGACGTTGCCGTCCTCGAGGCGCATCGCGGTGATGCCACGCCTCGAATCGGTCACGATGACGAGGTCGCGGAACACGTACGGCCGGTAGTATATCGCCGGACCGAGGCGCCGCTCCCATCGTACCGAGCCGTCTTCCAAGTCCAGAGCCACCATGCCGACGCCAGCTTGTGCTGCGAAGATCGTCTGACCGTGACCCGAGAGCCCTACGACGCCCCGGAGCGGTTCGCGCCAGTTGACGTTTCCTGTCGCCTTGTCCAAGGAGTACACACCACCGTCGTAGGAAGCCACGACGAGCGAGTGTCGGCCGAGGAGCGGGGTCGTATCCACGTCAGGCATGACAGGGATGCCGTGGGAGCTCGTCTGCGCCGCCAGATCCTCAGAGAGGTCTCTGATCCAGAGCTCATCCCCGTCACTGGCATCGAGCGCAACGACTCTCCCATTCGAAAACCCGGTGTACAGCACTCCGTTCTCCACGGCTGGTCCCGCGAAGCCGGTCACCTCGAACTCCGCCTCCGACGAAGGTTGCTCGTAGCTCCAGATGGTCTCGCCGTTGGTCCAGTCGATCGCGTGGACCCTGTTGTCGGCGGTAGTGATGTACAGCGCCTCACCGATCAGCAACGGTTCATGTGCGATCTCGGCCTCGGCTTGAAAAACCCACCTTCGCTCTCCATCGCTCGCAGACGCTGCCCAGAGCTCGCCATCATCGTTTCCGAAGAAGACGACCTGCGTCTCCTCCATGAACAACGGGGTAGATCGGACGGCTGCGCCGGTGTCGAGGCGCCAGAGGATCTCTCCCGTGCCTGCTCTGAGGCAATAGAGGTGATGATCAGCGCTTCCGACGAAAACGCGTCGCCCCGCCGTGTCGACCTCGACACCAGACCCCTGGATCGCGTTGGCTCGTTCCCGGTATGACGGGATGTCCGGCATCAGGTTCCTGGACCACCGCAGGGCAAAGACAGCGGACTCGACCGCAGGTTGGGGATGCGCTGCCGGTGGAGTCGTCCTCGCACAGCCGGCGCCGTAGGAGCTGGACAACGACAGGAGCGACCACAGCGCGATGTTCGCGCGACGATTGCGGAGAGTTGGAGTTCGATCGTGCCTCACGGGACTATTCCATCTCTTCATCTCCGGGCGGAGGTCCGGCTGGTGGCGCGCCTCCCTGACGCAGTTTCCTCAGGATCTCGGCCATATCCGGTCCCTTGCTCCGGTTGCGAAGGACGTCGGCGCCGGGATCGATGACCGCGAGCCTTGCCTCGGCGCGCTCGAATGCGTAGCCGTTGGTCACCATTTCATCGGTGGCCTGTTCCGAGCGACGGACGATGTTACGGTAGAGCTCCGCCGCATCTCCCTGCTTGTTCATCTTCTCGAGGATGCGGCCCTGATGGTACTTGGCGAGG
>Ga0233425_10005864_pt1 | contig 18865 bp, 10 predicted proteins | sample Watercolumn_Towu_2_FD_181712 | JGI IMG/M metagenome (GOLD analysis project Ga0233425, IMG submission 181712) | Freshwater microbial communities from Lake Towuti, South Sulawesi, Indonesia - Watercolumn_Towuti2014_140_MG | ecosystem: Environmental > Aquatic > Freshwater > Lake | place... | reverse complement strand
GCCTTACATGATTGTGTGTTTCGTCTGTGACTCTTCTACCTATGAACATATAGGTCAAGGAACAAAGGCATAGTCCAATGACAGCCAAAGTCGTCAAGATTGCGAGTCTCCCAGTCCAGCGAAAGCACATAAAATTCTCCAATGACCTTTTCTTATTCACCTTTCTCCGCAACACTCGTTGTGTGGATCACGCTAACTCACGCTCATTTCAGTTGAATCCCCGCAATCACCATTGCGGAGATCCAACACTGTCCCACCGTTCACCGTTCACTGCCCACTACCCTCGCGCCGCGCCCACCGCTTTTTGCGCGCCTTCTTCGAGCGTCTCCGCCGTGATCATATTCGCGTTCGCGAGAATCTTGCGTCCCTCTTCCGCGTTCGTGCCGACGATGCGCGCGACCATCGGCACATTCGTTTTCACGCCCTTTAATCCTTCAACGATCCCGCGCGCCACTTCATCGCCGCGCGTAATGCCGCCAAAAATGTTGAACAGCACCGCTTTGACATTCGGATCCGACAAAATAATTTCGAGCGCAACCTTGACCTTTTCCGCTTTTGCGCCGCCGCCGATGTCGAGAAAGTTCGCCGGTTCGCCGCCATAAAATTTGATCACGTCCATCGTCGCCATCGCCAACCCCGCGCCGTTCACCATACAACCGATATTGCCGTCGAGTTTTACGTACGACAAACCGGCTTTGCGCGCCTGTTGTTCTTCGGACGATTCTTCATCCACGTCGCGCAATTGTTCGAGATCGAGATGCCGGTACAACGCGTTATCATCCAAAACGATTTTGCCATCCGCCGCGATCAACTTGCCTTCGCCGGTCACGACGAGCGGATTGATCTCTGCGAGCGACGCGTCCACATCCACGAACGCGCGATACAAGCCGGTCGCGATTGTTGTAAACTCGCGCACATTTGATTTGTCAATGCCGATCGCGAACGCGAGATCGCGCGCCTGGTATTCTTGCAAACCGAACGCGGGATCGATCGCGACGCGAATGATTTTTTCCGGCGTCACGCGCGCGACCTCTTCGATCTCGACGCCGCCCGTCGCCGAACCCATCATCGTCGCGCGGCGCGTCGAACGATCCACGACCACGCCGAGATAAATTTCGCGCGCGATGTTGATCGCCTCGTCCACCAACACTTTGCGAACCGGCAACCCCTTGATCGTCATTTCCAAAATTTGATCCGCGAGTTTTTCCGCGTCGTTCGGCGTCGCCGCAACTTTGATGCCGCCGGCTTTGCCGCGCCCGCCAACCAAGACCTGGGATTTGATCACCACTTTTTTGCCGATCTGCGCCGCGACCTGGCGCGCGGCTTCGGCGTTCTCCGCGACCGTGCCTTTCGGAATCGGGATACCGTACTTGGCGAATATGGCTTTGGATTGATACTCGTGTAGTTTCACGTTGCCTCCGGGGATTTAAGATTTCGGATTTCAGATTTCAGATTTTTTTGATCCACTAATCGCGCGAATCTTTGTTAAATTTTTATTCGCGCTATTCGCGTTATTCGCGGACAAATTTATTTCGCTTGCATTATAATCGCGTTCACGAAAAAAACAAGATGCGTGATGCGGACATTCATCACGCATCACGCATCACTCGTTGCATCCTCATCGGTGGTTGCCAACCTCATTCCTTCGCGCCAAATGAAGAAGAGACCGAGCGCGGTTACCATCAAGTATTGAATCCCGTGCGTGCCGAGCGCGATGCTTGCCGCGATCGTCTCGTTCACGCGCAACGCGCCGAGCGCGAAAATTCCGGCGGCTTCGTACGGACCCAACCCGCCCGGCGCGGCAGGAATCATCACGCCGAAATTAATCATCACCATCGTCATCACCGAGGCGACTGCGCGGACCGGCGCGTCGGTAATCGCGCCGAACGCGATCAGCATGAAAAAGTACGTCGCCGATTCGAGCGTCCAAATCGCGATGGAGAAAAACGCAATCACCGCGATATCGCGCGCGGATTTGAACGTGTGCAAACCGGTAACGAAGGAGCCGAGCATTTTTTCGATGCGCGCCGCGAAACGCGGCGGCAAAAAGCGCGTAAACTTTTTCAAGAGCGCGCGCGCGAGCGATTCGCGCACGAGCAAAAAAATCAAACCGATCAGCGCGACACCAAAGAGCGCGGCCATCGCGACCGCAATCGCTTCCGCGAGTGGCGGCAAATCGAGACCGAGTCGCTCGAACGACGCGAGCGCGAGCAGTAAAAATCCGATCAGCGTGAGACCGTCCATGACGCGTTCGACGATCACGGTCGCGAGACACAACGTGCGCGAAATGCCCTCGCGTTGACCGAGCCAGTACGCGCGCGCGACTTCGCCGGGACGCGCGGGCAACAAATTGTTGAACGTGAACCCGACGATCAAAATCGGAAACAAACGGCGGAGCGAAATCGCTTTGGTCGGCGCGAGAAATTTTTGCCAACGCGCGGCGCGCAAAAGATAACCCCACAACATCGCGAGCGCGGCGGCGAACACGAAACGATAATCCGCCGTCGCAAACGTGAGCGCGAGTTTTGGAAAATCCACCGGCGCGAGCGCGAGCCAGAGGAAGAACGCGGTGATCGCGATACTGAGGACAAACGTGATTAGGCGACGAAAATTCAAATCAATCGTTCTCGCAAAAAGGATTACAGTTGAGCATGCGCGATGGCGCGATAGTGCATGCGCGCGAGCGGCGCGGGCGCGCGCGGCACACCCAATCGTTGTGGGATGTGCGTTTCAAAAATCAAATGCGCGAGCGCGGATTTCAATCGCGCCCCCAGCGCGCGCGCGGGCACTCGCGGCGGCAGAGTGAGCAAATTTATTTTTTGAAATCCCGCCGCCTGACACAAGCCAACCAGCGCGGGCGCGTTCGGCACCCACCAATTGGAAGGATCGTTATTCAATTCGCGACCAGGAAAAAATTCGCAGAACGGCGCGGTCAATCCATCCACTTGCATCGCTTCGGTTTCGATCACCACGAGACCGCCCGGCGCGACGAGTTGCGCCAACCGTCGCATCGCGCGCAACGGTTCTTCGAGATGATACAAGACGCCGAGAAAAAGGACAACGTCGAAGCGTCCGAGCGCGCGCAAATCCATCGTCATAAAATCGCCGACGACCGGCTCGACGCGACTTGCCAGGAACGCGCGCGCGGCATCAAAAGGACGCCGCCCGGGTAATTCACTCGGTCGCCAATGGCGCGATTCGTGCGGCGCCACAATCGCCGCGCCGGTTTGCCGGGACGCGCGCCAATCGTTCATATACTCCGCCATATCCGTGAACCACACATAGTGATCCAACGCGATCACGCGCGCCGCGCCGAGTCGTTCGGCGGCGAATGAAAAAAAACCATCATACGCGCCGATATCCAAAGCCGATTTGCCGCGCAAATCCGGCAATTGCAAATTTTCCAGTTCGCGCGTCCACGCCTCGAGCGGACTTCGCCCCGGCGTAACGATCCCCGGCGCTAACTCAATCGAGTGATACCATTCGGGGCATGCTCGAATCACGGCTTGGGCGCGTTCTTGCAACGTGGTCATCAATGCCTTCGATTGAACGGCATGTACAAAAAAATTCGCAATGGTTTGCGTCAGGGTTTGACAAAAACCAGGACGCGCTGATTGCCGGAATCGGCGACGTACAAATTACCCTGTGCGTCGAATGCCATTCCGGTCGGCAAGTTGAACGATGCGAGATCGGATCCGCGCACGCCGAAGACCGCGAGCAATTTTCCATCGTTCGAAAATTTAAGCACCCGCGCGCCATCGGGATCGGTCGCGAACACATTGCCATCGGAATCCACGGCGAGGTACGGTTTGTTCACAACCGTTTGACTGTCCCACGCTTCGACGCTCCACTGCATCACAAAATTAAAATTCGCGTCGAATTTTTGGATGCGTTGATTCCAGGTGTCCGCGACAAAAATGTTGCCGCGATGATCGATCGCGAGGCCGACCTGCTCCAAAAATTGCCCGGCATCTGCCCCGACGCCGCCGTACTGACCAAGCGGTTCGCCGACGGCGGAAAATTTTGTGACGCGTTTGTTGCCGGTGTCGGAAACGTACAGATTATTTTGCGCGTCCACTGCAATCGCGCGCGGGCCATACAACAACATCGGACTGCCTTGCGCGACCCCGCGCGTGTCGCCGTTCGTGCCCCACATCGTCAAAAATTTTCCGGTCGCATCGAATTTTTGAATGCGATGATTCCAGGTATCGCTCACGTACACGTTTCCGGCTTTGTCTACCGCGATGCCCCAGGGTTGATTGAATGTGCTCGGCGGCGGATTCGGAACGCCTTCGGAACTCTTCGAACCCCACATCAGCAAAAATTTTCCGGTCGCATCGAATTTTTGAATGCGATGATTGTCCGAATCGGCGATGTACACATTGCCTTGCGCGTCAATCGCGATCGCGCGCGGGTACTCGAATTGTCCATTGCCCTTGCCCGGCATTCCCAGCATCCGCGCCGCATCGAGTCGGACGAATTTTTTCTCGTACTCGCTTTCGGGCGCGGGTTGTTGCGGCGCAGTGCCGCCGTAATTCCACAGCATCGCCGCGACATCTTTGCGAACGTAAAACGAAAAGAGATGCACGTAGGGCCACGAACTTTGATTCTCTTTGTATTGATGATGAAACCACGCGTTGAAAAGATCAAGCCGTTGTTGCGGATCGCGGAAATAATTCAACACGCGCTCGGACGACAAATCCTTGTACCCTTCGAGGGGCCACCAGATCAATTTGTATTGACGCTTGAGATATTTGTTGCCGAGCCAGGGCTTGACCGCCTCTTCATTTTTCGAGCCGACGATCACGACCGGCGCATCGAACGGCGCGTTCGGATTTCCGCCATAGTATTGCGCGTTGCGGTAATTTCGCAGATACCACACAAAGGGCCACGACGAGTCGTCATCGTACGCGACTTTGATGTTGCCGTTATCGCACGGCACCGTTTGCGCGCGACCGCTCGCGGTTTGCGCGCACAACCGTCGCGACAAATCTTCGATCTCGCGCATCGCGGTTACATTGTCGTGCGATCCTTGCGCGTAAATGATCGTCTCGGCGGCATTGTCCGGTTGCAAAAAGACGCCCATCCACGCGAACCGAATCGTGAGCGCGGTCAACACCAGGACGCCGCCGACCGCGCTGACGCGCGCGATCTCGCGCGGAGAAAATCGCCGCGCGATGAGAAACAACGCGGGTCCGATAAATCCGAGCAAAAGAATGAACGCGACAATAAATCCGTTCGTCGCGGAAAGTTGATCGAGCGCCTGACCTTGAAACGGTTGCATCGTCAGCATCATCACGAACATCGCGAGTGTGAGCGGAATGAGCAACGCGAGCCAGAGCGCGCCACGCGCGAACAAATCGCGCCAGTCCACATCAAGCAATTGGTCCAACACCCAACCGGAGACGAACGCGAGTGGAATCGTCAAGTGCATCGTGAGCCAGGGCATTTTTTCGCCCGCCCAGCTGAAAATAATCATCGCGCCAATCGCCCACACAAATAAAAATGTGGGGAATGTGCTTTCCGGTTTGGTCGAATCGTACGTCGCGAAAAACGCGAGCAAGATCAACAGCGCGATGAACGCGACGACGAGTTGCTCGATGACACCGGGCATCGCTTCAAGAAATATCGGCCGCACCGCGACGTAAAAGAAAATGATCCAGAGAATCCAACCCAGGATCGCGACGAGGCGCGCGGGGTTGTGGCGAAACCAATACCACACCATTCCAACAATGCCCACAATGTACGGCAACACTTCGTACATCGGCATCGTTACAAGCAAATAATAGTACGCCGGTTGACTGCCACGTTGCACCGATTGTTGCGACAACCAATAACCAAGCGATCCGAGCAAGCCGGTAAAAAATCCACCGCCGTTGGTGAAGAACGTCGTAAAGAAAACGACGAAGAGGGGCCAAAACAACATCGCGCCGATGAGCCACACGCGCGCGTTCCACCAAATACCGAGCAACGCGGAGAGCGCGATCATTCCGACGGTCAGCGCAACCACGCGCAGAGTTACATCCGGTTGCGATTGCGTGATCGCGATAATCGTGTTGAGATCGCTGAACGCGTTGACGGTGAGAAATTCCGCGTTGAATAATTTGAGCCAGACCGGGTTGAGCGCGTAAATCACCGCAGGCGTGAGCAAAGGAATCGAAAATGTGCCGAACACCATCGCGAGATCGAAACTGGGAATCGCGCGCCAGGTGTCATCGTACGTTTTGCCGGTGAGTGAACGCACCGCGCTGAACGCGGCAATAACGCCGAAAAATGGAATCCCAAAAATCGCGGCGAACAACGCGGTGAGCGCGTCGCCCCATGGCACGCGCGGGCGCAGGTACTCGAACGTAAAATGCGCGCACAAAAAGATCGCAAAGATCGCGACGAAGATGAACGTCGTTTCCATCGCGGTAAACGCGAGCGCGAGAAATGTCGCGGACGCATACAGCCAACGGTCCTGACGTTCGTCAAAATATTTGAAAATCGCGAGCGCCATCAACACGACGAATAGTTCGACGTACACGTCATGCCGATTGAATCGCGAATAATACATCACCGCCGGCGAAATCACCAACATCGCCGCGGTAACGAGCGCGCCTTTGCGTCCCAACCATTTGCGAAAAAAGAATGGCAGAATCGCGAGGACGATTCCGAACGTTGTGTTCGGCAAGCGTGCGGTGAAATCATTATCGCCCAACAAGAAAAAGACGAACGCGGTCGCGTGGTACAACAACGGTCCGTGATAAATCGGATTGTGTTGATAGCCGCGCCCGGTGTAGAGATTCCACGACCAATCGGTGTGAATCGCTTCGTCGTGATTCCACGCGCGGTACGACAAATCCCAGACGCGCGTCAACACCGCCGCGAGAATGATCGCGATGATCAGCACGCGCTCCCAATCGAGTTTCATCAGCGCGGACACAGGCGTATCGAGAAATGATTTGCGTTCGTTTTCAACCTGCATAATGACTCCAAAAAATTATCGTTCTACGGTCTTCGCACCCACACGACCGCGCCAAGCGTTTCCGCGCTCGCGCCTTCGCGAAAGATCAACCAGCGCAAAAAATTTTGCGGCGGCGTGCGCGCAATTTCGAGCGTGTACTTTTGCGCGATCCAATCCGCGCCGGGCGCGGGCGCGTTTGCGCGCAAAACATACGCTTGCGCGTCTTGGGTAACTGTCGGTTGATCTGAAAATCGCGCGAACCGAAAATCGCGCAAGTTCCATTCAAGCGCGGGACCGAGCGCGGTATCCGCGACGAGAATGAGCGCGCGCGTATCGTTCGCGCGCCAACGCGACACATCTTCTAGATCCCGCGCGAGGATGCGCGCGCTCGGCGGCGTCGCGCTCGTTACAAGTAAATCTTGCGGATTGCGCGCGGCGATGAAATTCGTCCCTTCTGGCGCGCCGCCGAAATTGACGAGCGCGGTTTGGCGCGTCGTCCACAACGCGAGAAAAACCAGGACGCACATCATTCCGACATTGCGCGCGCGCGCCCACCCGACCGTCGCGAGCGTAACGAACGTAACCGCGACGATGCCGGCGAGCGAGAGCCACAACACGATTGCCGCGCTGACATTCGAACCCGCATCGCGCGCCGCGGCACCCATCAAATTTTCCGCGGCGACGAGCGTGCCGCGCGTCGTAAACTCGACGATGAGCAAATACAAAAACGCGGTAACGACGGTCGCGAGAAACAACACCGGCGCTTCCTGGGTCATCAACAATTCTTGCGCGTCCGGCGACACGGAGATCGCTTCACCGAGTCGCGTGAGCCACGCGCCAATGTGCCAACTCGCGAGCAAAATCAACGGCACAACAATCGAAACAATGTGCGCGGGATTTTTGTCGCCGGAGATCGCGGTGAGGATGAGCGCGAGGATTGCCCACAACGCGGCGAACACAATCGGAATGTGCGCGCGGTCGCGTTGACGCACAGCGAACCCCAGATCAATCAACGCGGCGACGCCGAAGAAAATCGGAATCGGTTCGTAAATCACGAGCGCGCGAAATGGATCGAACGGCGAACCGCCGGGCGCGAGCGCATCGAGCCAGGTTCCGAACATCGCGAACGTCGCGCCGAGCCCGGCGCGGTGGAGGAGAAAAAAGGTGGAGACGCCGAGAAGAATCGCGGCGAATAAAAGTAAAGCGTAACGCGCAAAACGTAAATTGTGAATCGACGCGATGAAACCGGCGCGCGAAAAAATGAACAACAAAATTATCGCGAGCACGATGGTCCACACATCGGGTACGGAGATGAGCGCGAGCGCGGCGAACGCGGCGGCGAGATTGAGATCGCGCGGTGCGGCATTGTTCGCATATCGCCACGCGAATGCAAACGCGGCAAAGCCAAATACCGCCGCGGGCATCGCGCCGTCCGCGTATCGCGAAAAGAAAACCAGCGACGGCGCGAACGCAAAGAACGCGCTCGCGATCAACGCGCCAACGCGACCGAGTTCGTTACGAATTAGCGCGGGCAATAAAATTAGCACACTGCCGACGAATACGGGAATCAAGCGCGCGTTCGCGTCGCTCGCATTGAAGAGTGCAAAAATCAGCGCGTTGCCGGAAAATAATAGCGGACTGCCGGTGAATCCATCGAACATGCCGCGCGCGAAATTCAACGACGCCAACGCCTGCCGCGCTTCATCCTGCGCGAGCGGCGCGGCGTCGAGCGCGACGAGTCGCGTGAACAATCCCAGGATTGCGAGCGCGACGTACACCGCGACTTCGAGCGTGAACGCGGAAATTTTGGTTGAATTTTCAGCGCGCATAGATTCGGACATCGCCATCTTCAAAAACCAGTTGGAGAATTTTTCCAAACTTGTCAATCTGCGGTTTGGTCAAGCTGTACTTGGCGCGTTCTTCGCCGCCGACAACGACAAATTTTATAGCATACTTGTCCAGGTACGTCAACGTTTCGGCGGGATTGAGCGTTTGATAAATGCGCGCGATATCCGCGGCGCGATCAATCCCGGCGGCGTCGTTTTTGAAAAACGCGGAACCGCCGCGCCATTGCGATTCGTGCCCCGCCCAACCGAGCGGCGTCGCCAAGCCAGTCGCCATCGAAATACGATTGCCGTACGAGTACTCGTTGCCCGGCGCTTCGACGATGTGCGCGCCGCGTGGCGCGTTCGCGTTGAGCCACTGAATCGCCGCGTAATCGCCGGGATTGATTTGGCGAATCCACGCGAGTCCGTCGAGCGTTGGCGCGTTGCGAAAATCTTCCGCGCGATTTGGGATCGCGAGCGCGGGGTAAACGATACTCGCGCCGAGCAACAGCGCGAGCGCGACGAACCACGCGCCGCGCGCGATGCCGGTGAGCAATCGCGATAGATAAAAGACCGCGCACGCGGACGCGATGGCAAACAGCGTCCACGCTTGAAAATAAAATTTGAAAATCGTATTCATCCGCGTTCCGAATTGATCGCGAATGTACGCAAACTCGGAACCGAACGTGAGGAACAAGCCGACGAACGCGATGAGCAAAACGAACACCGCGCTCGCGTCGAACTCGCGCGGCGCGAACGATTCCGGCGAATCGTCGCCGCGCGCGATGTGCGCGCGCAACAGCACAAAAATCGCGGTGAGCAACATCGCGAGCAGAATGAACAACCAGGGATCGTTTCGCAGTGGACCGAAAAACGCGGCAAGCAATGCGAACTCGTCGGTGATTGCCGCGCTCGCGCTCGCGCGCACGGCGGGGCTAATCGCGAACACGGTGAACGCGATGAGCGCGAGCGCGAGCGGAATCGCAACAAGAAACGCGATGAATTGCGCGATGCTCGCGCCCGCGTTGATGAGCATTTGATTTTGCGTTACGAGCCGATGCGCGATGAACGCGCCGAGAATGAACACGAACAAACCGAACATCAAGAAATAATGATGCAATTTTGTTTTGACGAACAGCACCGGCAAAATGCCACCCGCTTGCGATTGAAAGCCGATGTAAAACGGCAAATACATAATCACGGACGCGACGCCGAGCGCAATCACAAAGGCGATTAGATCGCGCGTCGCGCGCGCGTCCCAGCCATCGCTCGCCCGATAACGCGCAATCGCGAACGCGACAATCAGAATAAATCCGTACGGGAGAATGTCCCAGGAGTTGAGAGTGAACAAGCCGCCGAGCACTAGAGGCAAAAGTATCAATTCGTAATTCGTAATTCGTAATTCGTGATTCGTCGGATTGAATTCCGAATTACGAATTAAGAATTTTGAATTTAGAAGATTCAACGCGAGCGCGAGCGCGAGCAGGACGAACGGCAACGCGAGAACGTGCGGGTGCATATCGCCGAGCAGAAAACTGAATTGCGGAAATTCGTCAATCACTTCTTGCGTTTGTCCGAGCGCGACATCGTGAATCACGCGCGACGCGCGCCACCACCACCAATTATCTTGCGGCGCGAGCGTGTGCGTTACCGGCGCATCCGCGAGTTGCTTGACATCGAGCCAGTCCCAAAATTCGCGCGCACCGACGCCGAGCGCGTGGAGCGATTCGAAAAATCCTTCGAGGTTGCCGATGAGGAGGAGGAAGATGGGCGCGAAGAGTGGGAAGAAAAGTGATTGGTAATTGGTGATTGGTAATTTTGAACCCTGGATGAGATTGTAGGCGAGACCGTACGCGCCGGTGGCGGCGAGCGCGAACATTAACGCAATCGCGAGATTGAACGCGATGCTCGGCGCGACGCCGCTCAACGCGGTCAACATCCCGACGATGATGTAACCGAAATAATAATAACTGATCGCGTAACCGGCGAGCCAGGGATCGCGCGGCGGAAATGTTTCAGATTGCAACACGCCGTTGAGAAACGCAAACTCCATCGGCTTTTCGGTCGCGGTAATGTCCGGCATATACGCGCGCACGATTGCCCACGCGATAAACGCGACGGTGAAAACGAGTTCGGTCGCGAGAACGAGCGCGCGATTGTTGCGAAGCCAGGTGAGTGGGGATTGGTAAGTGGCAAGTGGTAAGTGTCGGTCCGCGAACCAACTCGCGAGCGCGACCAGGATCGCGACGAGCGCGATCGCGCCGCGCGTGTTGGTGAGAAATCCGAACGTCGTCAGCAACCAAAACGGGTACGCGATCAATAACAAGCCGAGCGGTTTGATGAACGCGTAACCGCGATCCGGCAAATTACGAAAAAAGCGTAACGCAATCGGCAGGACCGCCAAGCCGATTAACTCAAGCAAAAGCCACCACGAAAAAACTTCGATCATCGAAACACCACCGGAGTTGAATTGAATGGACGCGCGGGAGTCGGGACTGGTTTCGGTTCAACGACGTGCCGCGCTTCCGTCGCGCGCAACGCGCCCGCCATCGGCGTGAATGTCGGCGCCATTGCCGTCTTGGTCGGCGCGGCGGTGAACGTTGAAATCGTCGTCGGCGATAACGTCGCCTGGTTGGACAATCCGATTTGCGCGCCGACCGCGATCAACACAACCAGCACAACGATCAACGCAAAACCAGGACGCCAAATCATTTGCGACATTCGGCGCGATGCTGTGCGCCGCGCCGCGAGATTCAAAAATTCGCGTTTTCTTTTTGCAAGATTCGGTGCGGGAGTTGGCGTCAAAGTTTGCAACCGATTCACCACCGCGAGTAGATCAGCAATTTCCGGCGCGGCGTGTCCTGGTTTCGCCAACGCCGCGTCCAATTCCGATTCGAGATCGCGAATGTTTTGTTCACCGCTCATTCCGCACCTCACCACTCAACAGATCGCGCAACGTCGCCAGCCCGCGAAACTGGAGCGCTTTGACCGCGCCGACGGATTTGCCGATCACGCGCGCGATTTCTTCGTTCGAAAATCCTTCGAGGAACTTGAGCACGATAACTTGCTGTTGATCGGGCGCGAGTCGCGCAATCACGCGTCGCATGCGCGCGCGTTCGATTTCGATTTCAGCGTGCCGCACCGGGTCGTCGCGCGGGTCGTGAATTTCGTTGACCAAGCGAACGGGATGATGCCGACGCAAATAATCTACGATCAAGTTGTGCGCGATGCGAAATAAAAATCCTGAAAGATGTTCAGGACTAGTGCGCGCGTCGAGGAATCGAATAAACACCTCGCTCGTCAGATCCTCCGCGAGGGTTTGATCGCCCAGCCGATGATAAACGTACCGGAAAATGCGTGGCGCAAACGTATCGTAAATCTCGCCAAGCCCTGAGAGCGCATCATCCACGATGGTTCCTCACGTATGAGGACGAATGAAAATGGAAAAAGATACGGTGAATTTTTTTTCTTACTCCGCATCCATTTTTTCAAATCGGCGCGGCAGGTTGACTGGGATCATTGTCGGGCGCGGGGTCGCGCTGGGACCGGGCGTCGCGGTCGCAGTCGGCGTGCGCGTCGGCACGCGCGTGCCGGACGCGAGCGGCGAAAATTGCACCGCGCCGAACGCGTCGAGGTTGATGATGTTCGTCGCGACGACGGTCGAGTCGCGCGATTCGTTGAACGCCTTGTCCGCGCTAATCGAACATTGCCACGAATTATTTTGCGCCATCACGACCGAGCCGCCCAACCAAAACGGATATTTGCACGGACGACTCGATTTCGGTTCTAGTTGTGCGACATTGTCTTGCAGTAAATTTCCGGTCGAGAATGTGATTTCGAAACAATTGTCCGACGCGCCCGCGCAGGTGTTCGCAATAAATTTATTGTCATTGCTCGGCAAGCCGCGGTCGCCGTTGATGTAATAACAGTTGCCGCTCAACTCACAACGATTGCGCGTGATCGCGTTGCCGAGACAATTGAGACAAACCCAGCCCGCCGTCTCGCATCCGAGTAAAAATTTTTTCCCATCGGGCGTCGTGCATCCGTGATTGTTGCGGCTGAAATCGTTGCCGACAAAATAACTGCCGATGCTTGCGTAATTGTACGAACCCCACGCGACCAGGTCGCTCAACTGATTCGAAATGATATGGTTGTTGCGCCCGTCGAATGTCGCGACGCCAATCGCGCCGCCGCGCACGCTGACGTTATGCACCGTCGAGTTGCTCGCGCCGTTCAACAAAATGCCGCCGCCATAAATCAACGCGCCTTGCACTTTGGTCGGCGGATTAGTTGGAAAAATGCAATCGTTGTACAGACACAACCACGCGCCCAGGTCGCGTGGGTCCGCTTTCGCTTGAATCGTGATGCCCTCGATCCAAATGTTACTGCCTTCCGCGACAATCGCGAATTGACGGGTGAACCCGGTAACGATGGGCGAACGCGCGGCATCGCCAAAAATCGCGATGTTGTTGCCGGTGATTCGCATCGGCGAGTATGTTTCGTTCGGACACAGTTTGATGCTCGCGCGAATGATGCTCGGCACCTGGGGCGGGCGCGTGCATTGCGCGGGTTCGGGCGGAACCGGCAAACGCAATTCCGCCTTGTCCGTGCTTGACGAAACATTCACGGTTAAAATTTTTTGTCCCGCGGCAATCACCGTGCTCGATGACGATTCGGTGCTCGTTGGCGCGATCAACACAAAACCGGAAACGCCGTCGCCGGTGATTTCGAGTTTGTACGGCACCGGCACATCGCCATCGTAATCGAGATTGACGTGATACGTGCCCGCGCCGCGAAACGCGCCTTGCCAAAACAACGCGTACTGCAAGGTCGGCGAACCGCGCCCAATCGGTTGCGGTTGTTCGCCGCGTTGCATCATCGCGATTTGTTCGGGCGTGAAAATTTCCATGCGGATTTTTGAAGTCAGCGACATATTGAACGCCGCCGGCGAATTGAATCCGATTTTGATGGGCGAGCCATCGCCGCGATAATCGAAACGATATTGCGCGCGTTTGCCCGGCGTCAACGTCATTTGCCCGGTCTGTGCGTGCGCGATGCTCGCGAGCGCGAGCGACGCAAACAGCGCGACCATCGTGATTCGAAAAATTTTTATCATCGTCCTATCCACCAATCTTTTCTGGAACGCGGATCCAAAAATGTTCCGCTGTCGCGAATCGCGACGCCAATCGAATTGCTCATCGCTCTGCCCACGCCCTGCCCCGCGAACAACGCGGGCAAACTCGCGCGCCCGGCGGCATTCATCGTGTTGTATAAATTGAGCAGACCGGGTTCGACGCAAACATCTTCGATGTGCAAAGTATAACCCAGGACGACGTTGTCGTTACGCGTGTATTTCAATGTGAGGCGCGTCGCGCTCGCGTACAACGCCGCAACTTCGTACCCACTCGGCATCGTGCCGATGTCGTAGCCCGAAGCCGGGACGCGAATAATTTCACCGGGCGTCGTCGCCATTTTGATTAGCGTAACGTCCCAGGTCGTCAACGCACTGCCGCGACAATTGCACGTCCAGTTCCAATCGTAAACGCGATGCGCGGATGAAAATATCGGCGTGCGATTATTTTGAAACAAGCCGGGCAATTGCGGCGCACCAGGATCCGAACCGCCGCCGAGATCAATCAACGCGAGCGTCGCGCTCGTCGCGATGTAACCGCGCAAAGCCAGGTTCAAATCCGCGTGCGCTTCGGCGGGGCGATCCGTTTTCGGCGGCAACATGGTGAGCGTGTGGTATGTTTCGGAAACAATCGCGCCGCAACTCGCTGTCGTCGTGAACAATTTTCCGGCGAGCGGCAAAAAAATCGTTGACGACATTGCGTCGGACGGACGCAGTCCCGTTGCGTCAGCCAATCGCGATTCATCCGCGATGCGCGCGTCCGTGTTCGCACTGAGCGCGTCGGTTGCCAGCGCGATCAGCGCGGCGCACGCGCAGAAAAAAACAAGCAAGCGTCCTGGCAACATTTGGAATTTGTCCGCGAATTACGCGAATCTCCGCGAATAATTTTTTATTCGCGTTATTCGCGTGATTCGCGGATTATCATTTGATCTTGTAAATTTTCACGTTTGAATTTTCGTACGCGAGATCAAGCAGACCTTGTTTCGTCATCGCGTCGAATTTGGCGAGACCTTGCGCGTCGTAAAAATTGCGTTCGAGGTCGCCGATGTAAATGTACGCCACGCGATAACGCCGCAACATTGCAAGCGCGTCGCCCGGCTCGCGCGTGTTGTAGATCGCGCGCACCGTGTCCATCCGCCGATCCACGATGCCGCCGTCAATGATCGAGCGTTGTTGTTTTTGATGCCAGTTCCAACCGATCACCGTCGGCAAGCCGGTGTTGATCGCGACGCGCGTGCCCCAGCGATACTCGCCCGAATTGCCTTCGAGAATCACCGGCGAACCCGCGATATTTTCGCGCATCCACAAAATCGCGTCGCGATCCGCGCCCAAATTCAACGGACGATTTTCCGCGTACACCGCGGTCTTTAAATAATCCAATCCGTTCAAGCCCGACGGCAAGCCCGCGCTATAACGATCATTCACCTTCGCATTCGTCGCGGTGATCGGATACAACAGTCCGATGAAAACCAGGATGCCGAACAATGTCCACCACAGCGGTTGCATCGTCGCATGGCGTTTGAGGCGCACCGCGATGTGCGCGATGCCAACCGCCGAGGCAATCGCAAAGAACACCCAAACTTGCAAATAAAATTTGAACACGGTGTTCATTCGCCCGATGTCGCCTTTGTACGTGATGACCTCGACCATCAACGTCATCGCCAAGCCAGCCGCGATCAACAGCGCGATGAATCGCCGCGCCGGATCGAGACCAGGTCGCAGAATCAAATTCGCGGCGAGCGCGAGCAGAACGAACACGAGCGCGAACACCGGCAACTGCGCGAGCACCAGGATCGCGACGAACACGATCACGACGCCGATGCCGACTGCGGTAAGGTCATCGCTCAACGCGATGCGCGATGAAAGCGCGCGTTGCAAATTCAACATTCGATCCAGCCGCGCGCGTTTGAGCCAGAGCAAGCGCGCCAAGCGCAACGCGCCACGCGAATTTTTCGTGTCGAACGTCGTCGCGATCAAAAACGTAACGATGACGAACAAGAAAATTCCGTGCACAACCAGGTATTCGCCGAGCGAGGTGTGCGCGCCTTTCCACAATTCGGTCGCGAGATACGCGGACGCAAATTGGCTAACGAACGGTTGAAACAACGCACTGCTCAACGCGATGATCGCGCCGATGCGCCACGCGACCGCGATCAACCCGGCGAGGTCAATCGTTTGCCGTCGCGCGTACTCGCCCATCGCGAGCGCGCAAACCAGCACGAGCGCGTACGTCGGATAATCGGCAAAATTGATCGCGCGCAACGCGCCAAGCGTCAACCCGGCGATGAACACTTCAAACGCGTCGAGCCACAGCGCGCGCGCTGAATCGCGCGTTCGTAAAAGAAAATTCGCGGCGATGCCCAGCGTCAACAACGTGAACGGGAGAGCCATCACATGCGCGTGCAAATCGGCGTAGAGAAATGAAAAGAACGGAAACTCGTTGATCGTTTCGGGAATGATGCGCGACGCGTTCCAATACCAATGCCCGGTCGCGACATCGAATGGCTTGCCATCAAACACAACTTGCAACGCGCCAACAATCGCGTCCGTGAGAAACACAAACGCCGGTGATTTTGGATCGCCGCCGCCAATGCGCGCGAAATTCAAAATCAGCAGAATCAATTGTCCCAGGTTGCCGATCACCGCGACAAAAAACGCGGCGAGCAAACCGACAATTATTTTTCCCTTATTTCCTTTATTTCTATTATTTCCTTCGACGGAATCAGAGGGAGCTGAAGGAAATAAAGGAAATAATGGAAATTTTGCGACGAGATTGAACGCCACACTAAACGCGCCGAGCGCGGTGAGCGCGAAAAACATCGGTAGCGCGAGATTGTAACTGACTTCGGGGACGATGCCGGACAAGCGCACGAGCGTCGCGGTGATGAGTTGCCCGAAATAATAATAGTTGATGTAACCGCCCGCGAACCAGGGATCGTACGGCGGAAAGTATGTTGACTTGGTGATCGCGTTGAGCAGAGCGACATCCATCGGTTTTTCGCCGCCGTACCATTGATGCCACAAATCGGGATTGCCGTAGCGAATGAACAGGAACGCGCCAAAGAAAACCAGGAACGCGATTTCTTCAACGAGAATCACTGCGCGTTGCTCGCGCAGGAACGCGCGCAATTCACGCGCGTGTCGCCACGCGATCAACGCGTTCGCAATCGCGACGAGCGCGATCACAAGCAAAATGCTCGCGCGATTGAATTGCGCGACGTGATAACTCGCGAGCAACCACACGCCCCACGCGGGCAGTAAAATTCCTAACGCTTTGGCGAAAATGTAGCCGCGATCCGCGAGCGCGCGAAACGCGACGAACGCAATCGGAAACGCGAGCCAACCCAGGATTTCGATCATCACGAGCCAGACGATCACCGGGATTTGATTGGCGAGATCGTTCGGATTGAAAATTTCCGACCAGGTGCCGCCCGCGATTTGCGCGTTCCAATCGTCCGGCTTGAGCAAGAGCGCGGTCGGCGCTTGCGTCGCGACGACCGGCGAAAAGCGATACACTTCGGTCAGGTCAACGCCATTGAACAAGGTCGCGGTGTGTTCGCGCGAATAGCGCGGCGTCTTTTTGAAAATCAAAACTTTCGGATGATCGTACACCGTAAACGCTTCTTCCGCGTTGTCGTCCACGATTTCGATGCCGAACAATTGCGGACGCGAGGTAAACGTCGCGAGCAAATCGAAACCGAGCGTACCGTCAAATAACCATTCGTAATACTTGGTCGTCAACGGATACCGCATCGGCAATCGCGGGATGGACTCGTACAACCGATTCGAGGACAGGACGATGTAATCGGTTTGATCGAGCCATTGAATCGCTTGCGGAATTTTTTCGGGAATGTCTTCGCCGTACCATTGCATCTCGACGCCGCGATAAATTCCGCCGAACGGATCCTTGCCGTCCACGCGCAGAGGCAACGCGTCGTCCCAGTGTTCGCTCGAAATCGTCGCGCCCGCCGGAATGTTTTTCAAAATCCAACGCGACGCGGCGACGCGTGAAACCTCGCGCGTGTAAATCGTCGTGAACGCGGTCGCGTAAAACGCGGTGTAGCCGATGGTGACGAGCGCGAGGATCGCGACAATTGATCGTAATGCGTAAAACGTAAAACGTGATGCGCGAAATCGCGAAATGTAATCCCAGGTTGCGACGATCAAAAATCCGGCGAGCAATGCGAGGAACGGATAGATTTGCAAAAAGTAGCGCATCGTCTTGACGTACTGTTGCCCGGTGTACCCGAACGTTACGCCGACCCACAGCACGATGAGTAAATGCTCCCAACGTTGATAACGCAACAATTGATACAGCGCGAACGCGAATCCGAGCCACGCCGCGATGCCGAGCGGCAAACCAAGTCCCCACAACACAATGTTCGTCAGCGGAAAAATGAACGCGGTCCGATTCGTCCATTGATGCCCGGGCGGCATATCCACACGCCCGCTCATCAATTCGCTAATGGACGCCATATTCTCCGCGAATTTTGAATTGACGCCGCCCGCCCACGCGAGCATCGCATCGAAACCGAAAGTAACGATGCCGCGATCTAAATCGAGTTCGGGAATCGTCGGCGAAATAAAATCGGGACCTTTGGCGGCGTAGGGTTGCGCGATGCGAAAGACGATGATCGCGACGAACGCGGTCACGATCAATCCCAGGATTGCGTACGCGAACGGCGCAAGGTTGGATGATCGCGCGTCCGGCGTCAGCGTTTCCGGCGAATCGTCGCGCGATGCGGTGAACGCGCGCCACGCGCGCAAGCCCGCCGCCGCGATCAACACAATCGCGAAAAACGCGAGATTGATGCGTCCGGCAAGCGCGAGTCCGAAAAACGCGCCCGCGAAAATAAAAGCGCGCCAATGTTTGCGCTCCGCGATGTCGAGCGCGCCCCAAAACGCGAGCAGGATCGGCACATTCGAAAATGTGTCTACCGTGAAAAAGTGCGATTGTTGAAT
>Ga0233425_10005863_pt1 | contig 18865 bp, 16 predicted proteins | sample Watercolumn_Towu_2_FD_181712 | JGI IMG/M metagenome (GOLD analysis project Ga0233425, IMG submission 181712) | Freshwater microbial communities from Lake Towuti, South Sulawesi, Indonesia - Watercolumn_Towuti2014_140_MG | ecosystem: Environmental > Aquatic > Freshwater > Lake | place... | reverse complement strand
GTTGCAGCAGGTACGACGGACGCTCCCCCGACACCAGGTGGCGCACGACCCTGTCGGGGCGGGTGACCGCGGTGCGCAGCAGTCCGCCGAACCCGCCGAACGGCAACCGCCACTCGTTGCGGTACGGTACTCCGATGATGCCGCGAATGACAGCGAACAGCATCAGCACCGCCACCCACACTGCACCCAGCACGGTGACCAGCCCGATGCGCCTGTCGCGTCGCAGGGTCACCCAGGCACCGAGCGCGACCACGAAGAGCGCGGTGTCCTCCTTCACGCACAAGATCAACACGACGGCGGCCGCATACTGGCGCCAGCGGTGCGCGAGCGCGGCGTAGATCGCCCACGCAATGAGCGGTGCGAGCGCCGCATCGGGGTGGAAGTTCTCGAGGCCCGTGTACGTGAGCGCGGGATGAAACAGGTACGCGACCACCGCGACGCAGCTCATCGGCAACGAACCGACTAGCAGGCGCGCCGACTTCCACACCGGCAGCGCACCGACGCCGAGCACGACCGCCTGCACGACGAAGAGCAGGCCGGTCGAGTCGACGAACCAGTACAGCGGCACGAGCGGCAGCAGGATGAACGAGCTGTGGTCGCCGAAGAGGTTGCGGCCCATGAGCGTGACGAACGGAGCCTGACCGCGCGAGAGCAGCCAGAGACCCTGGTCGTACAGCCCGAAGTCGTACGCCGAGGTGCCGAGACCGAAGTGGTCGCGCGTGGTGCGCACCGAGAGCCACACGGTGTAGAGCAGCGTGAGGGCGAGGGCGACGGTGTGCCAGACGGTCACGGTGTCGCGCAGGGTGTCGCGCAGGATCCGGCCGCGCCGCGCCGCCGCACCGAGCAGTTGCGACAGGTCGTCGGCCATGTCGTTGCTCGTGTCGCTCGCGCTAGCCGCTCGCGTCGTTCGTGGCGGTGTCGCCGCGCGTCGCCCGGGCTATCGCACCGAGGACGCCGTTCACGAAACGCCCGGAGTCGTCTCCGCCGTAGCGCTTGGCGAGCCCGACCGCCTCGGCGAGCACCACCGCCGTCGGCACGTCGTCGCGCCCGATCAGTTCGAAGGTCGCGATGCGCAGCACGTTGCGGTCGGTGGTCGCCATACGGTCGATGGTCCAGGCGTGGCTGTGCGCCGACAGCAGTTCGTCGATTCGCGAACGGTGCGCGGCGACGCCGTCGACGAGCATCGTCGTCAACGCGTCGAGCGGCACGCGGATGCGGGCGACCACCTGCGCCGGTTCCTCGCCGCGCACATCGGCCTCGAACAGCACGTTGAGCGCGCGCTCGCGGGCGTCGGAACGCGGGTCGAAGTCGTGGTTCCAGTCGTCATCGTCAGGTGCGCTGCCGGGTGCTGCGCCGGGCGAACCGCCGGGTGCACCATCTGCAACACCGTCCGAGACACCGTCGGAGACACCGTCGGGAATCTCGCTCTGCATATTCGGCGCGCCGTCAGACTCGCGTGACGTAGTCGCCCGTGCGGGTGTCGACCTTCACCTTGTCGCCGATGTTGACAAAGAGCGGCACCTGGATCACCTTGCCGGTCTGCAGCGTCGCCGGCTTGCGCGCGCCCGAGACGCGGTCGCCTTGGATGCCGGGCTCGGTCTGGGCGATGACGAGTTCGACCGACGCGGGGATTTCCACCGCCACGATCTCGTCGCCGTACATCGCGATCTGCGCGGTGGCGGATTCGACCAGGTAGTCGGCGGCGTCGCCGAGCGCGGCGGGCTTCACGTTGATCTGCTCGTAGGAGTCGGTGTCCATGAACACGAAGTCTCCGCCCTCTTTGTAGAGGAACTGCATGTCGCGGCGGTCGATGATCGCCTGCTCGACGCGCACGCCGGCGTTGAACGTGCGCTCGATCACCGCCCCCGTGCGCATGTTGCGCAACTTGGTGCGCACGAACGCACCACCCTTGCCGGGCTTCACGTGCTGGAACTCGACGATGCTGAAGAGTCCCTTGTCCAGCTCGAGCGTGAGGCCGTTTCTCAGTTCGTTGGTGCTAATTGCAGGCACGAGATGTCCTTTGGTGACTCGGTGAGTATGTCGCAGCCGGTCGCCGTGACGACCACGAGGTCTTCGATGCGCACGCCGCCGAGTCCTTCACGATAGACGCCGGGCTCGACGGTGACCACCTCGCCGGCTTGGAGGGGCTCGGGCATCGCCGCGCGCACCCACGGTTGCTCGTGGATTTGCAGGCCGACACCGTGCCCCGTCGAGTGGATGAACTCGCTGCCGAACCCGGCGTCGACGATCACGTCGCGGCACGTCTTGTCGACGTCGCCGGCCGACACGCCCGCGCGCACCGCCGCCAACCCCGCCAGTTGCGACTCGCGCACCACGTCGTGCATGCGGCGCAGAAGTGGGTCGACCTCGCCGATCAGGTACGTGCGGGTCATGTCGGAGTGGTAGCCGTCGACGAGCGCGCCGACGTCGATGACGACGAGGTGTCCTTCTTCGATGACCGCGGACGTCGGACGATGGTGCGGACGAGCACCGTTGGGGCCGGTCGCCACGATGGTGTCGTAGCTCGGGCCGTCGGCACCGTGGCGGCGCATGCGGTACTCGAGTTCGTCGCGCACGTCGCGCTCCGTCGGGCGCGATGACATCATCTCTATGCACTCGGCGAGTGCCGCATCGGTGCACGCTGCGGCACGCTTGATGCGCGCGATCTCGGCAGGCGACTTGCGCCGACGAAGTTGCTGCACTACTCCCCCGCAAGCCACGAGGCTCGTCTTTGCCTGGCTGCACAGCGCCTCGAATTGTGCGTGCGTCACTTCGCCCGGATCCACGCCGACAGCGCGACCGATGGCGATCGCTTGCGCGAGGCCTTCGCGCAGTGCAGCGGCAGTCGTGCCGACGACGACGCGCGCGGCGGCACCCGATTCCGCAAGTTGGTGGCGCGCCTGCTCGCCGTAGCGGCCGTCGGTGACGAGCACCATCTCGTGCGGCGTCACCACCAGCGTGCCCGCCGAGCCGGTGAACCCGGTGAGCCAGCGCACGTTGTTCAGGTCGTACACGACGAGCGTGTCGGGAGTCGCCGAATCGCTGCCTGCCGTGTGGCGGCGCGCCAGTTCTTCGCGCACCAGCACGTCGCGACCCCCCACGGAAAGCCCCGGCAGCGGCAGGGTCGCGGATTCGTTCTTCACGCGGCCTCCAGGTGGCGCACGAGCGCCTCGACGCCGAGCACGTACGACTCGCCCCCGAAACCCGCGACGGTGCCGATGGCGACCGGCGCGATGACGCTCGCGTGGCGCCATGGTTCGCGCGCCGCCGGGTTGGAGATGTGCACCTCCACCACGGGGATGCGCGCCGCTTTCAACGCGTCGTGCAGGCTCCACGCGAAGTGCGTGAAGGCGCCCGCGTTGAGCACGATGCCCGCGTACTTCGTGGCGGCGCCGTGCACGAATCCGATCATCGTCGCCAGGTCGTCGGTTTGTTCGCTGTCGACTTCGTACCCGAGGCGGCGGGCGGCGGCAGTCGCGCGACCCACGTGGTCGGCGAGGGTCGCGGTGCCGTACACCGCGGGTTCGCGCGTGCCGAGCAGGTTCAGGTTCGGGCCGTGCAACAACAGCAGCCTGGCGTTGTTCCGCACGCCGTTCAGGGTACTGAGAGAGCGTCGAACGCCGAGTGGATCGCGGCTTGGCTCACCCCGCTCACCGTCTCGATGCCCGACGGGCCGTCGAGCACGAACGTGAGCCCGTCGATCGCCTTCTTGTCGCGGCGCATCAGATCCACGAGCCGTGCGCGCGTCACGTTGCGCGGAACCTCGACCGACAACCCGTAATGCGCGACGATCACGTCGCGGTGATGCGCGACGCGACTCGCGTCGATGCGCGAGAGAGCATGCGCGAGGTGCGCCGCGTACATCATTCCGACGGCGACTGCCTCGCCGTGCGCCAGGGCGAACCCGCTCGCCGACTCGAGCGCGTGCCCGAGGGTGTGTCCGTAGTTGAGCACTGCGCGCCGCCCGGATTCGCGCTCGTCTTGCCCGACGATCTCCGCCTTGATCTGCACGCAGCGGGCGATGCGCGCGTCGAGGTCGAGCGCGAGCAGGTCGTCGCCGACGAGGAAGTGGTACTTCGCCATCTCGCCGCGCCCGCAGCGCTGCTCGCGCTCGGGCAGCGAGTCGAGGTGGGCGGTGTCGCAGACGACGCCGCACGGCTGCCAGAAGGCGCCGACCAGGTTCTTGCCGGCGGCGATGTTGACGCCGGTCTTGCCCCCGATTGCCGCGTCGATCATCCCGACGAGCGAGGTGGACACGTGCACCACGCGCACCCCGCGGTGCCAGGCGCTCGCCGCGTAGCCGGCCACGTCGGTGACCATTCCGCCGCCGACCGCCACCACCACGTCGCTGCGCGTGATGCCGGCCGCGGCGAACTCGCCGCACAAGCGCTCGACGGTGGCGAGCGACTTGTGCTCCTCGCCGCTGCCGACCACGTGCCGCGACAGGGCCACTCGCTCAGGCACGTGCCTGCTCACGTCGACGGGGATGCCGTCTTGCGTGACCAGCGCGACGCGGCGCGCGTCGGGCGGGATCAGCGAGGCGAGTTCGCGCGAGGCGCCGCGGCCGACCACCACGTCGTACGACCGTTCGCCGAGTTCGACCCGCACACGGCGCATCATGACGCCGACACCTTGCCGACGGCGAGCGCGACCGCCGCCACGACGTCGTCGATGCTCATGCCTGCCGTGTCGACGCGCACGTCGGCGACCGATTCGTACAGTGCACGGCGCTCGCGGTCGAGCGCCGACAACCGCGCCACGGGGTCGTTGTCGAGCAGCGGTCGATGTTGCCCGCGCGCGGTGCGCTGCCCGAGGGTCGCCAAGTCGGCGTCGAGCCACACGGTGACGGTCGCGCGGTCGCCGATCGCGTCGCGGTTCGCGCCGGCCAGCACGCATCCGCCGGCTGCCGCGACCACGGTGTCGTCGCGAGTCGCGAGCGCGTCGGCGAGTGCCGCAGATTCGAGGCGGCGGAACTCGCTCTCGCCGTCTTCCTCGAAGATCGCCCCTACCGGTTTGCCGGCTTTCGCGACGACGAGGTCGTCGGTGTCGACGAACCGCGCGCCGATGCGCGCCGCCAACTCGCGACCGACGGTGGTCTTGCCCGCACCCATCATGCCGACGAGCACGACGACGCGAGCCATGCGATCAGCGCAGCGACTCGCCGAAGGCGCGGGCGTTGCGCACGAACTCGGCGACGGAGTCGCCGCCGAACTTGCGCTGCGCCTCGGCGGCGAGCACGAGCGCGATCATCGTCTCGGCCACCACGCCCATCGCCGGCACGGCGGTCACGTCGGTGCGCTCCTTGAAACTCACGGTCTCTTCCTTGGACACGACGTCGACGGTCTTCAGCGTCGGGCGGTTGAGCGTGGAGAGCGGCTTCATCGCGGCGCGCACCACGAGCAACTCCCCCGTCGTCATACCGCCCTCGGTACCGCCGGCTTTGGTCGACTCGCGACGGTACGAAGCGCTGGAGTCGTCCCACGTGATGGCGTCGTGGGCCTCGCTGCCGCGCCGCGCCGCGTTGGCGAATCCGTCGCCGATCTCCACGCCCTTCACCGCCTGGATGCTCATGATGGCTTGGGCGAGCATGCCGTCGATCTTGCGATCCCAGTGCACGTGGCTGCCGAGCCCGACGGGCAGGCCGTACGCGAGCACCTCGACGACGCCGCCGAGGCTGTCGCCGTCCTTCGCCGCCGCCTCGATCTCGGCGATCATCTTTTCTTCAGTCGACTTGTCGAAACAGCGAACGGGCGACTCGTCGATGCGCGCTTGGTCGCGCGGCGTGGGTCGCGCGACGGCGTCACTCGACACCGAGCCGAGCGCCGTCACGTGCGACACGATCCCGACACCGATCTGACGCAACAACAACTTGGCGAGCGCACCGGCAACGACGCGGGCGCTGGTTTCGCGCGCACTCGCCCGCTCGAGCACGTCGCGCGCGTCCACGAAGTCGTATTTCTGCATGCCCGCCAGGTCGGCGTGCCCGGGCCGCGGTTGCGTCAGCGGCTTCTTCGTCGCCCCCGGGTGCGGCGACATCTCCTCGTGCCACACGTCGCTGCGGAACCACTCGGTGTTCTTGATGAGCACGGCGACGGGCGAGCCCAGCGTGCGGCCGTGCCGGATGCCGCCGATCAACTCGATTTCGTCGCGCTCGAACTTCTGGCGCGGACCGCGGCCGAACCCGAGACGACGGCGCGCGAGTTCCGCGGAAAGATCGTCGGCCACGACCGCCAGGTTCGACGGCAGACCCTCGACGATCACCACGAGCGCCTGACCGTGGCTTTCGCCGGCGGTCAAGTAGCGCAACATGCGCCTGAATTCTACCGCTGTTGTTTCGCGAGTTCGCCGAGCGCGGCGCGTCGCATCAGTTCCACATCGGGTCGGCGACGCAGCCAGAGTCGCTGCTGGAGCGCCGCCTGCGCGCAGAGCATGTCGAGACCGTCGACCACCTTCGCCCCTCGACCGCGCGCCTCTCGGACGAGCCGCGTCTCGAGCGGGTGATACACGGCGTCGAGCACGCAGTGCCGCGCGCGCAACGCGCTCGTGTCGAACGGCAGCGCATCCGCCGCCACACCGCTCATGCCTTGCGGTGTCGTGTTGATGATGGTCGCGCACTCCCCGACACGCGCCACGTCGATCGGCTCGGTGGAGCCCGGGCGCACGGCGTTGCCGACGGCGACGGCGTCGTCGCGTCGCGAAGGCGTGCGGTTCGCCACGCGCACGCGCGAACCCCCGGCTGCGAGCGCGGCCACCACGGCGCGCGCCGTGGCACCGGCACCGATCACCGCCACATGCGCGAGGTCGGCGCCCGCGGCGCCCAACGCATCGACGCATCCCGTGCCGTCCGTGTTGTGGCCGACGAGCCTGCCTTCTGCGTCGCGCACCACGGTGTTGACCGCGCGCACCAACGTCGCCGATGCGTCGACGACGTCGAGTGCCGGGATCACCATCTCCTTGTGCGGCATCGTCACCGAGAGACCCGCGATGCCGAGCACCCGCATCGCGTCGATGGCGGCGACGGCGTGCAGCGGGTCGACCTCGAACGCGCAGTAAATCCAGTCGTCGCCGTGCGCGGCGAACGCCGCGTTGTGGATGACCGGGGAGAGGCTGTGGCGCACGGGGCTGCCGATCACGCCGGCCACCCGCGTGCGGGCGGTCGGTGTCACGGCAGCACCCCCGCCGCCCGCGCCGCCGCGACGTTCTGCTCGTGCAGCCGGTTGGTGGTCGAGAACGCGTGCCGGCCCTCTGCGTCGGCGAGCACGTAGAAGAGCAGGCGGCACTCGTCGCGCCTTTCCTTCTTGGTGCGCGCGGTGCACAGCGCGTCGTCGTCGGCCGGGTCGTCGGCGGGGTTCATCGCCGCGACGAGCGACGCTTCGCCCGGGCTCGCGATGGGCGTCGGCGGCAGACCCTTGCGCAGGTACACGTTGTACGGCGAGTCGGCTAGCTTCAGGTCGGCGAACTCGGCGCCGTCGGGTGCCCCGTAGTACAGCGCGGCGTCGACCTGCAGTTCCATGTCGAGCGCGAGCCGGTTGTGAATCACGCGCGCGACGAGGGCCCGTTCCTCGGCGATCTTCACCTCCTTCTCGATGAGGGACGCGATGATGATGAGCTCGTACGGGGTGCGCCCGAGGCGTCGTGCCGCCGATTCGATGTCGTTGGCGAGCGCGCGGCTGCGCATCTCCTCGATCATCCGCGCCAGCACGTCGGCGGCCGTCTCGTACGCCGCCACGCGGTACAACGCCGGAAAGACGAGCCCCTCGTACGACGCGACACCCGCGGGGCGGAACGGGGCGGGCAGTTCGCCGGTCGCGAGCGCGGCGTCGACGTCGGCGGCGGTGAAACCGGGCGCGTCGCGCTCGAGTCGGGCGGCGATCTGGACGATGGTGAAACCCTCGGGGAAGACGACCTCCACTTCCACCGCCGCGTCGTCGACCGGCGCACTGACGACGGCGTCGGTGCCGACTCGTCGGGCGACCTCGCGCACCTGCCATCCGGCCCAGGCGACGAACACGGCGGCGACGGTGGCGAGCCCGACCAGGATCTGGCGCGAGTAGCGGCGCAGGTCGGGCAGCATGCCGTCGGTGTCGGCGTCGTCGTCGGCGCGCACGGTGTCCCACGGATCGTCCCGCCACGGACCGTCCGTTTGCGGCGCGGCGCGGCGGTCGTCGTCGCCGTGCGTCACGTCGAGTCCTGCGCGCCCTGCATTCGACGCTGGTCGATGAACGACTGCAGCATCACGGCCGCCGCCACTTTGTCGACGACGCGGCGGCGGGCGTCGGCGCGCATCTCCATCTCGACGAGCGAGCGGTCGGCGGTCACCGTGGTGAGCCGTTCGTCGTGCAGGTGCACGGGCACAGCGAGGGCCGCCCGCAGTTCTTCGGTTTCGTCGATGGCGCTCTGCGCGGCGGCGGTCACCTTGCCGCTCATGTTGAGCGGCAGTCCGACGACCACGGCACCGGCCTGGTATTCCGCGACGAGCGCGGCGATGCGCGCGTGGTCGTCGCGGCGGGCACCGGTGCGCTGCACCACGGTGAGCGGTGTCGCGACGCGTTCGTCAGGGTCGCACAACGCGACGCCGATGCGCTTGCTGCCGAGGTCGAGACCCAGGCAGCGCATCACGTGGCGCGCCGTGCGGCCGCCACTGCGGCGGTCGCCTTCACGAGGGCGTCGTCGAGCGCCCCGGCATGCTTGCCGCCGGCCGTCGCGATGTCGCCCTTGCCGCCACCGCCGCCGCCGACTTCCTTCGCGGCGTCTTTCAGCAGCTCCCCCGCCTTGAGTCCGCTGGCCGGCGTGACCGCGGCGACGAGCGCGACGCCGCCCGAATCCGACACTCCGCCGAGGACGACGGCCTCGATGCCGCTCCTGCCGCGCACCGCGATCGCGAGGTCGCGCAGGTCCGCTGGCGCGAGTCCGTCGACGCGCGACACCAACGCTCCGTCCACGGCGCGAGCGACGAGCTCGTCGGCCTGTGCCGCCATCTGGTTGCGGCGCAACTTCTTCAGTTCGTCGCCGAGCGCTTTGGCGTTGTCGACGGCGCGCTGCGCCGCAGCGACGAGGTCGTCGGGCTTGGCACCGAGCACTTGCGCGGCAGTTTCCGCCACGGTCGCCACCTCGAGCATGCGGCGCAGTGCGTGCTCGCCGGTGAGCGCTTCGATGCGACGCAGGTTGGAGCCGATCGATCCTTCGCTCACGATCCTGATCGGGCCGATGTCCCCGGTGGCCGACACGTGCGTACCGCCGCACAACTCGAGCGAGTGGCCGGCCTCGAGCACGCGCACGACGTCGCCGTACTTGTCGCCGAAGAACGCGATGGCTCCCTTGTCGCTGGCAGCCTGCTTGGTCATCTCGGTCGCCGCCACCGGCGTGTTGGCCAGCACTTCGGCGTTGGCGAGTTGCTCGATGCGGCGGAGTTGGGCGGGCGTGACGGCCTCGTAGTGGCTGAAGTCGAACCGCAGACGGTCGGGCGCCACGAGCGAGCCGGCCTGCTTCACGTGGTCGCCGAGCACCTCCCGCAGGGCCCAGTGCAACACGTGGGTGGCGGTGTGGTTGCGCTTGGTCGATGCGCGCGCGGCGGCGTCGATCGCAGCGGTCACCGCGTCGCCGACCGCGAACGAGCCGCGCGTGATGCGCACGAGGTGCCGACGCAGACCCGGCGCGGCGAACGTGGTGTCGAGCACGCGTGCCGTCGCGGCGAGGTTCGAGATCGTTCCGGTGTCGCCGACCTGTCCGCCGCTCTCGGCGTAGAACGGCGTGGTGTCGAGGAAGATCTCGTGCACGCTCGAGCCGTCGTCGTGGTCGAACGGCCCGAGCACCGCGACGACCCGCGCGCTCGCCTCGTCGCGCTCGTAGCCGACGAACGTGGTCGCGCCGTCGGCGTCGAGGAGCGACTTGTAGGCGGCCGTGCGCTGCGGGTCGGCGGCCTCGTTCTTGCGCGCGTTCTTGCCGCGCTCGCGCTGGCGCTCCATCTCGCGCTCGAAACCCTCGGTGTCGACCCCGAGCCCGCGTTCGACGGCGATCTCCTGCGTGAGTTCGAGCGGGAAACCGTACGTGTCGTGCAGCGCGAACGCTGCGGCACCCTTGATCTTGCCCGTCGAGCCCGCCATCTCGCTCTCGAGAATCGAGAGGCCGTTGCGCAGCGTGGCGCGGAACTTCTCCTCCTCGCGCGTGATGACGCCGAGGATGAAGTCTTTGTTCGCCGCGAGGTCGGGGTGCGCGGTCTTCATCACCGACAACGACGTCTCGACGAGCGACGGCAGCACCAGCTTCTCGCAGCCGAGCAGGTACGCGTGTCGTACCGCCCGCCGGATGATGCGACGCAGCACGTACCCGCGACCCTCGTTCGAGGGGAACACGCCGTCGTTGATCATCATCATCGACGAGCGAGCGTGCTCGGCGAGCACGCGCAGGCTGAAACTCGGCCGGTGCACGTAGTCGCCGACGCGGTACTCCGCGCCGGTCAGTCGCCGACCGGTGTCGATGAGCGGCGCGAGCAGGTCGGTCTCCCAGATCGAGTCGACGCCCTGCACGAGCGTGAGGATGCGCTCGAAACCCGCACCGGTGTCGATCGACGGTCGCGGCAGCCGCGTGCGCGAGCCGTCCGTGGCTTGGTCGTACTGCATGAAGACGAGGTTCCAGAACTCGAGGAAGCGGTCGCCGGCCGGGTCGTGCAGCGGTCCGCCGTCGGGACCGAACGCGCTGCCGCGGTCGATGTGGATCTCGGAGCACGGACCGCACGGACCGACGTCGCCCATCTGCCAGAAATTGTCCTTGTCGCCGAGCCGCTGGATGCGCTCAATCGGCAGGCCCACGACGTCGTGCCAGATCTGCTCGGCTTCGTCGTCGCTCTCGTGCACGGTGATCCACAGCCGGTCGCCGTCGAAACCGAACACTTCGGTGACGAGTTCCCAGCCCCACGGGATCGCCTTCTCCTTGAAGTAGTCGCCGAAACTGAAGTTGCCGAGCATCTCGAAAAAGACGAGGTGTCGCTTGGTGCGCCCGACGTCGTCGAGGTCGTTGTGCTTGCCGCCGGCGCGCACGCACTTCTGCACGCTGACCGCGCGGTGGTACGGTGCCGACTCTTCGCCGACGAAGTACGGCTTGAACGGCACCATGCCGGCGACCGTGAACATGATCGTCGGGTCGAAGGGGATGAGGCTCGCCGACGGCACCACCGCGTGCTCGCGGGCGGCGAAAAAATCGACGAAGGCTCTGCGCAGGCCGTCGGCCGTCGTGATGTCGGCGCGGGCCATGCGGCTATTCGAAGAGGTCGTCGCTCGCCGAGTCGCGCTTGCCGCCCGTCGCGCCACCCACCTTGTCGGACACCTTGTCTTTCACGGCGATGACGCGGTCGACGAGACCATCGATGAACTGGTCGACCGATTCCTTGGTGGCTGCTTGGTCGGCCTGGCGTCGCAGCCAGCCGTACCCGAAGAGCGCAGCGAGGGCACCGATTGCGAACCAGAAGAGACGACGAAACATGACGAGCTGAATCGTATCGCCGCGGCACGCTGCCCGAGTCGCGTGACGAGTCGCGGGGCGTCGTCCCGCTCGCTCGCGGCGCCGCACGCCACGCGACGCTCGTCAGCCGGCCGGTTTGGGCAGCGTGCGCAACCCGAGTTCGCCGAGTTGCGCGGCGTCGACCGGGCCGGGTGCGTCGGTCATCGGGTCGAGCCCCGATTGGGTCTTGGGGAACGCGATCACCTCGCGGATGTTCTCTTCGCCGGCGAGGATCGCCACGAGACGATCGACCCCGAAAGCGAAGCCGCCGTGCGGCGGTGCGCCGTACTTGAACGGCTGCAGGAAGAAACCGAACTTGCGGTCGGCCGTCACGTCGTCGATGCCGAGCAGTCGGAAGACGCGCCGTTGCAGTCCGGGTTCGTGGATACGAATCGAGCCCGAGCCGAGTTCCCAGCCGTTCAAGACGAGGTCGTACGCGAGCGCCCGCACGTTGAGCGGATCGGTCTCCAACTTCCCGAGGTCGTCGGGGTGCGGGTGGCAGAACGGATGGTGCCCGGGCTGCGGTTTCTGCGTCGTCGGGTGCACACCGACGAACAGCGGGAAGTCGACGACCCACACGAAGCGGTACGGCCCTTCGTGCACGGGCGGACGCGCGATGTCGTTGCGCAACTGGCCGAGCACGCCGCACGCGGTGGCCCACTCGTCGGCGACGAGCAGCAGCAAGTCGCCCGCGCCGGCGCCGAGTGCCGCGACGAGCGCCGACTGCTCGGAGTCGGAGAGGAACTTCGCGACCGGCGAGTCGAGCGCGCCGGCCTCGCCGACCTTCATCCACACGAGGCCCTTGGCGCCGAGTTGTTTGGCGCGGTCGGTGAGTTGGTCGAGCTTGTTGCGTCCCATCGCGGCGGCATCTCGGTGCGTCGCGGCGTCGACGCGCAGACCTTTGATCGAGCCGGCGGCGGCGAACGCCTTGAAGCCGGTGCCGGCGAACACCGGCGTCAACTCCACGAGTTCCAGCCCGAAACGCAGGTCGGGTTTGTCGGAACCGAAACGGTCCATCGCGTCGTGCCACGTGATGCGCTCGATGGGCGGCGGCTCCTGCCCCGTCGCGGCGCGCGCGGCGGCCACGACCGCGCGCGAGATCGCGTCGAGCACGTCGTCTTTCTCGACGAAGCTCATCTCGGCGTCGAGCTGGGTGAACTCGTACTGCCGGTCGGCGCGCAAGTCCTCGTCGCGCAGGCACCGGGCGATCTGGTAGTAGCGGTCGAGGCCCGCCACCATCAGCAACTGCTTCCACAACTGCGGCGATTGCGGCAGCGCGTAGAACGAGCCGGGCTCCTGGCGCGACGGCACCAGGAACTCGCGCGCACCTTCGGGGGTCGACGGCATGAGCAGCGGCGTCTCCACTTCGACGAAGCCCTGCGCAGCCATCGCCGTGCGGATGGCGGCATTCACCGACGCGCGCAACCGCAGGTTGCGCTGCATGCGTTCGCGACGGATGTCGAGGTAGCGGAACTTGAGCCGGATGTTCTCGTCGACGTCGTCGGCGCGCTGGTCGATGGGGAACGGCGGCGGCTCGGCGGCGTTCAGCACGGCGAGCGTGCAGTCGGTGAGCTCGACCTCGCCGGTCGCGAGGCTGTGGTTCACCGTGCCGGCGGGGCGCGCGGTGACCGTGCCGGTGATCTGCACCACCCACTCGCTGCGCGCCTCGGTGCCGTCGGCAATCACGCACTGCATGACGCCCGAGTAGTCGCGCAAGTCGATGAAGGCGAGCTTGTCGCCGTGCTCGCGGCGGCGCGCCACCCATCCGGCGAGGGTGACGGTGGTTCCGACGTGCGAGGCGTCGAGCTGGCCGCAGGTGTGCGTGCGAAGAGAGGTGGACGAGGTCATGGATCTAGCGGCCGAGCGCCCGGCACACGCTCGCGACGAGGTCGTCGCGTCGCACCGTCTGTTGGGAGCCGCCGACCATCGTACGGATGACGACGGTGTGCGCGGCGATTTCGTCGTCGCCGACGATCACGGCGAGTCGCGCCCCCGAGCGGTCGGCGGCTTTCATCTGCGCTTTCATGCGCCGGTCCTCGTACGCGCGGTCGGCGCCGACGCCGGCACTCCGCAACGACGCACAGATGGCGCTCGCTTCCGCGCCGCCGGTGATGTCGACCACGAACACCTCCACCCGCGACGCCGGTGCCGCGAACACGCCCTCGGCGTCGCAGGCCAGCAGCGTGCGGTCGAGCCCGAGGGCAAAGCCGATGCCGGGCGTCTCGGGGCCGCCGAGTTCGGCGACGAGACCGTCGTATCTTCCGCCGCCGCCGATCGCCGTGTGCGCGCCGGCGAGCGCCGGGGAGACGAACTCGAACGTGGTGCGGCGGTAGTAGTCGAGCCCGCGCACGAGCCGGTCGTCGACGACGAACTCGACGGATGCCGCCCGCAAGGCCGCCTGCACCTGCGCGAAGTGCGCGGCGGCCGCGTCGCTCAAGTGGTCGGCCATGCGCGGTGCGGCCGCGACGAGCGCCGCGTCTTGCTCGCGTTTGGAGTCGAGCACGCGCAGCGGATTGCGCTCGAGCGTGGCTTTGCCCTCGGCCGAGAGCGCGTCGTGGTGCGCGGAAAAATGCGCGCGCAACGCCGCCGAGTAGCGGTCGCGATCACCGGAGTCGCCGAGCGAGTTGATCGAGAGGCGCACGCTTCGCAGGCCGAGGCGCGCGTAGAACTCCGTCGCGAGCGCGATGACTTCGGCGTCGAGGTGCGGATCGTCGGCGCCGAGCGCCTCGATACCGACCTGGTCGAATTGGCGGTAGCGACCCTGCTGCGGTTTCTCGTAGCGGAAGTTCGGCCCGCCGTACCACACCTTCCACGGCGTCACGGGTCGGTGCTCGACGAAGGCGCGGCACACGCTGGCGGTCTGCTCGGGTCGCAACGCGACGCGGCGGCCGCCTTTGTCCTCGAAGTCGTACATCTCTTTGGTGACGATCTCCGTCGTCTCGCCGACCCGCAGGAAAACACCGAGGTCCTCGAACATCGGGGGGATGATGTGGCCGTACCCCGCCGGCTCGACGGTGTCGGCGAACAGCTGCTGGAACCGGCGCCAGCGGGCCGATTCTGGCGGGAGGATGTCGCGTGTGCCGGGGCTGGTGGCGAACGACGGCACGCCGCAAGGCTAATTCGCTGACGGATGCTTGTCGGCGATGTCGTCGTTGTTCGTGTCGGCTTTGCCCGGCACGAGGCGGTACGCGTCGTACACGCCGTCGATGTTCTTGATGACCTTCAGCATCGACGCGAGGTGTCCGGGGTCGGAGAACTCGAATTCGAAGCGCATGCGGGCGACGCGGTCGCCGCCGGTGTGCGTGGTGCACGACACGATGTTGACGCGCTGGTCCGAGAGCACGTTCGCGACGTCGCGCAAGAGGCGCGTGCGGTCGAGCGCCACCACCTCGACCGCGGCGACGAACGTGTCGTCGGCGTCGACGCCGGCCCACTCCACGTCGATGACGCGGGCGGATTGCTCGGCCGACAGCGCCAGGGCGTTCGCGCAGTCGACACGGTGCACCGTGACGCCGCGACCGCGCGTGACGAAGCCCATGATCTCGTCGCCGGGCACGGGCGTGCAGCACTTCGAGAGGCGCACGAGCATGTCGTCGAGGCCCTCCACGTACACGGCATTCTTCGACTTGGCGGCCCCCGAGCGCCGGCCGAGGGTGGGCAGCGCCGGCACTTCGGTTCCGGCGGCGGATGAACGCAGCGCCTCGGCGAGCCGCGCGACGAGCGGCCGGCTCGCGACTTTCTTCTGTCCGATCGCCGCAAAGAGTCCGTTCACGTCGGCGAACCCGAGCGACGCGAGCTCCTTCGCCAGTTCGGGCGACGACTCCAGGCGGCGCATCGACAACCCGGTGCGGCGCAGTTCTTCCACGAACTCGTCATGCCCCTGGTCGACGAAGTCCTCGAGCCGCTCGCGAGTCCACCACTGCTTGATCTTGTTCTTCGCCTTGGTCGAGACGACGAACTCGAGCCAGCCCTGCGAAGGTCCGCTGCCTTCGGCTTTCGAGGTGAGCACCTCGCACGTGTCGCCCGACGACAGCCGGAAGTCGAGCGCGACCAATCGTCCGTTCACGCGGGCACCGACGCACGAGTGGCCGATCTCGGTGTGCACCGCGTAGGCGAAGTCGACGGGCGTCGCATTGAGCGGCAACGACACCACGCGACCCTTGGGCGTGAAGACGAACACTTCGTCCTGCTCGAGGTCGGTCTTCAGGCCCTCGAGGAACTGCCGCGGGTCCGACACCTCGCCCTGCCAGTCCACGATGCGGTTCAGCCACTCCACTTCTTGCGGGCTCGCGGAGTCCTTGTACGCCCAGTGCGACGCGACTCCCCACTCGGCGCGCTGGTGCATGTCGCGCGTGCGGATCTGCACCTCGATCGTCTTGCCGTCGGGGCCGACCACGGTGGTGTGCAGCGACTGGTAGAGGTTGAACTTCGGCATCGCGATGTAGTCCTTGAAGCGACCGACCACCGGCTTCCAATGGCCGTGGATGACGCCGAGCGCGGCGTAGCAGTCGCGCACGTCGTCGACCACGATGCGAATCGCCATCAGGTCGAAGATGTCGTCGAACTCGCGGTCCTTCTGCACCATCTTCTCGTAGATGCTCCACAGGTGCTTGCCGCGCGAGGTGAGCTCGGCGTCGATCTTGACGCTCTCCAGCATCTTCTCCACCTGGCCGAGCACCCGCGCGAGGTACACGTTGCGCTCCGGGGCGCGCGTCGACACGAGGTGCTCGACCTCGGCGTACCGCTTCGGGTACAGGGCGGCGAACGAGAGGTCTTCGAGTTGCTGCTTGACCTCCTGCATGCCGAGGCGGTGCGCGAGCGGGGCGTAGATGTCCATCGTTTCTTGCGCGACGCGCTGCTGCTTCTCGGGGGTGCTCGAGGCGAGCGTGCGCATGTTGTGCAGCCGGTCGGCGAGCTTGATGATGAGCACGCGCAGGTCGCGGGCCATCGCCACGAGCATCTTGCGCATGGTGGCGGCTTGCTGGGCTTCCTGCGAGTCGAACTGCAGACGGTCGAGTTTCGTGACACCGTCGACGATGCCCGCGACCTCGTCACCGAACGCTTCCGTGATGTCGGCGAGCGTGAGCTCGGTGTCTTCCACCGCGTCGTGCAGCAGGGCGGCGATGATCGAGGCTTCGTCGAGACCGATGTCGGCGATCACGCTCGCGACGGCGACCGGGTGCGTGATGTACGCCTCGCCGGTGGTGCGCGTCTGGTGGCGGTGCGCCTCGCGCGCCGTGTCGTAGGCGCGGTTGATGCTGGTGACCGAACCTTTCGGGTGGCGGCGCTTGTAGGCGGCCAAGAGCGGCGACAACTCGTGTGCGGTCGCGGCTTGCTGCCGACGCCACGGCAGCACCCGGGAGCCAGTCACCATGGGCAGATTCTACGAACGAGGGCGCGGCGCTAGCGGCGGCGCTTGCGCGGGCGCGGCGGGTGCGTGAGCACGTTGCTCGACGTGTTCTTCAGCACGCTCGACTCGCGGACCTCACCATCGCTGGCGGCCGCCTTCTGCGCCGCGCGCGTGGTGCTGTGCTCGAACAGGGCGGCCATCTCCGCGCCTTGCGCCACCTGCCCGGCGACCGAGGCGTACTTCGGTTCGCGGTTCTTGAAGATGGCGTAGAGCGGCGTCGCGATGAAGATCGACGAGTACGTGCCGGTCAGCATGCCGACGAGGAGCGCGATCGCGAACTCCTGCAGGCTGTCGGCGCCGAGCACGAACGCACCGACGACGAGCAGCGAGACTACGGGAAGCGCCGACGAAAGCGTGGTGTTGAGCGAGCGCGCCAGCACCTGGTTGCTCGACACGTTCACGATGTTGCCCATCGACATCCGCGAGGTGTTGAAGCGGTCGATGTTCTCGCGCACCTTGTCGAAGACGACGACGGTGTCGTACAACGAGTACCCGAGGATGGTGAGGAAGGCGACCACCGTCGCCGGCGTGACCTCGAACTGGAACATCGCGTACACGCCGACGGAGAGCAGCACGTCGTGCGCCATCGCGATGATTGCCGCGAGGGCCATCTTCCACTCGAAGCGCCACGCGATGTACAGCGACACGAGCACGAAGAAGACGAGCAGCGCGCGCACGGCCTTCACCGTGATGCTGCGCCCCCACGACGAACTCACCGCCGCGACGCTCACGTCCTGCGTCTCGATCCCGGCTTTCTCGGCGAGCGCTTCCTGCACGGCGGCGCGCACCGCATCGGTCTGGTCACCGACCTGCACGCGGATGCGCTCGCCCCCGGCGCCTTGCAGTGTCTGGAGCTTGGCGTTCGCCGTCTCGACGCCGCTGGCTTCGAGCACCTCGCGCACGGCATCCTCGTCGAGCGTCGCAGTGACCGGGGACTCCCACGCCACGCCGCCGCGGAAGTCGATGCCGAGGTTCAGTCCGCCGACCGCGAGCACGAGCATGGTCACCACCGCGAAGACACCCGAGGCGGCGAACGCGATCTTCCGCTTGCCGTAGTAGTCGACGGTGGTTTCGCCGCGATACAGACGAACGAGTCCTGCTGCGATGCTCATGCTGCGGCCTCCGTCATTCTCGGCTTGACGCCCAGCATCGAGCGGCCGACCATGAACTTGCTGCGCGCGAGCAGGAGCATCGCGGGCCGCGTGAAGAACCACGTGATCGCGACGTCGGCGAGCGTCGCCAAGCCGAGGAAGAACGCAAAGCCCCGCACGGAGCCGACCGTCAACCACCACAGCACCGCGGCAGCCAGGAACGAGACCGTGTCGGCGGCGAGCACCGTGCGCCAAGCCCCCGCGAAGCTGCGCTGTGCCGAGTTGCGCAACGTGCGGCCCGAGTGCAGCTCGTCCTTCAACCGCTCGAAGAACACGATGTACGAGTCCACGGCGATACCGATCGACACGATGATGCCGGCGATGCCGGCGAGCGACAGCGCGAGTCCGTTCGTCCTGGAAAGGTACGTGATGATCGAGAACTGCAACGCGATCGACACCGACAATCCGACGAGCACGACGACCGCGACGAACCGGTAGTACGCGAGCATCAACAAAAAGACGAGTCCGAGGCCGACGAGGCCGGAGATGACCGCCGCGCGCAACGAGTCGCTGCCGAGCGTCGGCGACACGGTCTGCACTTGCGACACCTCGAACTTCACCGGTACCGCGCCGAACTCGAGGATTTTCGCCAGGTCGCGCGCCTCCTGCTCGGTGAAGTCGCCGGTGATCTGCACTTCGCCGCCGGTGAACACCGCTTCTTGCACGACCGGCGCCGAGATCACTTCGCCGTCGAGCACGATCGCCACCTGGGCGGTCGGGCAGGTGGCGTCGCGGGAGAAGCAGCGCGTCGTGAGCGAGTTCCACACGTCCTCACCCGCCGCGCCGCCGCGCAACTGCACGACGACCG
>Ga0233425_10005862_pt1 | contig 18867 bp, 16 predicted proteins | sample Watercolumn_Towu_2_FD_181712 | JGI IMG/M metagenome (GOLD analysis project Ga0233425, IMG submission 181712) | Freshwater microbial communities from Lake Towuti, South Sulawesi, Indonesia - Watercolumn_Towuti2014_140_MG | ecosystem: Environmental > Aquatic > Freshwater > Lake | place... | reverse complement strand
GGTGGGAAGAGGCCGAAGGCGACATTCATCGGCTGGAAGCCCTTCCGGTCGGCGCGCCGGAGGTGACCGAGCAGGGCGCCCAGGGATGTTTCGGGCGGCGGCGCGACCGGTTTCTTTCCTTCCATCAGGAGCGATGCATAGATGCCGGCGAGAAGCCCCATCGCCGTGGATTCGATATAACCCTCCACCCCGGTGATCTGGCCTGCGAAAAAAAGATCCGGCCGGGTTCGGAGCTGAAGAAACGGGGTAAGCAGGGCAGGGGCGTTAAGAAAGGTGTTCCGGTGGACGCTCCCGTAGCGGGCGAACTCGGCGTGTTCCAGGCCGGGGATCATCCGAAAGATCCGTTTCTGCTCGGGCCAGGTCAGCTTCGTCTGAAAACCCACGATATTGTAAAGGATGCCCTCCTTGTCTTCACGCCTGAGTTGGACGACGGCGTGCGGCATACCGCCGGTCCGCGGATCGATCAGACCGACCGGTTTCATCGGTCCGTGCGCGAGGGTCTCGACCCCCCGCTTGGCCATCACCTCGATCGGGAGACACCCTTCGAAACATTTGACTTCTTCGAAACTGTGGAGAGGAACCTCCTTCGCTTGTGTAAGGGCCTTCCAAAAACTTTCGTAGGCTTTCCGGTCCAGGGGGCAGTTTAGGTAATCCGCTTCGCCATGCCCGTAGCGCGAGGCGGCGAAAACACGGTTCATGGCGATCGAGCTCCCCTCGATGATCGGTGCGACCGCATCGTAAAAATAGAGATGCGCGCTGCCGGTAAGCGAGACGATCGCCGCCGCGAGAAGATCGGATGTAAGGGGGCCGGTCGCGACAATCGTGACCCCGGTGGAGGGGATTTCGATGACTTCCTCCCTGATGAGTTCCATCCCATGCTGAGCGGCGAGATGTTCCTCGATGAAGCGGGAAAATGCGTTCCGGTCGACGGCGAGGGCTTTCCCGGCGGGTACCGCGGTGGCGTCGGCGGCCGCCAGGATCAGCGAATCCATCCGCCGAAGTTCTTCCTTCAGCAGACCAGCGGCGTTATCCAGGGTGTTGGAGCGGAGCGAATTGCTGCAGACGAGCTCGGCGAGAAGCGGGGAGTTATGGGCGGGAGAGAAGCGGGCCGGTTTCATCTCATACAGACGGACCCGACGACCGCGCCTCAGGAGCTGCCAGGCCGCCTCGCAGCCGGCCAGCCCCCCGCCGATCACGGTGATGGGCATTTCCCGTATTGTCATATCGAACCTCTGCAAGACTTGGGGATCATGTCCCGGAGCACGCATTGGAGATTTTTCGGGGCACCCTGCCCCCGCAGCGTAGCGCCCGCAAAGACGACTGTTTGAGCGCATCAGCGCGAGTTTCGTCTTTGCAGCGAAGCGAGGGGATGCAGGGTCGAAAAATGTCCAGCGTGCAGAGGGAGCGTGATCTCCGAGGCTCTCATATCACGCAATCATTCTTGCGACGCCGTCATTTTTTGTACTTCATGATATTCCGACATTCGGGGTACCCCGTACAGCCGAGAAACTTGCCGTAGCGTCCCGTCTTCACCGCCGTCGGTTTGCCGCACTTGTCGCAGAGAACATCCGAGATCTCCTGCGCCGCTGGTGATTTGAGTGGACTTCCCGAGGGAGTGGTCTTCACGATATTCTTGCACTCCGGATATCCGGTACAGCCCCAAAAGGCCCCGTAGCGGCCCCTTTTCATCACCATCGGCTTGCCGCACTTATCGCAGAGGCTCTCCGGGGCGCCCTCGACGCTTGCGCCGACGGGTGTTCCGTCCGGGGCGAGGTTTATCGTGTGTTTGCACCCGGGATAGCCGGAGCAGCCGAGGAACCTTCCAAAACGCCCCTGCCGGGCGAGCATCGGTTTTCCGCAGAGGGGGCAGGGGATGTCGGTGGTCTTTTCCTCCAGCAGGATGTCGCCCTTTTCGTCCTGGGTGAAATTCTTGGTGTTCCTGCAGGCCGGATAGTTCGTACAGGCGAGGAAACGCCCGTTCTTTCCCCATTTGATGACAATGGGTTTGCCGCATTTTTCGCAGACGAGATCCGTAGGGGTCTCCTCGCGTTTGATGTTTGTCATGTTCGCCTTGGCCTTTCGCAACTCCTCCTTGAAAGGGAGGTAAAAATTGTTCAGCGTGTCCAGACGCTTTGCCTTGCCCGCCTCGATCCGGTCGAGCTCGGTTTCCATCCCCGCGGTAAAGGCCACGTCCAGGATCCGGGGAAAGTTGGTCACCAGCAGATCGGTGACGAGCATCCCGAGGTCGGTGGGGATGAATTTGCCCTTATCCAGACGGACGTATTCCCGCTCCTGGATCGTGGTGAGGATCGTGGCATAGGTGCTGGGGCGGCCGATGCCGTTTTCCTCCAATTCCCGGACCAGCGAGGCTTCGGAGAAACGGGGAGGAGGCTGGGTGAATTTCTGCTCGGGCTTGAGCTCAAGGAGTTTCAGAACCTCCCCTTCGCGGACCTCGGGGATGAGCCTGCCGAAGCCGTTCTCATCGCCGTTGTCCTCTTTTCCCTCGGTATAGACGATGGTGAAGCCGGGGAACTTCAGGACCGATCCCTGCATCCTGAACAGAAAATTTCCTGCCGCGATGTCCACCGTGGTCTGATCGAGCAGGGCGGGATTCATCTGGCAGGCAAGAAACCGGTTCCAGATGAGCTGATAGAGGCGAAACTGATCGGGGGTCAGGAACGATTTGATCGCCTGGGGCGGATAGGCGAGCGACGACGGCCGGATCGCTTCGTGGGCGTCCTGGGCGTCTCCCGAGACCTTGAAGACCCGCGCTTTGGGCGGCAGGAACGCCGGATCATAATTCTTCCCGATGTATTCCCGCGCATCCTTTAGCGCCTCGGCGGCGATGCGGACCGAGTCGGTGCGCATGTAGGTGATCAGCCCCACCGGGCCTTCGGGGCCCAATTCGATTCCTTCGTAGAGCTTCTGGGCGGTCGACATCGTTTTTTTCGCTGAAAAGTGGAGCCAGCGGGAGGCCTCCTGCTGGAGTTTGCTCGTTGTGAAGGGGGGGGGAGGCTGACGCTTTACCTCCTTCTTCTCGATGGTGGAGACAATGAATGTCGCGCCCTGAATGGCTTTGACGACTTCCGCGGAGCGCTCGGCAGAGTCGATTTTCGCCTTCTTCCCGTCGATTTTGAAGAGCTTCGCTTCGAAGGGGGGCGGGTGCGACCCCTCCAGGATGGCGGTGAGGTTCCAGTATTCCTCGGGGACGAAGGCCCGGATCTCCGCCTCCCTTTCGCAGATGATCCGAACCGCCACGGACTGGACCCTGCCTGCGGAGAGCCCCCGCTTCACCTTGTCCCAGAGGACCGGGCTGATCTGGTAGCCCACGAGTCGATCGAGGGTCCGCCGGGTCTGCTGCGCCTCGTACCGGTTGAAGTTGAGGTCGAGGGGGTGTGCGAGACCGTCGAGAATGGTCTCGCGTGTGAGGTCGTTGAACTGGACCCTCTTGATGGTTTTCCGCTTACCCCCGATCTCCTCGGCGATGTGCCAGGCGATCGCCTCGCCCTCGCGGTCCGGGTCGGGGGCGAGCAGGATCTGCTCAGCCTTGGAAGCCGCCTTCTTCAGCTCGGCGATCACCTTCTTCTTGCTCTCCATCACCGTGTAGGTGGGTTCAAATCCGCTTTCAATATCGATTCCCAAGGTGTTCTTGGGGAGGTCTTTGACGTGGCCGACCGAGGCCCGGACATCGTACCCGGCGCCGAGATATTTGCGAATGGTTTTTACCTTGGTGGGCGATTCCACAATGATTAATGAACTCAAATTTATTGCTCCTTGCGTATAAACAGTTTGCCCGGCAACTGCCGGATGATTCCCCCCAGTTCGAGAATGAGCAGACCGCTTTGGACCTCGTGCGCGGACATACCGGACGCGGCGATCAGGGTGTCAACATCGACCGGCTCCCCGGCGATGAAGGGGAGCAATTTGCGCGCCGTATCGCCGCTTGCGGCGCCCTTTTTGAGAAGGGCGGCGGCTGCCGCACCCGGTTCGCCCGGCTTCTCCTCAAGGGGTGTGAACAGGGGCTGTTGTTCCGGGGGGGTCCGCGACAGGCCGGCCTGGGGGAGGATCTCCTCGATGATGTCCTCAACCCCTTCGATCAGCTTGGCCCCCTGCTTGATGAGGCGGTTGGTTCCTTTGGAGCCGGCCGATTCGATCGCACCGGGGACGGCAAAGACGGAGCGCCCCTGTTCTGCCGCGATCCGCGCGGTGATCAGCGAGCCGCTCTTCTCTCCGGCCTCGACGACAACGACGCCGAGCGAGATCCCGCTGATGATCCTGTTCCGCGCCGGGAAGTTGGGGGCGTTGGGCGGGGTCCCGAAGGGGAATTCGGTGACTATGGCGCCGTGGCCCGCGATTTCGGCGGCGAGTGTCTCGTTTTCCGGGGGATAAACGCTGTCGAGACCGCACCCCAGAACCGCGACGGTCCTTCCCTTCCCGGCGAGCGCACCCCGGTGGGCGGCGGAATCGATCCCCCTGGCGAGACCGCTGACCACCGTGATCCCCTGCATGGCGAGTTCGCGGGCGAGCTTTTCGGTTATATATTTCCCGTAGGCCGAGGCGAGACGCGAGCCCACGATCGCCACGGCGATCTCTTCGCGTAAAGAGCCACGCACATAGAGAAAGGGCGGGTAGTCGTAAATATTCAGCAGATTTTTGGGATAGGAGGGATCTTGACACGTCACGACGGCGATGCCAAGTTTTCCAGCTTGTTCGATCTCGCGCTCCGCCATCTTCCAGCCGGAAAAGGAGCGGATACGCTCGGCTGTTTTCGGACCTATGCCGGGGATGACCTTGAGGGTCGCAGCGGACGCGCGAAAGACCGCCTCCGGTGACCCAAGGGCCGCCAGCAGGGTTCGGAATCCCACACAGCCCACCTCTTCCACGGCCTTAAGGGCGATCCAGTATTTCAGCGATTCCTCGTTCATCGATCCGATCCGTTTCTCCCAGATGCATATGTATAAAAGTTCGCGGACGATATATCGGATATCCGAAGGGTGTCAAGTATTTTCGAGAGGATGTCGGAAAATAGTGCATCGGGTTCTCATGAGAACATGATGTTCCGAGCCTGAAATGGCTTGGGTGGCAGTGCAACCCGCAAGTCCCGCTCTGTGGCCCGGTTGCTTCACATCACAATTGACAGAGGTCAATACATCCCATATACTCCCCCCCGCCTAAAGGCGATGTGTCAAGATTCACATGAGGCCCTTTCGGAATTTGGTCATATGTTATGGTGCGCCGTTGATCAAGATCGAACATCTCTGCAAGTCTTACGATAGGAAAATCGTCCTCGATGACGTCAATCTCTCGGTGCGTCGCGGCTCCATCATGGGGCTTCTCGGTCCCAACGGCGCGGGGAAAACGACCCTTATCTCCATACTGACGGGTGTCATCGGAATGGACAGCGGGAAGATCACCGTCGGCGGCTTCGACCTCGGCCGCGATCCGGGCAGTATCCAGGCCTTATGCAGTTATGTGCCCCAAACCCTGGCCTTCTATACCCGTCTTTCGGCCCGCGAGAATCTGGAGTACTTCGGTTCCCTCTGGGGTCTGAAGGGGAAAAAACTGAAAGAGCGGATGGGGTTCTGCATCGATGCCGGGAGCTTGCAGGCCTTTGTCGGGAAACGGGTGGACACGTTTTCCGGCGGGATGAAGCGGCGTCTCAATCTGGCCATCGGCCTTTTAAACGAACCGGAAATACTGTATCTTGACGAGCCCACCGTGGGCGTCGATGCACAGTCCAGAAACTACATCCTGGAGACGATAAGAAAGATCAACCGGGAGCGAAAGACGACGATCATCTACACCTCGCACTATATGGACGAGATTGAGCAGGTGTCCGACGAGATTGCCGTGATCGACGAAGGCCGGATCATCCTCCACGAAGAGAAGCAGACCATTTTGACTCACGCCAACGCCGTTTTGCTCGGCGCGGGACAAAGGGGAGTGGAGGCAGTTAAAACGTTACAGCCGCGCGAAGGAATCAGAATCGAGAAGGAACGCATCCATATCGAGCGAGACGAGCGCTTCAGCGAAAATATGGCCGCGGTGTTTGCCGTTTTTCGCGACCGCGGTGTCCGCGTGGACGATATGGTATCCGGACACAGAACCCTTGAGGAATTTTTTCTCAGGCTGACAAACGACAGGCTGCGCGACGAAAACTAACCGCACGGTGACCGATGACGAAGAGTTTTTACACCCTGAAAAAAGAATTCCTGCTCATTGCCCGGGATGTCCATGCGGTAACGGTCCTGTTTGTCATGCCTGCGGTGTTCATCATGATCATGTCCCTGGCGATGCGGGATCTCTTTGATCTCCATCATTCGGTCAGCATCGATGTCCTTGCCGTGAATCGGGATGCGGGCAACAAATCGGATGCCTTCCTCAAGGCGATCGAGAAACTCCCGGCATTCAGATTCCATCCTCTCGACAAGGATGCCGCCACGGAGAGGATCGGGGAAGCGATGCACTCCCGCGGCGTCAAGTTTGCCCTGATCATCAAGGAAAACTTTTCTTCTTCCATCGAGAAGGGAAGGGGCCAAGAGGTGAAGAAACCTATCGAGCTTCTGGTGGATCCCTCGGTGAACGTCCAGACCCAGATGGTGCTGAGAAGCGCGCTGGACGGAAAGCTTGCCAAGTTAAAGGGGGATACGTTCCTCGACAGTATCGAACCATTCCTCGGCGCCGCCGGAATCGACAAAGAGGAACTCAAGGCGACCGAGGATAGCCAGGTTGCGGTCCATTACATCTACAAGGGGGGACGATCCTTCAAGATACCGTCCGCGGTCCAGCAAAGCGTCCCCGCCTGGCTCGTCTTTTCCATGTTTTTTATCGTCATCCCCCTGTCCAATACCTTCATCTCCGAAAGGGGGCAGGGTACCCTCATGCGTCTAAAAAGCATGAATGTATCGCGGCTGGCCCTGATCGCGGGCAAGATGGTCCCCTATCTGTTCATCAACGCCATCCAGGCGGTCGTCATGATCGGCATCGGCGTATATGTGGTTCCCTTTTTCGGCGGCACCGCCCTCACCCTTGGGAATTCCCTCGGCGGCCTGATTCTGATTGCCTTCTCGGTGAGCTTTTGCGCCATAGCGCTGGCGCTTTTGATAGCCTCCGTAGCCCGAACGACGGAGCAGGCGACCACGATCGGGGGGGTCCTCAATATCATCTTCGGCGCCCTGGGCGGCATCATGGTTCCCAGGTTTGTCATGCCCGGATTCATGCAGGACCTTTCCCTTCTCTCCCCGATGTCCTGGGGACTGGAAGGATTTCTCGACATCTTTTTAAGGAACGGCAGCGCTTCCGACCCCCTTCCGGAAAGCCTGTCCCTTCTTATTTTGGGGGGAGCGATGTTGATCCTTACGATCATCCTGTTGCGAAGGCAGAAAGAGGTATAAAAAGCAATGAAGGGTTCTCTGGACGAGAAACTGAAAATGGATTTAAAGCGGCTGATCGTCGAGGAGTGCGACATCACGATCGATCCCGGGGAGATCGGCGACGACGATCCTCTGTTCGGCAGGGATGCCCGGCTTGGATTGGACTCGATAGACGCCCTTCAGATCTCGATCGCGATACAAAACAGGTTCAACATCCTCATTGCCGACAGCAAGCAGATGCGAAAGGTGATGAAATCGATGAACACCTTTGCCGACTTCATTCAGCCGGGGTAGAATATGGGTGGAAGGGCATTTGTCACAGGCAAGGCGATGGTCTGCGCTCTCGGGGATTCCCCGGGGGAGATCGTGGACGCGGTTCGTCAAAAGCGGATAAGGCTGGAACATCTCCCTTTCATGCTCGCCGGTCTACCCTATACCAGACCCTACTACCTGATTGCGCGAAACGAAGCCGATGCGCTTGACAACCGTTCGGAGGCGTATTTTTATGAGATTCTCTTTTCCACGGTTGCCCGTTCCCTCGTCGATGCCGGGCTGACCGCCGCCGAGATCGCCGAGACGCCGATTTTTTTCGGTTCCACCTCCATGGACGTGCCGGTATTCGAGGGGAGCCGCCTGACAAGGGTCGAATCCCGCAAGCCAAGCCTGGTGCGGGGGGCTGAAGGGGACCCTGAAAAAAAGATCGCTTCCTTACCAATAAGTCCCGCCCCTTGCGCGGGAAGCTCCGAGTCAGCGTCGACCGTGTCGGGATTGTTTCTCCGCTCGTCCGACGGGTACGGCAAAATCGCCGGCGCGATCGGTGCGCGTTTCGGAATCGATGCCGGCAGCTACTCCTTCACCACGGCATGCACATCGAGCGCCAACGCCCTATTATACGCCGCGGCGATGATAAGACAGCGAAAGATCAAAAGGGCGTTGGTTGTGGGCTATGACCTCTTCAACAACCTCGGTTTTTATGGCTTTGAAGGCCTGAAATCCCTCGCCGTTTCGGAGTATAAACCCTTTGACGGGTCGCGGGACGGCCTGATCCTCGGCGAAGCCTGCGGCGCGGTGGTCCTGGAGGGGAAGCGCAGAAGGGCGGGTGATTTTGAGTGCCTTGGCGGTGCGAACCTCTGTGATACCTACAACGTGACCAGTCACGATGAGGAAGGGCTTGCCGTCGCCGAAACGATGAACAGGGCCCTTGGTCAGGCGGGGGTCGCGCCGGGGGATATCGTTGCCGTCAAGGCCCACGCCACGGGAACGGAGAACAATGACCGGACCGAGTGCGCGGCGATGAAGGCCGTCTTCGGCGGCCGGATCCCCCCGGTGACGTGTATCAAGCCTTACATCGGCCATACGGTGGGCGCTTGCGGCGTTGCTGAACTGATCGTGTTTACCGAGTCGATCAAGGCGGGATTTATCCCCTCTACGCCGGGTTTCCGCGACATGGATGAGGCATTGAAGCTGAAGCCGCTCACCGAGAGCCAGGAAGCGGGGGAGGGGTGTTTCATGCTGAACTACTTCGGATTCGGCGGCAACTGCACAACCCTTATCGTCTCGAACACGGGCCATACAGGATGAGCGTGATGTATATTCACAGCACCGCTGCCTTCATCGGGGAAGCGAACGCGGATATCAAGGCCCTCAAGGAAGAGATCCGATGCCAATCGGGGGTAAATTTCCGCAGAGGGAACCGGTTCATCCTCCTTGCCCTCATTGGCGCCCTTCGCTGCGTCAACCGGCAGTACCTCGAGGCGGATACGGCGGTCTATCTGACGACGGAGCATGGAAATCTCGGCGATACCGCCGCCGTCCTCGATGAGATATATATCGACCATTCGCTTCCCAAGCCCTACGGTTTCATCAATACGATGAGCAGCACCGCCGCGTTCTACCTTGCCCAGACCCTCGGCATACGGGGGTGCAACATTACCCTGTCGAGCCAGTATGTATCCTTCGAAAGAGGGTTGGAGCTGCTGAGGGCGGATTTGGCCGGGGGTGCGGAAAAAAACGCCCTGATCGGCGGCGTCGATGAGGCCCCTCTGTCGGCAGCGGGCAGCGGGGATTGGAACCGTCATCGTTGGCGGACGGTAGACGGGAGCGGCTGGTTCCACGTCAAACCCGGGAGGGAAGGGGCCTGCGGGGCCTTCAGGGAAAATAAATCGTTTCGGGACCGTCTTTCCTGTCAACGATGGATCGCGGATGGAGAAAAAGCGCCGGTGGATGTGGTTTCCTTCGGCGCCTTGGTCGGGGCTGAAGAGGCCGCCGAATGGAGGGAAACCCTGCGTCCTTTCGCCGAATTTGATTACCTCGGAGACCACGGATATTCCGGCTCAGCCACGGCCTGCGGCGTAAGCCTGTTCATGAATCAATTCCGGGGAAGGAGCCTGCTGCATATCAACAGGGACCCGCGGGGGCACTACTCGATTTTGGAAGTGGAGAGTTTTTGAGAAGCAAATAGACGAGCTTCTCCTGGGCTGCGCATTTCCGAAGCAGTTCCGCGATCTCCCCAAGGTTAAAATCGGCCGTTTTGCTTTTGCAGACTCGGGCGCAGGCGAGGGCAAAGAGGCGCCACATATCCCCCGCCTCGGTCATCATCCGAGAGGCCTCGCCGAGCGGCGGCGAGTCGAGAAGCTGACCGGCCTCCTGGAGGAAGGCCGCATACATAAAGCGGAAGCCGCCCCCTCCCGTGCCGATCTCCTCCTGCATCCGGACGATGTGGCCGAGGAAGAGGCGGACAGCCTTCGCATCTTTTCGGGGATCGAGCCTTTCTATCCTCCTTGCCAGACAACGGATACCCTTGATACCGATAAATGGCATCGGGGCATAGAGCATCATGTGCACGGTCCGCTTGATCGATTTCCGTATCACCGCTCTGAAATCCACGGAGGGAATAACCCGAATGGGGTAATAGATGAACCCTTTCGGGGCGAGAGTCCCCTTGGCAAAACGGGCGTTCTGGAGGTCATCTGTCTTGATCCGGACGGTATGCTCAAAAACCGGATCGCTTACAAGAAACTCCTCGCCCTCCCGTCCGTAGACGATCAGGTTGTGCGCGTTGAACTGGAAACGCATCTCGGGGGGAAAATAGGGGAGCCAGTAAACCGATGTCTGCAGGCCGACGGCTGTGCCGCCGTCGACGAGTCGGGTCAGTTCGGCGAGCGCTTCTCGCTTGTCCCGGTACCTCTTCGTCTTGAAATCGACGGCGAGGTTCTTTACAGCCCCCCTGATGATCGAACCGGGGAACATCCGGTAGGCGATAATGGGCAAGTTGGTGATCTTTATAAAGGGGAGATATGCGAAGGTGAGGCCGCCTGTGATGCCAAAGACCATGGGTTCCGACAGATCGAGACCCTTGTTTCTCAGGAGCGCGGTGACCACGCCGCTTTCGCAGTGGGCATATTGCCGGTGTTCCATGGGTCTCGTATCCGCCATTCAATCCTCCTCGGGGAAATTCTTTAAAGCATCGACGGTAACCCCGAAGATCCGTGCGTACTCGTTTAGCGTTTTATCGCCGAGCCTTTCAAAGACGCGGGGCTTGAAGTGCCGCTTGACCTGCCAGCAATAGAGCCCCATTGCCTGGGCCAGGGTCAGAGGGTCCATCCATCTCCGGTACATGAAGCATTCGATCGGCGAGGTTTCTTTTTTTCTCACACGGTGCGCCGCCTCCCGGGCCTTTTCCCGGAAGTCGTCGATCACCTGGGTGAGAACGACCTCTTCCGCCTCCCAACCGCTTGTGGTGGACCGGGTATAGTTCCCCCGTTCGTCAAGCGCATACAGGGCCTTCTTCTCCCCCTGCATGGTCTTGATATTATCCTGCGGAATTTCGGATACCTTCATCGCCTTGCCTGTATTGTCATTGACACAAATGTCCGTATCTGATAGCAAGCGTCATCGCTGCCTCTATAGCAAAAATGGATCATTTTCAAGGTTTATCTCATCATGAACATCCTTCTCGTCAATCCGCCGAATTCCGGCAGGAGCATACCCGAAGAAGAATACGGGGTCACCTCGATCAAACAGATCTTCAAGGGGGAACCTTTCAGTCTCGAGGTCATCGCCGGGGCCCTGTCCGGACACGACGTGATGATCCTCGATATGAAATGCGAGCCGGAAGAGGCGCTGTGGCGAGCGGTCGCTGATTTTCGACCCCGGGTGATCGGCTTCACCGCGGTCACCTGCGAGGCCAACACCGTGTTGAGGTATGCCCGGACAATAAGAGAGGCATGCGATTCCCTTGTCGTGGTCGGCGGAAATCATGCCTCCTGCGATCCTTCCTACTTCAATCGGAGCGAGGTCGACTACATCGTTGTCGGCATCGGAAAAAAGAGCTTCAGTGAATTGATCCAAGGGCTTGATGAAGGGGATCGCGTTAGGGCGATTCCGGGTATCGCGAAAACATCTGCCGGATCTCCGCTTTCCTACCGGCCGAGGGACTACGGGTGGGAGGATTTGATCGACGATTGCCCGCCCCGGTACGACCTGGTGCAGGGGTACAGGGAGCAGTATGTTTTGGAGAAATTGGGGATGAAGGTCGGGTTCGTGATAACCGCGTACGGCTGTACGCATGCCTGCTCCTTCTGCGCCATCCCGGGGACGACGGGAGGAAAGTACCTGCTCCACTCGTCCGATTCCGTGGTCAGGGATATCGCCCTTTTGGAGTCGATCCCCTTCATCCGCATGGTGGACGCCAACACCTTCGGCAATCCAGCCGCGTCAAGGGACCTCTGCCGGAAGATCAAGAGTCTGGACATCCGGAAGCGATTTATCGCCGACGTCCGGGCGGACACGGTTGTCCAACATCATGACCTGCTCAGGGAATGGAAAGACGCAGGCCTGCATGCGGTGGTGGTCGGATTCGAGGATATTCAAGAGCAGAGGATAGAAGGGTACAGAAAGCGGTACGCTGCCCGGATCATTCCCCGTTCGATCGAGCTTCTCCACGAACTGAACCTGCTCATTGTCGGCGATTTCATCGTTGCTCCCGATTATACGATGGAGGACTTTGCCGGGCTGGAGAGGTTCATCGCGGGAAACGGCATCCAGGTTCCCGTATTGTCGGTATTGACGCCGATTCCCGGAACGCCTCTCCACGAGACGATGAAGGAACGGATCGTGGTTCACGATCTGGATTACTATACCTTTACCAACGCGGTCGTTCCCACGGCGCTCCCGGAGAAGGTCTTTTATGAGACGTTCTCGGAGCTGGTGAAGCGCTTCCAGGGAGGGGCCAGATAAAAAAACACAGGGATGACAACCTCATAAAAAGTCGTAAAAGCCTCGAATATGGGACGGCTTCGAAAAAAGGCCGCAGGCAAGGCGCACGAAACCCGAGGCGTGAGGCGTACTTTACCGTACGCCGCAACAACGGGGGATGAAGTGCAACGCAGCATCCGGACTTTTTACAAAACCGTCAAGGATGAGTGATGACCGTCTACATCAATGACATTTCGGTTTTTTTGCCAAACGATCCCGTGGACAACGATCGCATACAGGACATCGTCGGCAGGATCCACGACCGTCCGTCGAGGATCAGAAACAGGGTCCTCAACAACAATAAGATTGAAACACGTTACTATGCCATCGATCCGGCAACGGGACGGTTGACCCATACCAACGCACAGATGACCGCGGAGGCGATCAGGGGATTGAAACCGTACGACGATTTTACGATGGACGAGATCCAGTGTCTATGCTGCGGCACCACGTCGGCGGATGTGATTGCCCCCGGACACGGCCTGATGGTTCACGGCGAACTGGGGTCGCCCCCCTGTGAAGTCGTTTCCACCGCGGGGATCTGCCTCTGCGGTATGACCGCCTTCAAGTATGCCTTCATGAATGTGGCGCTGGGTTTCAGCGACAACGCCGTTGCGACGGGATCCGAACGGGCATCCGCGCTTATCCGTTCTAAATGCTTTGAACATCTGCCTGGAGACGGAGATGTAAAGCGGCATCCCGTTCTGGCCTTCGAATCGGAGTTTCTCCGCTGGATGCTCTCCGACGCCGCCGGGGCGGTATTTATGTCGCCGAAGAAAGACCCGGACCGGCTGTCGTTGAGGGTGGATTGGATCGATCACGTCTCGTATGCCGGGCAGTATGAGGTGTGCATGTATATGGGGGCCGTGAAGAACGATGACGGATCCGTAACAGGCTGGCGTCAGCTCGATTCCCCCAAAGAAGCCCTCGATCAAAATTATTTTGCCCTGAAGCAGGATACGGGCCTTCTCAACGAGGAGATGGTCAAGGTCGCGATAGACATGGCCCTGGTGCGGACCATCGGGAAGCGAAACCTCAAGGCCGATGAGGTGGATTGGTTTCTTCCCCACTATTCCTCGGATTATTTCAAGGATAAGGTGTTCGAGGCCATGAAGGCGATCGGGTTCGCCATCCCCTACGAGAGGTGGTTCACCAACCTGGCCTACAAGGGAAACACCGGATCGGCCTCCATCTACGTCATCCTGGAAGAGCTGTTTCATTCCGGAAAGCTGAAGAAGGGAGAGAAACTTCTCTGCTTCGTTCCCGAAAGCGGCCGCTTCTCGATCGCCTATCTCCACCTGACGGTGGTGTGAAACGAGAGACCTCAATTCAGGTCGCATCCCTGCGTCTCTCTTTCCAGAATTCGCCGATGATGCGTGCGGCCCGCAGGCATTCCGTTTCGGAGACGTCTTTGTGTGTGACCAGGCGGATCTCTGTGGGGCCATGGATATGGACCTTGATCCCCTGTTGTGCCATCTCCGCTTGAAATTCTTTTGCCGAAATATTCAATCCGGCGAGGTCCAGTTTGATCATGTTGGAGTGGAAGTTTTCGGGCGACTTCAACCCCCCTGTTTCAATGAGCGCTCCGGCGAGAATCTTAGCCTTTTGATGGTCATCCTCCAGGCGGCTGACCATGTTCTGGATGGCTTCGATCCCCGCTGCTGCGACCACTCCGACCTGACGCATTTGCCCGCCGAGCAGCTTCCGCCGCTCCCAGGCCCGTTGCATAAACGGCCCGGTCCCAACGATCATCGAACCGATCGGGGCGCTCAGTCCCTTGGATAGACAGAACATCACCGAATCGACCGTTGCGGCCAAAACCTTGGCCTCGATCTTCAGCGCCACAGCGGCATTGAAAAGCCGGGCGCCATCCATGTGCACGGGGACCCGGTGGGTGCGGGCCAATGCCTGCACCTTCTGCAGATGCTCCGGCGGAACAGCCGCCCCCCCGGCAAAGTTGTGCGTATTCTCCACGCAAACAAGACGGATCGGCCTGGTCTTCAAGACTTTATCCAGGAGGGGCAGATCCAACATCCCCGCAGGGTCGGGGATTGTGACGGGGATCAAGCCGAACAACTCTTCCATAAAAAGGGCCTTCTCGTTATTCAACACATGGGCCTTTTCGCCAACGACAACTTCATCTCCCCTGCGGCAGTGGGTCATCAGCGCCACCACATTCCCCATCGTGCCACTGGGGACAAAGAGAGCCCTGTCCTTACCGAGGAGAGCCGCGGCCATCGCCTCAAGGCGGTTCACCGTGGGATCTTCTCCCATCCCCCGTAAATCGAGGCGCCCGTCATCGCCAACTTCCGCGTCCATCATAGCCCGGCGCATCGCCGGGGTCGGTTTGGTCACGGTATCGCTGCGAAGGTCAATCATCGCCATGGCATTTCTCCTTCCGAATGATGACGGACTCGTTAAAAGCCTCCCATATGCGGAGCTTTAATCATTGCCGTCCAAGTATACATTTTTCTAAGGGAACGGAGGTCGGTTGTCAATAGCGGACGCCAAATATTTCAAGCTGTGAGATGTTTTCATCTTTAACTTCCAATTTGTTATTGACATGTATAATAATGCGGATAAGGTAATTTTTCTGAAATTACACACGGAACGGATTAAAACGACGCTCTCCCAATCGGATAAGACGGAGAATGTTTTTCCGGCCCGGGTCATGCAAAGGACTTTTATGGGCGATTGCCTAAACTATTATCTCAAGGAATAAAGATGCTTGAAAAATCTGAAAGAGTAAAAAAACTACAGGGGTCCGAACGGACGCAGAGAAAACTGATCATCCCCAAGGACACCATCCGGCTGGATATGGGCGAGCCCGATTTTCCAACGCCGATCCACATCCAAGAAGCAGCCACTCGGGCCATGCAGGAGAATTATACCCATTACGCGAACGCCTACGGGGAGGAAGAACTGAGAGAGGCCGTTTGCTCGAGTCTTAAGCGAGACTTTGGCGTGGAGCGCGAACCGGGGAACGTGCTGATCACCGCGGGGGGGATCTCGGCCATTCATACCATATCCGCTACTTATCTCGACCCGGGCGATGAAGCGCTGATACCGGACCCTGAGTATTCGGCCTACGCCGACTCCGTCTCCCTCTTCGGGGGAACCCCGGTCTTCGCACCCCTCAAACCGGACTTTCACCTCGATTTCGATGCCTTGGAGAAGCGTATCTCCAAAAGAACCCGGATGCTCTTTGTCTCCAGCCCCGGCAACCCGACCGGGCGGATCTTGCGCAATGATGAAATTCGGTGGCTGGCGAGGCTCGCCGTGGAAAAGGACCTCCTCCTGGTCGTCGACGAAGTCTACTGCAAGCTGCTGTATGGCGGGGCAAAGTTTCTTTCGATCTGCCAGATCGAGGAAGTGCGGGACCGCTCCATTATGGTGAACAGCTTCTCCAAGGCTTACGCCATGACCGGATGGAGAGTGGGGTACATGGTGGCGGATGCTCCGATCATCAAAGATCTGGTGACCTTTCACAAGGCGATGACCATCTGTCCTAATGTCCCTGCCCAGCGGGCCTGCATTGCGGCCCTCAACGGACCGCAGGATTGTGTCGAGGCCATGCAGTCCGAATATGAGGAAAGGAAAGTCCTGGTTGAAAACAGGCTGAAGGAGATCCGAAGGATCACCGTGTCGCCCTGCGAAGGGGCCTTTTATTTCTTCATCCGTTTTGAACACTCCTTGACCAGCCAACAGATGGCGGAATACCTCTTCAACAAGGGGATCGCGGTCCGCAGCGGGACCGAGTACGGCAGCAACGGGGAGAAATATTTCCGCATCTGTTTTGCCACATCGATGGAAACCTTGAACGCGGGAATGGACCGCCTGAAGCAGGCTTTGGATGACCTCAAATAGAGGATGTCTCATTTTATTGGTCAAGTTTCGTCAATGGGTTTAAAATCCATCCTGACGGAAAAGTACTAATGTAGATCACAGAACAATTTGAAAGGAGGAGGTAGCGATGGGAAGAAGGTTGATATGTGCAACGGTCGTCCTGTTGATGTTAGCCGCAATTGGAGGATTTTCAGCAACGCAAGCCAAGGCGGCCGAAGAGGTGAATGTCTATTCCTCCAACATGCAGGCCTTGAACGAACTTGCGGCCTCAGAATTTCAAAAAGCCACCGGCATCAAGGCCAATATGGTCTACTCCGGTTCTGGGGTGGCCTTGAAGAGGATGAGGGCGGAGAAGGAGAACCCTCAGGGAGACATCTTCTGGGGGGTCAGCAAAGTGGTCCTCATGGCCAACGCGGACCTTCTGGAGCCCTATAAATCGAAATATTTCGACCTCATCATGCCGGAGTTCAGGGACGTGCAGAATCGCTGGATCGGAACGAACCTCCAGATCCTCGTCTTTATGTATAACAACAATCTCCTGAAGGCCGGGGATGCGCCAAATAAATGGAGCGATCTTCTGGACCCGAAATGGAAGAACAGGATTGCGTTTCCCAACCCCGCCAATTCCTCCTTTGCCTACACCACCTTTACCATGATGCTCCATCAACTCGGTAACAATGAAGCGGCTTGGAAGAAGATGGAGAGCTTCTTGGCAAACGTGCAGCTTACGGAGCAGTCCTCCATGGTCCCTACATCGGTGGAAAGAGGTGAATTTCCAATGGGTATTACCCAGGAATATGTAGCTACCCGTTATCTGGCCGGCGGGGCAAAAGTGGGTGTAATCTACCCGGAAGATGGAAACAGCATTCAGGCCGAAGGGGTGGGCATCATCAAGGGCGCAAAACACCGGAAAGCGGCGGAAAAGTTCATGGATTTCTGCAACGATAAAAATTTCCGGGAACTCGTGATCAAGGACCAGTTCCGTAGGCCTGCCCGTAAGGACTTGGATTTCTCTAAGATTGTCCCCATGCCCCCGCTCTCCAAGATTAAGCTGATGCCGGGTTACGTGGATACGGACTATATTCAGGACCGGGATAAAATCTTGGCCCGCATCAAAGATATCGTACTGAGGATCAGATAGCGAATGTATACCGGACAAGGCGGGCCTTCCTGAAAAACAGAGGGAGGCCCGCTCTTTATTGTGAGGGAAAGATGTGAGCATACGAATTGTCAATGTCACCAAAAAATTCGGAGATCTGGAGGCGGTAAAAGACGTCACTCTGGAAGTGAAGACCGGTGAGTTCTTCACTCTCCTCGGACCGAGCGGTTGCGGCAAGACGACCCTCCTGCGTTCGATCGCCGGATTCAATCAACCGGAGAAAGGCGAAATTTACTTCCACGCGCAGCGAGTCGACAAAATCGCCACTCATAAACGGGGCATCGGGATGGTATTCCAGAACTACGCGGTTTTCCCTCATCTCGATGTCCGCAATAACGTGGCATATGGTCTGAGGGCCCGCAAGATCCCCGCGGATGAAATTCAACCGAAGGTCAGCAGGGCTCTGCAAATGGTCCGGCTCGCCGGGATGGAGGATCGATTCCCCAACCAGCTATCGGGTGGGCAACTGCAGCGAGTAGCCATCGCCCGGGCCCTGGTGATCGAACCGCAGGTTCTCTTGATGGATGAGCCTCTGAGCAACCTGGATGCCAAACTGAGGGTCGAGATGCGCGGAGAGATCCGGGATCTGCAGCAGAATATGAAAATCACCACCCTGTACGTCACGCATGATCAGGAAGAGGCGCTTTCCATCTCCGATAGTATCGCCGTCATGAATCACGGGGTGGTGGAGCAAGTGGGGAAACCCTGGGAGATCTACAATACCCCGATAAACCGCTTTGTCGCCGGTTTCATCGGCACAACCAATTTTTTTGAAGGGACCTTGATTTCCGAACAGGGGGGACAGGGGATCGTTCAGGTTGCGGAAATCAAGATGAAGGTTTCCGCTCATTCACTGCGCGTAGGAGAAAAGGTATCCTTTGCCATCCGGCCCGAGGCATTTAAAGTCGTGCAAGAGGTTAGCGAAGCGGAGCGTTCCTGCTTTGCCTCCCTGCGTGGAAGGGTGAACAAGGTGGAGTATCTCGGGTTTATGACCAAGTATGATCTGGAATTATGCCGAGGGCTTTCCATAAAAGTGGTTTCCTACGATGTCCTCCCCCAGCACCTGAGAAAAACAGGGGAAACCATCGAGCTCTGTTATGATCCTCAGAGGATTTTAATCTGTTAAGGTGACGCTTCCATGAAATCGCGCTTCTGGAGTTTAACCACGATTCTGATCTTTCTTATCTTCTTTTTTTTCATGATCCTTCCGGTGGTCAATCTTTTCACCGGCAG
>Ga0233425_10005861_pt1 | contig 18871 bp, 13 predicted proteins | sample Watercolumn_Towu_2_FD_181712 | JGI IMG/M metagenome (GOLD analysis project Ga0233425, IMG submission 181712) | Freshwater microbial communities from Lake Towuti, South Sulawesi, Indonesia - Watercolumn_Towuti2014_140_MG | ecosystem: Environmental > Aquatic > Freshwater > Lake | place... | reverse complement strand
CAAACGCTCAACCCGCGCCTGACATTTCTCGATGACGAGCTTCTTCTGATTTTCGTAACGATCAAGAAGTTGGGCAATCTCATCCTCAACCTGATCGCGGCCCGCAAAATCCACCTTTTTCAGGGCGGGGATCGACAAGGAGACCAAAAGCTCAGGTGTAAAGGTCTGTCCCTTCTTAACCAGCACCAGGCCCTTCTTCCCTGACATATTGGCGCTGGCCTTCTTGCCGACCATAAAATCAATCAGACGATTGCGAACCGCTTTCTGCAGACAGTTGAGTTCATCCTCCATTTCCCGTTCGAGAACCGCTGCCTCGACATCATCAATCGCCCGGGCTCGTTCGTCCTTCTCAGCCCCCTTGCGGGAAAAGACCTTGGCATCGATGACTACCCCCTCAATCCCTGGCGGGACACGGAGAGAGGTATCTTTGACATCCCCGGCCTTCTCGCCAAAGATGGCGCGCAGCAACTTTTCTTCCGGCGAGAGCTGTGTTTCCCCCTTCGGCGTGACCTTGCCGACCAAGGTGTCGCCGGGCTTGACTTCTGCCCCGATCCGCACGACGCCGCTGTCGTCCAGATTACGCATCGCCTCTTCACTGACATTGGGAATATCGCGGGTAATTTCCTCCTTTCCCAGCTTGGTGTCTCTGGCAACAGTCTCAAAAACCTCGATGTGCAAAGAGGTAAAGGTGTCTTCTTTGAGCAGTCTTTCACTTAATAGAATTGAATCCTCGAAATTATAACCCCGCCAAGGCATGAAGGCGATGGTGACATTTTTCCCCAACGCCAGCTCGCCTTGGTCGCAGGCCGGTCCGTCAGCCATCAACTGGCCCTTGCTGACCCTCTGCCCAGGAAACACCACCGGCTTCTGGTTAAAGCAAGTGTTCTGGTTCGATTTCTTATATTTCTCCAGCCGATAGACACCTACTCCGGTTTCAAACCCATCCGTGTCCCTTTTGTCATAACGGACCACCACACGGTTGGCATCAACCTCCTCAACCACCCCATCACCACCGGCCAGCAAACAAACCCCGGAATCCATAGCGACGGTGGCCTCCAGTCCGGTTCCGACCAGTGGCGCTTCCGCCCGCAACAGGGGAACCCCCTGCCGCTGCATGTTGGAACCCATCAAGGCCCGGTTGGCATCATCATTTTCCAGAAACGGTACCAAGGAGGCCGCCACGCTGACCAGCTGGTTGGGTGACACATCCATGTGGGTGATCTGGTCCGTGGACACAAAACCGACCTCGCCATCCTTTCTGGCAATCATTGTGTCAACCGCGATCTTGCCGTTTTTCGACATCTCAACCTTGGCCGGGGCGATAACACAACCAGCCTCATCCAAAGCCGACATGTATCTGATTTTCTTGGAGACCTTGCGACTTTCCACCTCACGGTACGGGGTCTCGATAAAACCGTACTCGTTGACCCTGGCGTAAGTGGCCATGGAAACAATCAAACCGATATTCGGGCCTTCAGGGGTCTCAACCGGGCAAATCCTGCCGTAATGGGTCGGATGGACGTCACGCACTTCAAACCCGGCGCGCTCTCTGGACAAACCGCCCGGACCAAGGGCACTCAACCTTCGTTTGTGCGTCACTTCCGAAAGAGGGTTGGTCTGATCCATGAACTGTGAAAGCTGGCTGGTTCCAAAAAATTCCTTTATAGCGGCAGTGATCGGCTTGGGATTGACAAGATCGTGCGGCATTAAGGTTTCGATTTCCTGGATGCTCATCCGTTCGCGAATTGCGCGCTCCATCCTCACCAGGCCCATCCGATACTGATTTTCGATAAGCTCGCCGACCGTGCGTACCCTCCGGTTGCCCAGATGATCGATATCGTCAACCTCTCCCTGACGATCGCGTAGCTTGACCAGTTCGCGGACGCTCATCATGATATCGTCCTTGGTCAAGGTGCAACGATTGATATCGGTTTCAACACCAAGTTTGGCATTCAGCTTAAAGCGCCCGACCACTGAAAGATCGTATGTATCTTCGCTGAAAAACAGGTTATCGAGAAACTGCGTCGCCACTTCCATGGTGGGCGGACTGCTGGGGCGCAACCGGCGATAAATTTCTATCAAGGCTTCGTCCGAGTTCTGGGCCTTGTCAAGAAGCATGGTCTTACGGAACGAGTCAGTTACATTGACCCCGTCAATGGCCAATACCGAAAGATTCTTTACCTTCAGTTCCGCCAGTTCGACCATCATCGTGTCGGTGAGCTCGGTATTGCAAGGCACCAGAACCTCACCGGTTTTGGGGTTCGGGATGTCCTGAGCCACCACCTTGCCGGCCAGTTGTGATACCGGGATATTGATTTTGTTGACCCCGGCCTCGGCAATCTTCTTGGCCCTGGTCATCCCAATTTTCAGATTGGCCTTGAGCAACACCTCGCCGGTCTTGGGATGGACAATATCGATAGGAGCACGCTGTCCAACCGACGCCTGGGGATCAAACTTCATATAGGCCTGATCGCCCTTGATCGAGATCTCCTCTACCTCGTAGAAATATCTGAGGAGTTCCTCGGTGCTGAATCCCAGTGCCTTTAACAGGGTCGAAACCGGAAATTTACGGCGACGGTCGATCCGGACATAGAGGATGTCTTTCGCATCATACTCCAGATCTATCCAGGAGCCGCGCACAGGAATAATCCTCGCAGAATACAGGCGTTTGCCACCCGCATGGGTCTTGCCGCCATCATGGCTGAAGAAGAGCCCCGGGGACCGCTGCAACTGGCTGACAATCACTCGCTCAGTGCCATTTACCACGAAGACCCCGGATTTGGTCATCAAGGGGATGCTGCCGAGATAGACCGACTGCTCCTTGATATCACGGATCGTCTTGACCCCGGTATCCTTATCAAGATCATAGGAAACCAAACGGACTGTGATCTTGACCGGGACATCAAAGGTCATACCGCGCTCTACACACTCCTCCACGGTGTATTTGGGCTCACCGAAGGTGTAGTTGACAAATTCCAGTGAGCAGGTCCCATTGAAGTCGTCAATGGGGAACACACTCTTGAATATCGCTTGAAGCCCGAAATCCTCACGCCGGTCTGGAGAAACTCCGAACTGCAGAAACTTTTCGTAAGAGAGCCGCTGCATCTCGATGAGATGAGGCTTTTCGACAATTTCACCAAATTTAGCAAAACTCTTTCTGACTCGTCTGATCGTGTTCATTAAGCGTCGCCCTCGTCAAATTAGCAACTGCGCGGTCCATAAGCTCCAAACCGGCGCCGAAAATCGGTCGGCCAGCCACCGTGGAGTAGAGCCGGATTTCAAAAACGCAGTAAACGCCACGGGGCATTTACATCCCCGTAGCGTTCAACAACTAGCCGCCCTGCCAGCAGGCAATGCGGCCTGAGCCGACCGGGCACAGTCGTGCCCAGCCAGCCCCACCAGTAGATGAGCTATTACTTGATTTCGACAGTACCGCCGGCGGCGACGATCTTCGCCTTGATATCCTCAGCTTCGGCCTTGGAAACCCCCTGCTTGATCGGCTGAGGAGCACCCTCAACCATATCCTTGGCTTCCTTAAGCCCCAGCGAAGTGATGGCACGAACTTCCTTGATAACCCCGATCTTCTTGTCTCCGGCGGTCACCAGAATGACATCAAACTCGGTCTTTTCCTCGGCGGGAGCAGCAGCTTCGCCAGCCGCAGGAGCAGCAACACCGGCAACGGCCACCGGGGCGGCGGAAACACCAAACTTCTCCTCAAGTTCCTTGACCAGTTCAGACAACTCCAAGACGGTCATATTGGAGATAAACTCAACGACATCAGCTTTCGTTACGGCCATGGCAAATTCCTCCTGGAAATTTATTTCGAATTGATTCTAGTTAACATTCAATGCTTCACGCTTGGCCCTTCTTGTCAGCCAAGGCATTGAGCAGATAGACCATCTTGGTCGGCACACCATTGAGAACCCTGACAAAGCTGGTGGGAACCTCATTCATCACCGACAAGAGTCTGCTCAGCATAACCTCTCGACTCGGCAAGCTGGAAAGAGCTACCAAGTCGGCGGCGGAAAGGACCCGCCCCTCCATCGAAGCCGAGCGAATGACAAATTCGGGGTTAGCCTTGACGAAACCGGTCATAACCTTGGCAGGAGCGATGGGATCATCATAGGAGATAGCCACCGCCGTGGACCCCTTGAATGAATCACCAACCCCCTCAAACTGGGTGCCCTGCACCGCCCTGCGCAACAGGGTGTTCTTGGCTACACGGATTTCGGCGTTACTCTTCTTTAGCTCTCGGCGTAAGGTTTCGAGCTGAGCAACAGACATTCCCCGGTAGTCGGCAACTATGGCAATTTTTGCGCGGGAAAACTTGCCGCTTAGTTCTTCGACTATCGAAGCCTTTTCCTCTCGTTTCAAAGTGTTTTACCTCCTCTTGATACAGAAAAGTCCACAGTTAAAACAGTTGAGGTCGTCAAAGGCAGAGAAATAAGACTATGAACTGGAGGGTTATACAAACTTTCTTTCCTTAACCCCATTGATCAATAGCGTTTTCTGGAGGGCCAAACGCCACTTATCTCTGATCGTCTAGGTAGGCTGCTGTTTTTTCGGCGTTTGGCCCACGCCGGTAACAACAATTAAACTCATCGAGTACCCACGGTCTCCGACATCAAACTGCTCACCAATAACGGCCAACCGACAGGGGGAAATCACACCTCGAGGTCAAACCGTCACCCAAAGATACCGGACCGTGTCCGGGATATATAAAATCAGGCCTGCCTTCCCATTGTCCTCACTTCCATGGGGTCAACCTTGACCCCCGGACCCATGGTCGTTGACAGGCTGATACTGCGAAGATACACACCTTTTGAGGTTGAGGGCTTCAGCTGAATAAGACGCTCCAGCAGGGCAATAACATTTTCCTTGAGTTTGCCGCCCTCAAACGAAGCCCGACCGACCCTGGCATGCACAATGCCGGACTTGTCGACCTTAAAATCAACCTTGCCGCTCTTGATATCCTTGACCACCCGGCCGACATCGAAGGTAACGGTACCGAGCTTGGCGTTCGGCATAAGATTACGGGGCCCAAGCACCCGCCCGATCTTGCCGACCGTTCCCATCATATCCGGGGTTGCAATAGTCTTGTCGAATTCCAGCCACCCGGCTTGGATTTTCTCGACATACTCATCGCCACCGGCATAATCCGCACCGGCATCCAAGGCCTCCTGTACCTTTTCACCCTTGGCAAAGACCAGAACTCGCTCGGTCTTGCCAGTACCATTGGGCAACACCACGCTACTCCGCACCATCTGGTCGGCATGACGAGGATCGACACCGAGACGCACCGCGACATCCACAGACTCATCGAACTTAGCGTATTTAGCCTGTAGTGCCAATTTCACGGCATCATCCAGATTGTGAAGGACCGTGCGGTCAAGGTCGGCTGTACTTTGCTTGTAATTCTTTCCTCTTTTAGCCATGGCTTTTCTATACTCCAAATAATTCTTTGTAAGCTCTCAAATTTTCCGACCAGAGTTTATCTTCCGGTAGGAAACAAAGGTGCTCGGTCTTCAATCTTTAACGGTAATCCCGCAACTGCGTGCGGTTCCTTCAATGATCCGGCAAGCAGACTCAACATCATAGGCATTCAAATCCGGCAATTTAAGCTCAGCAATTTCCCTGATCTTGTCACGGGATATGGTGGCGACACGATCCCGCTTGGGATTACTGGAACCTCCCTTCAACCCGGCCGCCTTAAAGAGCAGGTTAGCAGCGGGAGGGGTTTTGGTGACGAACGAAAACGATCGGTCACTGTAGACGGTGATCACCACCGGGATAATCATATCGCCCTTGTCTTGTGTTTTGGCGTTAAAAGCCTTGCAGAACTCCATAATATTAACGCCTTGCTGGCCCAGAGCAGGACCGACCGGAGGGGAAGGGTTCGCCTTGCCTGCGGGGATTTGCAATTTGATGTAGCCCTGAATCTTCTTAGCCATCGCTATCTCCTGTAAAACAACTTGATTTTTCGAATCCTAAAAAAACTTGCTCGTTTCGATCAACCCTTGGTGACCTGTATGAACTCAAGCTCGACCGGGGTTTCGCGGCCGAAAATGGAAACCATGACCCGCACTCGACCCTTGTCTGGGAAAACCTCGTCCACAATTCCTTGGAAATTGGCAAAAGGTCCCTCGGTAACTCGCACTGCATCTCCTACTTCATACATCACCTTCGGTTTAGGCTTAAGAGCGCCATCCCTTATGCGGCCGATTATCTTCATGGCCTCTGCCTCGGGCAACGCCTGCGGATGCAAATCGTCGCCAACGAACCCGGTCACCTTGGGGGTACCGCGCACCGTATGCCAAGTCTGGTCGTTCAAGTCAACGTTAAGCAGGATATAACCTGGGAAAAATTTGCGCGATGATGTCTTTTTGCTCCCTTTGACCATTTCGACGACTTGCTCGGTCGGAACCAGAATCTCGCCAAAACTTTCTTCCTGAGCGGCATTCTTAATTCGTTCTTGCAGGGCGGTTTTCACCTGCTCCTCAAATCCTGAATAAGTATGCAGTATATACCAAGCTCTAGCCATAATCTCATGCGGTCCGAATCTGTGATTATTATCCCAGAATGTAGCCGATAATCTTGCCAACCAACAAATCAACGGCACCGAGATACAAAGACATAATAGTCAACAAAACAACGACCAGCATGGCAGATCCGGCGGTATTTTTCTTGTTTGGCCAGGCGATCTTGCCAAATTCAGCCTTCACTTCGCTAGTAAATTCACGAACCTGAGAAAAGCTGAACCGTGACTCTGTCGGCTCAGCTTCTTTAATCAATCCCTTGCGCTTTTCGTTCTCACCAGGACTGGACTTTTCGTTAGTCATCGAAAGGCTCTCTAGCTGATTTCTTACGCCAGCTTAATATACTGCCACTGAAGAAATACTGCTTCGGTTGACAATCGGAACAACAACCACCCCCGCCAAACCGAGAGAAGATCAAAATTTGGCAGGCCAGGAGGGACTCGAACCCCCAGCCCCCGGATTTGGAGTCCGGTGCTCTACCATTAGAGCTACTGGCCTCCAAGCTCCTACTTCGTTTCCTTGTGCGTCGTGTGACTCTTGCAAAAACGACAATATTTCTTGAACTCAAGCTTGTTCGGAGTTTTACGCTTGTTCTTGGTTGTGGTATAGTTGCGACGCTTGCAATCGGTACATCCCAACGTGATGATATCTCTCATATTTGTGCCCAAAAGAACAGGCTACCAACCCACCCACCGTTGAATGGTAAGTGAACTGGTAGCCAGTAAGTGATTAAGTTAGAGCAAGCCTTACTCGATGATCTGATTGATGACACCGGCACCGACAGTACGACCGCCTTCGCGGATGGCGAACCGCAACCCTTCCTCCATGGCGATCGGGGTTATCAGCGCGCCCTCGATGGTTACATTGTCGCCGGGCATTACCATCTCTACCCCCTCGGGCAGGTTGACGATGCCGGTCACGTCCGTGGTCCGGAAATAGAACTGCGGACGATAACCGTTGAAGAACGGGGTATGGCGACCACCCTCTTCCTTGGTCAAGATGTAACACTCTGCCTTGAACTTCACGTGCGGCGTAATGCTGCCCGGCTTCGCCAACACCTGGCCGCGCTCGATCTCGTCACGCTTGGTGCCACGCAACAGGATGCCCACGTTGTCGCCCGCACGCCCCTCATCCAGCAGCTTCCGGAACATCTCGACACCGGTGACCGTGGTCTTGCTGGTGGTGCTGATCCCGACAATCTCGACTTCGTCGCCGACCTTGACGATACCGCGCTCGATACGACCGGTTGCAACCGTACCACGACCGGAAATGGAGAACACATCCTCGACCGGCATCAGGAAGGGCTTGTCGATATCGCGCTGCGGCTCAGGGATAAAGCTGTCACAGGCCTCCATCAAATCCCAGATGCACTTCGCCGCCGCCTCATCATCCGGGCTCTCCAGCGCCTTCAAGGCGCTACCGCGGATGATCGGCGTGTCATCGCCGGGAAACTCGTATTTGTTCAACAGTTCGCGCAACTCCATGTCGACCAGCTCGATCAACTCCTCGTCATCGACCATGTCGCATTTGTTCATGAACACCACGATAGCCGGTACGCCTACCTGACGAGCCAACAGTATGTGTTCGCGGGTCTGCGGCATCGGACCGTCAGTCGCGGCCACTACCAGGATCGCTCCGTCCATCTGCGCAGCGCCGGTGATCATGTTCTTGATATAGTCGGCATGACCGGGACAGTCCACATGCGCATAATGGCGCTTCAACGACTCGTACTCAACATGCGCCGTTGCGATGGTGATGCCGCGCTCCTTCTCTTCCGGAGCCTTATCGATCTCGTCAAACGCGGTCGCCTGCGCAAGACCCTTCTGCGCCAATACCCGGGTGATCGCCGAGGTAAGCGTGGTCTTACCATGATCAATGTGACCGATCGTGCCGATATTTACGTGCGGCTTGTTCCTCTCAAATTTCTGCTTTGCCATGCCAAATCTCCTATGCCCTTGAATTCAAACAATTATTGCCGAGGCTTCATCCATACCGGCAGCCCACGACGCCATCGGACGGCTATGGAAACGACCTTGCCAAAATTCTTGGAGCCCACGACCGGATTCGAACCGGTGACTTCTTCCTTACCAAGGAAGTACTCTACCGACTGAGTTACGTGGGCAACCTGAGTAATACTTATTTCCGGCAGCTCATCAGCTTTCACAAAGCACTTCAAGCCGGCTTCTTCTGGAGCGGGAAACGGGTTTCGAACCCGCGACCCTCAGCTTGGAAGGCTGATGCTCTACCAATTGAGCTATTCCCGCTTACACTACAGAAACCCCTTGTAAACTGCCCAACAGCAACACCAAAAACGCCGACCAGCGTGGATAAAACAAAAAAATGGTGGAGGGGGGAGGATTCGAACCTCCGAAGGCTCCGCCGACAGATTTACAGTCTGTTCCCTTTGGCCGCTCGGGAACCCCTCCGCTGAAATCAACAAGCCATGCACACAACGCACATGGCTCCGGGCAAAAACACAATTAATTCGCTACCACCGACCAAATCAGCAAGCTGGAGCTGGCGATGGGACTTGAACCCGCAACCTGCTGATTACAAATCAGCTGCTCTGCCAATTGAGCTACGCCAGCGAGACGCGACATACTAATATCATCGCGACCAAACATCAACCATTTTTTACAGTGGTTAATCTGCCGCCACATAAATAAAGCTGTCGGCGCAAAAGCGCCGACAGCTTTAGCAAATCACTATTCGCCAACAGCTGGATTAACAAAGGCGCTCTGGCGATACCTTTCGAAAGCCATGGCCACGGTACGGTAGACCATATGAGCAAACTTGGTGTAAGGCATATAGAAGAACAACATGAACACCGAAACCAGATGCAGGAAGTAGAGGAAATAGGCAAAAGCGGGAATTCCCATCAACCTGACCAGTTCTGCGCCTAGGCCGGTGATACCGACTGCCATGATTTCAGCAATCAAGAACCAGTCATAAAAAGTCGGCGCCGTACCCTGCTCTTCCTCCGCCTGAGAGCGGTTAGCCCAAAGGATGCCAACCCCGACAATTAAAGCGATGGCCCCGATATTACCCAGCAACTTGACAGGATTCGCCAAGGGAATCGGACCATGCAAGGTGGCCCTCAACTCCTCGCTCACAAAAAGAGAGATCAGATCCTTGCTCAGAAAGCTATAGCCGGTGACGATCAGCAGAGCGATAAACGCCAACACCAGCGGCAAATGGCCCTTGACGCGATTCTGGTTGGCACCGCACTGATTGAACCGCTTATGCTTGAGGGTTTCAACCACGGCCGGCAACAGAAATTCCGAAACAAACTGGACAACCGAGGGACGGAAATCACGATTGCCCTTGAGCGATTCACACATTTTGTCCCACATGCCCCTGGCACCTTTGAACGAAGCAAAGGCCGCAAAAAAGAAGGCCGGTATAAAGATCAGATCAATGAAGAAAACATTCTTGGTCAACCAGAAGAAATCCCAGTGCCCAAAGAAGTGCCCAAAACCTACCTTCTTGAAGGTTTCCGGGTCGGGCAGATGGCTTCCCCCCGATACGATCCACAACAGCCCGATGATCAAGACCGGAATAGCAATCATGATCGGCAGATTCTTGCCGCTGCTGCACAACTTCGCAAGCCCGCTCGGAAACCCAAAGTTTGTGTAGGCATAAGCCCGGATGGCACCGAGAACATCACCAGGCTTGGCACCCCGGGGGCAATAAGCCGTACAATCACCACACTGATGGCAAAGGAGGACATCCGGGTCGGCGACAAGCCGATCCTTGAGACCCCACTGTGCCCAGATCATCTCCTTTCGCGGAAAAGGCCTGCCATCGGCGGACAACGGACAAACCACCGAACAGGTGGCACACTGGTAGCATTTCTTGACTGAATCGCCTCCGGCACCTTTAAGATATTTGATAAAATCAAGATCTGGATCAACCCTCATAGCCTCAGACATATTATCCTCCCCTGGTCACTTCTCAAAAACGAGAACCTTCAAATTTTGATTAACTGTACTGTAAGGAAATCTACTTTATTGCTTATCATGGGTAACCGCCACTAAGCTGGCGGTTACCCATGCTTCAGTTACACCAGCATTCCAGTCTTAGAAGCCCTTGAAAGGATTGGGGCCAAGCTGTATGATCTCGTCGACAAACTCCTGAACCAACTGCGGGACCTTGTCGAAATCGGTAATCGCCACCTGATTGACCTTGACCCTCTCCGGCTCCAGCCCCAAGCTTTTCAGGGTTTCACCGATGTTGTCCATTCTCTTGCTGGCAATCTCGCTGCCCTTGACGAAGTGGCACTGGTAATCGTCGCCATAGCGGCACCCCAGCAGCATAACCCCATCCATCCCCGAGGACAGCGCATCCTTGATCCAGACCATATTAACCGAACCAAGGCAACGTACCGGTACGAAGCGGACCAGATTGCTGATACCCTTGCGGCGCATGGCTGCCATATCGATGGCCGGATAGGCGTCATTTTCGCAAACCAACACGACGAAGCGCAGCTTGTCCTCATCGTCGCTGGGGACATCAATGGACTTGATCATCGAGCCGATCATGTCGATGTTGTAGTTCTTGAAGCCGATGATCCTTTCTGGACAAGCGCCCATGCAGGTGCCGCAACGCCGGCAGCGGGTGGGGTTGGGCAGAGGTGTGCCCTTGGCATCGTCATCCAGGGCGCCAAAGGGACATTCCTCGGTGCAGCGTTTGCACTGGGTGCAGCGCTGAAAAAAGAATTCCGGGAAACTCTGATCCCCGGAGCGAGGATGCACGGCAACCCCACGATCAGCCGACTCCAGACATTGAATGGCCTTCAGCGCGGCACCGGTGGCATCGTCAATGGTTTCCTCCATGGTCAACGCCTTCCGCACGCCGCCACAGGTGTAGACGCCGGTCCGGCGGGTCTCATAGGGGAAACAGATGAAGTGCGAGTCGGCATAGCCATCAAAAAGGTCCAGGTCAAGGAAGGACGGCCCCTGGCGATAGGCCAGGTTGACCGTGGGCTGGTCCTTGGTGGTGGGAACCAGGCCGGCGGCGAGCACCACCATATCAACGTTCAGGCTCAGGTTCTCATTCAACAGGGTATCCTTGGCGTTAACCACCAAGGAACCGTCCCCCTGTGCCTCGACGCCGGTTACGGTCGCCTTGGTGAGGAAGATCCCGTCGTCGTTCTGGGCCGACTTGTAGAAGAGCTCCATGTGGCCGGGGGTGCGCATGTGCTGGTAAAGGATGTAAGCCTTGCCGTCACTGTTGTCGGCCCGAACATATTTAGCCTGCTTCAGGGCAACCATGCTGGTGACCGAGTTACAGTAAGGGAAATCCTTATCGTGCTCCTCTCCGCCTGGACTCATGACGAAGGCCACCCGCGCCGGCACCTTGCCGGCCTTGGCCAGCTTCTCAAACTGGGCATTGGTGACCACTTTGTCATTGCCCACTCCCAGATGGGTATACTCGGAGACATCGGCCGGGGTCCAGCCCGTTGCCAGGACCACCGCGCCGAACTTCTCGGAATCAGGGTTCTGTTCCATGTAATTCTTGAGGCCGTTGTTGGGATCGGGCATCTCGCCCTTGGTGATCTTGTCCTGCTCATCGGCGGTAACCTTGGCCGGGGCATCCCACTCGCTGGCAGTACCGGCCGCCTTGAAGGTCACGTCGTAGTTACCGGGCGCCCCTCCGATCCGGGCCACCTCAGTAGCGATTTTGACGGTGATAGCGGCATCACCGGTAACCGCCTTGACCATTTCGCCGATCGAACACTCCTCGAGATCGGTCCAAGGCGCCTTGGACGGGAACTGCTTTCTCCAGCCCAGAGCCTTGCCGCCAAGGGCTTCAGCCTTTTCGACAATGGTCACTTGGTACCCGGCTTTAGCCGCTTCACGCGCCGCGGTTAAACCAGCAATACCGCCACCCATTACCAGAATCCGCTTGTTGATCGACTCCAACTTGAAAGGTTCCGGCAATTCGGTCTTCTTGATCTGGGTGCAGGCCATCCGCATGTAGTCTGACGCCAGTTCCTGGGTGAATTCGGGGTTGGCCTCCTCCGGCCGACTCCATGCCACCTGTTCACGCAGATTGGCGCGGATGACAATCTTATCATCACCAAACGAGAAGGCATCCTGCATCACCCGAGGAGAACAGGCGCCGACCACCACGGAATTAACCCCACCGTCAATGTCGGCCTGGATCAATGCACGACCGGCTTCGCCACAAAGGGCCTCATGGCTTTTGCACTCCATTTTCATCTCGCCGGAAACCACCCCGGCCAAAGCCGCCATATCAATCGCCTCACCGACGCCACAGCCGGTGCAGATATATGCACAATATTTTTTATCCATTGAAGTTTCCTCCTAGCGAGAAGCCTGAATTGCTTTCAGGGCTGCAGCGGTTGAATTCTGCGTGCTGGTAACGACATCAGCCGCCTTCTTGGCACACCCGGCAGAGAACATGGCCTTGGCCTCATCGGCCATGATGAAGCCGCTCTTGTCCATCGGCAAGCCAAATTGCGCGCCGAGGGCTTTAGCAGCCGGTTCCATTCCGGTGGCGAGAACCGCCAGATCGGCCTTGACCCGCACCTTGTCACCGGTGACGGCGTTTTCAGCCACCAGAGTGACCCCTCCGTCGGACTCGGCGATGATGTCGGCAACCTTGCCCTTGATGAAAGTGACCTTGCTGTCCGCCATCAACTTTTCCCGGAATTTTTCATATTTGCCGGGGGAACGCAGATCGATGTAGAACACGGTCACCTGGGCATCGGGATACTGTTCGCGGATATAGGTGATCTGCTTCAAGGTGGCCATACAACAAATATAAGAGCAGTATTCAAGATGGTTCTCGTCGCGGGAACCGGCACACTGCACAAACGCGAAGCTGGCCGGTTCCTTGTTGTCACCCGGTCGCAGAATTTTGCCGTCGGTGGGACCGCCAGGCGCCGCCAACCGCTCCAGCATCATATTGGTGACAATGGCATTACTAGAACCGAACTTCAAATTGGTCATCCGCGTAGCATCATAGGGATTCCAACCAGTAGCCCAGACGATGGAAGCGACGTCCACAGTGAAGGTCTTGGCAGCCATATCCATCTCGATGGCCTGATATGCACAGGCCTCGACACACTTGCCACACTTGGTGCAAGCACCGGCATCAATCACATAACGCATGGGAAATGCCATGTCGTGCGTTTTGTAAATCGCCTTGGTCTTGTCCATGGCAAAGTTAAAGGAGTTGGCACGCTCCTCGGGGCATGCTTCAGAGCAAGCGCCGCAGGCGGTGCAGTTGCTGTTAATGAAACGCGGCTTGGTTTCCAAGGTGACCTGGTAATTTCCGGCGGAACCGGAAACACTCTTGACCTCGGTCAGGTTGTACATCCTGACCCGGCGGTTGTTCTTAAGCCGTTTGAAGTTGATCTCCAACCCACAGGAAGGAGGACAAAGTTTGGGAAAATACTGGTTGAGCTGGGCAACCCGACCGCCCATGTAAGGATTCTTCTCAATGAGAAAAACGTCTTTACCGACTTCAGCGGCTTCCAGAGCAGCAGTCAAACCGCTGATTCCGCCGCCCACGACCAGAACCCCACCGGCAACAGGTGTACTGCGTTCATCCGTCATGTCTAGCCTCCATTAACAGATAGTTAGTAAAAAAATAACTGGTTTGCTTAGTTCAGACGTTTCTCCGAACCGCCTCAACTAAACAAACCATCTATATAGCGCATTATTGACTCATAGAAAAATCTCCAGGCACCCTGCCTGGGTGCCTGGAGATTTCATAACATTCCTACAGCTAAGCCTCAACCGGGAAGTGGATCAGATCCACGGCTCAGTCTCAACGATGTTGATGCAGTTGACCTTCTCGCACTTCCATTCCTTGGTCTCAGGATCGAAGGTGGAGTTAACGAAGGCCTTCCAATTCTGGTCGTCACAGGTCGGGTAGTCAGACCGGTAGTAGAAGCCCGGGTAGCGGCTCTCTTTCCGGAACTCGATGTGGCGGATGTGGGTCTCCACACACCAGATACGGTGGTAGTTCTCCCAGGCCCGCATCAGTTCGTGCAGGTCACCAGCGGCCATCAACTCGGCATCTTCCCGCAGCATGCGGAGAAGATCCAGACAGATGTTGAGCAGCTTGCCGGAGGTCATGTAGTAGGTGGCAACACCGCCGCCGTACTCGTCGGTGGCCTTCATCAGGCGCATCATCAGGCCGGCCGGCTTGCAGTAGTTGGGGTTGACGTCGGCGGCAGTGGTGGCACCAACATGCTGATGGTAACGGGTAACCGGGGCGTAGATCTCGGCGGCCAGTTCAGCAGCAGTCTGCTTCAGTTCAGGCTTGAAGCCGGCGTGGTCGCGGCAGTACTTGACCATCTGCTTGGCCACGATCCGACCCTCGGCATGGGAACCGGAGGAGAACTTGTGACCGGAAGCGCCGACGCCGTCACCGGCGGTGAACAGACCGTCAACAGTGGTCATCCGGTTGTAGCCCCACTTGTACTGATGGCTCCGGGGGCCGTCAACGGTGGGAACCCACGCTTCGTTCGGGCCAGAGGTCCAGATGCCGCAGCAACCGGAATGTGAACCCAGCATGTAGGGCTCAGTCGGCATGATCTCGGAACCGATCTTCTCGGGCTCGATGTTCATGCCGGCCCACAGGCCAGCCTGACCGACGGACATATCAAGGAAATCTTCCCAGGCCTCGGACTCCAGATGCTTCCAGAACTTCTGGACAGCCTTCTCGTCCATCCCCTTGGCACGGCGGTCGTCAAGGAAGGCATTCAGAGCAACGTCGGTGGCCATGTAGATCGGACCGCGGCCAGCCTTCAGCTCGTTGAGCATCAGGTGGTTACGCAGGCAAGTCGGGGTAACGGCGGAGGCGCCATACGGCATGAACTTGGAAAGCTCGTCCTTGACCGCGTCGCTGTTGGCGTAGAACTCACCCAAACCGTTCTGAACTTTGGCCTTGAACAGGAGGAACCAGGCTCCGACCGGGCCGTAACCGTCTTTAAAACGGGCCGGGGTGAAGCGGTTTTCCATCATGGTCAGGGTGGCGCCGACCTGGGCACACATGGTGTAGGTGGAACCGGCGTTCCAGACGGGGTACCAGGCGCGACCCTTACCTTCACCGGTGGACCGGGGACGGAAGATATTAACCGCACCGCCGCAGGCGCAGAGGGCGGTCTTGCAACGGAAGACATGAACCTTGTTCTCGCGGGTGGAGAAACCAACAGCCCCAGCGATCTGGTTCTTGACGTTCTTGTCGAGCAGCAGCTTGACAATGAAGACGCGCTCCATGCAGTTCTCCTCGCCGAGAGCGGCCTTGGCCGGCTCAGCGACAATACACTTGTAGGATTCGCCGTTAATCATGATCTGCCACTTACCGGTACGAACCGGCTGACCACCCTGACGCAGGGTCGGGGCGGGCTTGGCGCCGTCAAGGTTCTCACCGTCGGCATCCTTCTTCCAGATCGGCAGGCCCCACTCTTCGAACAGCTTGACGGACTCGTCAACGTGACGACCCAAGTCATAGATCAGGTCTTCACGAACCACGCCCATCAGGTCGTTACGAACCATCTTGACGTAGTTTTCGATCTTGTTGTCGCCAATGTAGGTGTTGATGGCGGAGAGGCCCTGAGCAACAGCGCCGGAACGCTCCATGGAGGCCTTGTCAACCAGCTTGATCTTCAAGTCGGCCGGGGCCCACTTCTTGATTTCGAAAGCTGCGCCACATGCAGCCATGCCGCCGCCGATGATCAGAACATCGACGTCATGCTCAACAATTTCAGGATTCGGATTGGCGGGCAGTTCACCCATTGGCTTATTCGGTAACGCCATAGTCGTATCTCCTTTAGCTTATTTGGATTGGTTTATATTGGGATAGCAATTATTTGGCCAGCATGGTCGGCACGGCCAGATCATTCTCGAGGAGGAGCTTCTCATCATCGAGGTTGGCGCCCTTGGCATCCTTATAAGCGTTGGCGGCACCTTCAGCCGTGGTCCGGATCGGGAACTTGAACCGCTTCATATTGCCGTTACGGAACTTAACGGTCCACATGATGGAATCGGAGCTCCTCATCGGATGAACCATACCGCCCATGGGGACGAAGTCATTGTAACCGCGGACGGCAATGGCGCCCTGGGGACAGATCTTGACACAAGAGTAGCATTCCCAGCAGGCATCAGGCTCCTGGTTGTAAGCCCGCATGGCCTCAACATTCAAGACCATCAAGTCATTGGGGCAGATGTACATGCAGGCAGTCTTGTCACCACCCTTGCAGCCATCGCATTTGGAAGGATCTACATAGCTTGGCATTCACTTACCTCCTAACTAAATTGAATTTTCAGACCCCGCCAAATGCGGAATCCACGTTTAACATAAACTGCCCACAGCAATTAGAAAAAGCCGGCAACAAAGCGACCATTGCCAACTTTCCTCCAAACTACTGTCGTACCCTCTGAGAAAAAACCTGAATAACGCTCCGGATTTTAACTTCTACTTTGGGAATATCACCAAACGCAACAAAAAAATGAAGAGCCACTCATTATTTTACGCAAAGGCCTGTATAAATTTTCAACCGTAAAAAGTCAAGTAAAAAACATTACAACAGCACCCCGTCAAATTGTCAGTGGCCACATAGATACAACAAGTTACACAACAACCAATTAGGAGCTGCATATCCCGCGACCGATTGTGAACAACAACTCAATTCGATTTGACAGCTCACCGAGCGATGGTTAAATTGGCGGCATTTTACATCTCCCCCCCGCTTTAAACGCTAACCCTAAATCTTTTGGGACCCCTACATGACGGACACCGCCAACACCAACCAGCAATCCGGCAAAAGCCTTTTCGGCACTGACACCAATCCCAGCAATATCATGCCGGCCAAGCTGGGCTTGGACAGTCGGCTGAAATTCCGCTGTCATCACAAGGTGTCCTGTTTCACCGCCTGCTGCGGCAACATCAACATCATCCTGACCCCGTACGATATTCTGCGAATCCGCAAGCCGCTGAACCTCCCCGCCAGCGAATTCCTGTTACGCTTCACCACTCCGACCTATCTGGAAAAAACGGATATGCCTGGTGTCAAGATTCACCTGGATGCCGAAGGCCGCTGCCCCTTCGTCACTCCAGAAGGCTGCACCATCTACCCCTACCGCCCCACAACCTGCCGGTATTACCCGGTAGGCATGTCCTTTTTTCACGAAGCGGCTGAAGGCGGCACCTCGGAGGAATTCTATTTTCTGGTTAAGGAACCCCATTGCAAGGGTCACGAGGAGGAACAGACACAAACGATTCGCGAATGGCGTGCCGATCAGGGCATCGACGAATCGGACGACATGAACAAGGAGTGGATGGAACTGGTCATGCGCCGAAAATCCTTCGGGCTACAGGCCACCCTGAGCGAAGCGGCTCAAAAGATGTTTTTTATGGCCAGCACCGACCTGGACAAGTTCAGGGATTTTGTCTTTAACAGCTCATTCCTGACCATTTATGAAATCGACCAGACCACTCTGGACGCGATCAAGGCTGACGACATTGCCCTGATGAAATTCTCCTTCAAGTATTTGGCCTCTTCGCTGTTCGGCACCAACGATCTGAAAATAAAGGACGAGAAGATCCGGGCCAAGGCCGAGGAACTGAGGAAAACCCAGGCCGAAGCAGAAAAGAAAGCGGAGGAAACTTACAGGGGCCTTTTGGCCGATCACGACGAACTGAAAGAGTCCATCGCCGACCGGAAGAAATAAGACCAGGTCAACCACTCGGCAGGGTAATTACAAAAGTGGCGCCCCGCGCAACCCTAGAGGCCACCTCGATCCTGCCCTGGTGACTGTCGATTATGTTTTTTACAATGGCAAGGCCCAACCCGGTGCCGCGGTTCTTGCCGCTATAGAACGGCTTGAATATCTGCTCCATCCGCTCCGGCGGTATCCCCGGCCCACTGTCGGAAATGGCGACCTGCACCTCGCTTCCATTCGCCGGCGACCTGGTTATTTCAACAGAAAGACTGCCGTCTTTCTCGACAGCCTGGATCCCGTTGAGCAGTATATTCAGAACCGCCCGGTAAAGCAGCTCTCTATCACCCTGGATTTTCGGCAAATCATCGTCACAGCTGAAGTTGAATGCCATATTGCGCCGCTCCAGATCCGGCGCAATAAATTGCGCGGCCGCCTCTATCACCTCCTGAACCGCCAACGACTGCAGGCGCATTTCCCGAGGCCTGGCAAAATCCAAAAACTCTCTGACAATGCTGTCCAGCCTTATGGTCTCATCGACGATCACTTTACTCAACTGTTCGTTAGTCGACGATTCCTGACTCAACCGTTTTCTAAGCATCTCGGCGGTACTGCGGATGATCCCCAAAGGGTTCT
>Ga0233425_10005860_pt1 | contig 18879 bp, 15 predicted proteins | sample Watercolumn_Towu_2_FD_181712 | JGI IMG/M metagenome (GOLD analysis project Ga0233425, IMG submission 181712) | Freshwater microbial communities from Lake Towuti, South Sulawesi, Indonesia - Watercolumn_Towuti2014_140_MG | ecosystem: Environmental > Aquatic > Freshwater > Lake | place... | reverse complement strand
ATCTGCAGCGCCACGGCGAAGACTGCAACCGCGGGAGTTGGGATCCCGACTCCGTTTGGGGGCAGCACGGCGGCCGAATCTACAGCACGGCCCTGGCGGCGCTCACGCTCGAAGTCTATTACCGCTATACGCAACAGGGCGAAATCCGCGCCAGTGAAATGGACATGCTCGACATTACCCGCCGCGGCCACGAATCGGGAACGCACGACGAACGCGGCACGAACGTTGAGGAAGAGGACGACCCGCCGGCCGTGCCCGGCAAGGATAAAGAGAAGCCCGCGCGGGCGACGAAGAAGGCCAAGAAGAAGACGACTCGCTAGGCATGAACGAACTCCCCGACAAGTCGGCCTCCTTTGTGGAGCACAGGGGGGATGTCGTATGCCTGGCCGGGAGCATCGCCGCGGAAGAACCACGGATTACACAGATGGGGAGGGCACTTGCCGTTATCCTGCTCCTTTATTCGTGAAATCCGTGTAATGCGTAGTTATGCACGACGTGCCCCCCCGGTCTTGCCGCTACAGCAACAACAAGCCGGTCATTCCATTAGCGTGAAAGGTCGGAGCAATGCAAAGGCGCTCATTTCTTGGCATTCCGGTATCCCTGGCGTTTCTGAGCGTTTGTGCCGCCGCCGACAGAGTTGACTTCAAGGTCGTTCTCAAAGTCGACAAGAAGACGGTGGCGGAAATGAACCTCACGATTGAGGGTGACTCCGCGATTGTGAGAGTGGAGGAGGAAACGGAACGCTATGATCTAAAGGACATGAGTTGGCTCGACGAGGAGACGGGACGGCGGATCACGATCGCGCAGGCCAAAGAATGGGCGGCGCAATCCAAGGCGAAGGCACTGAAAAACCTGGACTCCGCTCCCGCCGACATCCGCCAATTCCTGTCATGGTCTCTCGAGCCGACATTCAAGGTGAGTAAGTCCGAGAACGTTCTTCGTCTCACATCCGGCCAAGTGGATTACGTTATCGAGGGCGAGGCGTCCAGAGCCAGTGTTGATGGATACTACCGATACGCCGTTCTCAACTCCTACAGGAAGGCAATGACGCTGAAGAAAGCACCGCCCTTCGCCGAGCTGAAAGCACTTGAGGAGATGAAGGCGCTCGGTCGCATACCGCAGAGAATGTCTGTCACCATGCCGGGCGTACCCAAGGCTCCGGCATTTGACATCGAGATACGAGAGACGAAGCAGAGTGGGGGAAGGTAACACCCACTAAGCGCCCGATCGACGGAAGTTGCGATGAACGAACTCCCCGATATGCTCGCCGCCTTCCTGGAAAACTGCGGGGATTTCGTGTGCCTGGCCAGTTTGCACGGCCGGCCGCTGTACCTGAATCGTGCGGCCCGGCGGCTGCTGGGCTTAGGCGAGGACGAGCCGCTCGCGGCCACCAGCCTCCGCGACTACTACAGCGACGCGTCGTGGGCCGAGTTGCGCGACGTGGCCGTGCCGGCCGTCAACGAGGCGGGCCACTGGGAGGGCCGCAGCCGTTTGCGGCACGCCCACGGCGGCGAAAGCGCCGAATTCCGCACGAGTATGTTCCTCCTCCGCCGCGCCAAAGGCGAAAAGGCGAGTTGCCTGGCGATCGTCCATGAGGACGCTGCCGAACGCGACCGGCTGCAAGAGGTCTTGGCCGAGGCCCAGGCCCGCAAACGCGTGATCCTCGAATCGGCCCTCGACCCGATCATTACCATCAATCACGACGGCCTGATTACGGAGTTCAACCGCGCGGCCGAAGTGGTGTTCGGCCAGGTCCGCGACAAGGTGCTGGGCCAGCGGCCCTCGGAGGTGCTCTTTCCGCCGTCGAAGAGCGCCGGACACCAGGACCGCATCGACCGTTATCTCGACGTGGGCGAAGGTTCGATGCTCGGGCGGCGGATCGAGGTCGTGGCGATACGAGCCAATGGCGAGGAGTTTCCCACCGAGATGGCCATGACCATCAGCCACGAGCAAGGCGCCCCGGTGTTGACGTTCTTTCTACGCGACATCAGCCTGCGCAAGAAGGCCGAGCAGGAGCAGGTCCGCTACGCAGCCGAGCTGGAGCGGTCGAACCGCGAGTTGGAGCAGTTCGCCTACGTCGCCTCCCACGACCTACAGGAACCGCTGCGCAAGATCCAGACCTTCAGCGACCGCCTGCAGATGAAATCCAAAGGGCGGCTCGACGAGGAAGGGCAAGAGTGCGTCGAGCGGATGCACCACGCGGCTGCGCGCATGCAAGTGCTGATCGACGGCCTGCTGACGCTCTCGCGCGTGACCACCAAGGGCCAGGATTTCGTACCCGTCGATCTGGCCAAGATCACCCAGGAAGTGATTTCCGACCTGGAAGTGCCGATTGCCAAGGCGGGCGGCCGCGTCGAGACCGAGAACTTGCCGACGATCCAGGCCGATCCACTGCAAATGCGGCAGTTGCTCCAAAATCTTATCGGCAACGGCCTGAAGTTCCACCGCCTCGACGAGCCGCCGGTGGTAAGAGTTTCAGGGCGTTACGTGGCCGGCAAGGAAGGGCGTTCGACCGTGCGGCCAGGCGCCGGCGAGCAATGCCGCATCCTGGTCGAAGACAACGGCATCGGCTTCGACGAGAAGCACGCCGAGCGGATCTTCGGCGTGTTCCAGCGGCTGCATCCCCGCGACGTGTTTCCCGGCACCGGCATCGGCCTGGCGATCTGCCGGCGGATCGTCGAGCGGCACGGGGGCACGATCGCCGCGCGCAGTACGCCCGGCAAGGGGAGCACGTTCGAAGTGCTGCTGCCGGTGGTGCAAACGCGGAAGAAGGCAAGGGGGTAGTTGTCAGTTGGCAGTAGGCAGTTGGCAGTAGGAGGCAGGAGGCAGGAGACAGGAGACAGGAGCAAGGATGCACTTCCTTCGGTTCCATACGCCCCATACGACCCATTACTACCCACTGCCCACTGCCAACTTCCCCATGCCCCGCCCCGCCAACCGTTACACGATCCTGATGGTCGACGACGACGCCGAGGACTGCCTGTTGGTCCGCGACGCCTTGCAGGAAGCCGGAGTGCCGCACGACCTGCGGTTCGTACGCGACGGCGAGGAGATGTTCGATTACCTTCACCGCCGCGAGGAGTACGTCGACGAGCGTCAGGCCCCCGTACCCGATTTGATCTTCTTGGACCTGAAAATGCCGCGCATGGACGGCCGCGAGGTGCTCCGGGCGCTGAAGACCAACAGCCTGCTGCGGCGGATTCCGGTGATCGTGCTAACGACCTCGACGGCCGAAGACGACATCGACGCGGCCTACGAATTGGGCGTGAATACGTACCTCACCAAGCCCGTGACTTTTCACGGCTGGGTCGATATAATGCGGTTGCTTACCCGCTACTGGTTCGAGGTGGCCGAACTTCCGCCGCGCGAGTGACATGGACAGCCAACGAGTGCGGATTCTGCTGGTCGAAGACGATCCCGACGACGTTTGGGTGATGCGCAATCTCCTGGGCGACCGCTGGGACGGGCCGTTCGACCTGTTTCACGTCGAACTTCTTTCGGCCGCGCTCGAACGTTGCAGCGAAGACCGCTTCGATGTCATCCTGCTCGATCTCAGCCTGCCCGACAGCCGCGGACTGGAGACCTTCTTCGCCATCCACGCGGGCGCTGGCGGAGTGCCGATCGTGGTGTTGACCGGCCTGAACGACGCCACGACGGCGGTCAAAGCCGTGCAGGCCGGCGCCGAGGACTACCTGGTCAAGGGGCAGGTCGACGACAATCTGCTCGTGCGTTCGATCCGCTACGCGATCGAGCGGAGCCGGCGCTACCGGGCCGAAGAAGCCCTCCGCGATACGACCGAAGAGTTCCGCGCCGCGCAGGAAATCCAGCAGCGGTTGTATCCCGACAGGGCGCCGGCGATTCCCGGTTTCGATCTTGCCGGGGCGCTCTATCCGGCCAAGGCCACAGCCGGGGACTATTTCGACTACATTCCCATGCTCGACGAGTGCCTGGCCATCGTCGTGGGCGACGTGAGCAGCCACGGCATGGGGCCCGCGCTGTTGATGTCGGAGACGCGGGCTTGCCTGCGCACGCTGGCCCAGGCGTATTCCGATCCGGGCGAGATTCTCACCCGTGCCAATCGCCTCTTGGCGGCCGACACCAGCGATTTTCATTTCGTCACGCTGGCCATGGCCCGGCTCGATCCGCGGGCGCGTTCGCTGCTTTATGCCAGTGCGGGCCAACGCGGATACCTGCTCGAGCCGGAAGGCACGGTGACGGTGCTCGACAGCACCAGCCTGCCGTTGGGCGTGCGGCTCGATACGGTGGTGCCCACGGCGCCGGCCGTCGCGCTCCGGCCTGGGCAGATCGTCACGTTCTTCACCGACGGCGCGGTCGAAGCCGAATCGCCGGGCCGCGTCCGCTTCGGTGTCGGCCGGGCGCTGGAAGTGATCCGCAGCGAGCGCCGCCAGCCTGCCGCAGTGATCGTCGACGCCTTGCACGCCGAAATCGTGGGCTTCGCGCGACATCAACCGCAACAAGATGACATTACGGTGGTGATCTTGAAGGTTGTGGAATTGGAGTAAACGTCCGCGTCGGACATGGACGCGTGGCGAGCCCCGGACGTGAGCCCGGGGATGATCGACGCGATGAGGAATCGCCATCCCCGGGCTCACGCCCGGGGCTCGCCGTGTATACGGTACTCGGGGCGGTAGGATTCCTACCGCCCTAACACTTCAAGTCGAGGAAGGAGGCTTTCCTATGAAACGAGTTCTGATGACGGCTTGCGTCGTTGCGTTTGTCCTCGGTTTCGTCGCCGTCGCGGTGGCCGGTCTGTGCGGGAAGTGCAAAGACGGCATGTACATCCAGTCCATCGGCACGTGTACGTCCTGCGGTGGGCATACGACGAGCGGGGCCTTCAACCTTTGTCCTAAGTGCAGCATCAAGCAGGGCAAGTGCGAACACTGCCTGGCGGCGTTGCCCGGCGCCCCGAAGACACCCGCCGGCGAGTTGCCGAAGGTCGAGAAGATCGACCTCACCAAGTCGGGCGAGTACAAGCAGGGCAAATGGAGCTTCGGGGTGACGGTGCATGGGGCCGGCACGCCCCGGGAAGGACGCAGCGGCTGGTTGAAATACGGCGGCCAGGCAGTCCCCACCGGCGACCGGGGCGACTATTACGACACGCCCTGGGGGCCGATGTCGTGGCGGCCGATGCGCGAGAGCCTAACCGGCGACAGCGGCTGGTTGCCTCGGCCGAGCGACGCAACGGCCGGCAAGGATCTCGTGCCGCCCAGTGCGCAGAAGAAGCTGACCGACGCCGACGACGGCAAGAAGGTCGCCGTGGCCGTAGGCGAATACCTGGTGATCTCGCTGTCCGGCAATCCGACCACCGGCTACAGTTGGAAATCGGCTGCGCCGCCGGGCGACGCGCTCAAGCCCGTCGGCGAGCCCGAGTATGCACAGACGCCCGGCCGCGCCGGCATGGTGGGCGTGGGCGGGACGTTCGTCTTCAAGTTCAAGGCGGTCAAACCCGGAAAAGCCGAAGTGAAATTGGCCTACGCCCGCCCGTGGGAGAAAGACAAACCGCCGGCCAAGACATTCGCCGTCCCCGTGGAAGTCGAATAGGGGACTGTCCCAATTTTCGCCCCAGCGAAAATGGGACTTTCCCCCTTGCCTGTCGCGGAGCACGAATGCCCGAACTCCCCGAAGTCGAAACCATGCGGCGGTGCATCGCGGCCGTGGTGGGCAGCCGCATCCGCGACGTGCGTCAGCCGCGGAGCCGCCTGCAATCGATCACCATCGAGCCGCGTCTGCCCACGTTCCGCCGCCGCATCGTGGGCCGCAAGATCGTCGCGCTGGGCCGCGTGGGCAAGCGGATCGTCGTGGAACTCGACAGCGGCGACCGCATCGTGCTCGAACCCCGCATGAGCGGACTGGTGTTGCTCAACTCGCCGCCGGACCGTGAGCACCTGCGGCTGGTCTTCCAGCTTTCGGGGCGCGGGCCGCGGCAATTCCTGTTCTGGGACCAACGCGGCCTGGGCGTGGCCCGGCTGGTCTCGCCCGCGGAATTCGACCACCACTACGGCCCGGCGAGGATCGGTCCCGACGCCCTGGTGATCACCGCCGCCGACTTGCGCGAGCGGCTCGGCGACGGTCGGCGGCCGATCAAGGTGGCCTTTCTCGATCAAAAGACCTTGGCCGGCGTGGGCAACCTCTACGCATCGGAGATTCTGCATCGCGCCGGCGTTCATCCGCAGGTTCCGTGCAGCCGCCTACGGCCGGCCCAGTGGGCGGCGATTCACGCCGCCATGCGCGAGATTCTTGACGAGGCGATCCACCACCAAGGCTCGACGCTCCGCGACGGCACGTACCGTATCGCCCACAACGAACCGGGAAACTACCAGCTTTGCCATCGCGTCTACCAGCGGGCGGGCGAGCCCTGTTTGCAGTGCGGCAAGGGCCACATCGTGCGGATCGTCCAGGCCCAGCGGTCCACTTTTTTCTGCCCTAATTGCCAGCGGCGGCCCCGCGGGTGAGGTTTGCAGAATCACGTCCAGCCGCTACACTATTGCCAGTCCGTGGCACAATCGGCGGTTGGGGTGGAAGTTGTACTTCCACACCGGGGCGGCAGTACAACTGCCGCCCCAACGAAGTGCTGTGAATAAAGGCATGAACATAACCAGGAAGATCGGGATGACTACGCAACATGGACAATTACGTATGACCGCTCGCGGCCTGCTCATGGTCATGGTGGCCACAGCCATGCTGTCCGGAGCCGCTGGAAGAGCCCTGGCCCAGCGTCCAAAGCTCTTCCCCGGCCGCGAGCCAAAGGTCGAGGAACCTCGTGCGAAGCTGCTGCCGGGTCGCGAACCGAAGGCCGACGACCGGTTGGCCGAGCCGGGGGGCGATGCGTCCGATGCCCCGGCCGTGGCGGTCTACAATCGCGGGGCGGCGGCCTGGAGGCAGGGCGACGGCAATAGGGCCATTGCCGAGTTCACCCGCGCGATCCAGATGGCGCCCGATTTTGCCTTGGCTTACAGTCAGCGGGGACTTGCCCAGGTCCGCATGGGGGCAAGCGCCAAAGGCATGGCCGATCTGAACGCGGCCATCAAAATGGCGCCGGCGGAATCCCGCATGTACTATTTCCGCGGCGCTGCGTTCCTCGAGCTGGGACAATTCGAGCGGGCCATCGCCGACTTCAGTCAAGCGATCGTTCTCAATCCCAAGGATGCCGAGGCCTGGTGCCAGCGGGCGTATGTCCGCGCCAAGCGCGACGATCTCGATCGGGCCATCGCCGACGCCGACAAGGCCATCGAGTTGGCGCCGAAAGACGCGGCCGCCTGGTACGCCCGGGGCTTCGCCTACTCTCGCAAGCTGGAGGCCGAGAAGGCGCTGGCCGACTTCGACAAGGCCCTGGCCTTGGACCCGAAGTACGCCGACGCCTATCGCGAACGGGGCTTCGCCTACGCGATGCAGAACGAGACCGACAAGGCCCTGGCCGACTTGAACCGTGCGGTGGAACTGCTGAAAGAGGATCCCGAGGCGTGGCTCAACCGCGGCTACGCTTACGCCCGCAAAGGGGAATTCGACAAGGCCATCGCCGACTACACGCAGGCGCTCCGGTTGGATAAGGAGTATCTCGACGCCCGCTACTATCGGGCGATCGCCTATCTGAAGAACAACGCGATGGACAAGGCCCTGTTGGACTACAAGGAACTCATCCGGCTGGACGCCCGCAGCGCCGAGGAGTACAAGCTTTGGGGCCACGGCAACGACAAGGAAGACCTGGCCAAGGCCATCGACGAGTTCGAGGCGGCGATGCTCAAGACCAAGGACGAGGCCAAGAACCTCTATCGCCAGGGCGTCGATCTGCACAAAAAGAACGACCTGCCGGGCGCCATCGCCCAGTACACCAAGGCCATCGAGTTGTACCCGCGGTATTCCGAGGTCTACTACAACCGCGGGTTGGCCTACCGCAAGAGCGACAAGTTCGACGAGGCGATCGCCGACTACAGCCAGGCCATCCAGCTCGACCCGAAGTTCGCGGCCGCCTACAGCAACCGCGGCTACGCCTACTACAAGCAGGGCGACTACGACGCCGCGCTGGCCGACTTCGAGGCCGTGCTGAAGCTCGATCCGCAGAACGAAGACGCGCGCAAGAGCCGCGATATCATCTCGGCCATGCGGCGGACGGGGAACTGAGCGCGTATCGCGTTCTGTGTGCCACGGCCGTGCCGGGATAGGCACGAATCGCGCATGGCGTTTCTCGGGGTGGCAGTGCAACTGCCACCCCAACGCACGGTGCCGGGACGGCCGTGGCACACGGACGGCGGGGACTGGACAACGCCGCGCCGGCGTTCATAATAGGGGGCAATCCGCCGTTGGCGGAGACGGAATCGGCCAGGCCGGCAACTCTGGCAAGCCCCCGTGCATCGAAGGAGCCCCGGATGAAATCGCACTCGAGATTGTCTGTCCTGTTGGCTGTCGCGGCCGCGGCCGTTGCGTGTGGCGCTGCTCCGGCGAAGAAACCTCCCACTGTGAAGAACGAGGCGAAAATGACGGTTACGAAAGCGGTCTACGGCAAGATGGACGACGGCACCCAGGTTGATGAATATACGCTCACAAACGGCAAGGGCCTGACCGTGAAGGTCATCACCTACGGGGCGATGATCACCTCCGTGGAAACGCCCGACCGCAACGGCAAGACGGCCAACATCACGCTCTACCGCGATTCGCTGAAGGACTATCTGGCCGGGCACCCGTTCTTCGGCTGCGTGGCCGGCCGCTACGCCAACCGCATCGCCAAGGGCAAGTTCACCATCGATGGCAAGGAGTATACGCTGGCCACGAACAACAACGGCCACCACCTGCACGGCGGCGATAAGGGCTTCGACAAGCACGTTTGGCAGGGCCAGCCGGTCGAGGGCAAGGGCTCCGTCGGCGTCGCACTCACGCGCACCAGCCCCGACGGCGAAGAGGGTTATCCTGGCAAGCTCACGGCCTCGGTCACGTACTCCATCAACGACAAGAACGAACTGAAGATGGAGTATTCGGCCACCACCGACAAGCCCACGCACGTCAACCTCACAAACCACGCCTACTGGAACCTGGGCGGGGCCGCCTCGGGCGACGTGCTGAAGCACGAGTTGACCCTGAATGCCGACCGCTACCTGCCGGTCGACGACGGCCTGATCCCATTGGGCGAACTGAAGCCCGTCAAGGGCACGCCCATGGACTTCACGAAGACGCACACCATCGGCGAGCGGATCGCCCAAGTGAAGGGCGGCTACGACCACGCGTACATTCTCAACGCCAAGAAGGCGGGCGAGGAACTCACCTTCACGGCCCGCGTCTTCGATCCCAAGAGCGGCCGCGTGATGGAGATCTACACTTCGGAGCCGGCCGTGCAACTCTACACGGGCAACTTCCTCGACGGCACGCTCCAGGCCGACGGCGGCAAGATCGCCTACCAGAAGCACGCCGCGCTATGCCTCGAGACCGAGCACTACCCCGACTCGCCCAACCGGCCCGAGTTCCCCTCGACGCTGCTGAAGCCCGGCCAGACGTACAAACACGTCACGGTGCATAAGTTTGGGGTGAAGAAGTAGACGCGGACGCCGGTCGCCGCCGTGGGTGGCCGGCTGTTGCCCCTATTCAGACGCCCCCAGGTAGTTGCCGTAGGTGATCGCCAGGATGCCGAGAAGGATGATGCACATGCCGGCGTTCACGACCTGCCGGGGCAGTGCGGCGGCCCCTTTCCATTCCCGCAGGACGATGCCCACCAGGTTGCTGGCCAGGATGAGAATCGCCATGTGCAAGGCCCAACTGGTGAAGCCGTACTTCTCGCCCAGGTTCGCGTGTCCCATGCCGTAGAAGAAGAACTGCGTGTACCACATCAGGCCGCTGAGAACGGCCATAGTGTAGTAGAAAGCCAGGGAGCCGTCGTGGCGGTCGGAAAGCCGGACGAACTCGCCGGCGGTCCGATTGCGGGCCGCCATCGCCAATCCCCACACGACGTTGGTAACCCACGCGCCGCCGCACGCGAAGGGATAGATGGCGTTGTTTTGAAGAAGGTCATAGGCGCCCGCCTCAACCGCGGCCTTGGCCAGCGATTCGCCCGCCAAGAGGGCAAAATTGAACACGGCGCTGAGCACCCCGGCGGTGACGGCCAGCGGCACTCCGACGGCGAACTTGAACTCGGTCCGGCCGCTGAGGCGTTCCCGCAGCGCGCCGGCCCAGCCGCACACCGCGATGCCGGCGAGCACGATCACCAGGCCCAGTAGTACCATCCGCCCGGGCCACTCCGCGTATAGCATGGGCAGCTTGTCGACGAAGCCATCGTCGGCCGTCCAGACCAACGGCAGCACGGTGCCCAGCACAAAGGAGATGCCGATGGCAATGGCATAGTTGAGCGAGAACCCGATGTAGCGCACGCCCAGCCCGAACGTGAACCCGCCGATGCCGTAGAGCATGCCCAGCAGAAAGCTGTTGCGCATCGCCGTCGGGGAGCATTCTTGCAGGAGGTCGAAGTAACCCGGCACGGTCAGCCAGGCGCCCAACAGGGGCAGGATCAGCCAGGCGCAGGTGGCCTGTGCCACCCAATACACTTCCCAGGCCCACTGCTTGGTCTTGCGCGACGGCGTGTAGCAACACGCGGCGCTAAAGGCTCCGACGGAATGCAGGAGGACGCCGAGAATCGGGTTGGGGGCACTCATCGTGTGGCTCGCGGGCTCAATCCTGGTGGAACACTTCTTCCATGCCGGCCCACCATTCGTCCTCGGCGCGGTCCGGCAGCGGCGCCTGGCAGGGTTTGCACGCGGCCCACCACTGCTGCGTGGTGGGATCGGCGGCCATCCGCGCCATGTCGGCCGCGAAGTCCTCGCCCGTGTACTCGAAGTAGCCGAACAGGTAGTACTTCCCGTCGTTGAGCCGCCGCAGGTAGATCGAATAGTTCTCGATGTTACACTGCTTGATCGTGGCCAACACGCCGGGCCAGACGGCGGCATGGAGCCGCTTGTATTCGTCGAGCTTTTCCGCGCGGACCTCGATCACGGAACCGTAACGCTTCATGCGCATTCTCCCGTCATGTCTTCGTCGAACTCGCCGAGTTGCAACGGATACCGGCCGTACTCGCGGACCAACTTGACGATGTAGTCGTACGTCTTCCCGGCCACCGCGCTGGTGACGGAATGATCCGATTGCACAATCAGTCCGCCGCCTTTGGCCGCGTTGAGCTTTCGCAGCATCTCGCCGCGAATCTTCGGCAGGTCGTTCGTTTCCCACACCTGCATGTCGAAGTTGCCGCAGAAGGCCAGTTTGTGTCCCAGGCGCCGCCGCAGGTCGACCGCGTCCATCCCGGCCTTGGCCTCCAGGGGATTGAGGATGTCGAGCCCCATGTCGATGAAGTCGGGCAGGATCGCATTCAGGTTCCCGCAGCCGTGATAGAACGCCGGCAGGCCGTGGCGATGGGCCAACTCGATCATGGCCTTCACGCAGGGCTTGAAATAGGTCCGCCAATAGTCGGGCGAGAAGAACATCGCCCGGCGGTAGGCCACGTCGCCCCAGATGACCATGCCGTCGAGCAGCCCCGCACTGGCCTCCAGCATGGCCTCCGCGCACTGGTAGTAGAACTCGCCGATCCGCAGGATCTGGCGGCCCATGCGCTCGGGATGTTCGCCGATCCACAAGAGCGTGTTCATCTGGCCGATCAGCCGGATGAGGCACTCCGTGGCTTCCATCATGCTGCCGTAGACCGGAAAGTCGAGACGGAGTTTGCCGACGGTCTCCACCCAGGCCGGGCTGTTGCGCTGGAAACCGTCGCCCACGCCGGCGATCTGATTGTCGCCGGCCGAGAAGAACCGCCGCGGGGCGCGCGGGTCGTCGAACTCGAAGGCCTCGAGCTTCTCGATCGTGTCGGTCGTCCAACTGACGGCTTCGGGCATCGGCCGGTCGAACTGCTTGCGCAACACGGCCTCGAAGCCCGTCCGCACCATAACCTCCCGCTCGTCCTCGCGCAGCGTCTCGAACGGCCGGATGTGCGGATCCATGTTGGGGATCGTCACGATCCAGTCCAGGTCGTAGTGCCGATAGGGATCGGCATCCGCCGAGAGGCCGAGTTCCTCGCGCCACCGCCGGATGAAGCTGCCCCAGAAGAAGTCGCCGATCGGCACGCGGTCGGGCTCCTCGTGGCGCACGGCCTTGTTCAGCCGATCCAGCTTTTCGTACGCGACCGCATTGCGGGGTGGGAGGCTGTCGTTCATGGCCCTCAGTGTAACCAAAGGTTGCCGGCTCTGACAACGCGCCTCGATTGCGAATTGACATCAACGGGCACCTCGCGTATATTCATTGTATATACAGGAGGGCGCGATGCTTACCAAAGTGCAGATGTGGGGTAACAGCTTGGGAGTTCGGATTCCCAAGTCGCTGGCCGACGATGCGCAGGTGCAGGCCGGCAGTCAGGTAGACTTGGCAATCGAGCACGGGCGGCTCGTGATTACGCCGGTGGCAGCGCCGCGATACGAACTGGCCGATCTGTTGGCTCGTATCACACCCGAGAACCTGCACGAAGAGTTCGATTTCGGGTCGCCGCAAGGGAGGGAGGTGTGGTAGTGAGCCGTCCCTACGCACCCGACCGCGGCGATATCGTGTGGATTACCTTCTCGCCTCACGCGGGGCACGAGCAGGGCGGGAAACGGCCGGCGTTGGTTCTCTCGCCTCGCGCCTACAACGACAAGGTCGGCCTGGCGGTTCTCTGCCCAATCACGAGCCGCGTGAAGGGCTTCCCTTTTGAAGTACCGTTGCCTGAAGGGCTCGGCCCGTCCGGCGTCGCGCTTGCCGATCAAGTCAAGAGTCTGGATTGGCAGTCCCGGAATGCCGAGTTTGCCGCGACCGTGCCGGCGGCAGTAGTCGATGACGTGGTGGCGAAGATTCTGTCGCTGATATCGAACGCCTGAATCACCCGGGATCCGAGTTGGCCCCCGCTCGTCCTTCGAGAACCACTCCCATGTTCAAGACATTCGCACTGCTTGTTTCTGCCGTGGTTTCCACCGCTGCTTGCTTCGACGTTGCGAGGGCGCATTCCCAGAACCGCTCCCCGTACGAAGTCGTGTGGGATTCACCCAGCGAAGACTGCCACGGCAGCATGCCGCTGGGCAACGGCGAGGTGTCGGTGAACGCCTGGATCGAGCCCTCGGGCGACCTGCGGTTCTACGTCGGCCGCACCGACGCTTGGGACGACAACGGGCGATTGCTGAAGGTCGGAGGACTGCGCGTGCGGGTCGAGGGCGGATCGCCCGAACGGACCAAGCACTTTACACAGGAACTGACCGTCAAGGATGCCACATTCGCGGTCCGTTACGGGCAGGGCGACGAACAGGTTTCCCTGCGGTTGTGGGTGGATGCCCATCGGCCGGTCATCTGCGTAGAGGTGGAGACGCCGAAGCCGATCGCGGCCACTCTCGCGGCGGAACTCTGGCGGAATCGCCAGGAGACGCTTCCCAGCGTGGAGACCAGCGACATCTTCCACGGCCGGCCGGAGAAGACTGTCGTCGAGCCGGACACGGTGCTGACCGCACTCAAAGGGCAAATCGGCTGGTATCACCGCAACATCAAGTCCGTCGGGCCGGAACTCTGCGCGAAGATCCAGGGCGTGGCCGATTTCCCCCGCGCCGACCCGCTCTTGCACCGCACCTTCGGCGCGCTCGTGGCGACCGAGCGCCCCGAACGGAGCGACGACCGGACGCTCCGTTCCCAAGCCGGCACGCGGCACGTCTTCGAGATCTACGTACACACGCGCCACCCGGCAACCGCCGCGGAGTGGCAAGCCGAGGCGGCCGACGGCCTGGCCAAGGCGCGGGCCATTCCGCTGGCCGAGCGCCGCGCCGCGCACGAGCGATGGTGGGCCGAGTTCTGGCAGCGGAGTTGGATCCACATCACCCGCGGCGAGGCGGCGGTCAGCGAAAAGGGGACAGTCCCATTTTCGCTGGGGCGAAAATCGGGACAGTCCCCCGATGGCGCATTACCCGAGAATACGCTACCCGTGCGGATCGGCACGGACCAAGGTGGCGGCTCGAAGTTCGCCGGCACGCTCGGCCGCGTGGGCATCTACGCCGCCGTCCTGGACGATGCACAGATCGAGCGGCTGGCGGCCAAGGGGCCGCAAGACGCGGCGGCCGAGCATCCGGCGCGCCTCTATAGTGCCTCGCCAGACGGACCCACGGTCTTGAAGGAACTGAACCGCCAGCGATTTGCCCAAGGGCTGACGGTCGAGGCGTGGATCAAGCCCGACTTACGCGGCGGACAAGGGGGCATGCGGATCGTAGACAAGATTACGCCGGGCGGCAGCGACGGTTTCCTGCTCGACGCGTACCCCGGCCCCGGCCTACGCTTGATCACGGGCTCCGGCACGCTCAATAAGCACAACGTATTGGCCGACGGCAAGTGGCAGCACGTCGCCGGTACGGTCGCCCCCGACGGCCGCATGCGCATCTATCTCAACGGCAAGCTGCTCGTCTCCGGCAGCGGTACGGGCGCGAGCGTGGTTGCCGACGGCGACGAGACCTTCATCGTCAGCCGTGCCTACGCGCTGCAGCGCTTCGTGACGGCCTGCGCGGGCCGCGGCAACTACCCCATCAAGTTCAACGGCTCGATCTTCACCGTGCCTGCCGAGGGCCGTCCCGGTAACGCCGACTTTCGCGCCTGGGGCCCGGGCTACTGGTGGCAGAACACGCGGTTGCCCTACTACGCCATGTGTGCGGCGGGCGATTTCGACTTGACCGAGTCGCTGTTCCGTATGTACGGCCGCGACTTGATGCCGCTGATGAAGTTCCGCACCCGCCACTACTTCAGCCACGACGGCGCGTACATTCCCGAGTGTATCTACTTCTGGGGCGACGTGTTCACCGAAACCTACGGCTGGCAGCCGTGCGACCAGCGCACGGACAAACTCCAGGCCAGCCGTTGGCACAAGTGGGAGTGGGTCTCCGGCCTCGAACTCGTGTGCCTGATGCTCGACTACTACGACCACACGGGCGACGCAGTGTTCCTGCAGAAGACCGCCTTGCCTACGGCGCACGAGATCCTCACCTTCTTCGACCAGCACTACAAGCTGGACGACAAGGGAAAACTGGTCATGCGGCCGTCGCAGGCCCTGGAGACGTGGTGGGAATGCCTCAACCCTATGCCCGAGGTTGCCGGCCTACATGCCGCGACGACCCGGTTGTTGGCGCTGCCCGAAACAGTGACCTCGCCGCCGCAGCGGGCGTTCTGGAAGCAACTACAGGCCAAACTGCCTGCGCTGCCGACGACCCAGGTGAAGGACGGGAAGACCATGCTCGCGCCCGCGGAGGTCTTTGCGATGAAGCGGAACATCGAGAATCCCGAGTTGTACGCGGTGTTCCCCTTCCGGCGCTTCGCCTTCGACAAGCCGCACGCCGAGTGGGCCATCGAAGCGTTGAACCGCCGGCTGGACCGCGGGGCGCTGGGCTGGCGTCAGGACGATCTGTTCATGGCCTACCTGGGGCAGACGGACCAGGCCCGCGACTACGTCGTCCGCCGCGCGCGGACCAAGCACGCCGGCTCCCGTTTCCCGGTCTTCTGGGGCCCGAATTACGATTGGATTCCCGATCAAGACCACGGGAGCGTGCTGATGACGGCCGTGCAGAGTCTGCTGATGCAGACCGAGGGCCGCACGATCCATCTCCTGCCGGCCTGGCCGCAGGACTGGAACGCGGAGTTCAAGCTCCATGCGCCGTTGCGGACCATCGTTTCGGGCAGGGTCGAAGCGGGCCGCCTGATACTCCTCGACGTTCAACCCGCAGACCGGCGCGCAGACGTGGTGGTCCGCCAGCACCTTCACAGCGGCACGAAGCCCAGCAGGTAGCCGCTCTTCGGTAAGCGCCCGAGTTAGGCATGGCCTGAGACGGGCGCTTGCGAAGAACCGGCCGTGATGTTCGCGCTGCTGCCCCACGAACCGTCACTTCTTCTCCGTCAGCCGCGCGGCCAATGCCTGGAGGTCGTTGCCGCGGAGCGCGCCTTCGAGCAGTTCCGGCAGCCGCTGCGGCGTGCAGCCGAAGCAGGGGACGCCCAGGGCAGCCAACCGGCGGGCCAGCGGCTCGTCGAAGCTGGGGACGCCGCTGTCGGAGAGCGCCAAGAGACACATCGCCCGCACGCCCGAGCCGACCATGTCGCCCAACCGCCGCACGAGTTGCGCCTGGTTGCCCCCCTCGAACAGGTCGGTGATGAGGATGAACAGCGTGCGGCCGGGATCGGCGATGAACTGCTCGCAATAGGCCACCGACTTGTTGATGTCCGTGCCGCCGCCGAGTTGCACGCCGAAGAGCATCTCGACCGGGTCGTTGCCGCACTTCTCGGTCAGGTCGACGACCTCGGTGTCGAACGCGACCACGCGCGTCTCCAGGGCCGGCAGGCTGGCGAAGATCGAGCCGCACACCGCGCCGTAGACCACCGAATCGGCCATCGAGCCGCTCTGGTCCATGTCGACGATCACCGTCCAGTTGTTGGCGCGCCGCGCCCGCGAGTAAAAGTACACGCGCTCGGGAATCAGCTTGCCGAGTTCCAAGTTGTAGTTCTTCAGGTTCCGGCCGATGGTCCACTTCCAGTCGATGCTGTCGGCATGCGGGATGGGCGAGTGCTGGTTGCGGTTCAGCGCGCCCATCACGGCCTGGCGGATCTTGGACTCCAACGCGAGTTTGGTCTTTTCGACCACCGCACGGACGACCATCCGCGCGGTGTCCTTCGTGCGTTCGGGGATCTGCCCGCGGAGCGACATCAGTGTGCCGACCAACTGCACGTTGGGTTGCACGTTCTTGAGCATCTCGGGCTCGAAGAGGAGCTGCTTCATCCCCTTCCGTTCGATGGCGTCCTGCTGGATGACCGTCACCACGTCTTCGGTGAAGTAGGTGCGGATGTCACCCAGCCACTTGGCCAGCCGCGGCGACGAGGCACCCATGCCCGCCGAGCGCTTGCCGCCGCCTTGTTGGTCCTCGGCCTGCGTTTCGTCGTAGATGGCGGCCAGGGCCTCGTCGATCAACACCTGGTCGGCCGACAGGTCGAGGCCGCCGCCTAGTCCGGCCAGGCTCTGCTGCGAGTCCTTGCCGAGGACCAGCCGCCAGCGCCGCAGTTGTTCGGGATCGATGGGCGTAGTGGTCATAGGCCGGTGTTCACAGGTCGCCGAAGTCGAACTCGTTAAGATCCTGGAGCTTCTGTTCTTCTTCCTGGCTAAGCGGCTGTTCGAGCATTTCGCTGGCCAGCTCCCCGCCCGCGCCCCAGTGTTCGCCCAGGTTCTCGGCGATGTGCCGTTTCTCCTGCGGGCTGAAGTCGCCGAACGCGCGGCGGAGGAAGACGACCGCGCGGCGGAACTGCTCTTCGTCGAGCGAACGGATGTACTCGGCCAACTGCTCCCAAAGCGGCTGCCGCGCCAGCAGGGCGTAGCGGTTGCGTTTCGCCAGTCCCTCGAACCAGCCGGCGCCCAAGTCGGCCGAGATGCCGGGCGAGAGCCGCCGCGAGACCTCGCGCGAGAGATCCTCGTTGCTGGCCAGCCCGCGCTCCAGGAGAATCGCGCAGGCGTAGCCCGACAGGAGCGGATTGCGGTTGTCGGCGTCGGCCAGCAGCTTGAGCTTGTCAACCCACAGCTTCTCGTCCACCAGCTCGCTGTATTCGAGGTTCACGGTGTTGAGTTCTTCGATGGCCACGGCGGCCCGTTTCGCCGCATCGTTGTCGCAGTTGGCCGCCGCCCACAGGGCCAACGCGCCCTGCACGAACAGGTCGGCGATCAGCGGCAGCAGCGGGGCCGGATCGAAACGCCGCACGTCGCCGTAGCGGGCGATCATGCCCAACTCGCCGGCCGCGTGGGCCACGGCCGTGAATTCGCCCGTCTCGGCCGAAAGCTCCTGGAGCCGCCGGCGGGCCTGCTCCATCGATGCCGGCATGCCGCACTGGCAGGCGTCGCGGACCATCCCCGCCGCCTGATCGACCGCCGTGCATTTGTCCAGCACGTTCTTGAACTTGTAGGCCGCGGCCAGTTCCACGGTCTCGCCCAGTAGCACCGCCTCGACCAGGTCGATCTCGGCCTCGGGGCTCCACTGCACGTGCCACTTCTCGGCCCACGTGGCCCCGCGCTGCCGCGTGGCAACCGGAGCGGCAAAGCCGATGGCCAGCACGCGGAGCCGGTGCAGGAACGACGAGCGGTGCAGGTCCAAGTAGGCCGCGTCGGCGGTCTTCGCGCGGCGGTTCTCGCGGAGGTCGAGGTCCAGTTCCTGCTTGACGGTCGTGCGGTACTTCTCCAGCTTCAGCCGCGCCAACTCGCGCTGGAAGTCGTCTTGGATGGAGGTCTTGCTCACGCCCTGGGGTAGTTCGCCGATGGCCGTGCCGACCTCGACCCGCGCGAGCCATTCTTGCACGGCCCCGCGCTCGCCCGCGCCGAGCAGTGCGACGGCGGCGTCCTGCAGATCCTGCAAGGTCGGGGCCAGGCCGTCCTTCATGGCCGACAGCGTGCGCGCCAGGCGGACGCCTTCGATCACTTCGGCCGTCGAGCGGTGCGTGCCGCCGCCGCGCATCTGGCGGACGACCAGCGAGAGATACCGCGACGGCAGTTCGGCCAGATCGCCGCGGTCGAGCGCCTCCCAGAGCAGTTCAAAATAGGCCGGGGCATGGTTGCCCGCGCCGTAGCCCGACTGCGAGGAGAGCTTGAAGTAGGAATAGGGCATGAGCGTCAACTTGCTGGAACGCCGCCGCAACGAGGCGAGTTCCTCGTCGGTCATGGCCGGGAACTGGCGGCTAAACACCGGAGCATGAAACGCGCCCACGACGGCCACGATCTTGTCGGCGGCATGGCCCGCGGCCAGGGCCTCGGCGATCCGCCGCCGCATGAAGGCCTCGCGGACGAGGTTCTCCGCGCGCCAGCGGGGCTCGTCGTCTTCCATC
>Ga0233425_10005859_pt1 | contig 18880 bp, 16 predicted proteins | sample Watercolumn_Towu_2_FD_181712 | JGI IMG/M metagenome (GOLD analysis project Ga0233425, IMG submission 181712) | Freshwater microbial communities from Lake Towuti, South Sulawesi, Indonesia - Watercolumn_Towuti2014_140_MG | ecosystem: Environmental > Aquatic > Freshwater > Lake | place... | reverse complement strand
TCGGCGCCCCGCTCGACGAGCCGCTCGACCGCGTCAGCGTCCAGTCGGTTCAGGATCTGGACGGCCTCGTCGAAGAAGTTCCGCGCGTGGGACATGCGCGCGGACTCTAGGGGTCAGTCGGACAAAAAAAAACCACGGCAGGCCGGACGGGGGGGGACGTTCCGACACTGCCGTGGGTGAGAATTACACGGTGACGTCAACGGAGGGGGGGGTCGTCGGCGTCACCGTGCGTAGCTTTTGGGTAAGCCCTCTCGGCCTCCCGCGCTCCCATGGAGCACGTGCCGTGCCAGTGAGTCGGGACCTGAATCCGAGGGCTTGAGGTACAGGTCCAGAGGCGGTCCGTGCAATTCTGCAATCGCCGCAGTGCGTCGACGAAAATTTGACCCGTCCCGCGGTCGAGCCGGGGCTACCTGCGGACTGCTAGCGCGGCGCCTGCCTGCGATACAGCCACCAAGACCCCCTCTGCTCGACCAGCTTCACGCTCGGGTCGGGTTGGAAGATGGGCGCAGGGTCGTCGTCCAGCCGCACCAAGAACCACTCGAAGAACTGGCCGTGCTCGGTCACGCGGAACCAGCTCGGGTTCCACTCCCAGTCGCGCGGCACCGGAGGTGGGACGTCGGGGCTCCGCGCGCGGTACCAGGTCGGGAAGATACGCCAGCCGGCGAAGTGGAAGGACAGCCAGCCCCCCTTCTCGGCCTGGACCCAGGCCGGCAGGTGCACCACCGCGGAGTGGCGCTTGTGACCCGCGCTGCCCGGGAGCCGGTGATCGATGATCAGATACGCGAGCTTCGGCGCTGGCGGCAGGTTCTGGGTGATCTCGCGGAAGTCGGCCGTCGCGCGATCGAAGGCGCGCCAGCGCTCGGCCACGAACGCCGCCATGCTCCCGGTGGCCAGCGCGATCAGCGCCACGACGCCGAGGCGAACGCTGCTGCGCTTGGGCAGATCCGGCAGCGCCGCCAGCAGGATGAACGCGCTCGCGGGGAGCTCGCGCGGGTAGACGTAGAACCACTCGCCCACGCGAGCGGGCAGGACGAGGAAGGCCAGGAGGTGCCCCGCGGCGAGCAAGAGCGGGAGCATCGTCACGCCCAGACGGAAGCGCCTCTCGCGCTGGCCGCTGGCGGCATCGCGGTCGCGAAACACCAACGCCAGCACCAGCGCGGCGACCAGGGCGCCGAGCATCCGGTACGCGACGCTGCGCTCCTCCGCTCCGCTCGCGCCGACGTAGCCTCCGAACAGGAACTCGCTGGCGCGGCCCAGGCGCGAGAGGTCCAGCGAAAGCGGCCCGAGCCCTGCCGAGAGCGTCTTCGGGCGTGTGAAGAACCAGAACGCGAACACGGCGAGCGCCGCGCCCGCCGGCGCGAGCAGCGGCCTGACGCGACCGGTGGCGGGGTACATGACCAGAGCGGTCAACGCCAGGGCGAGCAGCGCGTAGGGAAAGCGGTAGACGTGCGTGAAAAACAAGAGCAGGAGCACCGCGCCCAGCCCGAGCTGCTTCTTCACACTGGGCGCGTCGAGCAGGCTGAGACCGAGCCCGATGCACGCGGCGTACAGGCCCAGCGCGCCGACGAAGGACAGGAAGCCCCAATGCGTGAGGTCCGTGTACGCGAAACCGAGCCCGAGCAGCCCCCAGAGCGGGCTCTTCTTCATGCCGTGAAACAGCACGCCGAGGCCGAGGGGCAAGAGCGCGAGCATGCCCACGGCCATCAGCTTGGCCGCGACGTGAATGGGCACCGCGAGCGCAGCCAGCGCGCCCAGCGCGTACATGGTCACGTAGGGGACGTCGAAGGGGTGCAGCTCGAACTGCTCCGCGAAGTGAAACGCGGGGTCCCCGAAGTTACGGAGGATGGAGGTCTGCGCGGCGTGGAACGGCAGGTCCGTGATGGCCGGGTAGCGCGCGACGCTGAACGGGTAGACGAGCACCAGCGCGACCGCGATCGCTGCGACAGCGAGCGTGAGAGCGCGGAGCCGGTCGTTCACCGGGGCGAGGTTAGCGTCCTCGGCTGGGGTCGCACCAGGAAGCAAGGACCCAGTGATTGGAGTATTCTCGCAGCCGTGAAGTATTCCCGCGCTGCGTGGAGTGCCCTCACGCTGTCGACGGCGGTGCTGGGTCAGCTGGGCTGTCGCGAGAGATCCGAGTCGACTTCCGCGCCCTCCGCGGCTCCCCCCGCGAGCGTCGCTCCCGCCGCGAGCTCGAGCGGCGATGCTGCCGTGCTCGGTTGGCACGAGGTCGAGCGGCTACCCATTCCGGCGCGATCCCAATCCAAGGTCGACGACGGCGATGAGGTCGGCCACTCGGTCGCGCTGTCAGGCGATCGCATCGTGGTCGGCGCACCCAAGCGCAAGCGCGATGACGGCGCGCTGGCCGGGGCGATTGTGCTCCGGCGCGGGGCGCGGAGCGCGGTCGAACGGGAGCTTCGGGTCAAGGGAGCTCAGCTCGGTTTCGGCGTCGGAGTGAGCGGGAATGACGTGCTGGTGGGCGCTTCCTTCGCCAGTGCCGGTCGGGAAGAGAGTGGTGCTCTCTTCGTCTACGCGGGCAGCGGCGAAGGCAGCAAGCTGACGGGGAGCGGCGTCAGCGCGCGCTCGGGTCTCGGCGACCGCATCGCGGTGTCCGGTGCCACGGCCATCGTCGGCCAGTTCGCCTCGGTCGACCAGGGAGGGGCTTGGGTCTTCGCCAGAGGCGACAAGGGCTGGCGCGAAGTGACGCGGCTTCGGACGCAGAAGGCCGGCAAGCAGAGTGGCTTTGGCGGCGCCGTGGCGCTCGATGGCGATCGCGCGGTGGTCGGCGCGGCCTTCGCCACCGCGACCGCGAAGCAGTCGGGTGCGGTTTGGGTATTCGAGCGAAACGCTGGGGAGTTCCGTGAGACGGCCAAACTCGAGCCCAAGGAGGCCACTGAGTACCTGCACTTCGGCGAGGCCGTCGCGGTTTCGGGCGACACCATCGTGGTCAGCGCGAGCCTCATTTCCGCAGCCTCGATCCATGTGTTCCGTGCGAACCGTGAGCAACATTGGTCCGAGGTACAGCAGCTTGCCGCGCCGCCGGGAGCGCGCGCCTTCGGGCGCGCGCTCGCGCTCTCCGCGAACGAGCTCTTGGTCGGCGATCCGCAAGCGCGGGACGGCGCCGGGGTCGTGTGGGTCTACACGCACAAGGGTCCGACCTTCGAGCTAGCAGGTGAGATCGTCCCACGCGTGCCCAGCAAGGAAGCGTGGTTCGGCGCCTCGATCGCGCTCGAGGGCACGACCGCGGTGATCGGTGCGCCCCTGGAGAACACCCGCGCCGGCGCGGCCTACCTCTTCGCTCGCTGAGTCGCGACCGGAAGCGGAGTATGATGGCGCGGTTGGACCGTCAGCCGCGATTCGTACCGCCCACGATCCAGGTGCCCGGCGCCTACGTGGTGACCGAGTATCCAGGCGCTTGTCGCTGCCTCTGGCCTTTCACGCCAAGAAGCTGGCCCTGGCGGAGCTCGCCGCCATCGAGGACGGTCTGCGTTCTTGACTCAATGAACTCCCCACCGTGAATCTCTGTCCGGTGTAGTAGACAGGGCTGCCCATGCCCGACAAGCGTCTGCTCTGGCTCGCCGTGCCGCTCGCCGGCTTGGTCGAGCTCGGCGCGCAACATTGGGTCGCGCACCGCGCGCCGCACGTGGACGAGTGGGCGAAGCTGCGCGAGCCGGTGGCGGCGTTGCGGCAGGCGGGCGAGCTCGTCGTGGTGGCGCCGGGCTGGGCGGACCCTCTGGCGCGGCAGGCCTTCGGTGACGCGCTGATGCCGCTGCGCGACGTTGCGCGGCCGGACGAGAGCGGCTACGCGCGGGCCATCGAGGTCTCCATCCTGGGCGAGCGCGCGCCGGAGCTCCGCGGTTGGCGGACCGTGGCTGAAGCGAAGAGCGGGCGCTTCACGCTGCGCACGCTCGAGAACCCCAAGGCCGAGCGCGTGACCTTCGACTTCGTGGACCACGTGAAGCCGGACGCGCTCGCGGTGTTCGAGGGCACGCAGCCCTGCGCGTGGAACGCGCACGCGCCGGTGTCGAACGGCTCCTTGGGTGGCAACCCGACCTTCCCCGCGCAGCGCTTCATGTGCCCGGGCGGCGAGTGGTTCTTCGCGGGCGTCACCGTAATCGACGACGACCACGAGTACCGGCCGCGGCGCTGCATCTGGGCGCACCCACCGCCGAGCGGCCCGTTGCGCTTGCGCTTCGCCAACGTGCCCCTCGGCAAGAAGATCCGCGGCTACGGCGGCATGCCCTGGGTGCTGTTCCGCGACAGCGTGGGCGCGCCGCCCATCGAGCTCGAGGTGAGGGTCGGCGGGCAGAGCCTCGGCGTGTACGTGCACAAGGACGAGCTCGGCTGGTCGCCGTTCTCCTTCGAGACCGGGCGCGAGGGTCAGAGCGCGGAGGTGGAGATCGAGGTGCGGAGCAGCAGCATCAAGGATCGCCACTTCTGCTTCCAGGCGGACTCGCGATGACTCGGCTACGCCGATTCCTCGCTGCCTGCCTCGACCCCGCCGTGGGGCTCGCGCTGGCCGCGCTGTACGTGGCGCTGCTGCTCGCGACGACGAAGGACCTCGGCTACGCGCGGGACGAGGGCTTCTACTTCCAGGCCGCGCGCAGCTACGAGGCCTGGTTCGACCTGCTCTTCAGATCGCCGAAGGCGGCCTTCGACCGCGGCGCCATCGATCGCTTCTGGTCGGCGAACAACGAGCACCCGGCGCTGATCAAGTCGCTGTTCGCGCTCTCGCACAAGCTCCTGCACCTCGAGTGGAAGCTGATCCGCGACGAAGGCACGAGCTTCCGCTTCCCCGGCATGCTGCTCTCCGGCCTCGCCGTCGCGGTGACCTACCTCTGGGGGCGGCGCGTGAGCGGGCGCCTCGCCGGGCTCGTCGCCGCGGTGTCCCTCGCGATGATGCCGCGCGTCTTCTACCACGCGCACCTCGACTGCTTCGACATGCCGGTGGCGGCGATGTGGCTCTTCACCACCTACGCGTACTGGCGCTCGGTGTCGGGCGGCGGCTGGGTCTGGGCGCTCTTCACCGGTGTGCTCTACGGCCTGCTCCTGAACACGAAGCACAACTCCTGGCTGCTGCCGCCCGCGCTCGTCGCCCACTTCGTCATCGCGCGCGGCGAGGGGATCTGGCGCGAGCTGCGCGCGGGGCAGATCCGCGCGCCGCTCGCGTTGGTCTGCATGGCGTTGATCGGGCCCACGCTGTTCTACGCGCTCTGGCCCTGGATCTGGCACGACACGGGACGGCGTCTCGCCGCCTACGTCGCGTTCCACACCGGGCACGAGTACTACAACATGGAGTTCCTCGGGCGGACGTACTGGAAGCCGCCCATGCCGCTCGGCTACGCCTGGCTGATGACGCTGGGCACGGTGCCGGCGATCACGCTGCTGCTGTTCCTGATCGGTCTGGGGCGAGCAGCGCTGCGCGCTCACCAGGTCCGGCTCTTCGGCCTCTCTCGCGCGCTCGCTCGTCGCTTGGGCCGCCCCGAGCCGGCGCGCGCGTCCGCCGAGGATCGCGCGCTGTTCTCCACCGAGCTGCTCTGGCTGCTCTGCATCCTCACCAGTTACGCGCCGTGGCTCAGCAAAGGCACGCCCATCTTCGGCGGAACCAAGCACTGGATCACCGCCTATCCCTTCCTGTGCCTGTTCGCGGCCCAGGCCTTCCTGATGCTGACGCGCGCCGTGACGAGCTTGCTCGCCGAGCGCCCGCGCGCGCTGCGAGTCGCCGCCGACGTCGGCCTTGCGGCGTGCGTCACCGCGGCGCCCGTCGCCATCGGCCTCGGCTCCCACCCCTGGGGCCTCTCGGCGTACACGCCCATCGTCGGCGGCGCGCCCGGCGCGGCGACGCTGGGGCTCAACCGCACCTTCTGGGGTTACACCACCGGCGCGGTGCAGGGCTTCCTGAACGAAAGGGCTCCGCAGGGCGCCGCCGTCTTCATCCACGACACCGCTGGCCAGAGCTGGGACCAGATGGTGCGCGACGGTCGCTTGCGCAGCGACCTGCGCGCGGCCTGGGCGCCCGCGCAGTCGAACGTGGCGCTCTATCACCACGAGCCGCACATGCTTCGCGTCGACTATCAGATCTGGGTCGACTACGGCAGCGTCGCGCCCGCGCACGTCGGCACGCACGACGGAGTGCCGGTGATCTGGGTCTACCTGCGGCCCTAGAGCTCCGCCATCGTGCAGCTGCCGGAGAACTGCACGCCCTTGTCCATGAAGATCTCCGGCGCGTGCAGGTTGCCGTTCACGCGCGCGGGCACGTAGAGCTCGATGGCCTGGCGCGCACGCACGTTGCCGGTGACGCTGCCGCCCTTGATGATCACGGTTCCGGCCTCGATTTCGGCCTCGACCTCGGCGCCCTCGCCGATGATGAGCACGTCCGAGCTACGGATCTCGCCCTTGAAGCTGCCGTCGATGCGTACCCGGCCGTCGAACGCCAGCTTGCCCTCGAAGTGGGTGCCCCGGCCGAGCAGCGCGGTGATCTCCGTGGCGGGCAGGGTCGGGTCCATGGGGCGGTGGCATCCTAGCCCAGCCGGGCACGCGTCCGCTTGCTAACGCGGGGGGGCGTTCGAGGGGTAACGCGTGCACGAATCAGCACGAAAACGGCGTGATCTTCCAGCGGCCCGGATCCTGCTTACCCTGACCGACCGGTGTCCCGTTGACAGCGGTCCACCCCCGTGGGAGCCAACCGGCCCCCAGGGCGGGCCCGGCCTCTCGGCCGTTCGTCCATTCGAGGCTCAGGAGAACCATGAAGCGCTGGAGCTTGGGTTGGGTTGCGTTCGCTGCGACCTCCATCCTTTTCGCAAACACGAGCTTTGCCCAAGGCGAGGAGCCGCAGCCTCCGCCGCCGCCCGAGCCGCCGCCTGCCGAGCCGCCGCCCGCCGAGCCGCCGCCGGCGACGCCGCCTCCCGCCGAGCCGCCGCCCGCCGCTGCGCCCGCGCCGGCTCCCGCTCCGGGCATCTCGTTCGGCGCGAGCACGGCGCCGGGGGCCGACACGGGCAAGAAGCCCGCAGCGCCCGGCGCGCCGGCGAAGAAGCCGGAGAAGCTCAAGTGGCGCGGCACCAACCTGAACTGGGGCAACCGCGCTTCCGCGGAGACGGTGGGCGTGGGTCGCGATGTGCAGTCACGCAACCCGACCTACGAGATGAGCTTCAATCTCACGCCGCGCTGGTACGTCTACGACGACGACGTCCAGAACATCAGCATCCGCAGCGACATCGGTCTCAACCGCGAGTTCACCAACAGCGACTCCACGACGAAGCGCGGTGAGTGGCAGCTGACGGACATCCGCCTGCAGGGCGCGTACGGTCGCGACCTGGCGAAGGACGGCGACTACAAGACCGACTTCCGGCTGCGCTTCCCGACCATCGACCTGCCGACCTCGAAGGTGAGCGCCAACAACGGCCGCTACTTCAACCTCGGTGGCAGCCTCGGCATCGGGCAGGCGATTCCGCTCGCGGGCGGTGACCAAGAGCTGTTCCCGACCGGCTCGGGCTCCTTCACCGTGGGCTACTCGCACTGGTTCAGCCGCGCGACCACGCCGACCAACGACGAGCTCGATCGCATTCGCATGGATCCGGACGGGCGCGCCATCCCCACCGATCAGCTGAGCGCCGGCGCCTTCGCCGAGCACAGCGTGCCGATGCGCTTCGAGGTCGGCGTGCAGATCCACGAGCGCGTCTCCTTCACCACGGGCATGGGCTGGACCATGTTCTGGAAGTACGGCTTCAACGAGAACCAGCAGGTCTGCAACGTATCCACCGGCTGCGTCACGCCCGAGCGCGTGGAGGACCCGAAGCGGTTCGGCGTGAGCACGTACTTCTCGACGGAGATCGGCGTGGACGTCACCAAGGAGCTCGGCGTCGCGCTGGCCTACGAGAACATCACCGGCCAGCTCGGCCCCGACAGCCAGCGCCGCAACGTCTTCTACAGCCCCGACGCGGCGTTCTTCCTGGGCGCGAGCCTGTCGATCGACAACCTCTACCAGCGCGCCACGAGCACCGGGACCGCGAAGGTCGGCCGGCTCAACGTCGCGAAGAAGTGAGCGGCGCGCCCCAGCGCACGTCGCCGTCGACGAGCCAAGGTAGCGCCTCGCGCACACGCTCCCCGACCTCGCCGGCGTAGGTGTGCCCGGCGCGCGGCGCGTGCTCGAGGCGCGCCTCGACGCCGGCCCTGCTCAGCCATTGCATGGCCGTGCGCGCGTGGCTCGCGCAGTAGCTCTGCCCGCACGCGAAGAGCACGCGCGCGCCGCGGCCCAGCTTCTTCGCCCCCGCGACGTTCCACTCGTCGTAGCCGCCCTCGATCAGCATCAGCCGCGAGAAGAGCGGGGCCCGCTCCTGGGCGACCAGCGCGCCCATGATGGCGCCCTGGGAGAAGCCGGCGAAGACCGGCGCCCCCGCCGCGATGCGCGTTCCGTGCGCGCGCTCCAACGCGCGGAGCGCCGCCGTGAGCTCGCGTCCGAGCGCGTAGTGGTCGCGGAAGTAGAAGCCGGTGTCCGGCTTGCGTGGGTACATGGCGGAGCCGCGCAGGCACAGCACCAGCGCGCGCCCGGCGAGCGCCACCGACCACCACTCGCACTGCCACTCCGGCTTGTCGCCGGCGCCGTGGGCGACGACGAGCAGGGGTCGCGGTGAGTCGCCCGTGGGCAGCGCCAGCACCGCCGGCAGGTGGCCCTCCACGGGCAGGTCCACGAGCTCGGTCTCCGTGTGGCTCGTGAAGGGCTTGTGCTCGAGCGGCGCGGGAACAGGCTTGGGCTCCCGCGGCGCGGCGCTCGCACAGCCGAGGCAGGCCAGGGCGACCAGCCAGTGGCGTTGACCTCTCGGGTGCTTCGCGATACCCGGAGCGTGTCGATGAAGAAGCTTCACCGTCCCGAGCTCTTTGGTTGGTCGCGCTTCGACGAGGCGCGGAACATCGACTTCAACAGTCTGCTCTGGGTTCGGCCCGAGGGGAACGTCCTCGTGGACCCCCTGCCGCTCACGCCCCACGACGAGCGTCACCTGATGGCGCTCGGCGGGGCGGTGCTGGTCGTCCTGACGAGCTCGGACCACGTGCGCGACGCGGTGCGCATCGCCGAGCTGACCGGCGCGAAGCTCGCAGGGCCGAGCGCGGAGCGCGAGAGCTTCCCGGTCTCCTGCGACCTCTGGCTGCGCGCCGGGGACGAGCCGGTAGCCGGGCTCGAGGTGCTCGAGATGAAGGGCTCGAAGACGCCGGGTGAGCTCGCGCTCCTGATCGAAGGTCACACGCTGGTGACCGGCGACCTGGTGCGCGCACACCAGGCGGGCTCCTTGAACCTGCTTCCGGACGAGAAGCTCGTCAGCCGTATCGACGCCCTCGACTCGGTACGACACCTGCTCGACTACACCAAGGTGCAGGCGGTCCTGGTCGGCGACGGCTGGCCCATCTTCCGCGACGGCCACCGCGTGCTACGCGAGCTCGTGGCCTCCCTCGACGGCTGACCGAGCCCGCGATGAAGCGAGTCTCGGTCGTCTGGGAGCTGGTCTTCGCGGCCCTCGCCATCTCGGCCGCGGTGCCCGTCTGGCTGGTGAAGCACCCGCCCATCCAGGACTTGCCGCAGCACCTCGCGGCCATCCGCGTGCTGCACGACCACGGCAACCCGGCCTTCGGTTTCGAGCAGTATTTCAACATCCACGTCGGGCGCACGCAGTACCTGACCTACTACGTGCTCACGCACTTGCTCGCGTACCCGCTCGGCCTGCTCACCGCGAACAAGGTCGTCTTCACCGCGGCCATCGTGGGGCTGCCGTACTCGCTGCGCGCGCTGCTCGGGTCGCTGGGTCGCGACCAGCGCCTGGCGCTCTTCGCGATGCCCTTGGCGTGGAACGCGCACATCGTGCTCGGCTTCGTCAACTTCGCGGCCGCCATTCCCCTGGCGCTCTGGGGCATTTCCCTGGCGGTGGGCCTGCGTTTTCGCTGGGACGTGCGCCAGGCGCTGGTCCTGGCCGGCGTCGCGATGCTCACCTTCTACACGCACATCGTGCCCTTCGGCTTCCTGGGCCTGGGTGTGGTGCTGACCGCGCTGGGCAATGACACGCGCGCCATGGGCCGGCGCCTGTTGCCGCTGGTCCCCGCGATCGTCGGTCTCTTGGGTTGGGCGCGCAGCAGCCCGGCGGCGAAGACGGTGCTGGGCGCGAGCGAGCTCGGCGCCGCGACCAGCGGCACCGAGCCCGAGTATCACCCGTTCAGCCGCTCCATGAAGGACGCGGGCCTCTGGCTCTTCGACGTGCTGCAGTCGGAGGTCGACGACCAGCTGCTCGTGGTCTGGACGCTGCTCCTCGTCGTCACCCTCGCCCTGGGCGCGGGCGCCGCCTCGAGCGACGATCGACCCAGCGAGGACGACCTCCTGCGTGGGCGGCTGGTGCGCCGGCTGGCGCTGCTGGCGCCGCTCGCGTTCGTCGCCTACTTCATCGCGCCGTCTTCCTACGACTGGATCTGGCCCATCAACGCGCGCTTCCTGCTCATCGGCGTGATGTTCCTGCTGGTCGCGCTGCCTTCGCCCAGGCGCGGCTTCGGGCTGCCCATCTTCGCGGGCGCGGCGCTGGTCAGCGCGTTCTTCTTCCGCGAGGTGGGCATGGCTTTCCAGCAATGCCAGCGGGAGGAGCTGGCCGACGTGGACGCGGCGGTGAACAGCATCCCCATGGGGCAGCGGGTCGTCGGCCTGGTTTGGGATCGCGACTCGCGCTTCGTGAAGTGGAGCCCGTACTTGCACGCCGCCGCGATGGTGCAGGTCGAGCGCGGCGGCGCGGCGATGTTCAGCTTCGCCGAGTACCCGCAGTCGCCCTTCTCGTTCAAGGCGGGGAACCGTCCGCCCAAGGTGCCCCGACGCTGGGAGTGGGCGCCGTTCTTCACGCGGCCCGTGCCCGACCTGGACTGGTACGAGTACGTGATCACGCGCGGCGACCCCGGCACCATCAAGCTCTACCCCGAGGCGTTCGAGCTGCATTACGACGGCCAGCGCTGGAAGGTGTGGAAGCGTCGCGATCCGAAGCTCGCCTTCGAAGGCGGCGAGGCGGCGTATCGCTTCTTGACCGAGGGTCAGGCGGTGAAACCCGAGGCGGACTCGAGCTGCGCAACCTTCGCCAAGTCGGTGAAAGAGGGTACCGTCCAGGCCGCCGTGCGCGAGGTCGTGCTCCGCGCGGAGGGGCGCAAGGGGCGTTGCGGCGCGGTCGAGAGCGGCGCGCGGCGCTGCACGCTCGAGCTGCGCAACGACCCGTCCAAGAAGGACGGCTTCGACTTCTCCGTCGAGTTCGAGCTCCGCGACGGCGCCATCACGGCGTCCTCCGTCCGCTGCAGCGGCGTCCTGCCTCAGCCGCCGATGTAGCTCATCTCGATGCGCCTGAGGCCCTGCGTGCTCTCGGAGCGTTGCTCGGAGTAGCGATCGCTCCGCCGGCTCCAGATCGCGCGAATCAGCTCCGCAAGACCCGCGTCGTCCACACCGCTGCGCAGCGGGCCCCGCAAGTCCGTGCCGGAGGTGGCGAACAGGCAGGTGAACACGCTGCCCTCCGCGCTCAATCGCGCCCGCGAGCAGTCAGCGCAGAAGGGCTGGGTCACGCTGGTGATCACGCCGATCTCCCCGCTGCCGTCGCGGTAGCGCCAGCGCTTCGCCACCTCTCCGCGGTAGCTCGGGCTGGCGGGCTCGAGCGGCAGCTCCTTCGAGATGCGCTCCACGATCTCGCGCCCACTCACCACCTGGTCCATGCGCCAGCCATTGGTGGCGCCGACGTCCATCAGCTCGATGAAGCGCACGATGTGTCCCGTGCCCTTGAAGTGGCGGGCCAGGTCCACGATCCCGCCGTCGTTCACGCCGCGGCGCACGACGGCGTTGATCTTCACGGGGGCGAGGCCGGCGCGCGCGGCGCCCTCGATGCCCTCGAGCACGCGAGCCGGAGAGAGGTCGGCTTCGGTCATGCTGCGGAACACTTCCTCGTTCAAGGAGTCGAGGCTCACGGTGATGCGCCGAAGGCCAGCGCGCGCCAGCTCCTCCGCGCGCGCGGCGAGCAGCGAGCCGTTGGTGGTGAGCGCGAGGTCCGCGCCGTCGAGCCGAGCGAGCTGAGCGATGAGCTTGGGCAGATCCGCGCGCAGCAGCGGCTCGCCACCGGTGAGGCGCAGCTTGCGCACCCCCAGCGACACGAAGACACTCGCGACGCGCGCCATCTCCTCGAAGCTCAGGAGCTCCGTGCGGGGCAGGAACCTGAAGCCTGGCCCGAAGTGCTCCTTCGGCATGCAGTAGCGGCAACGGAAGTTGCAGCGGTCGGTCACGCTCAGGCGCAGATCGCGGAGCGGTCGGCCTCGACTGTCGAGCAGCTCGGACACGGACACCGGGTTCTACCTCATCCGAAACGTCGCGCGACCCGAGAAGATGGCAAGGGCCACCAGACCCTCGCGCTCCGGGTGAACGCGCTCGACCATGGGTTTTTTCATCTGGCTGTCGAGCTCGACCCCCTCCGGCAAGTCCTTGCCGAAGCCCTGGACGAGGGCCGTCAAGGCCGCGGGGCCCGAGCTGACGTCCACCGGCAGGGCCGCTGACGCCTGACGCTCGATGCTGCGAGCCACCGCGTCGAGCCCGGGGACCTCGGGCGTACCGGGCACCGGCGCGACCTTGCGCAGGCGTACCCGCCCGGTGGTCCCGTCGAACCACGGCTCGGCCAGCAGCCGGAGCTCGCCGCAGGTGGCGCCCGCCAGCGTCGCCCGGAGCGCCAGGCCCGTACGCGCGCCCTCCGCGTCCAGCTTCACCACGCGGGTCTCTCCGCGCGTGGTGGCCAGGGATCGCGTCAGCTCGGCTGAGACGTCCACCCAGCTCGTGCGCACCGGCACGCGCAGCTCGATGCCGGAGCCCGTGCCTTCGCGGGTGACCAGGCGCGGCAGCGGCGGCGCGCGGACCTCGGCGAGCTCGCAGGGGTCCTGAATGCTCAGCCGGCCTTCGGCGCCCAGCTCGGTGACCAGCGTGCCGCTCTCGATCTTTGGCTTCTGCTGGGTGATGCGGTCCGGGTCGATGCGGAGACAGGTCGTGGTGCTGAGCGCGATGGGGTGGTGCAGAAGCTCCCAGACGCTCGCCACGCTGCGCCGAATCTCCGGCATCGACGCGTCGATGCGACCTTGGATGCTTCCCACTTGACGCTGAGCTTGCTGTCGGATCTCGGGTGTGGCGTCCACGCCCGCGATGGTGCACGGCCGCGTGACCGCGATGGAGACCCGGCTCTTGCCGACGGAGTAGCTCTCCTCCAAGAGCAGCGGCACGCTGGCCACGGCCGCCAGACGCGGGCTGCAGCGCCCATACGTCGGGCAGAAAGGGCCGAGGGGCTTGCAGACCTCGGCCTCGACCTCGACCGGGACCTGGACGGTGAGCCGCGCGTCGTTCACGCCGATGCCGAAGCGGCCGCGGCGCACCACGTAGCTGACCTCGCCCGGCGCACCGACGGGTTTGCGGCGCTCGGCCGCGAGCGTGACGGGGACCTGCTTCCCCAAGGCGCGCTCGAGCGCGGCGAGCTCGGCCTGGACCTCGACCCCGATGCGCGAGCGCTGCGACGGGAGCGGCTCGGGTGCGGGGCCCGACCAGGTCACCTGCGGCAGGCGTGCCCGACACTCGACGGGTCCATCGGGCGAGCCCGGGCCCTTGCCCTGCGACGGGCAGCCGGCGAGCGCTCCCGCGACGAGCGTGCAGGCGATGGCGCGACGGACGAGCACGGTGCTCGGAGTGTACTATTCCTCCGGGAAGCTTGCGTCAGTCGCGCAAGTGCTCTGGCACAGCCCGCGCCACGTCATGTGGTAGCGTCTCGGGGGTGAAGCTGTACGCCTTCGACGAGGTCGACGACGGGCTCGTGCTCCTGCCCCTCGCCGCGCGCCGCGCGCTGGATCTCGCGGGTCTGAAGCTGTCGCGCTCCGGCTGGGCGAGCCTGAGCCTCGAGTCGCGCCGTGCGCTCGCGACGCTGGGCTCGGAGGCGAGCGTCGACGTGATCGAAGCGCGCGGGCTGGTGAGCGCGGCGAGCCCGAGCGCCGAGCCGACGGACCCCCGTGCAGACCCGCCGGCCGAGGCCGCTCCGGCCGATGTCGCCGCGTCGTTCGGCGCGGGCCGCCCGCTGCCCCCGCAGGTCTGGTCCGGGCTCGACGCCCTCGATCGCTACGCGCTCTGCAAGGTCGCAGAGAAAGCTCGGCCCGAGCGCATCGCCGCCGCTTGGGCCGAAATCGTCGGCGCGAGCACGCTGTCCACGCACCTCAGCGCGAGCGGTGACGTGCGCATGGTGGACGTGGGCCCGAAGGCTGCCAGCCTGCGCCGCGCCGTGGCCGAGAGCTTCGTGGCCATGAGCGACGAGGCCTTCTCGCGGCTCGAGACGGCCAGCGTGGGCAAGGGCGACGTGCTCGCGACCGCTCGCCTGGCCGGCATCATGGCGGCGAAGCGCACCTCCGAGCTCATCCCACTCTGCCACGCCATCGCCATCACGCACGTGAGCGTCGACCTCTCCCTGCTCGGCGCCGAGCGGCGCGTGCGCGTCGTCGCGAACGTCGAGACCTTCGACCGGACGGGCGTCGAGATGGAAGCGCTGTGCGCCGCGTCGGTCGCGGCGCTCACCGTGTACGACATGATGAAGGCGTACGACCGCGCCATGGAGCTCGGCCCGACGCGGCTGCTCGCCAAGTCTGGGGGGCGCTCCGGAGATTTCAAACGATGAGCCTGTTCGAGATTCGAGAAGAAGCCCTCTCCGTGGACGAGGTCACCCGCGCGGTGGCTCACCCGAGCGCGGGCGGCACGGCGCTGTTCATCGGGATGGTGCGCGACGAAAACGAGGGGATGCCCATCACGCTGCTGGAGTACGAGGCCTACCCGAGCATGGCGGTGAAGGAGATGCGGGGCATCGCCGAGGAGATCGCCCGGGAGATCCCCGGTGTGCGGCTGGCCGTGCTGCACCGCGTGGGGCGCCTCGAGGTCGGGGACATCGCGGTGATCTGCGGCGCCAGCGCGCCTCACCGCGGCGAGGCCTTCCGCGCCTGCAGGCTGCTCATCGATCGCATCAAGGAGCGGGTCCCGATTTGGAAGCGCGAGCACGGCCCCGACGGCCCACACTGGGTGGGCTTCCGTGACGCGCGCTGCAGCGGCCACGACCACGGGGGCCACCGCGAGTGAGCGCGGTGCCTCACTTCGACTTCAGCTTCGCATGCGCGGTCGCGTCGGACATCGGCCAGCGCAAGTCGCTGGAGGACCGCTCGCTGCTCGCGCCGGACGTGGGTCTGTTTGCCGTCGCCGATGGCGTGGGTGGGCATGCAGCCGGCGAGGTGGCCGCGGAGCTGGCGCTGGTGGAGCTGGAGCGGGCCATCCGCGAGCCCGAGGCGCTGGCGACCATCGGCCTCTACGCGGCTGCGCCCGACAGGGAGCTGCGCCGTCGCGTCCTCGCCACGCTCGAAGCCGCTTTCGAGCGCGCGAACGCCGCCATTTTCCGGCGCGCGGCGTCGCACCCCGAGCTGCAGGGCATGGCCACGACGCTCGACGTGGTGTGGCTCGCGCGCGATCACGCCTTCGTCGCCCACGCCGGTGACGGGCGCGTGTACCTCGCGCGGGAGGCCGCCGTTCTGCAGCTCACGCAGGATCACGCGCAGGGCGAGACGCTGAAGGCTGCCGGTACGGTGCGCCCGCACCAGAAGCACCCGTTCTTCGACCGCCTCATGAACGGTCTCGGGCTGGCAGAGAGCGTACAGGTCGACACCCTGTTCGTGGACATCACGAGCGGCAACCGGTTGCTGCTCTCCAGCGACGGTGTCCACGATCCCATCGGTGACGAGGCGACGTTGGCGCGGCTCCTCCGTTCGGGGCGCGTCGAGGATGCGCCACGGGAGCTGGTGGCGGCGGCTCTGGTGCGCGGCCGGGACAACGCCACCGCGCTGGTGGTGGAGATCGGGGAACGTCGTGTCGAGCGCGCGGACTCGGATCGCGGGCTCTCCGCCCAGGATCTGGAGCGCGTGTGCTCGAGCGCGCTGTTCGCGGACCTGAAGCGACCGCTGGTGCTCCAGGCCCTCGCCGCCGCGGTCGAGATCGAGCTCGACGACGAGGCCATCGTGCCGCGCGTGGTGACCAGCGACCTGTCGGCGTACATCGTCCTCGACGGAGTGGTCCGCGTCCCCGGCAACCGGCGCGTGGGGACAGGCGCTCTCCTCTTCGCCGAGTCGCTGGTCGGCGTGTGGACCGACGGCGAGCTGCCGGTGGTCGAGGAGCGCGCTCGCCTGCTGCGCTGGAGAGCTCATGACTTCGAGGAGGTCACGGCCCGCGACGCGGCGCTCGGGGCCGAGCTCTACAAGCGCATCGCGAAGCATGTCGCGCGCACGGCCGCTAAGGGCCTTCCCCCCGCGCCGATGCCTTCGATCTTGCCGGGGCCCCCTCAGGACTGAGCCAAGTCCCCCGGCTCGTCCCAGTCCGCGAGCTCCTCGTCGGACTCGAGGGGTAGCTCTCGCGTTCCCGAGCGCTCGAGCACCGGCTGCAGCGACCGCTGTCCCTCGCCGGCGAGCTCTCGAGCCACCCGCTCCGCGCCCGCTCCGTAGCGCGCGCAAAGCGGCATCCAACGCCCGGCCTGTCGCGGCGCGAGCGCGGTGGCGTCGGGGGCGAAGCTCGCCAGCCGCGCGACGAGGTCGGGGCTGACGAACGGCAAGTCGCAGGCCAGCGCGAGCGCGAAAGGTGCCTGACGCCGCCGGGCCTCCGAGAGCAACGCGACGAGCCCGCCGAGCGGGCCGATGCCCGGCGGTTCGTCCGCGAGGCTCGGCAGCCCGACGCTCGCATAGGCCTCTGCGCGCCCGACGAGCACCACGTCGACCTCACCGAGCGCCTCGCGAGCGACGCGCTCGAGCCGCGTGACCAGCGTCTCGTCGCTGCCCGGTGCGTGGAGCATTCCCTTGGCCACGCCGCCCATGCGCCGCCCCTCACCGCCCACGAAGATGCCGACCAAAGGCTTGGGCATCAGAGCTCCGCGAGCGCGAGCACCCGCACCTCGTCCCCCGCAGCGAAGCCCTCCGAGTCCGCGGGCACTACCAGCAGGCAGTCCGCCCACGCCATGCTGGTCGGCGCGCCCGAGGCCTGGTTCGGCAGCGGGTTGACGCGGTCACCGTCGAGCGTTCCGCGCAGAAAGCTCATCCGGCCCGGCTTCTGCTGAACCGCGTTCGTCAGGCGCGCGAGCCGGAAGCTCGGCAGCGCGCGCCGGTCGCCGCCGAGAAGGCGCACGAGTGGCGCCCCGAACAGCGCGAAAGTGATCTGCGCGGAGACCGGGTTCCCCGGCAGGCCGAGGATGCGGGTCTGCCCGGCACGGCCGAACGCCAGCGGCTTGCCCGGTCGGATCTTCACCTTCCAGAAGTCGAGGACCGCGCCCGCTGCTTCGAGAGCAGGCCGCACCCGATCGTGATCTCCGACGCTGACGCCGCCCACCGTCAGCAGCAGGTCGGCGCCTTCCAGCGCGTCGCGCACCGCCGCTATCGTCGCGGCTGGCTCGTCGGGGGCGTAAGGCATCAGGCGAGGCTCGGCTCCGAGCGTGCGGACCATCGCAGCGAGCGTATGTCCGTTCGACTCCGGGATGCTGTCCGCGCGAGCGGGCGAGCCGGGCGCGCGCAGCTCGTCGCCGGTGCAGAGGATCGACACCCGGGGCTTTCGGTAGACGGTGAGCTCGGCGCGGTCCATGGAGGCGGCGAGCCCGATCTGTGCCGGGCCCAGCCGGGTTCCGGCGTCGAGCCCCACCGCGCCCACGTCGAGGTCCTCGCCTCTGCGCCGCACGTGACTACCGGCGCCGGGGCGCTCGGTGAAGCGCGCGCTGTCGCCCTCCCGCACCACGTCCTCCTGCATCACCACGGCGTCGGCGCCCGCCGGAAGTGCTGCGCCCGTGAAGATGCGACACACGGTGCCCGCTTCGAGGCGGGGAGCTGCCGCTCCCGTCCGGCTCTCGCCCGACACCGGCAGGACCCACGGGCCCGCGCCGGTGAACCCGGCCGTCGCCACTGCGTATCCGTCCATCGCCGAGTAGTCGAACGCGGGCATCGGCGTCACGGCGAGCAGCTGTTCGGCCAGGACGCGGAACAGCGCGGCGTCGAGCGTCGTGCGCTCCGTGCCAGGCGGCTCGACGCCGCCCAGAATGCGCTCGCGCGCCTCTTCGAAGGTGAGCATCGCGAACGAATCTAGATCACCCGCGCAACGATGGCGCGTCGGGGGGTGTGCGGCTTCCGCCACGTACCGGAGTTCTCACTGGCCCGGTCGCCGCGAGAGCATGGAATTGGGCACAAAGTCCGCAACTCGCCCGGGTCCGGACCCGAAGAATGCTGGCCGGAGCCCTGCCGTCCAACCTGGGTACGCCGGTTGCTACACCCGGAGCTGGAGCGCATGATTCATCCGATGCCGACCCGCAGGTGGTTCTACTGGTGCCTGGCGCTGCTCTCGATGGCGGTCGCGGCGCCGCGTGCCGCGAGCGCACAAGAAGGGGCGCAGTGGGACGACGCCCCGGACTACTCGCCCTCGGGGGATGAAATGGTCCCTTACGAGGACCGCGACCCGCGGGCGCTCACCGACTTCAAGGCAGAGCTCGATCCGCACGGGGCCTGGCGTGACGACCCGACCTACGGCCGCGTCTGGATACCGCACCGCCACGTGGTGGGCCCGGACTTCGCGCCCTACGTGACCTCCGGGCACTGGGCCGTCGCCGACGACGGCGGTTGGATCTGGGTCAGCGACTATTCGTGGGGCTGGGTCCCGTTCCACTATGGGCGCTGGGTGTGGATCTCGGGCGTGGGCTGGGCCTGGGTTCCCGGTCGCCAGTACGCGCACGCTTGGGTCACCTGGCGCGTCGCGGATCCGGGTTACGCCTACGTCGGCTGGGCCCCCATGCCGCCCGAGTACGTCTGGTACGATGGC
>Ga0233425_10005858_pt1 | contig 18882 bp, 18 predicted proteins | sample Watercolumn_Towu_2_FD_181712 | JGI IMG/M metagenome (GOLD analysis project Ga0233425, IMG submission 181712) | Freshwater microbial communities from Lake Towuti, South Sulawesi, Indonesia - Watercolumn_Towuti2014_140_MG | ecosystem: Environmental > Aquatic > Freshwater > Lake | place... | reverse complement strand
ACCCGGCCCAAAATGAAGGAGAAAGTACAACTGCTTTGATCAGCGTTTTGTTTATTCACCGTTTTTTTTTATTGCTTCGCTTAGTTTCTTATTTAATATAAATGACCATGAAGAAGATAAACAGGATGGTATTAACACCATTGCTGTGATACTCGGCCCTCGAAAAAGTCTGCAAAAAGGAAAATGGATTGTATTGATATTGAATACAGCAACTTCCCTGATCCTGTGGTACTATTTAAACATACAGCAAGTGATTTATATCATTGTATTGCTTATTCCCGTTTCACTCTTATTTCTTTTATATCACCGCTTTTCAGAACAAAAAGATGAGGTCGGGTTTGTCATTCTTTATGACGGATTGATGATTCTTAAAGCCCTGCTTCTTATCTTCGCCGTACTAACCTTTTCACATAAATCATGAATTATGGCAAAAGCTGCAAGCAGGAAAAAACCGGTCATTACCGACAGATCATTTCAGTTTTTCAGGTCTTATATCAACAACGCTTCTCCTGTTGGCTTTGAAACATGGGGACAAAAACTATGGATCGAATACCTGAAGCCTTTTGTTGATAAAACCTATGTGGATCCATATGGAACCGCTGTAGGCATAGTGAACCCAGATAACAAATTTAAAGTAGTAATTGAAGCTCATGCCGATGAAATAAGCTGGTTTGTGAACTATATTACTCCGGAAGGCTTGATCTACTTAAAAAGAAATGGTGGCGTCGATTATCAGACCGCTCCTTCATCAAGAGTCATCATTCATGGAAAGAAAGGGGCAGTGAAAGCAGTATTTGGATGGCCGGCCATACACACAAGAATGGCTGTTACAGATCAAAAAGAAGCACAACCCAAAACAGAGAACCTGTGGCTGGATTGTGGCGCCCGGAACCGCAAAGAAGCAGAAGCATTGGGAGTACATATTGGAGCCGTTGTTACTTACCAGGATGGTTTTGATGAACTCGCCAATGGAAATTATGTTGGCAGGGCATTTGACAACCGTGTTGGTGGGTTTATGATTGCCGAAGTAGCAAGATTGCTTAAAGAAAATAAAAAGAAGCTTCCGTTCGGCTTATATGTAGTGAATGCAGTGCAGGAAGAGATCGGTTTAAGAGGCGCTGAAATGATCTCACGAAGGATCAAGCCTGATATTGCTATCGTAACAGATGTGACGCATGATACTAGCACTCCCATGATCAATAAAAATATTGAAGGAGATGTGTGCACAGGAAAAGGGCCTTCTCTTTCTTATGCGCCTGCGGTGCATAATAAACTATTGGGGCTGGTAGAAAAAGTGGCTGCTGGCAAAAAGATCCCTCTGCAATGGCGGGCTTTGAGCCGGAGTACAGGTACGGATACCGATTCATTTGCTTATTCCAATGAAGGCTGCCCTTCTGTTCTCATATCTATCCCGCTCCGTTATATGCATACCACTGTTGAAATGCTTCACAGAGACGATATTGAGAACACCATTAAACTGATGTATGAAACCTTACTAACTTTAACTCCGAAAACTAATCTCAGTTACCTTTCATGATTAATGATTTCCTATATATTGAACCTGGTAGTAGTGAAGCCTTCCCCGAAAATAGGATAGTTTAGAAAAATACAGAACTTGTTAATTTTAAACTATCGGATAGGAAAAGAAAACAATTCAGCGAAACACAGATCATAGCTGGATTAAAGCAGTATGAAGGTGGCAGAGAAGCTACCGATGTATGCCGGGAGTATGGCATACATAAAGCCAATTTGTATAATTGGGGTAAAAAATACAGTGGGATGGCATCTTCCCATCTTAAAGAATTTAAAATGTTGCAGGAAGAAAACCCCCGGTTGAAACACATGTATGCGGAACTCAGCCTGGATTATAAATTAGCCAAAGAGATCATCGAAAAAAAGTTGTAGGGCTCTGTCAAAAACGGGAGCTGACTGCCTGGGCGCGCCGGGTTGCTAAAAGCAAGGCCAACATCATTGGAAGGTTGGGAAACATTTACTCCCCCGAGGGCAATTAGTTGCGGAGTGCTGGAAAGTTTTAGGAAACTAAAAACAGAACTACCACCAAGAGTTTGAGCGGTTACCCCTTTAATCAGAAATAATAAAAATATCGTAAAGAGATAATGCAATGCTCCACGAACGTAAGCATTGCAAATTGGAAGATTTATCAACTCACCAACGCCATCTCCAGCACCTGGTTCATCGTTTTTACATAATGAAACTTGATGCCTCTAATAAAATCTGATTCTATCTCCTCCACATCTTTCTGGTTTTGCCAGCAAAGAATAATTTTCTTTAATCCTGCCCGCTTGGCTGCCAGCACCTTTTCCTTAATGCCTCCTACAGGTAACACTTGCCCTCTCAGGGTTATTTCACCCGTCATGGCAAGAAATGGTTTTACTCTTTTACCTGTTATTGCCGAAGCAATGGAGGTCATCATGGTAACGCCGGCGCTGGGACCGTCTTTAGGAACAGCTCCCTCAGGTACATGTACATGAATATTTTTCTTTTCAAATAATTTTGAATCAATGCCATATTTTTTTGCATTGGATTGCAGGTAGGTCAGCGCAGTGCTGGCACTTTCCTTCATTACATTACCAAGGTTTCCGGTAAGCTTTAGTTCTCCTTTGCCATCACTCAAACTTGTTTCGATGAAAAGTATATCGCCGCCAACATAGGTCCATGCAAGACCAACTGCCACGCCGGCCATGTTCGCTGTTTTATAAATATCATTACTGTATTTCGGTTTACCGAGTATCTTTTCAATATCCGGCGCAGCAAGTGAAGTCTTCAGTTTACCTTTTAATGCGAGTTGCCTTGCCTGGTAACGCATTATAGATGCCAGTTGCCGGTCGAGTTCCCTCACACCGCTTTCTCTTGAATAATCCTGGATGATTTTTTCCAAAACTTTATCGCCTATTTTGAAATTACTGTTCTTTAACCCATGTAATTCCTTTTGCTTGGGCAGTAAATGCCGTTTGGCTATTTCAATTTTTTCTTCAACTGCATAACCACTCAGGTCAATTATTTCCAGCCTGTCTCTCAGCGCTGGCTGTATGTTCTGAATATTATTGGCCGTAGCAATGAATAAGACTTTGCTGAGATCATATTCTGACTCCAGGTAGTTATCATAGAAAGTATGATTCTGTTCGGGATCCAACACTTCGAGTAATGCTGAAGAAGGATCGCCACGAAAATCACTGCCCACTTTATCAATCTCATCCAGTATCATCACCGGGTTTGATGATTTTGCTTTCTTAATAGATTGCAATATCCTCCCCGGCATAGCACCAATATAAGTTTTGCGATGTCCCCTTATCTCACTTTCATCATGCAAACCGCCTAAACTGAGTCTTACATATTTTCTACCTATAGCGTTGGCGATGCTTCTGCCCAACGACGTTTTACCAATACCGGGCGGACCGACAAAACAAAGTATCGGGCTTTTCATATCTCCTTTAAGTTTCAGTACTGACAGGTATTCCAAAATCCTTTCCTTGATCTTGTGCATTCCGTAATGGTCAGTATCCAGTGTTTTTTGGGCTTTTTTCAGATCATAACGGTCTTCGGTATATTCTTCCCATGGAAGATCAAGCATCAGGTCAAGATGATTATAAACCACTGAAAAGTCCGGGGTACTGGGATGCATTCTTTCCAGCTTCTCTACTCCTTTCCTGAACAATTCTTTTGCTGCAGCCGGCCACTTTTTGGCATCGGCTTTTTTCTGCATCTCTTTTATTTCCTGCTGGTTGCTATCACCACCTAATTCTTCTTTGATGCTCTTCATCTGTTGCTGCAGGAAATATTCCCGCTGTTGTTTATCTATTTCTGTTCTCGTCTTTGTAGTTACTTTATTTTTCAGCTCCGCAAACTGCAGTTCTTTTTGCAGTAGTTTCATTAGCAGATCAGCTCTTTCACGGATATGATTCAGTTCCAGCAATCGCTGTTTTTCTTTAATATCCGTATTCAGGTTGCTCGATACAAAGTGGATAAGAAAAGCTGGGCTTTCAATATTGCGGAGTATGATGGAAGCTTCAGAAGGGATGTTTGGTGAAAGCTGAACAATATCAGCAGCCAGGTCCTTGATGTTGGCTACATAGGCATTAAAGTCTTCATCCTTTGGAGAATCTTCTTCTTCCAGTTTCCTGATCTTAGCTTTGAAATAAGGGTCCTCTTCAGAGATAGATTCAATTACGAACCGTTTTTTCCCCTGAATTATTATAGTTGTGCCCCCATCCGGCATTTTTATCAGCTTGACGATCTTAGCAATCGTCCCGATCTGCTCCAGGTCCTTTACAGCCGGGTCTTCTACTGTGCTGTCTTTTTGCGCTATTACACCGATCAGTTTATTTCCTTTGTAGGCATCATTTACAGCTTTGATACTCTTATCCCGACCAACAGTGATGGGCAATACGACCCCGGGAAATAGGACTGTATTTCGCAATGGCAATAATGCAATTTCTGCCGGCACTTCGATGCCGTTCAGATCTTCCTGCTCACTATCATTTAATGGAATAATGGGAAGAAAGTCCATTTCATCTTCAGACTTCAGTAAAAATTGATCAAAGCTCATAACCTTGTTTTCTTTAGACAAACTGTCATATCCGCCTTGCCGTAACAGAAAGGGGTTAAAAATATGGCGGGAAATCAGTATTGTCAAGTTTCATACCACCGGAAAATTACTGTCAAAATGAGCAAATCAGATATTCCCCTAAATAAAAAAGTCCCCCGCTTGTGACGGAAGGACTTTTTGTTCATGAGGTAACTGAATTTATAAGGCTAATCCAACGGATAATTGAAAACCCTGGCTTGTCCATTTGTCCTGGTTGCCAAGATCATTAATATTATTCAACCCGATCACATAGCGTCCATTCAACCGAAATGAACTCAACTTTACCTGAACTCCACCGATCATTGCAAGATCACCATCCTTAAAAGCATTGCCGCCATTTTGCAATAATGTTTTGCTTTTGTTGATCAGTATGCCAAACTGGGAACCTGCCTGAAGTGATAGAAAATTGCCGAATAGCTTGTAGTTAAGCAATACAGGTATGGAAAGATAATTAAGCTTTACGTTATTATTCTTGAAAGCATTCTGGTAAATATGACTGAAATTACTGTCAACCACAGTTGCATATTGATTGAATAATACTTCAGGTTGAATTCCTAGTTTATGCCCAAAACCTATTTCAGCAAAACCACCAACGTGGTATCCATATTTAAACTGGTCTTTAAATGATTTGCCGTCGATTTTGATAATATTAGCTCCGGCTTTGGCCCCAACATGAAATTGGGCCATCATCGACTGGGAGATCAATAATACAGCAGCAAGCGACAAAAGTTTTGTTTTCATAACATATTTGTTTAGGTGATCAATTTGATTTTCACAGATGACGGGTAAAATTTTCAAGGATAATGCCAGTAACTCACTGAGCCTGTTAAATTTCATTAACGATGAATGGGTAACTTCTCAAACAGGTATTGTAACCGTTTTATTGCAGAAAAGATGATAAATATTTGTATAAAAAACCTCAGAACATAAATCCGAGATTGAGGGAAAACATAGTGGCGAAATTATTCTTTTCCGCAGGGAAATAATAATCCAGTGCCAGTTGCGGTTGAATGAAGAATTTTTTTATAGCATATTCGCCACGCAAAAAAAGACTCAGCGACAAAGGCTGAAATTTGATCTGATCATCAAGGTATATTTCTTCTGTGCTGTAAAGCACATTTGAACCGGTTCTTACTACAGTAGCATAAGTGCTGGATGTTTGATTGAAACCGAATTTTTGTGTGCCACTGGTGAGTGTGATCTGGGGAGTGAAGCGGATATGATCATTGAAGGCTATCACATCAAGCCAGTAAAAGTCATGACGGACGGATAGCAGTAATGAAAAATCACTCACGGATTCCTCGGTATTGATATAAGTATAGCCACTCCGTCTCAACCGAAGGTCCTGTATCACCGATTCCCTTTTCATATAATCTTTACGGCTTCCCCAGCCATAGCTTGCAGCAATGGTTGGCCTGATCCATAGTTTGCGATAAGTAAAATATCCATACAATTCATTCTGCAAGGGTGTTGTGTAAAAAGGCAATGAATTTTTGGTAAAAAATTTTGTGAATGAAACCCCGGTAGCTAGAGATTTGTTTTCCAGGTAATCATAAGAAGGTGTGATTGAAAACTGGTACAGGTTTATGTTCTGCCCGTCATTGATGATGGAGCCGGTCGTTGTGAAACCAATTCCATTTTTATGACAATAAGCCAGGATTGGGGAATAAGTAAGCTTCCTGGTTGGCTCAATAAGCGTTGATATGTTTTTGGTTTGAAAACTATAAAAACCCCTGTTTACTGACAGGCTTGCAAGGAAATAACTATGAGGCGATAAAATTGAATCCATAAATGCGTCAAAGTCCTGGAAAGGGTCTTCATAATCGATCGTATCGGAAAGAACGAAGGCGTCTTTGTTACGGGAGATAATAGAATCACCAGAGTTTTGCTGCGACTGTGCAGCAAAGCCTATCAAGAAAAAGGCCATCGCTATTGACCATCTTTGTATCATCAGGCAGTTGTATCGGCTTCCAGGATATTGGTGGCTCTGAAGCGTTGATTTTTAGGACTTAAAGGTTAAAAAAAAGTTTAAGTAAACTGCCAAATCAGTTAAAAAACGAAATACCTGCCAAAATATTGAAAAACAATTAGAAAAAAGCGTCAGACCAGCTCAATTACACTGATTTCAGGCAAAATACCTACCCTGCCGGGATAGCCAAGAAAACCAAAGCCCCTGTTGACATAGAGTTTCTGCTTATCTTTTTTGTAAAGCCCTGCCCATTCTTTATAAACGTACTGAACAGGACTCCATTTCAAACCAGGTATTTCCACCCCAAATTGTATTCCGTGGGTATGTCCTGCCAGCATCAGGTCAATATCCGGATAATCGGTTATTACTTCAGCTTTCCAGTGCGAAGGGTCATGGCTCAGCAGTATCTTGAAAGGGTGCCCAGCGACTCCTTTATATGCTCTTCTCAGATCTCCGTATTTAGGAAACCGGGCCTTGGCACTCCAGTTCTCGATACCTAATAATGCAATTTTATCATCATCTTTTTCTAATACAACATGTTCGTTCATGAGCAAACGCCAGCCAAGTTCCGCATGTATTTGCTTTAACCGGTCAAGATTGGCTGCCTTTAATTCCTTACTGTCCCAATTCACATAGTCGCCGTAATCGTGATTGCCCAATGTAGAATAGACCCCCATCGGAGCTTTCAACTTATCAAACACATCCATATATCCGTTCATTTCATCGGCCACATTATTCACCAAATCACCCGTAAAAAGTATGAGGTCAGGCTTCTCTTCTAGTATCTTCTCCACCCCTTTCATCACGGCTTCTTTGTTAGTCAGGCTGCCGGAATGGATATCGGAGATATGAACCACTTTAAAACCTTTAAAGGCATTGGGAAGGTTATCAAAAGAAAGCCTGATGCGCTTTACATCATACCGATATTTATTATTGAATCCATAAACCAATGAACCAAATAGCCCGCCACCCGCCACTAAACCCATCCAGCTGAAAAGCATGGAACGGGATAATGTGCCTGCCGACTGCAGATCGGCGAGAGTGGATTTGGATGAAAATAATTCGGCTCCTAACCAGTGCAGGGAACGACGAAGATCATCGGCCACAAAAAAAAGTGAACCCACAATTTTGGCAAAGAATAAACTGGCAAAAACTGAAAAAATAGTGGTACGGACAAATTTTGCCTGTCTTTCAAAATGCAAATAAGGCATCAGGATCAAAAATGCAATAGCCGTAACTGAAATCACCCAATAAACAGTAAAAATGATTATCCTGCTATTATCGCTTGCTGAAGAAGAGACAGTACGAATAGCCTGGAAAAAATAAATATCCAGTAACAACATGAATATTACCAACACCCCCCAAAAACGGGAATTACGCATATGGAATTACAAATTTAAACAGTTTAAATTGCCCGATTATCATAGCTCTGTTTTGCTTAACATATATTTTTGTCGCAAGTTTGCCCGAATGGGTAAAACTTAATTTTGCATTCTTGGTTTCAGACAGCAATTTTACCGCTAACATTAACTATAAGTCAAGGAGTTTTCGGCAATATGGCAAGAATTATAGGTGTAGCTAATCAAAAAGGTGGTGTGGGCAAAACAACTACAGCCATTAACCTGGCAGCCAGTTTTGCTGTGCTTGAGTTCAAAACCTTGTTAGTGGACGGTGATCCTCAGGCCAATAGTACCACCGGCGTGGGTTTTGATCTGCACAATGTCACTCAAAGCCTGTACGATTGCATGGTGAATGAAGCAAGGGCAAAAGACGTAATACTGAAAACTGAGATCCCCAATCTTGACCTAATCCCCTCTCATATTGACCTAGTAGGCGCTGAAATTGAAATGATCAATTATCCCAACCGGGAAATGGTTTTAAAGAATATCCTTGATTCGGTAAGAGACGAATATGATTTCATCATTATTGATTGCTCCCCTTCCTTAGGACTCATCACCGTAAATGCATTAACGGCGGCGGATTCAGTTGTAGTGCCTGTTCAATGTGAGTTTTTTGCATTGGAAGGATTGGGAAAACTGCTGAATACGATCAAAATTGTTCAAAGCCGTCTCAATATTTCATTGGTAATTGAGGGAATTCTCATGACCATGTATGACGGCCGCCTGCGCCTTTGCAATCAGGTGGTAAGTGAAGTGCGCCGCCATTTTGAAGATATGGTTTTCAGTACCATCATACACCGCAATGCAAGATTAGCCGAAGCCCCCAGTGCCGGCAAACCGGTAATTTTATACGATGCCAACAGTAAAGGTTCAATGAATTATCTTAACCTTGCAAAAGAAATACTCCAGAAGAATGACCTGACGAAGATGAAGAATGAGGAGAAGATCTTAGAACTGTAAATTATTGTCCAAAGTAATGAGTAATCCGAAGCAAAATAAAGAACTGCTCGGCAAAGGGATACGTTCCTTATTACAGAGCATTGACGCAGATCTCAAAACAAGCAGTGGCTTATTAAAACCATCTGTGGTAGAGAACGCCACGGGTATCAATCGTGTACCTTTAGATGAGATTGAACCCAATCCAAAACAACCACGGCGTGATTTTGATGAACATTCATTGCAGGAATTAGCTAACTCAATAAAGCTCCATGACATAATTCAACCGGTTACTGTTTCCAAACTGCCCAGCGGAAGATATCGCCTTATTTCGGGTGAACGCCGCTTAAGAGCTGCAAAACTGGCGGGCATCAAAGACATTCCAGCATATGTGAGGCATACCAACGATTCTCAGTTACTCGAACTGGCGCTGCTTGAAAACCTTCAAAGGGAAGACCTGAATTCTATGGAAATTTCACTCAGCCTCAAAAGAATGATGGAAGAACTGGATTATACTCAGGAACAAGTAGCTGAAAGAATGGGAAAAGACCGTAGCACCGTTGCTAATTTTATCCGCTTACTGAAACTACCTCCCGATATTCAACTGGCGGTCCGCAGTGGTGAATTGAGTATGGGACATGCAAGAGCATTGATCAATGTGGACACAGTAGACAAACAAATTTTCATCTTTAAGCAAATAAAAGATAAAGGCTTGTCTGTAAGACAAACAGAAGCATTGGTACGCAACCTTTATCGGGATGGTGTTGTTAAAAAATCGGCAAAAAACACACTGCCTCCCGGCTTTCAGAGAATAGAGGATAAATTAGCATCGCATTTCAGTACCCGGGTAAAACTCCGGCATAGCCGTAACGGCAGCGGACAGGTCATCATTGAATATTACTCCGCAGAGGAGTTGAACAATATACTCCGGCAGATGAATGCGCAGCTTGACTAATTCACTATGAGAATATTTTTCTCCGTTTTATTTTCTTTCCTGCTACTTTTTTCTGCCACGGGTTTTGCACAGAAAAAAGTGATTACTCCCGAAAAGGATTCCACACCAGTTTTAATAAAAAAAACAACAGTCAATAAATACGATTCCGCTTTCAAGGCACATAGTCCCAAAAAAGCCGCTATTCGTTCTGCTCTCTTGCCAGGGCTTGGTCAGATTTATAATAAAAAATATTGGAAGTTGCCTATAGTTTACGGGGCATTGGGAACTTGTGCCGGCATTTTTTTCTACAATCTTGGGTATTACAAGGACGCTAAATTTGCTTACCGGGTAAAATACAACATGCGGGTCAATCATACTGATTCAGCCCTTTTCTCCAGCATCAAACCAAATTTGAAGCCATTGAGCGAAGAATCGCTGAAGTTCTACCGCAACCAGTTTCGCCGGGATATTGATTACTCCGCCCTTGTTTTTATTCTGCTCTGGGGATTGAATGTCGTTGATGCCACAGTGGATGCACACATGATGAGCTTTGACGTGAGCCCCGATCTCACCTTAAGAATAAAACCCGGGCATAGTGAACTGGCGGGAACCAATGGAATAAGTTTGGTCTTAGCTATTCGTTGAAAGCCTGTCTGCCGAAAGGCGGGTTTAAAGTCTAAAGTTTAATGTTTAAAGTTACCCTATAACTGTAAACAGGCTTCACTAAAACGAACCTTAGACTTTAAACCTTAAACATGAAACTTGCCTTAATAGGTTATGGTAAAATGGGCAAAGCTTTTGAAGAAGTGGCCCTCCACCGCGGGCATGAGATCGTCATTAAAATTGACCAGCCCAACCTGCATGAATTCACAAAAGAGAACCTGGATAAAGCAGATGTGGCCATTGAATTTACCGGGCCACATAGCGCATTGGATAATGTGAGAAAATGTCTTGAATTTGGGTTACCCGTTGTTTGTGGGTCCACAGGATGGACTGACTACCTCGATGAAATGAAAAAGCTTTGTGCAGAACGGCTTGGCTCTTTTGTTTATTCAAGCAATTTCAGCATAGGGGTAAATATATTCTTTGAAGTAAATAAAAAACTGGCAGAACTGATGGCTGCACACAAAGAATATGAAGTGATACTGGAAGAAACACATCACACACAAAAAAAAGATGCCCCAAGCGGTACGGCGATAACATTGGCTGAGCAGGTATTGCAATACATAAAAAGAAAAAAACAATGGGTGAATGAACTCAGTGATAATCCCGAAGACCTGGAAATAATCAGCCAGCGTATTGACCCGGCACCCGGCACACACAGCGTTAAGTATTGTTCTGCTATTGATAATATTGAGATCATACATACTGCACATAACCGGAAAGGCTTTGCCGGCGGTGCTGTATTGGCTGCGGAGTTTTTGAAAGACAGGAAAGGATTTTTTACGATGAAGGAGGTGTTGGGGTTATAGCCCTTATTTTAAAAGATTGTGATCAAAATCATAGAGATTTTCGCAAAAAATACTGTACCTTGAACCAAATCTTATAAAGATAAAACAACTGCTTTTATCCTTTTTATTGGCAGTGTTCATTTCAGCCTGCAATAAGTCTGAAAATATTGCCAATGATGATCCTTCTCCTGTTGCAAGTTTTAAGATTAATAATATGGTAGAGACGGGCACTGTGATGGAAGGCACAATCATTGAATTTGAAAACAATTCACAGTATGCAGATTCTTATGAATGGGACTTTGATAACGGCACAGTGTCTACCGACAGGATCCCCACAGGAGTCGTATACAAGCAATGTCCTGCCACACGTTGTATCCGGCTCATAGTAAGAACCAGGCGGGGGCGGACAGCAACTCATACTTATTGTGTTCGTGTAAGATGCAGATGATTTCCTGAAAAAATTTTCAGCACTCCGGAAGGCTTAGAGGAACATTTACTGCCAATCCCCCATCAGCAGTCTCTTTGTACTTATGATTCATATCAACGGCAGTATCCCACATGGTTTTTATTACAGCATCCAAAGACACTTTGGCAAAATCTGGTGCGCTTTGTAAAGCGAGTTGTGAAGCTGTAATAGCTTTTATGGCTCCCATGGTGTTTCTTTCAATACAAGGTACCTGCACCAATCCTCCTATCGGATCGCAGGTAAGACCAAGATGATGTTCCATCGCTATCTCTGCCGCCATCAACACCTGCCGCTGTGTGCCACCCATGCATTCCGTTAATCCTGCTGCTGCCATTGCGGAAGAAACACCTATCTCGGCCTGGCATCCACCCATCGCAGCAGACAGAGTTGCGCCTTTTTTAAAAATGCTACCGATCTCAGCGGCTGTTAACAGAAACTGGACGATCTTATCATCCGTATCCCCCCCTGCAAAAGCAATATAATATTGCAGCACTGCAGGTATAACACCGGCAGCGCCGTTGGTAGGCGCTGTTACTACTCTGCCAAAAGATGCATTTTCTTCATTTACTGCAAGGGCAAAACAACTTACCCAATCGAGTATGTATTTAAAATCGTTCCCACCGGAACTCACCGCTTGCAACCAGTCGCCATAATTATCACAGTATTTGTTTCCCAATAATTTTTTATTGAGATCGGCGGCACGGCGTTTTACATTTAATCCGCCGGGCAATATGCCGGATGTATGACAGCCACGGTAAATACAATCCCTCATCACTCTCCATATTTTCACCAGGTCCGTTCTCGTTTCTTTTTCACTCCGCCACACCTGTTCATTTTCCATCACCACTTCATGAATATGCAAACCGGTTTTCATGCACCAGTGCAGCAGGTCATCAGCCGTATTGATCGGGAAAGGCAGTTGCGCAGTTTCTTTTACAGATCTTTCTTCGCCTTCTTTTATTACAAAACCTCCGCCAACAGAATAATAAGTTTCTGCAATGGAATCCCCATTCTTAAATGTAGCAAGGAAAGTAGCAGCATTGGGGTGTTGTGGCAATGTTTCTGTAATTAAAAAATTAATATCCTCATGCGGGTTGAAAGGAACTTCATGTAAACCCAGCAGCAATATTCTTTTCATTGCCGCAATATCATTGATCTTGGAATTGATCTGCTCTACAGCGAATGTTACCGGATCATCACCACACAATCCTAACTGTACTGCTACATCGGCCCCATGACCTTTTCCTGTTTTGGCTAAAGAACCATACAATAACACTTTTACTTCCTGTACTTCAAATAAACCATACTTATCATTTAATGTTTGCACAAAACGCTGTGCGGCCCGCCATGGGCCGAGTGTGTGGGAACTGGAAGGGCCCACCCCTATTTTAAAAATATCAAATACCGATATGGCTTCGTAAGTCAACTAAAAAATTTTGTGGCGAAAATACAACTTAACTAATGTTTCGTTGTACAAAGTACAATTAAAAACCTAGACTGAATGTCGGGTTATTCGTCAATTAGTATTGATTTAATTCACATCAATCAAATCAATTTCAAAATAGAGTATGGAATTTGCCGGAACAGTGCCAAATCCGTTGCAGCCATATCCCAATGAAGATGGAATAATGAGTTTGATTTTCCCGCCTTTCTGGATCAGCGGCAAACCAATCTTCCAGCCTTGAATAACCTGGCCAAGATTAACTGATACTGCCGTAGCAGTCTGGTTATCGAATATGCTTCCATTAAGCAGTTTGCCGGAATATTTGACGGAAACAGTGGAGCTACCGGTAGGTGTGGGCCCGCTGCCGGCATTGATGATCTGGTAACACACGCCGCTGCTATGCTCAGTACCTGCTATTCCGTTTGCGGAAGCATAGCCTGCAATGCTGGCCCTTTCACTGTCAACTGACTTGTTTTTGCAAACCTCATTTTTTACACAACTGTTATTAACAAAAAGTAAGATACCAAAAAGAGATGCAAAGAATACTTTTTTCATTGTACCTGTTTTAAATCTAACTTAAGACCTTCCACCCTGTCATTTTGCTGCAAGAAATTTTCTGTTTATGAGTTGTTTTTTCTTGCCATCAACTCATTGTAGCGTTGTTCATTCATTTCCCAGCGATGCCGGGCGGAAAAGATAACGATAAAAGCTACTATCAATAAAGCCCCTCCCAGCAGCACCAGAATCAGTGATGTTTCTTCCGTCCGTATCTGCATATCGGCCCTTTTATACCAGCCGGAAAAAAAGTTCGCAAATATAGCAATGATGAGTACTACGGCGAACGGTAGCCCAACATACAACTGCCTGAGCACTTTTTTCTTCCGGATCCGGTGATTTTCCCAGTACTGTAAAAAATCATTTTCCTCCCCTGTAAGCATAATTCATGTCCGCCCGGATGAATTCGTTCGGACGGGCAAAGTTAAAATACAAAAAGCAATTCCGTTTGCCTGCACCGCTCAAAATATCTATCTTTCAAGACCTAATCACCCGGCTTTGAAGTTAGCATCACTACTGGCACAGTTTCTTTATGAAAATAAACGGCTCGATCTTCCGGGCGTAGGAACTTTTACGATTGACTCTACCATCATTACAGAGAATGACAGTTTAAGAGTCGGCAAATCCATTTCTGCTGAAGCCATACATTTTGAAAATAATTTTTCCATAAAAGAATCACCTGACCTGATTCAGTTCATTTCAACTGCAACAGGTAAAATGAAAGTACTGGCAGCAGCTGATCTTGATTCACACCTCAGCCTGGTATTGCAATTCCTTAATATTGGTAAACCATTTTTACTTGAAGGTATTGGCAGTCTTGTAAAAAATAAGTCAGGCGAATTTGCATTTACGCCTGGGCTAACATTACCGGAAAAAATAAAAGAGATAGCCGGTAAAGATTTATCCGGAGCTGAAGCAAGCGAAGAATCACTTGCAGATTATAAAAGTATTTTTTATAAGACGGGCACAAAAAAAATAAGCCTCCGTAAACCTGCACTTATTTTTCTGATAGGAGCAGGCATTGCTTTAGCTGTGTGGAGTGGCTACAAAGTATACAAAAAGACTACCGGCAATAATAAATCTGAAACCAATGGGGAAAAGAGTGAAGAAGAAACAGCTGCCGGTGACACGGTGACTTTAAAAAAATACAGGAGCATATCTGTCCAAAATACATCTGTGGCCAATATCCCCCCCGGTGCTTATAAGTTCATTCTTGAAATTGCCGGTTCCAAAAGAGCTTTTGATCGATACAATAAACTGAAAACTTTTCAATGGAGTGTGCAGATGGAAACAAAGGATTCGGTCAGTTATAAACTTTTTATGCTGCTGCCTGCATCTGCAGTCGATACAAGCAGAATTATAGACTCCCTCAGCATACTAAATGGCCGCAGGGTTTATATTGAGCAGTAAAAAAGTCATCTTATCTTGATGGCTGGAGGTTTCTGGCGGATTATTTGACAATGATCCGCATTGGATGGCCTGAAGTCAATAAATGAAATCGAACAAGTGACGTTGTTCTTTTTTATTTTCCCTTTGTATGCAGGCAAGCAAGCTTGCCCCAACTACGGGAAACAAAAAGCGCCTTAAGGCACTTTCGTTTATATTGAGGTCCCGACCAGATTCGAACTGGTGTAGGAGCTTTTGCAGAGCTCTGCCTAGCCACTCGGCCACAGGACCTTTTTTTCAGATGGGCCTATCCGCCAACCGACGGACACAGTACCCTTTGTTAAGCAGCGAAAATAAGATATTTTTGATAATTGCCTTATTCAGTGAAACAGTAAAACCATCACATGAGTCGCATTGCAGAATCGGAATTGATCATCAATCCCCGTGGTGCAGTTTACCATTTGGACCTTCGTCCTGAAGAAATTGCCGGAACCGTTATTACGGTCGGTGACCCGGACAGAGTAAGGGAAATAAGCAAACATTTTGATTCGGTTGAGATAAAACGGCAGCACCGTGAATTCATTAGTCATACAGGTTATGTAGGAAAAAAAAGATTAACTGTTCTGTCATCAGGCATAGGTCCTGACAATATTGATATTGTGATCAACGAACTGGATGCACTGGTGAACATTGATTTCGAAACAAGAGAAATAAAAAAACAGTTAGGTTCAATAAACATTATCCGTATTGGCACTTCTGGTTCCTTACAATCCGATGTTCCAGTTGATAGTTTTGTAGCTTCCACGCATGGTCTTGGTGTGGATAACCTGCTGAACTTTTATCGGCATGAACAAAATGAAGAAGAAAAACAATTGCTTCATTCATTTGTAACGCATACGCAGATCCACGGGCAGATTGGTAATCCCTATATCAGCAGCGGTGCGGCATCGCTGCTTAAACATTTTGTAAAAGATTTTTATCATGGTATCACCGTAACCTGTCCCGGCTTTTATGGCCCCCAGGGAAGGATACTGCGTCTTGGCATTAGCAACCCTGAACTGGTGAACCGGCTTACCGATTTCCGGTTTGGTCAGCATCGCATCACTAATTTTGAAATGGAAACATCGGCCATATATGGACTTGGCAAACTACTCGGTCATCATTGCCTTGCCATCAATGCAATAGTTGCCAACCGGGTAAAAAAAGAATTTTCAAAAGATGGAAAAGCTACCATTGAAAAACTAATAGAAAAATTTCTTCAAATTTTTAGCGATAATATCTGAGGATTGGGGAGTAGTGAATGGCGAGTGGGCTGATTAGAGAACTAAATCTTATCTATATGTTAGAATTATCACATAAAAAACTTGATGTCTATCAGATTTCTTTGAAATTGATTGAAGAAGTATATAAAGCTACCCGCAGTTTTCCAAAAGAAGAACAATATGTTCTGGTTTCACAAATTCGCAGGGCGGCCATATCCGTTTGTTGCAATATTGCCGAAGGAGCCTCCCGGATATCCAAAAAAGAGAAGAAACGATTTTACGAAATTTCAAGAAGCTCACTGGTAGAAGTGGATACTCAATTTGAAATAGCCATTATCTTAGCATATTATCAAAAAGGGCCAATGAGTGAATTGGAAAAATATCTTGAATCAACTTTCAGAATGCTAAGCAAAATGATCGGAAATCTTGCTTCAAACCCAACTCGCCACTAGCCAAACCCCATTATGCGTCTTCATTTTCATAAATACCACGGAACCGGCAATGATTTCATCCTTGTTGACAACAGGGCGAATGAGTATTATCTTTCGAAGGAACAAATAGAAAGGATCTGTGAAAGAAGATTCGGGATAGGAGCAGATGGACTGATGCTGCTGAATGAGAGAGCCGGCTATGATTTTGAAATGAAATATTATAATGCCGATGGCAAAGAAGGAAGCATGTGCGGCAATGGTGGACGCTGTATGATAAAATTTGTTTATCAACTCGGAATGCATCGTGAACTTTACAAATTCCTTGCTACCGATGGACCACATGAAGCTGAGATAGATATTGACGGTATTGTTTCGCTTAAAATGAAAGATGTGAGAACTGTCCGCAGGTTTCATAATGACTACATCCTTGACATAGGGTCCCCGCATTATATCAAGATGGTCAATCATGTGATGGATATGGACGTATATAAAAAGGGATATGAGATAAGGCATAGCAAGGAATTTGAAGATGAAGGGATCAATGTAAATTTTGTTGAACTGACAGATGAACCGGACAAGATCATTGTTCGGACATTTGAGCGGGGTGTGGAGGATGAAACACTTTCATGCGGCACAGGGGTAACGGCAGCGGCCCTTGTTTGCTACCACAATGAAAACGGGTTTAATGAAGTAGAGGTAAAGACACTCGGCGGCCTGTTGTCTGTTGAATTTGATAAAACTGATGAGAATCATTATGAAAACATCTGGCTTTGCGGACCGGCAGAAAAAGTATATGAAGGAATGGTAGATCTATCATCATGAAAGATATTCGAAACATCCATGAAATAGCAGAGCAGTTAAAAGAAGCTGAAACTACTTTTAAAAATTTTGGATCTTTATTGCCCAATCAGTAATTTTTTAATGCCCCAGCCGGCAAATGGTCACCGGCGCAACAAACAAAACACCTCATAACTGCTGCAAAAAATACCCGACTTGCTTTGTACTGCCGAAATTTATTTTGAGATGGTATGCAGGTAAACCAAACCGTCCATCACGGTCGTATGATGAACTGGTTAATAAATACAAACTGAAACTGGAACAAGGTGGTAAAGCCAGTGGCCCCTATATTCCAAAACAGATACTGCCTGAATATGGAAAGGAGAAATTATTGAATCAATTTTCAATTATCATGAACAAACTGGCCACTTCGGTAAAAAAGAACTGGAGTGATGAACAGCTTGACCAATATATTGCCCCCCATCCTTTGTTAGGAAAGATCACACTACGGGAGCTTTGCTATTTTACCATTCATCATACTTATCATCATCTCTCTTCTATCGAGGCGATGATAAAAGACAGTGCACCGGCCTGATATTTTTAGTTTCCTTTTCAGCATAGGCGCTTACCTTTGCGGCCGTGATTCAGTATTTTAAAAATATCAATCAGCAGACTGTTGAGATCGACAAGCCTGAATCAGGGGTATGGGTCAATGTATCACCACCGCTGAAACAGGAGGAATTTTCTGAGCTATCGGAGAACCTGGAGATACCGATAGACTTCCTGACCGACTCACTGGATATTGATGAAAGAAGCCGTTTTGAAGAAGATGACAATGTAAAACTCATCGTTATCAAAACACCTACCGAAAATGACTCCTTTAATGAAAGTGATGCTTATTACATTACTATTCCGATCTGTATCATTCTTACACATAACCAGATCGTAACTGTTAACTCTTTTGATAATCCTGCCATAAAAAAATTCCTGAATACTTTTCCAAACAGGGATACAGAAAAAAAGAGCATGATGGTGCTGAAGATATTTGAGAAGGTGACGCAGGCTTACATGCAATACCTGAAGGAGATCAACCAGCGCCGTAACCTGATGGAACAAAAACTTTATGCGAGCAGCCGGAACGAAGAGTTGCTGGAGCTGATGAAGATCCAGAAAAGCCTCGTCTACTTTGTTACTGCCCTGAAGTCAAACGAAATGTTACTGATGAAAGTGGCAAGAACCAATTTTCTGAACCTGAATGAAGATGA
>Ga0233425_10005857_pt1 | contig 18883 bp, 13 predicted proteins | sample Watercolumn_Towu_2_FD_181712 | JGI IMG/M metagenome (GOLD analysis project Ga0233425, IMG submission 181712) | Freshwater microbial communities from Lake Towuti, South Sulawesi, Indonesia - Watercolumn_Towuti2014_140_MG | ecosystem: Environmental > Aquatic > Freshwater > Lake | place... | reverse complement strand
CGGACCGTCAGGCAGCAACACTCGCGCCCCTCGGCCCGCGCCAGGGCGAGTGCCGTCGTCGAGTCCAGCCCGCCGCTGAGGAGGACGACTGCGCGGGGGGGGGCGGGTGAGGGATCACGGGGGAGGCGCTTTTCTGAAGAAAAGTTCCTCCCCCGAGCCCCCTCCTCAAAAGACTTCCACATTTGTTTCGAGTTCACTGGCAGAGTGTATACAGGTCGCAGCCTCGGGGGTAGCGACCAACGGGAGCGTAGGGGGTTGCAGAGGAGCCCCCAGGATGGCACCCGGCCCAGCCTGGCGGGGGAAACCGCTTTCTTCAGAAAGGGGTTTCCCCCGGAAATCCCTCCTTCATGACCCTGCCACGCAGCAGTCGAAGAGGGCGATGAAGCAGGTCTCGTGCACGCCGACACCGACGAATTGGGCGTCGGTATGGACAATGGCGGCGTGGTGTCCGGGCGAGTGGCGCCAGCCCCAGACGGCGTCTGCGCCGTCCGAGAACCCCGGACCGGCGGCGATCTCGTTGACCGTCCAGGTGTCCTGCGGGAACCCGCACGCCTGGGCCCGGTCCCAAGGCCACGAGCCGTCGGAGCCCACGTGGTCGCATGTCCCGGTGGACCCCACGTCCAGGGCGTGACGCCGGGCGGCGCACATCAATCGCTCATCGATGGCCACGGGCGGTAGGCCGTAGGCCGCGCGCTCGTCGTTGAGCGCGCCGAAGAGGTCGCGCTCCTCGGCCGTGAGGTCGCCTGGCGGCGGGTCGGGCTCCGGTTCGGGATCGGGCTCCGGTTCGGGATCGGGCTCCGGTTCGGGATCCGGGTCGGGCTCCGTCCCGTCGGGCGTCCCGGGTAGGTCGCACAGCGTGCCGCAGCCGCTGTAGCAGTCGCGTGTACCGTCGGACACGCATGACCCGTCACCATCCTCGCGGCCCGCGCACGACCCCGCCACGTAGTCGGGGTAACAGACGCCCTGCCCGGTTCCGCTCCAGCACCTGGACCCGGCTGGGCACGGTGCGGTTGACCCGGCGGGGCAGGAATCGTCGGTCGCTCTCGCGCCGCAGATCCCGTGGATGCAAAGGCCGAGGTGCGTGGCATCGCCGAGGCAGTCGTCGTCGCACTCGCACGCACCGCCGGGTGGCGATCCGACATCGATTGGGCCATCGTCGTCGCCCGGGTCCTCCGGCGGGTCGTCCTCCGGGTCGACGGGCCTCGTCGGTGTGTCGTCGTCGCCGCCCGGATCCTCGGGTGCCGGGTCCGACTCCGACGGATCGCCGGGTGACGCGGTCTCGTCGTCCTCGACGCCGTCTGGAACCGGGGCTGGCGGAGCGTGGTGATCGATGGTCATGCACCCCTGGATCAGGAGTGCAGCCAGGAGAACGACAGGTTTCATGACTGACAACCCAGCAAGGCTGGTGCCAGGGCTTCCTGTCCGTGTTTTTACTGGGTGACGACGCTCGGGTGCTTCGTGGACAGCACGCCGCGTGCTCCGCCGGGAACGCCGGAGGCACCGGTGCAGGGCTCCCTGGGGGTTGGCGGCCCAGGCGAGACAGGGTTCGTTGCGGTCGAATGGTGTTCATGGTATCTGCGCATCATCGTGTCCGACGCGAGATCAGAGGATCGGGGCTCGCTCTACCTCGATCTGGTCCGGGACCCTCGCGGGATGAGCCGCGAGCACGTGGATCAGCGCGAGGCGTGGTTCGACGGGCTCTCGCGCCCGGACAGGGTGGAGGTGCTGTTCGAGCTCGAGACGCTGCTCAGGGGACTGGTGTGCTTCGGCGACACCGTCAACCACCCCGGGCCGCGCAAGCGCCAGCCCGCCGAGACCCGCCGTTTCGGCCTCGAGACCAGGATCTGCCACCTCACCTGCGAGCGGATCGCCGTCATCTGCACCCAGCTCATGGGTCCCGAGCCCGAGGAGGAGCCGGAGGACCCCGCTTCGGCGAGCACGCTGGAACGTCTGAACGCCAGGCTGTGCACGGAGGCGCTGGCGCAGGACACGCCGGAGCAGTCTCTGCGGCTACTCCACCGGCACTTCTCCGACCTCGCCGACGTTGTCGGAGTTCTCACGAGGCTCGATCCCGTGCCTCACCGCGGGTTCGCGGGTGTGATCCGGCTCGCGGTACGCGAGATCGAGCGCAACGTGTTCTTCAATCCCCTGCGGTTGCTGGAGCTCCGACCCGAGACCGACACCCTCGAGAAGCCCGAGCTGCTCGACGTCATCTTCGCCGGCGGGCCGCCGGGTGCACAGAAGGCGGCCTTGCTCTCGTTCCTCACTCTGTTCCGGCTGGCGAGGACCCTCGACCTGGCGGAGGCGTACTCGAGGGACCAGGCGACCTCGTCGCTCGGGTGGGTCCCGCTCTCGGCGGTCCGGGCCGTGGGCGAGGCCCTGGTTGAGCTCATGCGCGGCGACGCGCAGCGGTGGCTCGCCGCGGGGTTCGAGGACGCCGTGCGCGACATCCCGGCCTCGCAGGTCGTCGTGAGCATGAAGCAGCTCGAGGCCGAGTACCTCCTGCTCCACGAGCTCGGCTCGATGCTGCTCAACCTCGGCGACCAGCTCGGGCTGGAGATCCGCAGGGCCTTCGAGCAGACGATGGCGCCGATCCAGGCGCAGGTCGCGCCGGGTGAGCTGCTCGAGCGAAGGACGCAGGCGATCCGGGACCTGCGCGAGTTCCAGCGATACGCCGTGGTCACCCTGGCCAATGTATTCGATCCCCAGCTCCCGGCGACGCGCCTCTTCGACGAAGGGATCGAGGCGCGGAGCCAAGCGGAGCGGATCAGGCGGGACATCTGGATCTTCACCCAGATCCTCCGGGCACTCCTGGCCAAGGCAGCGGCCGCCCCCGAGACGGCCAACCGCTGGACCGGGACCTCGTCGTACCGGTTCGTGCGGGACTTCATCGCGTACTTCCGCACCCTCGGGTTCCACCTCCTGCGCGCCTTCGACTACCCGAGGTCCGACGAGTTCATGAGCCTGGTCGAGGCCCTGAGCTCGGCCGACGTCCTCGAGCAGGACTTCATCGAGGCCTTCGAGCGGGAGTGCGAGCTCTTCAGGGACTTCCTGCAAGGGGTGTTCGAGGCCGTCAGCCGTCGAGATGAGCTCGCCGGCATCGAGTTCGATCGCCACGGTGCGGCGGAGACGCTCCGCCTCTACCTGGATCGGAGCTGACGCCTGACCGCTCGCCCGCGAGCTCGACGGCGAGCTGCTCGAACGCAGAGAAGCACCGCGGACACACACCCGTGGCGGTCACGACCGGCGATGCCATCCTGCACGCGCTGCACGTCTGGACCTCTCGTGCCAGGACCTCCATCCGTACCCTCCACCCGGTGAACGCTCACCTCCTCCACGTGTACGGAGCCGCATGACGACTGGTCAAGAAAGCGGCGATCCGCGGGCAATGCGTGTCGACCCGAAACCGTATGTGATCCGTGGTGCTCGGAACCCAGGCGTTGCGAGCCGCGTCCCGTGACGCTATGCTCGCCCACCGTCATGCTGCTGGCCATCGACGTCGGCAACACCAACATCGTCGTCGGGGTCTACTCGGGCGAGACGCTCCTGCACCACTGGCGCATGAAGACCGACCGGGAGCGCACGACCGACGAGATCGGGATGACCTGCCTCCAGTTCTTCCAGAGCGCCGGGCTCGAGCCGCGCCAGGTGTGCCGGGCCATCGCCTGCTCCGTGGTCCCGCCCCTGTCGTTCTCCGTCGAGCGGGCCGTGCAGCGGTACTTCGGCGTCGACCTGGCCATGGTCGGGCCCGGGATGCGCACGGGCATGCCGATCCTCTACGACAGCCCGCGCGAGGTGGGGGCGGACCGGATCGTGAACGCCGTCGCCGCGTACGAGCGCGTGCGTGGCGGCGTGGTGGTCGTGGACTTCGGCACCGCGACGACCTTCGACTGCGTGTCGACCGCCGGCGAGTACCTCGGCGGCGTGATCGTGCCCGGGCTCCAGGTATCGCTGGACGCGTTGATCCAGCGCACGGCCAAGCTGCCGCGGGTGGAGATCGCCTGGCCGCCGCGGGTGGTGGGGCGCAACACGGTCCAGAGCATCCAGTCGGGCGTGCTCCACGGGTACGTGGCGCTCGTCGACGGCCTGCTCGAGCGCATCCGGGAGGAGCTGGAATTCGAGACCGACGTCATCGCGACCGGCGGCCTGGCGCGGACCATCGCCAGCCGTTCGAAGCACATCCGGGAGATCGACCCGCTGCTCACGCTCGAGGGGCTCCGCATCCTCGACGACCGGACCGGGTCGGGGAAGTCGTGACACCGTGCTGATCCTCGACACCACCGGCACCGCCGCGCAGACGGCCGGGACGCCCGGAGAGGGGTGCGCGTCGTGGACCCGCTCACGCTGATCCTGATCGCCGCGGGAGGCGTCGCGGCGTCGGGCGTGCTGGCGGCCGCGGGGCCGCTGTGGCGGCACTGGCGCCAGCGCGTGGCGCGCGAGCTGCTGCAGCGGCCGGTGATCGGCGCCCGCGCGGGCAGCGACGCGCCCCGCTCTGTGTACGATGTCTACCGCGACCTCGGCTCCGACGAGTTCGCCATCGAGGTGATGGACCACCTGCACGTCATCCCGGAGAAGGAGGAGGACCTCGAGGCGGCGGCCGTGAATCTCGGCGACGCCATCTCCTCGTTCGGCGGCTACGAGACCATGATCGACTCGCTGCGGGAGACCATCGAGGAGATGGCCGACGAACAGGGCCGCGGCGTGCGGCGGGAGATCGGCGTGCGGCTGACCCTGAATGCGCCGCACCAGGTGGAATCCCTGCTGCCCGCGATGGACCGCCCCGCGAGCCTGCCGCCGGGCGAGGAGATCAAGCAGCTCGAGGCGCGGACCGCCAGCTCGCGGGCCGCCCAGCCCACGGGCGAGGCACGGGACGGGGCCTCCGGGCTGCACGCCACGGTGGACGAGGCGCTCGCCCAGCTCTTCGGCAACCGGAGCCCGCACGCCGGCGCCTTGCAGGACGGCTCGGGCGGCCTGGCGGCGATCGTGATCGGAGGCGTGCTCGGCTCGCTCACGACCGGCGGCAACTTCTGGGACGGCGTCTCGCGGTTCGTGCACCGCCGCCGCGTCAAGCAGATGCGCTCCAAGCTCAACGACCAGCTCTCCGGGTTGAGCCTCGACCACTTCCACGCGGCGCAGGACGTCGCGCGGCAGGTCGAGCAGAACCTCGCCCTCGTGACCCAGAACAAGCGGTGGGAGCTGGAGCGGCGGCGGCGCGAGCTCAAGAAGTACCGCGCCATCCCCCGCCGGAAGCGGCGCACGGCCCAGCTCGCCCTCAAGCAGCTCGCCCTCGAGGAGGCGCGCGAGGTCATGGTCCAGACCGAGCGCGACGTGAAGAAGCTCAAGGCTCAGATCACCAGGCACCGCCGCTCCGGCCGGCACGACCTCGCCGGGTTCCTGATCTACGTCAACCGCGCGGACCTCCTGCACGGCGTGGGCTTCTTCGACGAGCGCATCCGCGCCATCGAGGACGCCGGCGAGCAGCTCCGTCAGGCGCTCCTCGCCGAGGTCCCGACGTCTGGTTCGGCCAACGAGGAGTAACCCCCCCCTCCTGCTCCCCCTCCCCCTCCCGCTCCCGCTCCCGCTCCCGCTCCCCCTCCCGCTCCCCCTCCCGCTCCCGCTCAACCGCGAGGATGGTTTATCATCGCCCATTGTGCGGAGGTGGAAGCGAGTCGCGCTCTCTGTAGTCGCGGTCGCGGTGGCGGCCGGGACGCTCGTGACCGGGTGCGGGCTCTTCGGCCGGGATCGACGCGACGACACGGATACGGCGCGGCACGACCGGCGGCTCGAGGAGGGACGGGAGCTCGCCCGCCAGGACCACCTCGCCGAGGCGGCCGAGGCGTTCGAGGACGCGGTCTACGCCGACCCTGGGAGCGCCGAGGCCCGGTTCCTGCTCGCCCGCGTGCTCCTCGAGCTCGGCCGGGCCTACCCGGCCCTCGACGCGCTCCGCGAGGCCGAGCGGCTCCGGCCGGGCCACGGCCCGCAGCGCGTGCTCATGGGCCAGGTCCTTGTCCGGCTCGGGCGGCTCGACGAGGCGGAGGAGGTGCTGGTGGACGCGGCCGAGCGGTGGCCCGAGGACCCGCGCGCCCACTTCGCCCTCGGCATGTTGCGCATGCGCCAGGGCAGGCTCACCGATGCCGAGGTCGTGCTGAGCCGCGCCGCGAACGCCGCGCCCCGGATGCCGGGGGTCCAGGAGATGCTGGGACGCACGCTCCTGCGCCTCGGCCGCGCGGACCAGGCCATCGTGCGGTTCGAGGACGCGATCCGGCAACGCGACTGCGACGACCTCGCCCACGGCGGGCTCGCCGCAGCGCTCGTCATGACCTCGCAGCCCGGCCAGGCACAGGCCGAGCTCCAGCGCGCCATCGAGTGCGCCGAGGCCCCGGACGCAGGGCCGTGGCGCGCCGGGCTGGCCCTGGCCTACGCGACCGAGGGACGGTACCGGGACGCGCTGGCCCACCTCGCCGAGGGCGAGTCCATGTTCGGCGCGGCCGCGCTCGGGGTCGTCAGGTGGCGCCTCGGAGCGGCCCCGGACGGGTGGAGCGCGGTCGGGTGCCGCGCACACGAGGTCACATGCGGCCGGGCCGACGAGAAGCTCTGGTCCGGCCTCCTCCTCCTCTACGTCATGGGTGCGGCGGACGCGGCCGAGCGCGAGCTCCGCGAGTCGATCGCGCTCTACGACGGCGACCCGGTCGCGCACTGGGCCATGGCCGAGGCGCTGCTCGAGCTCGGCCGGACCGAGGAGGTCGCTCTGGAGCTCGACCGCGCGATCACCTGGGAACCCGCGGCCGAGGTCCGGGCCGCCATCGACGACACGCGCTCGAGAGCGGCGCGGGGGCGGTGACGCCGTGGCCCGGGCTCGCCGTACGGTCTATGTCGTTCGTCACGGCGTCACGCCCTGGAACGAGCAGGGCCGGATCTGCGGCCACGAGGACCTGAGTCTGAGCGACCTGGGCCGCGAGCAGGCCCGGGGCGCCGGCCGTCTCCTCGCCCCCTGCCGCCTGGACCTGGCCCTGACCAGCCCGCTCGCGCGGACGCGAGAGACGGCCGAGCTGGCCCTGGAGGGTCGCGGCGTCGAGGTCCGGACCGAGCCGCGCTTGATCGAGCTCGCCCTGGCGGGCTGGGAAGGCAAGGGCCGCGCGGAGCTGCTCGCCGACCCCACGTGGCACGTGTGGCTCCGCGCGCCCGAGGCCATCGCGACGCCAGAGGGCGAGCGGCTCGAGGACGTCCGGCAACGCGCCGCGGCGGCCATCGCAGACGGCCTGCGGGAGGTGCCACCGGGCGGAGGGCTGGCCGTGTTCACCCACGGCGGCGTGGCGCGCGTCCTCGTCCTCCACCTGCTCGGCCTGCCCCTGTCGGGGTACCACAGGCTCCGGTGCGATTGCGCCTCGGTCTCGGCGATCGAGGTCACGGCCCGCGGCGGCCTGGCGCGTGTGCTGGCCCTCAACCTCACCGATCCCCTCGTGGCCCTGAGCGGCACGCCCGTGGGGTAGGCGCGCTCGCCGGGCTTGACCTCGGGGCGATGCCTCTGGGATCGTGTCATCGGGGCAGGCGGGATGACGACATCGACACCCAGGCTCAGGTCCTCGCCGCTCGTGGGCGAGGTCGCGCCGTACGCGCCTCCGGAGACGGGCGCGTCCATCGACCTCCACCTCGACGGCAACGAGGGACCGCCGCCGTCCGCCCAGATCCTCGACGCCGCGCTCCGGATCGGCCCCGAGATGGTATGCCGCTATCCCGATACGCGGCCGCTGGAGCGCGAGATCGCCAGGGCCGTCGGCCTGGCGCCGGCGCAGGTGCTGGTCACGGCCGGGGCCGTCGATGCGCTGGAGCGGGCGCTCCGGGCGCTCCTCGCGCCAGGTCGCGAGGTCGTCATGCCCGTGCCGACGTCCGGCGCGCTCGGTCGCCATGCCATGCTGGCCGGCGGCACCATCGTCGAGGTCCCGTGGCTGGGCGGCCCGTTGCCCGTCACGGAGATGCTGCGCCGGCTGACCGAGCGCACGACCGTGATCGTGGTGGCGTCGCCGAACAGCCCAACGGGCCTCGGGGCCACGCGGCGCGACCTCGAGCAGCTTTCCGACTCGGCGCCGGGCGCCCTTCTGCTCGTGCACCTGGCCTACGCCGAGTTCGCCGACGAGGACCTCACGCAGGCCGCGCTCGCGCTCCCCAATGCCGTGGTCACGCGGTCGTTCTCCAAGGCGTGGGGCCTCGCCGGCCTCAGGGTCGGCTGGGCCGCGGGGAACCGCGAGGTCATCGACTGGATGCGGGTCACGGGTCACCCCTGCGCCGTGTCCGCGCTGTCGCTCGCCGTCGCTCGGGAACGCTTCCGCACCGGTCAGGACGACGTGCGACGGTTCGTCTCGGTGGTCCGCGGCCAGCGCGGGCAGCTCGCCTCGCTCCTGGCCCGGCTCGGCGTGGCCTCGCCCGCCTCGCAGGGGAACTTCGTCCTCGGCCACTTCGACGACGCACGCTGGGTGTACGACGCCCTCGCCGGGCTCGGCATCGGCGTGCGTCACTACCCGGGCAAGCCGTTCCTCGAGGGCTGCCTCAGGGTCACGGTGCCCGGCGAGCCGGAGCCGTTCGATCGGCTATGTACGGCGCTGGAGACCGTGCTCGCGCCCCGCTGCGTGCTCGTCGCCGGCTCTCTGTGCGTCGCCTCGCGCGCCGGGCTCGAACGGCTCGCGGAGCGCGTGACGGTGATCCTCGTGGCCCGCGGCGACCAGCCGCTCGCCGACCTCCCCGCGGGGGTCGCACGCGACCGCTGCTGGCTCGTCTCGGACTACATGGACGACATGCGCCTGGCGCGGCGGCTCGGGCTCCTGCCCCTCGGATGGTCGTCCACCGGTGACGAGGCCACCCGATCGGCGCTCGCCGGTGCCGGCGCCGCCCGGGTGGTGTCGACGCTGACCGAGATCGATCAGCTCCTGCCCTGACGGGTCTCGCGTCGCCGAGGGCCGAGTCACCTGGGCGTGGAGGCTACTCGCACATGGCCCGCTGAGAGGTCGGCGTGAGCCTGAGCGGGAGAGACATGTCCACGTGCCCTGACGGGTCCGGCGCCGGGAACCGGATCTCTCGCGCCGCCTGGATCAGGCAGTGCCGCAGCTCGGTCCCGCCCAGCTCATCGTTCACCACGCAGGCCTCGATCACGCTCCCGTCGGGGCCGACGCGCATCATGACCTCGGCGAGCCCTCCAGCGGACCGGGTCCCGGCGGAGGTCTCCAGGCACCGGCGCGCGCGGTCCCGCAACGGGCCCAGAGCCGCCACGATCTGGTCTCGCGCGAGCGTCCCGCGCAGCGCGCCGGCCGGGAGCTCCGGGAGCCCGTCGGGACACATGCCGGTGTCCCGGTCCGCGGGCGGCTCCGGTGGATCGGGGACGCGGATCTCCTCGCCCAGGGGAACGGCAAACGCAACTCTCGCGCCGTCCGGCAGGGCCGCGAGGACGCGAGCCACGTCGGCCAGGGGGACGCCGGCCTCGGCTGTGACGACGACCATGGCGGAGCCGGAGACGTCCGGGATGCTGCCCGTCGCTTCCGATGCGGGCACGGGCTCGATCTCCCCCGCGGACACGCGCCGGTCGGCGAGCCGGCGGTACCGCCCGCGGTCCGTGAGGATCAGGACGACCGTCTCCTGGCCCGGAAGCGGCGGCGCGTTCGTGAACATCGCCACGGCCACGTCGAAGGCCCGGCTCCCGATCTGCCCCCATCGTGACAGCACCAGCACGGGCTGCTGCGAGACCACGAGGCGCGCGTCCAGGTCCTCGGGCGGCGCGGGCAGCGGGCGCACCGACGACGCCACGTCCGCCTCGAGCAGCCAGGGCCAGCCCTGACGCTCCGGGCGGCGGAGCATGCAGTCGTGGCTCGAGGCACCCTCGCCGCGGTCGTCCACGACGCTCGCGGCCGCCACGAGGTCTCCGAAGCTCGACGCCGGGCCGATCGCCCTGGGTCCCGACGGCGGAGCCTCGGCAGGCTCCGGCTCTGGCCCCGGAGTCGCCGAGGGTCGCGGCTCGACGGGCCGCGGCTCCGAGCCGCCACAGCCGAGCGCGAGGAGCGCGACGAGCAGCATGGGGGGCTTCATGACTTCCGGCGTACCACGGTGCGTCGCGGCTGACCAGCGACGCGCTCGGAGCTCGACCAGACTCGACCAGAAGCTCTGGCCCGGGCACTTCCGGCCTGGTAGGATGCTCCGCTCGGCCCGGGACGCAGACGTGTCGGACAAGGATCCCGAAAACAGCGGCGGGAAGGTCATCCCCCTCTTCTCCGGAGTAGAGACCGAAGGACCTCGCGCGCGCTCGGTCGAGGCCGGCGTGCCCGACGTCACCCCCGGGGAGATCCCACTGGTAGACGATTCCGCCGGGGTGTGCGGCGATCTGTTCACGGCTGCACAGGTCGAGCGGCTCCTCGGCGTCTCGGTCAACCGGCTCCGGTACTGGGCTCGCATCGGCCTGGTCGAGCCCGCGGGGCGACGAGGGCAGAGACGCTGCTACACGTTCCAGGACCTGGTGAGCCTCCGTGTCGTGCTCGAGCTGCTCGGGGAGGGGCTCGCGACCCGCAAGCTGATCCGTGCCGTCGAGCGCCTCAGGCAGCAGCTCCCGCAGCACTCCAGCCCGTTCTCGGAGCTCCGGGTGTCGTGCGACGGCGACGCCGTGGTCGTGACCCGGGACAAGCCGTTCGAGGCCGACACCGGGCAACTCCTGCTCGACTTCTCGGTGGGAGATCTCGAGGACCACGTGGTCCGGCTCGTCCACCCGGGCCGCCGAGCCGACGCCCGGGAGCGGCGGTGCGCGTTCGACTGGTACCTCGAGGGGTGCAGGTACGAGGGTGACCCCGAGGCGCGCGACAAGGCCGAGTCCTCGTACCGGCGGGCCATCGAGCTGGACCCGCGCCTGGCGTGCGCCTACACGAACCTCGGCAACATGCGGTACCGTGCCGGCGCCGCCGAGGACGCCAGGGTCCTGTACGAGAAGGCGCTCGAGCTCGAGCCCGACCAGCCCGAGGCGCACTACAACCTCGGGTTCCTGAGCTTCGAGGAGGGCGAGCCCGCCGACGCCATCCCACGGTTCGAGCGAGCCATCGAGCTGGACCCCGACTTCGGCGACGCCCACTTCAACCTGGCCATGGCCCTCGAGGAGGTCGGGAGGATGGAGAGCGCCCGGCCGCACTTCGCGGCGTACCTCGCGCTGGAGCCCGAAGGGCCGTGGGCCGAGCTCGCGCGCCGCCACCTGACGCGCCCCGACCGGCCCTGAAGCCGTTCGCGGGGGAAACCCCTTTCTGAAGAAAAGCTCCTCCCGCGTGAACTACTTCCTCGGGAGCGGGGGCGGACGGGACGTTTTGGCCGACACCTGGAGCTCGAGCACTTCCACGATCTCTTCCACGTCGTCGGGATCGAGGTCCTCGACCGAGGGCTCGACGTCGTCGGTCGTGGCGTCCGAGAAAAGCGTCGCCTCGATCACGACGCTCAACGGGTCCGCGGCCGACGTGTCCGAGGCCAGACCCGTGACGTCCACATCGATCGACTCGCCCGTCGGCTTGACCACGATGGGGGTGGCCATGCCCAGCGCCAGCGGCTCGGGCGGGGGCGGGGTCGCGGCCTCGAGCAGAGGGCTCGCCTGCACCGCGTCGTCGGCGCCGAGCGACAGTGACGGCGACTCGGCTACCTCCTCGCTCATCACGTCGTCATCGAAATGCACGGGTTCGACGTCGTCGAGCAGGCCGAGCTCGGCCAATGCGTCCTCATCGATGGACGCCGCGGGCCGGGTCGGCTTCTCGAGCCGCTCGATGGCACGGCGCGCGTCGTCGTCGTCCGGCCACTTCGCGAGCGCGCGGCGATAGGCGTCGAGCGCCTCGTAGCGGTTCTCCAGCCGGTACTCCCAGATCCCGGCGATCTCGAGGATGATCTCCCGTCCACGCTCGGGAGACGCGGTGGCAAGCTCCTTCTCGAGGAGCATCACGAGGTCGTTCCAGCGTCCGGCCTTCTGGTAGATCACCGAGAGCTTGTGGCGGATGTCGAAGTCCTCGGGGTTCGACTGGATGAGCTGCCAGTAGTGTTCGATGGCTTCGACCGGCCTGTCGAGCTCTTCGGTGAGGACCCTGGCCCGGCGCCGGTGGAGGTCGATGGCGGCCTCTCGCGACAGGACGTCCTCGAGCGCCTTGGCGTAATGGCGAGCGAGCTCGGCCCAGAGCCCGAGCCGTCCGGCCAGCCGCTCGAGCGCGGCGAGCGAGGGCTGGTGTCCGGGCAGAGCGAGCGCGGCGTGCCGGCGTGTCTCGAATGCCGCCCGGCCGTCATCGAGGTACTCCTCCTGCACGCGGGCGATGGCTTCGAGGTAGCGCACCTGAACTTCGGGCTCCTCCTCCTTGCGGCGTACCAGCTCGCGATAGAAATCGATGAACTGCGCCCAGTACCTCCCCTTGGTGGTGGGCCCCGCGTTCCGCTCGAGCCCGGCGATCACCTGCATGGCCCGGCCGGCGACGTGCTCGTCGCCCGGGTCCACCTCGGCCGCCTTCATGACCCACTCGAACGCGCGGTCAGGCGCCTCGAGGTGCTCCTGGACCACCTGTGCCGCGCGCAGCAGGATGTCGATCCTGTCTCCGTCCTCGGTCGCTCTCTCCCTCTCCTGATCGAGGATCTCGAGCAGCTCGTCCCAGTGCCCCGCGGCCTCGGCCGCCCGTTCGATGTCGGCGAGCAACCCCTCGGCTTCGGGGGCGATCTCCCGGATCATCAGGAGCTGGCGGAATGCCGTGTTCGGGTCTCCGCCCGGGCCGAGCAGCGTTCGGGCCAGGCGCCGGCGCCAGTCGATCCGGGCCGAGGGGTCCTTCTCCCGTTCGATGAGCGCTTCGTACACGCGCACGAGCCGATCGTTGGCGCCGGTCTTGAGGGCGTACGCGTCCACGAGGTCGAGGAGCCCGATCTCCGATGGGTCGAGCGCGAACGCCCTGAGCATGGCTTCGAGGGCTCGAGCGTGGTCTCCGATGGGGCTCGCGTAGGCCGTCCCGATCTTCTTCCACCACACCGCCTCGGACTTGTCGTCCTCGGCGCGTTTGGCCAGCTCGCCGTACACGCCGATCAGCTCCCTGGGCAGGCCGAGGCGCCGGGACGCCTCCTCGACCAGCTCGAGGACGCCCGGCCTGTCGATGTGCTGGCCGAACAAGTCGCGGTACCACTCCCACGCACGGTCCGGATCTCCGAGGTGCTCCTCGCAGACGGCGGCCCCGGCCTCGAGCAGCCGGAACCGTTCCTCCGGGTCGGTCGAAGCCTTGTAGCGCGCCCGGATCAACGCGACGAGCCGCTCCCAGTTGTTCGTCTCGATGTACAGGTCCTCGAGCGCGGCGATGACGTCGCTGCGGTACGGGTCGTACGACAACACGCGCTCGTTGACTCGAATGGCCTGGCGCGGGTCGTCGAGCTCGTTGTGGTACCACGCGGCACAGGTGAGCAGGAGCTCTGTCTTCACGGCCGGGTCGTCGATGAGGTCCACCTCCCGCTCCGCCGCCTCGGCGGCCCGCGCGAAGTCGCCGTTGTCTACGTGGACGCGGCGAAGACGATCGAGGGCGTCCCGGCTCATCGGATCGACTTCCGAGAGGATCCGCTCCAGCACCTCCACGGCCTCGTGTGGAGCCTCGAGCACGCTGGCGAGCACGTGCGAGCGTTCGAGCATGATCTCGACGCGCCGGCGCGGGTCCCCGACCAGGTGCTCGAGTTTGTGGAGCACCTCGACGAGCTGCTCGACGTCCTCGACCTCCTTGAAGTACGTCGCGAGCTCCTCGCAGGCCTCGAGGTCCTCGTGTTCGGCCAGGACCGCTTGCCAGGCCTCCGCGGCCTCCACGCGGGTCCCGTGCTCCGCGAGGAGCCGGGCGATCCGGCGCAGCACGTCGAGCCGGATCTCCGGCTCGGTGGCGACCTCGGCGAGCTCGCGGAACCCGTCGAGCGCCTCCCGCCACTTGCCCTCGAGGTCGAAGCAGCGCGCGCGGGCGGCGAGCGCCGCGGTGTCGTTCGGCGTGAGGGCGATGACGCGATCCCACAGCTCGGCGGCGCGCGCGGGGGCCGCGAGCCTCGTCTCGGCCACGCTGGCGGCCCGCGTGAGGAGCTCGGCCCTGTCGTGGCCCGTGGCGAGGTCGGCCCGTGTCCGGAGGGTCGTGACGAGCCGCTCCCAGTTGCCGGAGGTCTGGTCGATCGCCTCCATCCTCCGGAGCGCCTCCTGGTTGTCGGGTACGCGCTCGAGCACGCGCGAGCAGGCGGCGAAGGCTTCCTCGGTCGCCTCGAGCTGTTCATGGAGCACGGCGGCGAGGCGGAGGTCGAGGCTCGCCTTCTCGCGCCCGATGGGCGTCAGGTCTCGTTGCCGTTCCAGGACGTTGACAAGGCCTTCCCAGTTGCTCTCGCGGAGGTAGATCTCGTCGAGGTTCTTGAGCGCCTCGCCGTCGTCGGGCTTGAGCTCGAGTATCCGACGTAACGTGTCGGCCGCGGCGGCGGGGTCTTCGCGCCGGACCCGGTGCATGTCGGCGATCTTGCGAAGGAGGTCGATCTTGTCCTCGGGTGTCTCGGCGCGGGCCGCCTCGGTCTCGAGCCGCTCGATGATGTCGGCCCAGCGTTCTCCGGTCTTGAGCAGGCGCTCGAGCTGGGTGGCGAGCTCCTGGTCCGCGGGATCGACGATGCACGCGAGCTTGTACGCGGCGACGGCCCCCTCCAGGTCGCGTAGCCGCTCCTCCGCGATCCCCGCGGCCTCGCGGAGCCTGAGGATCCTGGCCTTCGGAGCGAGCTTCTGGCTCTGCCCAGCCCGGTACAGCAGGTCCTGCAGGGACGCCCAGTCGCCCCTGGCTCGGTACCTCAGCTCGAGGAAGCTCGTGCCTTCGGGGTCGCCGGGCTCGAGCTCGACGAGCTCGCGCATGGCGTCCTCTGCCTCGATCTCCCGTCCCTGGCTGCGCAGGATCTGGACCGACTCCCGGAGCCGGTTCAGGGTCTCGGGGTCCGCCTCGCGGCCGAGGTTCGGGACCTCCTCCTTGGCGAGGGCCGCCAGGCCACCGCCGGTCACGGTCGAGGCGGCGACGCGCAGCTTTCCCGAGGGAGAGATCCTCGGCCTCGCGACCCCGACGCCGCGCAGGCGACGCGTGAGCTCGGCGAGCCGGTCCCGGTCGCCCGGGTCCCCGAGGGGCTCGAGGGCCTGGTAGAAGCCGATCGCTTCCTCGATGTTGCCGAGCTCCTCAGCGAGGTGCCCCGCGCGCCGGTAGATGTCGGACAGCAGCGGCGAGCTGGCCAGGGGCTCGATCAGCCGCTGATACCGGTCGGCGAGGAGTGCGAGGCGGCCGGAGTCGCGACAGGTGTTCTCCATGAGGCCGAGCGCGGCCTCGTGCTCGCCCCAGGCGTCGAGCGCGGCCTCGCAGTACGCGATCACGGCGTCGCCGGTGCTCGCCGCGGCGACCTGATAGAGGAGCTCGGCGGCGCGCCAGCGGTCGGCGTCGCCGCCGCCGATGGGGGCTCGCCGCAGGAGCATGAGCGCGAGCTCGCCCATGACGTCGGGGTTGGACGGCTCGAGGGCGAGCGCGCGCTTGAGCGCGACGATCGCGCCCTCGACGTCGCCGAGGCGGTCGGCTCGGGCGTGAGCGAGCTCCCGGTAGAGCGCGATCCGCCGGTTCGAGTCGGGCTCTGCGCGGGCTTCGAAGTCCAGGAGCTTCGTCGCGTTCTCGTAGTCGCCGAGCTTCTGGTAGACCTCCCGGGCGCAGTACAGGGCCAGGACGTTGGTGCGGTCGAGCTCGAAGGCCCTGTGGTAGTACGTGATCGCGTGGTCGTCGCGTCCGTACGCCTGGGCCCAGAGCTCACCGATCTGCTGGTAGTAGTGAGCCCGCATGGGGGCAGTTGCGAGGCCGGGGTCGTACGACTCCAGCGCGTCGATCTGGTCCTCGAAGAGGCGTATGAGAGCGGCTGCGTCGCCCCGCTCGCGAAGCAGCGCGTCGAGCCGCTCGACGGAGCTCCGGTGCAGCGGGTCTTTCTCGAGGGCTCGGAGGATGGACGCGTGGCCCCTCTCCTGGTCGCCGAGCCTGTCGAGCCAGATCTCCGCGGCTCGGAACGAGAGGTCCGCCGCCTCGGGTGCCGCGGCGCCGTACGTGGCCCGGTACTCGAGCAACTCGGCGAGCTCGGCGTCGTGACCGCCGGCGATGTAGAGGTCGCGGAGCCCGGCGAAGGCCGGTTGGTCGGTCGGATCGGCTTCCAGGCGGCGCCGGAGCTCCTCGGGGTCAGCGTACATGGCGCGCGCAAAATATCACGTTCGCGCGCGCGGCTCCAGGCTCAGTTTCGGAGAAGCGCGCGGGGGAACCCCTTTCTGAAGAAAGCGGTTCCCCCGGGCCCCTTCCGCAAAGACTTTCACGGATTTTTCGATCGGTCCCGATCGGGTTTCGGAAAAAAAACTTGTGAAAAGTCTTTTAAGGAGGGGGCCCGGGGGAGGGACTTTTCTCCAGAAAAGTCCCTCCCCCGTCTCCATCTACGAAAAGCGGTGGTGGCGGCCGACGGAGGGTCCGGGGGCAACGCAGCGGGTGAAGGCACCGATCGAGTGACAACCGTGGGCTGCAAGGGGAGTGCAGCGTGTTGTTCCCAGGTGTCCACGACCCGTTGCTCGAGCGCCTCCGGAGCCGCGGCCCGGGCCAGGCCCCGGCGGCACGCCACACACCGCGAGAGAACGAGCAGGGGACATCTTCACCCCGTGATCAACGGACCGAAGTCCAGGTCGCCGAGCGGATCGTCGTCGTCCTGGCCGAAGGAGTCGTGAGGAGCCGCCGGAGGTGTGGCCGTATCGGCCGGGGTCGGGCGATCCCGCCGTGCGGAGCCGTCAGACCGCACGGGGTGGCCCCCTCGGCCGGTGGCGCCTCCGGTCGCGGCGTTCGACGCGGGGGTCTCGCTGCCCCGATCCGTTGCCGGGGCCGCTTCATCGGGCGCGGGCGGTTCCATGGTTGCGATCTCGGAGTCGTCGCCCGTCGGTAGGACGGCGGGAGCCTCCGGTACGACCGCTGGCCGGCCATGGGACGCGGCCGGGCCCGGGAAGACCGACTCGGCGATGCCGATGAACGTTACGGCCGAACAGAAGGCGACCGCGACGAGGATCGCCACGGCCGTTCCAGGGTTGACCCCGCCTCGGGGAGGGACGACGACGCTGCTCGGGATCTGGTTCATGTCCGACCTCCTGGTCGTGGCATTCAGCACTGGTTGTGCCAGGAGGTTGGGCTCCGTGATTTCGAGATGTTATGGGAGGCTGAGACGCAGGGTGATCTCTTCTCGACAGATTCGAGCTGTCGCGGAGAGATTCGTGAGACCGGCTGATCGATCTACTCGGCCTGGAAGGTCTGGATAATGGTGAGCTCGCCGCGATCGAAGAACACCCCCTCGCAGGAGTCGCACCACTCAAATCGTACGTCGGCTGCTCCGAGCAGATCGATCATCCGTGTGGAGCAGCGCGGACAGGTCGCGGGCGTCTGATCGGACGGCGACGCCTGCCTCGAGAACGACGGCATGTCAACGACCGCGCCGAGCTGGCGCTGGACAATCGCGTCGAGCTCGTCCTTATCGAGCCACACCCCGCTGCATGTCGGGCAGCGGTCGATCTCGACGTCGTGAAACGTGAAGGCCATCATCTCGGTGGTCTGACACTTGGGACACTTCATGTGGGCTCCTCTCCTTCGGTTCCGATTGGCGACCGCTGGGATGGTACCGCGAGTCCGGGTTGAAATCGAGGCAGGCGGTACTGGCTGCAAGGCGATCGCATCTTAACCACCAAGAAGTCGATCAGTTGGCTGAGGCCGCGGTCACGGGGCTTGGCATCAGGGCCGGATCGTGATCGACAGAGAGCATGTCCCTTCGGCAGAGCCGCGTAACCACCCCCAGAGCCTCGCCGCCCCCCCGGCACGACCGACCCAGGCCGGCCTGACGAAGTCAGGACCCCCGGGCGAGGCTGCGGTACAGGGTGGAGCGGTGGACGCCGAGCTGCTCGGCGACCACGTGAGCCGACAGCATCGGGTTCGCCATCAGGGTGCGCGCCATCTCCACTTGGTCGGGGTTGAGCGCACGAGGACGGCCGAGTGTCGTACCTCGGCGGCGAGCCGCCTCCAGCCCGGCCCTGGTGCGCTCGCGCATGACGTCGGCCTCCATCTCGGCCAGGGCCGCGAAGATGTGGAAAGCGAGCTTGCCGGCCGGGGTCGTGGTGTCGATGGGTTCGTGGAGCGATGTCGCCGTGTCGAGCGGAGGCCATGAGCTGGTCGCGTTGCGGGAGGGGACCACGCGCAGCCGAGGTCTTCTCCTCGAAGATCCTCTCGCAGCCGGCGTCGTGGAGCGCGTCGTGTTGCAGGGCGAGCTTCTGGTCGAGCGTGGCCGGTTCTGCAGCCCCTTCAGCGAGCCAGGCTTCGAGCACCGCGACGACGCTACGCTGCAAGGGCGTGCAGCGTGCCTTGCGCCCTTTTCCGAAGCATCTCACATGTGCGCCGACACCGAGATCCACATCGCGATGTCGAAGGGAGCACAGCTCGGTGTTCCGCAGGCCGGTCTGCACGGCCACGAGCAGTAGCGCCCGGTCACGACGCCCGATCCATGTGGCGGGGCTCGGCGCGGCGACGAGGGCCGTCGACTCCTTCTCTGTGAGGAACTCGACCGGTGACCGCTCATGACGCTTGTTCGGAATCGCCAGGACCTGTTGGCATTGCAGAGAGCAGTTTGGCTCGGCGTAGGCGACGAATCGGAAGAATGAGCGCAGAGCGGCGAGACGAACGTTTCGGGTCTTCGGCGAGCAGCGATGAGGTGGACCCCATGCTTCGGACCCCCGTGGCCCCGATCGCGCGGGCCTGATCGGGCTTCATCGTACGCCCGGACGACGGGTGGTGTCCATGGACACGAGATCCACCGGGCCGCCCCATAGCAG
>Ga0233425_10005856_pt1 | contig 18884 bp, 13 predicted proteins | sample Watercolumn_Towu_2_FD_181712 | JGI IMG/M metagenome (GOLD analysis project Ga0233425, IMG submission 181712) | Freshwater microbial communities from Lake Towuti, South Sulawesi, Indonesia - Watercolumn_Towuti2014_140_MG | ecosystem: Environmental > Aquatic > Freshwater > Lake | place... | reverse complement strand
CTGCCTGTCGCGGTGCGAGCAAAATGCGACAGTTTGCGTGTCAGCAAAATGCGACTTTTTACCGGAGGGGGTTGACCGCGTGGTGGAGTGCGGCAGACTGGCGGCGACCGACAGCAGGATAGGGCTCTGCGGAAGCGCAACCTGAGCGGCTTTCGGTCCACGGGTTGAGCCTTGTGCTCCCCCACGCCCCAGAGTTGTCACCCGACCCTCTGGGGCGTGTGCTTTCCGGGGGGCAGGCTCATCAACCCGTGCCCAAAGCGTAAAACTTCGGGGGTGTGGGGGCAGCGCCCCCACGGTGGTAGAATCGCCGCATGAAAAACTCGTCAGCCCCAACTCGCGCATCGCGTGGCTTTCCCGTTGATTCGGGATGTGTTGGAGCAGTTTCGCACTCAGCAATGCTTGGCCGCACAGGCCGCCGAGACACTGGGCATCTGCCGCAGCCAACTGTATCGGGTCTTTGCGGACTATCTGAAAGCCTACGCCCACCAGCGACACCGGCAGTGGACACCGCAGCCCTCCGGCGGGGATCACGTGGAGCCCTGGCCGCCCGAAGTTCTCGCGTTGCTGCGCAAACGGCTGACCAGTCAACCGCCCTGTTCTTACAGCTTCGCGGCCAGTGAAGCGCTGCGACTGTGCGCTTTCAAGTTGGATCGCGCCCAAGTGCGTCGCTGGGCGTTGGCACAAGGGCTGACTCCGTCGCGACCGCGGGTGCGTGAGCGGGCCGCCGTGCGGCGCTGGCAGCGTTCCCGGATTGGAGAATTGTGGCAATTGGATGCGACGCCGCATCGGTGGTTTGCAGGCACGGAACGGCTCTTTCCGTTGCTGGATCTGCTCGACGACTGTTCGCGCGTGTACACGGCCAGCAAGCTCTACGAGCGGGAACTGCTGAGCGCCTACTTCGACTTGCTGCCGGAGGCGTTCCTGGCGTACGGCCTGCCGCTGGAACTGTACGTGGACTACCACAGCCTGTTCTTCAGCAGCGTGCCGGACGCGCTGACGCAACTGGGAGCGGTGTTGCGATTCTACGGTGTGAACTTTCGGTACGCCCCCACGCCACAGGCCAAAGGGAAAGTGGAGCGCGCCCATCTGTACTGGCAGAATCGGCTGCCGGCGTACTTGGCGAGCGAGGCGATCAGCGATCTGAGCGTGGCCAATGAACATCTCCAATCGCTGCGACAACATCGCAATCGCCACGAGGTGCATCGGGAACTGGGGATGGCGCCTGGCACGGCTTGGGAGCGAGCGCGGCGGGAAAAGCGCAGCGCGCTACGGCCGGTGCCGCACTGTCCGTGGTGGCCGTACGTCTGGAGCCAGCACAGCGCCGTGCGTGTCGGGGACGATGGACGTGTGAGCGTCGGGGCGCAACGAGTGCGACTGGAAGTGCCGTGTGGTCGGCGAGTGGTTCTGTGTCAGCATCCCAGCGGACACTACACCGTGCTGGCTCATCCGCCGGAAGCGGGCGCCAAGCCTGTCATCCTGTTTACCGACCGGCCCCGGTGAAAAGTCGCATTTTGCTGACACGCAAATGTCGCATTTTGAAAACTACGCGACAGCCCGCTAAAAATTAGTTGCTATTGCTCCCCGATACCCTAAAGTTAGGCGCTCGCAAATGGAAGTTGTTCGCAGTGTGATTGGTAGATTGTCAGGTAAGCCCTGTTGCTCAGTGACAGTCAGAAATCCGAACGGTTCGGGAACAGCCACTGAGACCTCCTAAAGGCAGCAGAAAGAAACAACCTACAACATGGGCACCAAACTATTCGTAGGCAACCTGTCGTTCAATACCACCGAAGGCGATGTGCTCGACCTGTTCAAACAGGCCGGCAACGTCACCTCGTGCGAATTGATCGTGGACAAATTCACCAGCAAGTCCCGCGGATTCGCATTCGTTCAAATGGAGACGCAGGAAGGAGCCACCAAGGCCATCGCCGACTTCCACGGCAAGGAACTCGATGGTCGCGCCCTCACCGTCAACGAAGCTCGTCCACGCGAGGAACGCCCCCGCGGCGATTTCGGCGGCGGACGCGGTGGTGGTCGCGGCGGCGATCGTCGTGGCGGTGGTGGTCGCGGTCGTTACTAGACTGTTTAACGACATTCAGCGTAGGGGTGGGGCATGCCTCGCCCCTACGGTGTACCCCTCAACCGGACTTGTCCGCCGAAGCTTCAGCGTAGGCGGAACCATGTCAGCTCGTGGCGGTTGTGGTGCAGGTGCAACAACTGCGAACCGGGAATCGCCGCGAACTCGCGCACCACGGCGTGGTCAGTCTTTCCTTGAAACTTCACGGTGCAGATCATGTTCCGCGCGACCGGCAACCAGCGTCGCACCAATTCCAGGAGCCGCGACGGATAACAGATCACATCGCTGAACAACCAGTCCACCGGCTCCGGTTTCAAACCAAATGCGCTCTCGCAACGAAACTCCACACCCGGTAACGTTGCGACACGCGGCGCCAGTGGCGACTTGTCCACCGCTAATACCCGGGTTCCGAGATTCTGAAGCACCCACGTCCAACCCCCGGGGCACGCGCCAAGATCAATACAGCGCTCCCCCACCCTCGGCCAGACCCGCAACCGCGAGAACAATTCCCACAGTTTCAGATACGCCCGGCTCGGCGGTGCGTCGTGGTCCTCGACAAACGTAATCTCGCCGTTCGGCCACGGACACAAACAGCGCGCCGAGGCCAGCACCGTCTGCTCATCAAGCAACGTCCACGATCCGATCGGCCGCGCCAGCGGGTTGGCCGGAAATGTTGACGGCTTCACTGACAAGCCCGGCAACTGCGCTGCGATCAATTGCGCTCGACGGTGAAGATGGAACGAGTACAGCGCCCAATCCCGCTGGATCGCCCGCAGTTTGCGCGCGGCATCGGCAATGGAGGTGATCCGGAACAAAACCGGAACATTCCATACATTCGCAGCCCACGCGGCAGGACGACGCAGCCCGTCCACAAGCACCAACCGGCCGTGCACCGCAGCGACATCGCCGAGTTCCGCCACCAGTTCCTCGACGAATCCTTCCGGGGCCAGATACGCAGTCACTATTCCCCGGTCTCCACATCCAGTTTGATGTGGAGGTCGCGGAGTTGTTTCGGCTCGACTTCGGCGGGCGAGATCGTCATCAGGTCCATCGCCTTGGCTGTCTTGGGGAACGCTATCACGTCGCGGATGTTCGTTGACCCACACAAAATCGCGCAGAGACGGTCGAAGCCGAGCGCGATGCCGCCGTGCGGCGGTGCGCCGTAACGGAACGCCGTCAGCATGTAGCCGAATCGTGTCTCCGCGATCTCTTTCGGGATTTGAAGCACGTCCTCGAAGACTTTCTTCTGCACGTCGGGCTGGTGGATACGAATCGAGCCGCCGCCCAGTTCGACGCCGTTGAGCACGATGTCGTAGTGCTGGCCGCGGACTTTGTGAGGGTCGGTGTCGAGCAACGGCACGTCCTCGGCCACCGCCGCGGTGAACGGATGATGCGTCGAGAGGTACCGGTTCGTCTCGTGGTCGAAGGTCATCAACGGAAAATCCACGACCCAGAGGAAGTTCCAGCCTTCCCGCTTGACGTTGAGCATCTCCGCCGCGATGAGCCGAATCCGTCCGAGCACTTCCCAGACGACTTCGCGCTTGTCCGCGCCGAACAAAATCAGGTCGCCTTCCTCGATCTTGAGCTTCGCCGTCAACGCTGCCTTCTCGGCGTCGTTGAAAAACTTCACGATGGGCGATTTCCACTGGCCGCCCTCGACCTTGATGAACGCAAGTCCTTTCGCTCCGAAACTCTTCGCGGTCTCGGTGAGGTTGTCAATCTGGCCTTGCGTGGCGCAGGCGAGTCCTTTCGCGTTGATCGCTTTCACACATCCACCGGACTCGATCGCGCCGCGGAAGACTTTGAACTGGCTCGCGGCAAAGTCCTTGCTCATGTCCACGAGTTCCATGCCGAACCGGGTGTCGGGTTTGTCGGAACCAAATCGTTCCATCGCCTCTTGGAACGACATCCGCGGAAACGGCGTCGGTATTTTCTCGCCGCGCGCGACCTGCCAGATATGCGCGAGCAATCCCTCGATGAGCGCATACATGTCCTCGCGCGTGATGAAGCTCATCTCGATATCAATCTGCGTGAACTCCGGCTGCCGGTCCGCCCGCAGGTCTTCATCGCGGAAACATTTCGCAAGCTGGAAATAACGTTCGACGCCCGCCACCATGAGCATTTGCTTGAACTGCTGCGGTGATTGCGGCAGCGCGAAGAACTTGCCGGGATTGACGCGCGACGGGACGAGATACTCGCGCGCGCCCTCGGGCGTGCTCTTGAACAGGATCGGCGTCTCGACTTCGAGGAAGCCGTTCTGGTCGAAGTAATCGCGAGTCGCCTTGGCGACCTTGTGGCGGAGAATCAGGTTCTTCGCCATGCTGGGCCGGCGCAGGTCGAGATAGCGATACTGCAACCGCAAGTCCTCGCCCGCCAACGTTCCCCCACTCTCTTCGATCTGGAACGGCGGCGTCTCAGCGGGGTTCAACACGTCGAGCTTGTGGGCGAGCACCTCGATGGCGCCCGTCGGCAACTTCGTGTTCTCGGTGCCGGCAGGCCGTGCGCGGACGACGCCTTCGACCGCCACGACAAACTCACTCCGCAACGATTGCGCGAGTTCCCAAGATTGCTTGTTGTGTTCCGGGTCAAACACGATTTGCGTCAAGCCTTCGCGGTCGCGGAGGTCAACAAAGATGATGCCGCCGTGGTCGCGGCGGACGTGGACCCACCCGGCCATCGAGACCTTCTGGCCGATGTGCAGGGCGCGGAGTTGATTGCAGTGATGTGTGCGTTTCATGAAATCCTTTTGGCGACCTCGTCGCATTTGACGCGCGTCTGCTCACCGGTTGTGAGGTTCTTCACCGTGACTTCGACGGCGGCCCATTCCTCGGGGCCGACAACGACGGCGAAGCGTGCGCCAAGCGCCGCGGCATTCTGAAATTGCTTGCCGACTTTCGCCGGTGCCAGCGAATAATCCACGGACACACCGGCATCGCGCAGGTCGTGAACCAATTTGAGCGCGACCGGGCGGAGCGATTCATCGGCGATGACGACACAGGCGTCGAGCCCCCAGTCCAGTTTCGGAAGCAGGCCGCGGTCCTTGAGCAATTCGCCGAGCACGACATCGCCCATGCCGAAACCGAGCGCCGGCAAATCAACGCCGGCGACCAGTTTGAGAAGATTGTCGTAGCGTCCGCCGCCGGCGATGGCGCGGAGTTCGCCTTTGCGGTCGTGAATCTCCCAGACGATGCCGGTGTAGTAGGCGAGGCCGCGGACGATCTTGAAGTCCACTTGGCAGAACGCGGCGAGGTCGCCGAGCTTGTCGAGAAGCTCTTGAAGGTCGTCCTTGGGAAACGCAAGCACTTCGTCCACCTTTGGCGTAACGGCGGCGATCTTTTCGCGCGTCTTCTCGGACGGCTCGCGCTCCATCTTGTCAATCGCCTGAAACACCGCGCCCTGTTTGTCCTCGGCGATACCTAGCGTTGCCAAGTGTCTTTGCCAGGCGCGGCGGTCGGAGACGCGGACGACGAAATCGTCCTTCGTCAGGCCGAAAGCGCGAAGCGAGTCAATCGCCAGCGCGATCAGTTCGGCGTCGGCGGCAACGTCAGACTCGCCGATGATGTCGGCGTTAAATTGAAAGTGCTCGCGCAAACGTCCGCGCTGTTGTTTCTCGTACCGGAAAAGCTGCGGGATGGCGAACCACTTGAGCGGCTTCTTGTAGTCGCGATGGCGCGCGCCGGCCATGCGGGCGAGCGTCGGCGTCATTTCGGGGCGAAGTGACACGGCGCGCTCGCCTTTGTCCACGAAGTTAAAAAGCTGGTGGACAATTTCGTCGCCGGATTTCAGGGTGAACAGTTCAAGCGGTTCGAGCGGCGGGCCGTCGTATTCGCGAAAGCCGTAGCGGCGCGCTGTCTCACGCCACTGGGCGAAGATGTGGCGTCGGACGGCGAGCGTTTCGGGATAGAAATCGCGAAAGCCGGGGAGCGGTTGCATCAGGCTTTCGGCTGGTCCAGCGTCGCAGTCAGCGCGAGCACCTGCTCGCGCATTTCCTTGCCGGGTTTGAACTTCACAACGGCGCGGGCGGGAATGGCAACGTCCGCCTCGGGCGCGTTCGGGTTGCGGCCGATGCGCGGCCGTCGGAGTTTGACTTCGAAGACGCCGAAGTTGCGCAGCTCGACGTTCTGTCCCTTGACGAGGGCCTCAGTGATGTAGTCGAGGGTTTTCTGGACAACGGCCATGACGTCCTGTTGGATCAGGCCGGTGTCGTTGCTGATACGGATGACGAGGTCACGTTTGGTCATATTCATTTCTGTGTGTGCTCCAGGAAATACTGCATTCGTGGCACCCATTCGTCCACAAACCGATAGATGCCGTAACCGGCGGCGATGGCGCACGCCAGCAATACCAGCGGGTTGCCCAAGACCCGCACCAGACCCATGCGAAACGAACTGATGCCTGCCAGCGTCGCCTGCCGCCCCCGCAACCGCCCCAGCAACGCCTGCATCGCGATGAAGACGCCATGCCAATCGCCGACGACCTTTTTGTCCACGCCTTCTTCCAGTTCCCTCAACGATTGCAGGCTCGGCGCGACGTTCAAGAGCCGCAGCACCTTCTCGTCCCGGTCCGCAATCGAACCCAAGGTCGTCATCAACAACTCGTACTCCCGCGCGATGTTGCTTTTCAGTTCCAGAAACGCCGCTTCTTCCCCCGGCTCGATCGTTCCCTGCTGGAAACCACGATCCAGAAACTGGCTCATCTGCTTCCATTGCTCGATGAGCGATTCCAATCGTCTGATGTTCTGTTCCAGCTTCTGGTCTCGCATATTGATCTGCCCTCTGTGGCCAAGCAATCTAGTGCCGCTTCATAAAAGCGTCAAGGCAAATGCCTTAGAAAGGAACAGGGCCGGCGCCGCTAGGCGCCGGCCCTGCGTGATTCAGTGATGGGAGAGTCTTAGACCTTCTCCAGTTCCTTGTCCATCGCGGCCATTTCGGGCGTGTCCTTCTTGGACTGGTTGACGGCCCAGCAGATGGCGATCAAGCCAACCACGGAGATGGCAACGGCGATGAGGAAGTTCGACTTGCCGCTGCCTTCGAGGCCTTCCACCTTGTGGAACTTCAACACGATCGGCAGCATCAGCAAGCTGACCATGTTCATGACCTTGATCAACGGATTGATCGCGGGGCCGGAAGTGTCCTTGAGAGGATCACCAACGGTGTCGCCCGTGACGGCGGCTTTGTGTTTCTCGCTGCCTTTGCCGGTTTCCTTGGTGCGCGGTTCGTCTTCGATGCTCTTCTTGGCGTTGTCCCAAGCGCCGCCGGCGTTGGACATGAACACGGCGATCAACTGGCCGCTGAGGATCATGCCAGCGAGGAAGCCAGCGAGCGCCAGCGGGCCAAGTAGGAAACCGACGCAGAGCGGGGCAAACATCGCGAGGATGCCGGGGCCGATAAGTTCTTTCTGCGCCGAGCTGGTGCAGATGCCGACGACACGAGCGTAGTCAGGGGTCTTGGTGCCAGCCCAGATTTCCTTGTCGCGGAACTGAATGCGGCATTCCTTAACGATCAGGAACGCGGCGCGGCCGACCGCGCGGATGGTCATCGAGCTGAACAGGAACGGAATCGAGCCGCCGATGAGCAAGCCGATGAACAACGTCGGATCGGCGATGCTCAACATGCCGGCGACGTGGTTGTACTGGGCGGTGGTCATCTTACTGATGGCTTCTTCGCTGCCCATAGTCATGACGGCGATGAAGCTGGCGAACAACGACACAGCGGCGATGACCGCCGAACCGATGGCGATGCCTTTGGTCTCGGCCTTGGTGGTGTTGCCCACCGCGTCGAGGTCGGCGAGAATCTGGCGGGCCTTCTTGGTCTTCTCGGGGCCCATCTTGTCGGGTTCATAACCCATTTCGCCGATGCCGTTCGCGTTGTCGGCCACGGGACCGAACACGTCCATGGAGATCGTGTTGCCCGTCAGCGTCAACATGCCGATGCCGCACATGGCGACGCCGTAGGCGACGAAGATCGGCGTGGTGTTGGCGTAGATCGCCACGGACGCGCCGATGGCGACGGCGATGATGATGACAGCCCACACGGCGGATTCATAACCAACCGCGAGACCTTGGATGATGCAGGTGGCGTGGCCGGTCTGGCAGGACTTGGCGATGGATTTCACCGGGGCGTGGGTGGTGTGAGTGAAGTAACTGGTGCACTTGTTGAGCGCCACGGCGAGGAACACGCCGATCAAGCAAGTCCAAGCGGGACGCATGTCAATGCCGGCCATGCCGAGGTTGGCCCAGAACGGCAGCGCGTTGGGGTCGCCCTTCAGGAAGCCAGGAACCGATTGCGGGTACTGCAACAGATAGTTCGCGTCGAACTTCAGATAGCCGAGGCCAAGCGCAACAAAGCCGACGACGCTGATGATCGAGCCGATCAGGAAGCCGCGGTGCACGGCGTGCAACGCCACGTCGCCACTGTCTTCCGGTTTCGCTTTGACGCTGTACGTCGAAATGATCGAGCCAATGACGCCGATGGCGCGCACCAGCAACGGGAAGATGACGCCCTTGTGACCGAAGGAGGCGTAGCCGAGAATCATCGCGGCCACGATGGTGACTTCATACGACTCGAAGATGTCCGCCGCCATACCGGCGCAATCGCCGACGTTGTCGCCGACGTTGTCGGCGATGGTCGCCGCGTTGCGGGGATCGTCTTCGGGGATGCCGGCTTCGATCTTGCCGACGAGGTCAGCGCCGACGTCCGCGGCCTTGGTGTAGATGCCGCCGCCGACGCGCATGAACAACGCAATGAGAGTACCGCCAAAACCAAATCCGAGGAGAACTTCATACGCCTTTTCGCCGTACGCCATGAAGATCAACGTGCCGCCGAGCAAGCCGAGGCCGTCGGTCAACATGCCGGTGATCGTGCCGGTGCGGTAGCCGATCTGAAGCGCGCCGCCGAAACTGTCACGGGCCGCCGCCGCGACGCGGAGGTTGCCGAGCGTGGCGAACCGCATCCCGACGAAGCCCACGCAGAAGCTGAACAGCGAACCCATCAGGAACGCAAACGCGCGGCCGAACGCGACTTCCTTGCCGCTTTCGAGCGCGGTGAAATAGAGCACGCCGGTCAGGGCGATGATGAGGAAGACGATCTTCTTGAACTGCTGCGAGAGGTAGGCGTTGGCGCCTTCGCGGACGGCGTCGGCGACCTTCTTCATCTTCTCGGTGCCGGTGTCGGCTTCGCGGACCTGTTTGACAAGCAACAAGGCGTAGCCAAGCCCGGCGAACGCGATGCCGAGCACGACCCAGAGGGCGACTTTCTCGACTTGTGAGTAGTCGGAGCTGGTCATGAAGGCGAAGAAATGGAAGTCCTTCGCGTGTCCGGCCGCCGCGGCGGCGGCTTGTTTCACGGCGTCCTGCGCGCGCGCCCACTGGGCGGCGAGCAGCGTGAATCCGCAAAGCGCAAAGGCGATAAACGCCTGGCGCTTGGCGCTGCCTCGTGTGAGGCGTTGCATGGCTCTGTTCAATGATGCGGTCATGGCTGTGTGGTTCCTTTCAACGGCTTGTTCTTCTTCGGGGTGGAAACGCTAAAAGCGGGCGGAACTTACACAAGACCAAGCCGGCTTGCAAAATAAATCTTCACCGAAAATTCGCTTGCCCCGCCTCGCGGCGTGCGGCATGTTTTGCGCATGGAACAACCCCTCCCACCCGTTGCCCAGCCGAAACGCACCGGCTGGATTGTGTATTCGGTCCTCGCCACCTTCTTCCTCCTGATGAGCGTGATGGCCAACTTCGCCTTGCTCGCCCTGCTGCTCAGCGGAAGTGGAAGCCTCTTTGACGATGGCCACCACCGGCTCTACGAGGAAGTCTATGTCCAAGGCGACACCAGCGCCCGCAACAAAATCGCTGTCATTCACCTCACCGGCATCATCTACGACGGCGAGATGCTTGACGAAGGCGTCGTCGGCAACATCAAAACCCAGCTCGACCAAGCCGTCGAAGACAAACACGTCAAGGCCATCGTCCTCCGCATCAACTCTCCCGGTGGCGAAGTCGTCGCCTCCGATGCCATTTACAAGGCGCTCGTCCAAGTTCGCGATGAAGACCACAAACCGATTGTCGCCTGCATCGAATCCGTCGGCGCCAGCGGCGCGTACTACGCCGCGATGGGCGTCAATCACATCATTGCCACTGACCTCACCATCACCGGCAGCATTGGCGTCATCATGGAAAGCTTCCAATTCAGCGGGTTGATGGACAAGATCGGCGTCAAGTTCCACACCTTCAAATCCGGCAAGTACAAAGACCTCCTCAACCCGACCCGCGAACCGACCGACGAAGAAAAAGAGATGATCAACACCCTCGTCATGGAAGTCTATGACAAATTTGTCGGCATCGTCGCCAAGGAACGGATGCTCAACGTCAACGAACTAAAGAAGAACCTCGCCGACGGACGCATCCTCTCCGGCACCCAGGCCCTCAAAGGCAAACTCATTGACGAACTCGGTTACTTCGACGACGCCGTGGACAAAGCGATGGAACTGGCAAAGATCAAAACGGCTAAGGTTGTCGCCTACCAAGCGCCGTTTTCATTGCGTCATCTCTTCCGTCTCTTCGGTAAGAGCAAAGCCGCCAACATCCAAGTCCAAGTCGGCCCCACATTGCCCAAGCTCGAATCCGGCAAACTCTACTTCCTCCCAGCGTATATGTTTCGGTAAAGTGAAACGTGGGCATGTAATCGCGTTAAATGAACGAGAAGGATATCAAACTCTTGTGGGGACGCGGAGCAAACCGCTGCACGATCTGTCACACTGAACTTTCACAAGACAGGAAGTCTGCTACGGCCTCATTCACATTAGGTGAGCAAGCCCATATTGTAGGCGAAAAAGAAGATGCGCCAAGAGGCAAAAGTCCATTAACCATTGACGAACGAAACAGCTATCACAACTTGATTCTGCTTTGTCCAAATCATCACACTGAGATAGACAAGAACGAAGCGGATTGGCCTGTCGAGAAGCTCCATTATGTCAAATCTGTGCATGAACTCTGGGTACGTGAAACGCTTGGCGACTCAACTGATGCACGGCTGCTTGCTAAGCAAGTTGCAGTCACCAGCATCATTGACCTTGCAGTTCAGCATTGCTGTCTTGAGAACTGGAAGACTTGGACGTACTACGCGCTGAAGACCGACCCTATTTGGGACGCAGACATGCCGGAGAAGCTTTTTGAGTTCAGGCAAAGGGTTGCTGCTGGGATTTGGCCAGAGGAATACGAAGAGCTACGACGAGCAACAACGACTCTAGCAATATTGCTAGATCGTGCCGCATCCAAATTCTTGCAGCACGCAACCTTCAATTTTGGCAAGTACCATGCAGATCGATTCTACAAGAGATTCCCAAATAATCCCAATTATCACCGAGAGCTTGCGTGCTATGAAGAATGGGGCCATGTATGTGAGCAACTTATGGTACAGGCAACTTGCGCAGCCAATTGGTTTGCCGATGTCGTTCGTCGGGATATTAACCCAATGTTTTTTATTGAACGCGGTAGATTTCTTGTTTTCAACAGCACAGATGTTCCTGAGTACTCCGCGGATCAGAAGAGTAATCTGCCCGCTAGCCTGATTTCTGAGGAACCCTAGCATCTTATTTGAGCGGAACCGACAGCTACTTACCGCATTACCCTTCTCCGTACCGCATTACCCTTCTCCGCTCAATTCGCTTCACCGTTTCATCCTACCGGAACAAAACCGGAACATAACGTTGCCTTCCCCAGCCTCACGGGGGACGTTCCCAGTGCCGTTGGGAACCTCCTCGCTGCCATTGGGGAGATTCCTTGGGTCGCTGGGAATGTCCACGTCGGGCCGGGAGAGGTTCCCAGCGACGCTGGGAACTCCCACGCCACTCCGGGGACGTTCCCCGGGCCGGTGGGAACGTCCCCCACGGCACTGCATACGTCCTCCGGGACACCGGGGACGTTCCCCGGCACGCTGGGAACGGCAGTTTCAGTGGTTTTGAGGTCTTTTTCGGTAATTCAGGCTTCTATTCGGAGGCTGTGGGCTGTACCATTGGCCCTGTGGATGGCCACAACAACGAATAGGAAACGAGGAAATGTATGGCAGCGGCAGATTTTATTCCGCATACCCGCAGCGAATATCGCGATTGGTTGCAGAACCTCAGGGATAACCTCCCCGCCACTGGCGCGACGCTGGGGTTGACGCCCGCCGAGATCACCGCCATTCAAACCGCCTGCACGGAGCAGATCGCGCGCATTGACGCGATTACCCCGGTCGAATCCCAGTTGCAAGGGTTGCAAAAAGCCGCCGCCGATGGCCGGCGCAGCACCGATGTGTTGTTGCGCAAAGCCATCGGACACTGGAAACGGTTGCCCGCTTGGGACAACCAGATCGCCGCGCGATTGCAGGCCGTCCGCACCGTGGCCGACTTCGATCCCAAGACCTACAAGCCGGAGTTCAAAGTCAAAATCGTCGCCGGTGAAATCCACTTGGACTGGAAAAAGAAAGGCGCCAACCACGTCGCCGTCTATGCCCGGCTCGCCGGCCAAAGCACTTGGACGCAGATCGGCGCGGACAGCTTCTCGCCGTACATTGACACTCGGCCGTTGGCGCAGCCCGGCGTGCCGGAGGTGCGAGAGTACATGTTGCGCGGCATGATCAAGGACAATGAGATCGGCCTCAACAGCGACATTCTCCGCATCACATACAGCGGCACGTGAGGCGCGCTATCATCACGGCTTACTGAACGTCAGCGCATCGGTCTTCTTGTCGGCGTCCACCTTGATCCTGTCGCCCTCCTTGAACTGCCCGGCGAGAATCTGCATCGAGAGCGAGTCCAACAGCGCGCGCTGAATCACACGCTTCAACGGTCGCGCGCCGAACACCAGGTCATAACCTTCCCGCGCCAGCAACGCCTTCGCCGCGTCGCTCACCGTCAATGTGATGTGCTGGTCCGCGAGCCGTTTGATGACGCGCCCCAACTGGATGTCCACGATCTGCTTGATCTGCTCGATGCCGAGCTTGTGGAAAATGACAATCTCATCCACGCGGTTCAGGAACTCCGGCCGGAACTGCCGTCGCAATTCCTCGCGCACCAACTTGTCAACGTCGCCAACATCCTCCTGATAATGCTGGCTGCCGACGTTGCTCGTCATGATGATGACGGTGTTCTTGAAGTCCACGATCCTCCCCTGCCCGTCCGTCAGGCGTCCATCATCGAGGATTTGCAGCAGCACGTTGAACACATCGTGGTGCGCCTTCTCGATCTCGTCGAACAACACCACCGCGTATGGACGCCGCCGCACCGCCTCGGTCAGTTGCCCACCCTCCTCGTACCCCACGTATCCCGGCGGCGCGCCGATGAGACGCGCCACGGTGTGTTTCTCCATGTACTCGCTCATGTCAATCCGCACCATCGCCGCCTCGTCATCGAACAAAAACTCCGCCAGCGCCCGTGCCAGTTCCGTCTTGCCGACACCTGTCGGGCCGAGAAAGATGAACGAACCAATCGGACGGTTCGGATCCTGCAACCCGCTTCGCGCCCGGCGCACGGCATTCGAGACCGCCACGACACCGTCGTTCTGACCGACGACACGTTGTTCCAAACGCTCTTCCATGTGCAGCAACTTCTCGCGCTCGCCTTCGAGCAGGCGCGACACCGGAATGTGCGTCCACAACGCCACAACCTCCGCGATGTCGTTCTCCGTGACTTCCTCCGCCAACATGCCACCGGTCTTCTGGAGCTTCGCGTCAGCAGCCTTGAGTTTCTTCTCCAATTCCGGCAAGCGCCCATACTGCACCTCGGCGGCCTTGCTCAAGTCACCCGTCCGCTTCGCTTGCTCGACCTGTTCCTTCGATAACTCGATGGCAGCTTTCAAATCGCGGATCTCGCCGACAACGCCTTTCTCATTCTGCCATTGTGTCTTCAGCTTCTTGCCTTGCTCCTGCAAATCCGCCAACTCGCGTTCCAGCTTCGTCAGTCGCTCCTTGCTCGCCTTGTCGGACTCCTTCTTCAACGCCGTCCGCTCGATCTCCAACTGCATCACGCGCCGCTCGATCTGGTCAATCTCCGTCGGCATCGAGTCCAACTCGATCCGCAACCGCGACGCCGCCTCGTCCACCAAATCAATCGCCTTGTCCGGCAGAAACCGGTCGCTGATGTAGCGGTGCGACAACACCGCTGCGCTCACCAAAGCAGCGTCCTGAATCCGGACGCCGTGGTGAACCTCGTACCGCTCCTTCAATCCGCGCAGAATCGCAATCGTATCTTCGACCGTCGGCTCGCCGACCAGAATCGGCTGGAACCGCCGTTCCAACGCCGGGTCTTTCTCGACGTATTTGCGATACTCATCGAGCGTCGTCGCGCCGATGGTGTGCAACTCGCCGCGCGCCAATGACGGCTTAAGCATGTTCGCCGCGTCCACCGGCGCGCCTTCCGCCTTGCCGGCGCCAACGACCGTGTGCAGTTCGTCAATGAACAGAATGATCTTCCCCTCGCTCGCAATGACTTCCTTGAGAAACGCTTTCAACCGATCCTCAAACTCGCCCCGGTACTTCGCGCCTGCCAGCATCGCGCCAATGTCCATCGCCACCACGCGTTTGTCCTTCAACCCCTCCGGCACGTCGCCGCTGACGATCCGCCGCACCAATCCCTCGACGATGGCCGTCTTGCCAACACCGGGATCGCCGATCAACACCGGGTTGTTCTTCGTCCGCCGCGACAACACCTGCATCACGCGACGGATTTCTGTGTCGCGCCCGATGACCGGGTCGAGCTTGCCTTTGCGGGCTTCCTCGGTCAGGTCGCGCCCGTATTTCTGGAGCGATTGGTATTTGTCTTCCGGGTTCTGGTCGGTGACGGTCGCGTTGCCGCGCACATCGCGCAACGCCTTCAAGATGTCGCTCGTCTTCGCCGCGACTTTCTTCTGCTCCGCCAGACCGAGCAACAGATGCTCCGTGCTGACGAACTGGTCTTTGAGTTTGTCCGCGTGCGATTGCGCCGCGTCGAGCGCCGTGCGCAGCGTGCGGCTGAGCGCCACCTCTACCTCGCCATGAACCTGTGGACGCCGGTTCAACTCGTCGTCGAGCTTTTTCAACAAAGAATCCGGTGCAAGGCCGAGTTTTTCCAGCAGCGGACGGACAAGTCCGTCGGTCTGCTGAATGAGCGCGGCGAGCAGGTGTTCGCAGTCAACTTCCGAGTGGTGTTGTTTCTGCGCCAGCTCGTGCGCCGACTGTAACGCCTCTTGCGCCTTGATCGTGAGTTTATCGAATCGAATCATATCTCCCCCTCTAGCAGCGCATATGCCGGGCCTACTTTACACCCGTTTTGCGCCAAGTTGGCCAGGAATAGTGGGACGCCATCAGCGGCTTGTGACAGACAGGCGCGATGCGATGTTCCGGTCTTGTGCCTCAGTTGCGCGAGGGTCGCCAGACCCCACGCCAAACAGCATTGTCACCCTGAGCGAAGCGAAGGGTCTCAGTTGTTTCCGACGCGCATTCCGGAAAAAGTCAGAGATTCTTCGCTTCGCTCAGAATGACAGCATTCGGAATACACCCGTCCATATTACTTTACGGCGGCCCAGACGCGGTGGACGTCGTCGTGGTCTTCAAGCGATTGCAGGAATTCGCCGACTTCGGCGCGTTGTGGGTCGGTCAATTCAGGATAATTCTTCGGCAGGAAGCCAAGTTCGCTGGTCACTACCGTCCAGCCGTTCTTGGACAGCCAGACTGACACGGCGTGGACTGCCGTGCGGTCAGTGATGAATCGCGCACCGGCGGCTTCGCGCGGGATGTCATCGTTTTGTTCGTGGGTGAGCGGCTCGACTTCGTTGGCGCCGGCTTCAATGGCGGCGGCTTCGCGGTCAATCCCCGCGTCGGGATGGTGCGCTTCGACGAGTCCGACGGGGTCAAAGAGGAAACGGTTGCTGCCGGCGCCACCGAGTTGGCCTTTGCGGAAGAGGACGCGAATCTCCGGCGCGGTGCGGTTCGGGTTGTCGGTGAAGACTTCGACGATGACTCCGACCTTGTGGGGCGCGTAGCCTTCGAAGGTGACGTGTTCCATCACCACTTTCTCCTGCCCGATGCCGGCGCCTTTCTTGATGGCGCGTTCGATGACTTCGCGGTTGACGCTTTCCTTGCGGGCTTTCTCGACAGCGGCGTGGAGCCGCGCGTTCAAGGCGGGATCGGCGCCGCCCATCTTGGCAGCGACCATGATTTCTTTGACGAGTTTACCAGTCGCCTGCGACTTTTTCAGCGAGGCAACTTCACGTTTGGCTTGTAACCATTGTCGTCCCATGGCGTCCTTACTTTGTAATCTTGATGCCCGGCAATCCCTGCACAGGGGTCAAATCCAGAGTCTCCGCGCAATCACTGATGCTGAGCGACTGCAGCGGACAATCCTTCAGCGGTGCAAGGCTGCGGAGGTTCTTGCAGCGGTCCAGCGAAACCTCCTTCAGGGGCGTGCCCCGCAGCGGGCTGAGGTCTTCGACGAGTGTATCGTCGAGGTTGATTGTCTCCAGCGGCAATTGGGCCAGCGCCGAAATATCGGCGAGTCGGGTGCAGCCGGCGAGGATCAGGTGTTTGACTGGAATTGTTGCCAGCGCGGAAAGGTTCGTCAATCGCCGGCTGCCACGCAGGTTCAACACAATGCCATTTGGATCCAGCGTGGCTAGACAGTTGAAGCCGCTGCCGGGGTTGTCGGCCCTGAGTTTGTCCAACGCCTTGTCAAAAGCATCTTCGTCCATCTGCGCGACTTTCGCCACTTTCGTCCCGGCTTCGGCCAATGCGTTGATCACCTCGGCGTTTGACTTCGCCCAGTCGGTCCGTCCGTGTTGGATCCAGTAGGTCTGGATGGCAGGCTGCAATTTCGCGCGCAGTTCGTTACTGATCTTGGTGCGACGGATCAAGCCCGGTAGCACCGCGTTGTCTTGGTTCGCAAGATCAGGGCCAACAAGCCGAAGCAGCGCGTTATAGGCGGCTTGCGCGGCCGCCTCGGCCTTGGTCTTCTCCCGTTGCGCGGCGGCAGCCTGTAATTCGTCCACGCCACCAGCCAACAACACACCGAGCGGATGCCCGGCCTGCTGGAACATCTCGCGAGCCTTGTCGGAGGCCTTGCTCTGTTGGGTCAACAGCGCGCGCATCAATTGTTGCTCGATGCTGTTGTCGGCCAACCGCCGCAACCATTCTTCCAGCGTCAGGTCAGCCAGCCGATACTTCTCCTCGACGAAGCCGGTTGCCTGACCATCAATCACCACCGACTTCTTCATCTGGATCACGTCGCCCGTGACACTGACGATTTCGCCATTCTGGTCACCCTTCACGGTGCGAATCATCACGGCCTTGCCGATGTCGCGTTTCAACGACTCCAACACCGCCTCCGGCATCGCCGCCACCTTCAACGCCATCAGGTGGACCGCTTTGCAGTCGTCCGCCCCCATCAACACCGCGTCTTTCTCTGCCGCCGTGAGCCGTTGTTTGAGTGTAACGAAATCCATCCGCAGCAACTCTTCGGCTACCCCCGCCAGGAATGGTTTGATCTTCTCCGTGAAGTTACGTTCCTTGGTCACCTGCTCCTGCAATCGGTCGGCTTGTGCGATACGTTCTGCCTCGGTTTGTTTCTGGAAAACGCCCTTGTAGTTCCGCAACAACGCTATCGCTTCCGCCAGCTTCCCGGCGGCCACCAAATTGTCCACTTCCATCTGCAACTGTTGGCGCATCTCGTCCACCGCCTTGTCGCGGGCCGTTTCGAGACGTTGAATCTCAATCGTGGCCTTGTCGGCCCAGATCGTGCCCGCGCCATCCTTTTGCACAGCCTTGTAGAGTTTCCAAACGCCACTGTAGCTATTCGGATTTTCCCGCTCGTAGCGTTGGGCGGCAACGAACTGCTTCTGCAGTTGCATCTCCCGCTCGCTCATGGCTTGCGGCAGCGGCAGCGGCGGCGGAATCGGCATCGCTGGCGCCGTTTCGTTCGTGACAACCGCCATCGGCGGTGCCTGTGGCGTTTCCGGGGCATCTCCCGACAGTTTCGCGAGCGTTCGCACCCAGTTACGGAAGCCGCCGTGGTAGCGGTACACGCCAATCACGTTGATGGCCGCTACCACGATCAACGCCAGTAACCAGTAAACAAACTGATTTGCCTTCGGCTTCCTCTCCGGTGTTCGTTCCCCCGTAGCCACCTCGCCGCTCCGCAATTTCAACTCTGTCTTCGGCCGCCCCCCGGGACGAAGCCCCACACCCGCCGCCGGCGCTGCAGCACCGGAAAGCCGCGCCAATACTGATGCGCCTGGCGTGAGCGGCGCGCGCAACGGTTTGCCGCCTTTGCGCACACGCGCGATGTCCTTCAACAGCGAATCCCAATCCGGATAACGCGCGGCCGCTTTGCGTCCCAACATGATCTCCAGCAACACCGCCGTCGCGGGCGAGATACCCGGAGTGTACGTGCGGGGATCTGGCAGCGTCTCGTTATCCAGCTTGTGCAAGGTCTCCGCCGGCGTCGGCGCGTCGAACGGCAACTTGCCCGTTAACATGTGGTACAGTGTCATGCCCAGCGAAAACATGTCCGAACGAAAATCCAGATTCGGCTCGTTCAACGATTGCTCGGGACTGACATAGTTGGGCGTCCCAAACGCCTCCGTTGCCTTCGTCGTCGTTGACTCCGTGAGCAACTTCGACAACCCCATGTCCATCAAGTGCGGTTTGCCGTTGCGGTCCACCATGATGTTACCCGGCTTCACATCGCAATGAATCAGTCGGTGCGATTCCCACGCCGACGACAACGCGCTGGCCAATTCCGAGGTGATTTCCAGCGCGTCCGCTTCGGGAATGGCGGCCTTCTGCTCCAACCTCTCATCGAGCGTCTGGCC
>Ga0233425_10005855_pt1 | contig 18886 bp, 16 predicted proteins | sample Watercolumn_Towu_2_FD_181712 | JGI IMG/M metagenome (GOLD analysis project Ga0233425, IMG submission 181712) | Freshwater microbial communities from Lake Towuti, South Sulawesi, Indonesia - Watercolumn_Towuti2014_140_MG | ecosystem: Environmental > Aquatic > Freshwater > Lake | place... | reverse complement strand
GATCGGCTTCTTCAAGGTCATCTTCTCGATTTGTGGTGGTTACTGCCAGGCATTTCATTCCGGCAGATTTGGCGCCAGCAACGCCAGCTATAGCATCTTCTATAACAAGGCAATTCTTTGGCTCAATATCCAATTGTTGTGCAGCCTCAAAAAAATACCGGGATCAGGTTTGCTCGGCATATCCTTGCCGCAAATAATGGCATCAAGATAGGTGCGCGTGCCCAGCGTATCGAGAACCGCATCAATATTCTCTCTTGAGCCAGAAGAAGCAATTGCCTGCCGGATTCCGGAAAGTTTAAACTCTTTAAGCCAGTATTCTACCCCTGGAAGGTATTGAGCATTTTTCATTATTGCTTTCCTGAAATGCAATTCTTTTTCATCACAAAGTTGGTAAACGAATTCTTCGCTAACCTTGTTGCCCAACAGGATCTTCACGACTTCAGGGCTGGTCATACCGAACAATCGCCGCAGATCTGCTTCACTGACCATAAGCGAATATTGTTCCAGGGTGTAATGCCAGGAATTGAAGTGAATTGGACCTGAGTTCACAATTACCCCGTCCATATCCCTGATAACTGCTTTAAGACTGCCAAATTTGCTCAAGGTCTCACCATTTTGGTCAAAATGCTTAACTCTGCACTTTATAAAAACTTCACAATTCTATCTGAAAAATTATCGTGTTGCGCGTGTTACAATCCTTTTTGTTTCAAGAATTTCTGAATAAAAATGTTCATTTTCCTTTCAAAACTGCTTCCTTTATTTGTTTACCCCTTGGGATTGGCATGTGCTTTGCTTTTATTGGCACTTATCAGCAATAAAAACCATATCCGAAGATGCGCATTCATCATTTTCGCCTTATTGATACTTTGGTTAAGTTCGACGAGCGGATTTTCCAATTTGCTTGCGCGGTCTTTAGAATGGCGTTATAAACCGCCTGAAGAAATTCCAACCGGTGAGGTAATTGTTCTCCTGGGCGGGGGGACTGAACCTAAAGCCTTCCCGCGCTCAGGAGTGGAGGTGAATGGGGCAGGCGACCGCGTGATCTATGCCGCTCAACTTTTTAAAGAGGGTAAAGCGCCGCTTATTCTCCTCAGCGGCGGCGAGATCACCTGGATGAACGATGGCAGTACGACTCCTGCGGAGGATATGGCTGAAATCTTGATATCAATGGATATTCCGCAGGATGCTTTAATTGTTGAAAACCGTTCGCGAAACACTTATGAAAATGCGCTTTATGCGAAAGAAATTCTTGATGAACGCGGGATATCAAAGATCCTGTTGGTGACTTCAGCCATGCATATGCCGCGCTCCGTTTCGCTTTTTGAAGCCCAGGGTTTAGAGATTACGCCCTTACCAGTAGATTACAGTGTCGTGGAAGATGCATCCGCTGAGGACCAGAATGGCGTTTTGGTCACCAAGATCCTGAATATTATTCCCAATGCAAGTAATCTGGCATTGACAACCAATGCGCTTAAAGAATACTTGGGTTCGTTTATTTACCGGCTCCAAGGTTGGCTATAGAGGTTGCAAGGTAAGGGTGGATAAAAAAATTCTCCAGGCAGCAAAAATTCTCTGGGATTATTTAAAGCTTGACCAACCCATGAGAAAATGTGATTGCGTTTTTGCATTGGGCAGCCATGATCTGCGTGTTGCTGATTTTGCTGCAGACCTGATCAACAAGAACTGGGCGCCTTTGCTGGTGTGTTCGGGTGGATTGGGCAGATTGACCAGAGAGATCTGGCAGGAAAGCGAAGCAGCAAAATTTGCTGAAATTGCTCAGGCAGCAGGCGTTCGCAAAGAGCAGATCATTATTGAAGATCAAAGCACCAATACTGGTGAAAACATCCTTTATACAAAAAAGCTTCTTGAAGACCGGGATTATTGTATAAAATCAGCTATCCTGGTTCACAAACCCTATATGGAACGCCGCGCCCTTGCCACGGTGCAGCGGTATTGGCCGGAATTAGAAGTTGTAATTTCTTCGCCAAGAATTAACTTTAAAGAGTATGCAACTGATGAGATCCCGCTTGCTGAGCTTATCCAGATTATGGCAGGGGACTTTCAGCGCATATTGATATATCCGGAAAAAGGATTTCAAACCAAACAAGGTGTTACACCTGAAGCAGTCCAGGCCTTTGAATATTTAAGAAGACATGGTTTTTCAAAATATTTAATTGAGGGTTAAATAGTTGTTAAGAAGAATAAGTTTGAATGATCTTCCGATGAACTCGGAGATAGATATTTTGAGTGGCTTGATCACACAAAGCTGGCATCAGGGAAAAAAGAAGGATTACCCCAATATCAGAGACCTGCACGAACTTTTGGCGCTTAAAGAGGTTAGAGAACAGACAATTATATGGCTGGATGACGCTTGTGAGGCAAAAGCTTTTTGTATACTCGATCCTTATAACAACCTATTGTTCGAATGCGCCGATTTTAAGAACTATTTCTCTCTTTTTAATGCTGCTGTCATATTTTGCAAGCGGATCATTAAAGATAAAAACAGCAGGAGGGAGGACCAGCTGACATTGGATGTATGCTGCTGGGGTGATGATCAATTGAGGATCGAATGCTTAAAAAATGAAGGCTTTAGACGTGAATCGATTGAAAGCATGTACTTCAAGCGCTCATTGAGAGATGTTCCTCAACGAACTAGTTTGCCTCCAGGATTTTTTATCCGCCCTCTGAACGGGGAAAAAGAAATAAAAGCATATGTTGAATTGCACCAGAAAGCTTTTGGTACAAACCAGATGACCATTGAATTTCGACGATCAATCATGACCAGTCCCGAATACGATCCACTGCTTGATCTGGTAGTTCAAGACTCTGAAGGACACCTGGCGGCATTTTGCGTTTGTCAGATCGATGAAAGCGAAAATGAGATGAATGGTGAAAAAAGTGGATTAACCGATCCAATAGGGGTCCACCCCGATTTTCGAAATCGGGGTTTGGCAAAAGCACTTCTAAATGAAGGCTTTGTTCTGCTTAAATTACGCGGGATGGATTTTGCGATGCTGGGTACAAGTTCGGATAATCTCGCCATGATCAACCTGGCGAAATCTGCCGGATTTTGGGAAACGGACCGAAAGCTGTGGTTTTCAAGAGAGGTCATTTGAAACCCCGCGAAGGTATAATGAAATTAGAGATAATTATCCAACAGGATAGTAAGGACTTTTTGAATGTACGATTCAATAAAACAAATAAACAACCGTCGGCTGGCGATCTTGATCGATGGCGATAATGCGCAGCCCAGTTTGATCGAAAAGATGTTATCCGAAGCCAGCAAATATGGCACTGCCACAATCCGACGAACCTATGGCGATTGGACAACTTCAAATATGGGGGGATGGAAAGATACACTGCAAACACACGCGTTCCAGCCAATTCAGCAATTCCGTTATACCATCGGCAAGAATGCGACTGACAGTGCCATGATCATTGACGCGATGGATCTGCTATACAGCGGTACGGTAGATTCATTTTGCCTGGTGAGCAGCGACAGCGACTATACCCGACTGGCGACACGCATCCGCGAAAAGGGTTTCTTTGTCATGGGAATTGGCCAGAAGAAAACCCCGCGTGCCTTTGTGAATGCCTGTGATGTGTTTGTTTACACAGAAAACCTTGTGCCCCGAAAACCCGCCAAAAAACCGGTTTCTCGAAAAGTGGATCCCAAAGAGGTTGCAGAACCTAAAGAATCTCCCCAACCTGAAGCCACACCTCTTTTAACCCAGGCATTTGAAAACGCGGTTCAAGAGGATGGTTGGGCTTTTTTGGGAACTCTTGGGCATCACCTACGGCAGCTTGACCCCGGTTTTGATGCGCGCACCTATGGGCACAGTCAACTTTCAACGCTTATTCGCGCAAAATCAAAATTGTTTGAAATAAAGGAAGTCAAAGGGGATGATGGCAACGCCGCCATTTACGTTAGACTTAAGGAAAAATAGAAAGGGCAGGACATGAAAGATATTCTTGAAACCATTTACAGCAGGCGCAGCATTCGCATTTATGACCGCAAAAAACTGGAAAAAGAAACCATAAGCAATCTTCTCAGGGCAGCCATGGCTGCGCCTTCAGCCAGCAACAGCCGCCCCTGGGAGTTTGTAGTTGTGACAGATGAGGCAAAGATCAATTTGCTTCGTTCAAAAGTTAAATATGGAAATTACAATGCGCCTGCGATCATTATCGTTTGCTCGAACCTGGCGATCGCACAGAATGAATCTGCATATAAATATTGGGTGCAGGACTGCAGCGCTGCAACCGAAAACATATTAGTCGCGGCTACCGGCTTGGGATTGGGTACCTGCTGGGTGGCCTCTTACCCCAAGGAAGATATCATAAAACTCTTGCGCGAAACCTTGGGAATTCCCGACGACGTGGTTCCGCTGAATCTGATCTATGTTGGCTATCCGGCAGAAGAGAAGGCGCCGCGCACCCAATATGATGAAGCTCGGGTCCATTGGGAAACTTATTAAATATATTGATTTCAAATATGATCATTGCTATACTAATGATTAATTTCGGGTAATTAAAAAACATAATAATTTGGAGGCAATAATGGAAGACTTTCTCAAGTTTCGAAAAATGATCACCCCTGTAATCATTCAGGTACTGTTTTGGGTTGGTGTGGCTGGGACGGTGATCACAGCCCTGGTCGTGATGGCAATGAGTTTTAGTTCTGGTGGCGGTGCTGCCCAATTCCTTGGCGGTCTGATCATGCTTGTGTTAGGACCGGTCGTGGTAAGGATCTATTGTGAACTGCTGATCCTTTTCTTCCGCATGAACGAGACTCTGACCGAAATAAAGAATGGTCTTGCGAAGAAATAAAACAGAAATTTGCTTTTTAACACATTTTGATTGGTTCCAACCGATCCATATTTTGAAAAAACTGCCAGCATATAACCTGGCAGTTTATTTTTAATATTTGCTAAAATTGAGTTTGTTAATTTTTGAGGTTTCAAAAGAAGAACGTAATTGTCAGATCACAACAGAGATCAACCGGGAAAAATGTAAACAGCTCAAATACATTTGCAAAGATCATGGCATGATGGTTTATCACACAAACTAGGAAAAACGAAAAAAGATAAGGTTTGCAATATAGGAGTTATGGATTCAGAGAAGAAAAATGACAAGAAAGTTCAGAGACTGATGAATGATAAGGAAATTTAAACAATATGGTTCTAAGCCTTTGTTAAAGCTCATTTTTCTTGGGAACCCATTGAACAATTCCAATTTTGAATTTCTAGAATCGTTTAGAGGAATTTAACCTCCGGAATGAATACCAGACGATCATTAATACCCATCATTATTTCTGCGCTTTTCACTTCTTCCTGCGGCATCAAACTCATTTTTCCGACCCCAATGCCAGAACTGTCTGCCCCTCCCGTAGAAGGTGAAGGCAGTGCACCGCCGCTGGATGCATCCGCTGAAGAGATCCTTATTGAATCCATGACTCCCGCAGGTGTATGCAGTGTAAAGAAAGAAATTGAGAAGCTGGATTGTTACAACTTTGATGGGGATTTGATTTCCAGCATCCAGGTGCCAGGCATCGCGAGTACAAATCCTCAGGGGTTACATCTCGCCGGGTCTGCAAGTTCGGGAACAGCAATGCCTGTCGCTTATTCCTCATGGAGCCCAGAACAATCCTTAATAAAAAGTGAGAATGGAACCGTTTTAAACCTGAGAAGGACAAATTCTTTTTATGCAATGGTAGGTGTGCCCGAAGAACCCATTCTGGTCTTTTCAGACGTGGTTTTTGAAAACTCCATACCTAATAGTTATTTATACTCCGACGCCCTGATAAATCTGGGCAGTTCAGAACCTTTTTTTGAAATGAAAGATCCAAAAATGCAAATGGTATTGATGCCTGTTGCTGTTGAGGCTGAAGGCTCGCGGGCAGGAAAGGTCTGGTTCACACATTCCGCATGGGAATTCAGTGGTGAAGAAAGGATCTTCCCGACCAATAGCGGACTTTTTATTTTCGACATAAAGAACGGCCAAAATATACAGGCACTCGGGGCAGAGCGAAGTTTTCAGGGATTATCACCCGATAGATCTCTAGCAGGAAGTACCAGTATCGACCTTAAGGGTGATCACTCCATGCAAGTTATTGACCTATTGACAGGCCGAAAAATCGAATTTCCCCTTGATCCGGCAAGTGATCGTGGAGCAGGATATACGGTTTTTTCGATCGACAGTAAATATGCTGCCTGGGTTGAATCATCCGGCTCATTGGTTGCTGGACCGTCTGAATTTAAAACCCGTATCAGGATTGGCAATATTGAAACCGGAGCTGTAATCCAGGAACTGGATTCTTCATCTGCCTTGAAAGCATTAAATTGGGAGTGGATTTCATTTATGAGACCGGTAGGTTGGCTGGATTCGCAGACTTTGATCGTTGAAGTTCATGCAGGCGACCCGAAAATTGCCGCTTTAATAAAATTTGATGTTTTTAATGGAAATATTAAATTATTGGCTGAAGGCAGTTTTGCCGGTTTTTCTTACCCGTAAAAGGTTTATTAACAATGTATTTTGGTATTTCCTGATCCTGCAAACCTTACTATAATTACCAAAATTTTTCAGTTGGAGATCCAGATGAAGAGAGGTTTTTTCGCAATCTCAATATCGCTAATTTTGCTTACCGCATGCGGGGGTGGCGTTTCGCAAACCAGACAGGCATTGGCGGAAGTTGACGGCATTGAGATCACCGATGTTGTCTTTGCTAAAAAATTGAACGGGGATTTTAAGCCGGATACCGCAACAGCATCATTCGATCCCTCCGAGGAAGTCAACGTTTCTGTCCGCATCAGCGGGCGTCCGAAGGAAGGCCTTATTGTTGCGAAGTTTTTGTACAGGGATAACCTTATTGCAGAGATTTCTTCAAATTTGTCAGAAATCAACAAGAATCCAGGTATCTTCCAAAGTCAAGAAACATTTGCAGGTTTTACTTTGACTCATGAAGCCCCCCTATATATCAGTCCAAATTATAAGGTTGAATTATCAATAAATGGCCAGCCGGCAGGCGAATTTACTTTTAGTATCGTACCTCCTGCAGATGCTGTGCCTACCATAATCAGGCGAACTGAATTTGCACGGGGCGTAACAGCGCTTATGGATCCGATCGAACCGACAACGGTCTTTGCCCCTTCTGATAATGTGTTCTTTATCGGCAATGGTGATTTTGGAAAACTTTCGTGGCTGCAGGCTGAATGGATCACCAATGATATCCAACTGGAGCAAACGTGCAAAAAATCGATCGTCCTGAAAAATAATTTGGAACAAGACCGTTTTTATTTCAGCTGTTCCCTTAAAGAAGGCTGGCCGGTGGGAACCCACATGGTCAGATTAACAGTGGATGATGTTGTCGTTACCGAAGCAACGTTTACTGTTCAGTAAACCAGTAAAAAAAATGACAAAAGAGCCCAATTTGGGCGCTTTTGTCTTAAACCAACTGTATTATGTCATGTTGTCATAACAAGGGATTGCGTATTTTTAAGAAATGGTGTAATATTTAAGGCAGTCTGGAAGACATTATCTCTTCATAACAAAACCATCGCAGCGCAGCATTAGGGAGGCTGTGCGACAAAGATCGATAGTGACTTGAGGTCAGCCACTATCGATCTTTTCTCTTTAAACCTTAGCCAAGATGTGCTATCGTAACCCCGCCGCCGCCCTCATTATCCATTGCATTTTCCCAGCGGGAGACCAGGGTTGATTCGCTGAGCGCTTGCCTTACAAGCTGCCTCAACGCTCCGGTGCCTTTTCCGTGGACGATGCGCACGAAGGGTAATCCTGCTGAGAATGCGTCCTCTATATACCGCTCCATTTTTGAAATTGCCTCTTCCGCGCGCAATCCACGCAGGTGCAGTTCGACACCTGGAGAAGGATGAAAAAGAGCCTTGTTATCCCGGCCGTATAATTCTGCTTCTACTTCCATCGTACCACCAGGTTTTTCAGTTTTGGATCGGGAGACATTTGAGAATTCGGTTTTCAGGCGCATCTTACCAACCTGTACTTCAATCTCGTTATCAAATATTTCCAGCACTATTGCGTCTGTCTTCAGACTATGAATGTAAACGCGGTCGCCCGCACGTAAAGGGCGCGGTTGGAAAATTTGTGATGTTTCACTTTCAAGAGGTTCGGTAAGTTTTTCTTCCAGATCCTGGGCGTGGCGACGGAGTTCTTTCTTTTTAGATATTGCCAGATCCGGTTTGACAGTTTCGCGGCGAAGTGATTCAATTTGTGCTCTTAATTCTTCCAGATCTTGCCTTGCTTCTTCACGGGCGGTTTCCATTACTTTCAATCGTTCTTCATCAATTTCAGCCAGTTTTTCTGATAGTTGCGATTTTATGTTTTCGGCATCCTGGCGGATCTGTTCCGCTTCCGATCGTGCCTGGCGGGCATTTTCAAGCTGCCTGTGGATCTCATCGATCAGATCTTCTGCCCGCAATTCAGAAGAATTGATCATTCCGCGTGCATCTTGAATAATCCCTTCATCCAAACCCAGACGCCTCGCGATCTCCAAAGCATTGGACCGTCCAGGTATGCCTGTTAATAGACGGTAGGTCGGACGGAGAGATTTCAAATCAAATTCAACACTGGCGTTCAGCGCGCCTTCCGCACTATGAGCAAACGCTTTTAGCTCGGGATAATGTGTCGCAATTAAACTGGGCGCACGCCGCCGCATCAAGTATGTGAGGATGGCGCGAGCCAGGGCAGAACCTTCCTGCGGGTCAGTGCCGGCACCCAGTTCATCCATCAAGATAAGCGTTTTACGTCCGGCAAGCTTTAAGATACGAACGATATTGGTTATGTGCCCTGAAAAGGTTGATAAGGATTGTTCGATGGACTGCTCATCGCCAATATCAGCAAACACATCCCGGAAGACGCAGGTTTCAGACCCAGACCGAGCAGGGATGTGCAGGCCTGACTGAGCCATTAACGCGAGAAGTCCTGCAGTTTTCAATGTGATGGTCTTCCCGCCGGTATTAGGGCCAGTGATCACCAGCGCATGCGTACCCTTCTCAAGCGCAACATCAATGGCAACGACAGTCTTTGGTTCAAGCAAAGGATGACGGGCTTGAATGAATTTAAAAACAGGGTCAGGGCTGGTTTCACTGCCTGCTTGAAATTCCCTTAATACTGGTTCTGATGCTAACAGGTCTTCCGCATAGCGGGCGCATGCAAGGGTGAAATCAAGGGTTGACAATGCGCGGACATTCGCCTGGATTTTGGAAGTATGGCTGCCGACCAGTACGGATAACTCCGCCAGGATACGGCGAACCTCTTCATTTTCAGCGAGCACCGCTTCGGTCCAGCGATTGTTGTGCTCAACAACAGCCAATGGCTCAACAAAAACAGTGGCACCTGAAGAAGATTGATCCTGTACAACACAGCGCATACGATTCTTGAATTCAGCTTTTATAGGGATGACATAACGGTTGTTCCGCATGGTGATGAGCGGTTCCTGAAGCATACGGGCTGTTGAGGATTCCGAGAGCATTTTCTCCAGCTTTGATATCACTTTATCGTATGCCGATCTGACCTCACGACGAAGCAAAGCGAGTTTGGCGGAGGCGCTGTCCAGCACCTCTGCTTTATCCGAGATCACAGCGCTTATGGCCTCGATGACTCCAGCTGCGGGTTCGAGACCGGCAGCAATTGACCGCAGGTTTGGGATCTCCAGATCAAGCTTGGTGAAGAATCGATGCAGGTCTCGACTGGAAATGAGGGTTGATTTGATATCCATCAACTCATCAACAGCAAGAACACCGCCGCGAGCTGCAAGTTCAGCCAAAGGGCGCACATCTCGTGCGCCTCCGATGCTCAGATCAGCATGATCGGCCAAGAGACGGCGGGCTTCGGTAGTGCGCGCCTGTCGTTCGATCGCAAGAGAATAATCGTTGGTAGGACGAAGCGCGCGTACCAGTGAAGCGGATGCGCTGAATGAGGTATAGCCCGACAAACGGTCAAGGACCTTTTGATATTCAAGTGTGGCGATCGATTTTGAATCCATCGGGCGTAATTATAAGGGATTCAATTTCGCCTTAAGGCATTGTCCAATCCCAAGGCCGCCTTAAATTGGATCTAAAAGAGTGGAAAGATCTTTGGATTTACCAGCCAAATAATTTTCGGATATTGTTGATCGAGAACCGTTCTCTGAGGTAATGTCCGTGATCAATAGCCGTTTGAGTCTGTTTGGGAGAAAGATCCAACTCGGCAGTTGTTGTGGGTCCGCCAAGTTTCTTCAACCATTCACGGAACTGGTTTGCCGGGGGTACATTAGCGGCGATAGCCTGGATCTCATCCCAGTTGTCCAGGATATTCTTTTTAACGCGCGCAAGAACCTGCGGATCGGAAAGCTGAATATAGATTGGGTTGCTTTCGATCAATTCTTCCGCGATCTCGGGGAGTTCAACCCTGATCGTCCTTTCCTGTTCGCTTCGGGATGGGACCTTTGCATGAAACAGCAAATCATCAGCATCTTTTTTACTCAGCTTGCGCAGGCGCTCGTACCATTCCGCTTCAATAATTGTGGCCACGCCAACCGCATTGCCATGGTAAAGGCCTTCACGTTTTGCCCAATGGAACATCATCTCCCAAACATGTGCGATGTGATGTTCTCCTCCGGAGGCTGGCGCGCTGTTGCCAAAATCTGCCATGCTGAAACCGCTTTCAAATTGCCCCTGCATCATTGCGGCCATACTTTTAGGTTCGTGCGTGATAATGCCATCAGCAACCGCGGCAGCTTGCTTGGCAGCGCCCAATGCTTTTTCATAGATGTCGGGATCATATTTTGATCCCCAGATGATATGAGTAATTTTCCAATCAGAAGATGATGTGAACTTGCTGGTCAGATCACCGAAACCTGAAGCAGTCAGCCATTTTGGCGATTCAACAATAGTGGGAATATTTGTAAAGATGGCAACCGGTGCGTGGCAGTAAATTGATCCTTTAAGTTCGCCAATGGTCATCGCTGAGTTGACCGAGGTGTAGGCATCCACCGATGCAGCTGTAGGAAATGAGATGAACGAATTCTGCGAACGGTGGCTGGTAAAACGAGTTGTGTCGGTGACCGTTCCTGAACCAACGGCCACAAATATGCGCGGTTGGCCGTCATACACTGCCAACACCCGTGAAATAGTGACACTGTCCGCATGCAAGCCCTCAGGTTGAAGGACTACGGATTGGACATCCCAACCCTTTTCTTTAATTGCTTCATGGACACTTTTTCCCAGAACGCGGTAAGTATTTTCATCTGTGATGAGTAAAAACTGCTGGTGATCGGTTTTCTGGCAATACTTAATGAATTCTTCGACCGCATTATCCCCGATGTAAATTGGCATGTGTTCAGGCACAGTTTTTCTCCTCAGGATTTTTGTTGGAATTCAAAAGATTATACACCCCACATTTTTTCGCTTGCTATAATGAAAACATGGCGACTCTGGTTGAAAAACTTGATGGACTGAGCAGACCAGGTTGGCTGTCCGCGTCTGGTAAGAATGGGGCGCTGCGCTGTACCGCTTGTGCCCATCGCTGCCTAATTAAACCCGGAAGCCGGGGGGTCTGCCTGATGCGATCCAATCTTAACGGAAATCTGATGGTGCCATGGGGATATGTTGCAGGTGTGGCAGTGGACCCGATAGAAAAAAAACCCTTCATGCATTTTCTGCCTGGTGCCAAAGCACTGACTTTCGGCATGCTTGGCTGCAATTTTTACTGTGATTTCTGTCAGAATTGGGTCAGTTCACAGGCGCTTCGAGATCCAGCATCAGCGGGGAGCGGCAATTATGTCCAAATGGTCACACCAGAGGAATTGGTAAATGAGGCTAAGGCAGCAGGTGCCGAGATCATCGCTTCTTCCTATAATGAACCGCTAATTACAACAGAATGGTCAATTGATATCTTTACCATTGCGAAAAAAAAGGGATTTCGGTGTGTGTATGTTTCCAATGGATTTGCCACAAAAGAAGTATTGAACGCTCTAAAGCCTTTCCTCGATGGTTTAAAAATAGACCTTAAATGTATGACCGATAAAAAATACCGCACTCTGGGAGGGCGGCTGCAGGTTGTTTTAGACAGCATAAAACTCGCGCATGAACTTGGCATGTGGGTAGAGGTTGTGACCTTGATCATCCCCAGTTTTAATGACAGCAATGAGGAACTTTGGGAAATGTCCCGTGCGCTGGTCAGCATTTCTGCGGATATCCCCTGGCATGTTACCGCTTTTTATCCTACTTATAAACATACGGATGTCGGGCATACCAGCGCTGAGATCTTGCAGCGCGCTGCCGATATTGGACAGGAAGCCGGTTTGCGATTTGTTTATGCAGGGAATCTTCCTGGACGGGTGGGTTCATTGGAAAACACAAACTGCCCAAAATGCCAGCAGCCATTGGTAAGGCGCAGCGGTTATTTTGTGCGTGAGAACCGAATAACAGCAGAGGGATTGTGCCCGATTTGCGGGGAAACGATCCCTGGTATTTGGCATTAATCCTGCACCCTCTTCAAGTAATTGCTCATTAATTTCGCGCAACTTTTTAGTCAATATTACGTTAAATATTACACACATAATTAATTGAAAATGACTTTTCAACAGGATTCAATGTTCGGAAAGTCAACAGATTGACCAAAAAAAGCAGGGAAACCGTTTCGCCAAAATGCGGACTGCTGGTCGGAAGGAGAGGTAAGCCATGGCGTTCTTTACAAATTTGGTTGTTGGAATGGTCAGCATGATATTCCTGGCCATGAGCCTTATGGGTCTTCAATCCCCTATAAAAAAATAATGAGGATCCTAAATAATTGCTTATTAAATCATGTCATGCCGAAAAAAGGGACATGATCTAACAAATTTGGCTTAATAAAACATTATTTCATAAAATCGAATATATCAATTCGGGAGTAAAAACTCCCGAATCTTATTTAAACCGGTTTAACCGAATTTCTGCGGCGTTCGATCAGATAAGCAACGATCCCAATGAGGAAACCGGCAATAGAAACAAATGACATTGTGCGAAAAAGAACCACTGAACCTGAGGATTCATAAAGTTTCCCGCTGATAATAGCGCCAACACCTGCACCTAAACCAAAGTAGAGTGCTCCGCGTACTGCCTGGGCGGTTGTGCCGATCTCCCGCGGGGCGCGCTGGTCAACATACGCTACGCTGCCAGATTGCAGAAGCGCAAAACCAGCGCCGCCAAAGATCTGAAAGAACGGAATGGCATTTGGATCGCGGATCAGGGAAAGGCCGGTCAGCCAGGTGAAAAGCACCGCAAAAGCGGCTAAAACCATCTTGTGGGGTCCGAGCCGCACCTGGATCTTGTGCGCGACGGTAAAGGTAATAATTTCTCCGATCAGTGACACAGAGAGTGCGACCCCCATCAAGGTGGAACTTCCCCCCAAACTCTTGATATGGAGGAAAAGAAAGTTGCCGATGCTTGATTCTCCAATGCCCCAGATAATGATGACCACCATAAAGAGCATAAAACCCGGCTGTTTGATCATCTCCCAGATCCTAACGGGCGAGACTGGTTTGGCATGTGCAGAAGAATGCCTTCGGATATTAGGCATGATACCGATATTAATGAGGAAGATGAAATTAAAGAAGATATAGATATAAAAGATAATCGGCAGACCCAATCCAAGGTGGTCGATCAAGAAGCCTGTGATAAGCACCATGATCCCCCAGCCAATCGAACCGCCAACCCGAAGCTTGCCATAGAGCTCCGGTTTTTCAAGTGCGGCCAGCGCGGTCTCGTCCAAGATCGGACCAATTGGCGCGTGAAGGAGTGAATATGCCAGCACAATGGGAACGAAGGATGCAAATGTTCGAGCGGAAGGATAAACAAAAAGAACCCCTGTGATCCCCAATACACACAAGGTCAGAACCAGTTTATGGCGGCGGGTGACATCAGACAGGAAAGCAAAAACTATGCTGCTGAAAAAGGATACAAAATAAGGAATGCTGTTAAGCTGCCCGATCTGGCTGCCCTTAATGTTAACGCTTTCATAATAAACGCTTATATATGGAAGATATGCCGCCGCACCGCACCAGAAGATAAAAAAGGCCAACCACATACTGAGCTGGCGTCCCTTGGGAGTATGCAGGTATTCTTTGGCTCGGTTCAAGACGCTCATTTTTTGCATGTTGGGCATTATAACAACCTTTGTTTTTCCCCTCTAAAGAACAGAATAGATCCTTTGAGTTGTCGAAAAGATCAATCCTTTTTAAGCCAACCTGTGAATTTACTTCGCGGCCAGGGATTTGACATCCATGATATATCTGGTTCGGGTAGTTTTAACGCTGCCTCGACATTTAACCAGCCTTTTGGCAGGGAAAAGCGCTGAAGTTTCCCGGCATTGCTGAACCACTCAAGGTGGTGCCTGCTTTCGCAAACCGAGGCAACTTCAAGCGTTGTCCTCACATCCTGAGAAAGATATTCCAGGACCTTTACAAATTGTCCCGACTGCCACATCAATGGTATCTGTGCGCCGTCGATCCCTTCTGCCTTACCCTTCAACCCCATGCCCCGGGCGGCTTTATCCAGCGATAAAGGAAAACCTTTTTCGCAGAACAGATGGAACATCATATCAAAATGCCTGAGCGCAAGGAATTTGCAGTCAGGGTTGCCGCCTGTCTCCTCATGAAGGATATCAAAGTCAAACCCTAAACCATTCCAGGTTACGACCTTATATCCTTCGCTATTCTTCACCATCAAATACTTAACCAGTTCGTTAAGCTTCTCGACAGGTGTTTGGTTAGTGTACTTTCCCTGCGCATCTATTCCGCACCATAATTTCGATTCGCCATCACTTGTAAGGGTTGCTGCACAGCTGATACCCAACGACCGCGATCGCCCGAGATCCTCATAACCTTCCGGCATAACCCTGGAGATCTCCAGGTCAAAAGCTACATACCTGGGCAGCAACTCTGTGAATTGTAGTGGAAGCATTTTTTCCTGATTTTTAGTTTTCATTAGCGCTAATTAAAAAATTTTGGGTAAGAAGATTATACTCAGCCGCATTTTTTTCAGTTTTATTAAAAGCTGATCTGAATTTCTGAGATTCCTTTATGGAAAAAATTGAGGCATTTTAAAAATACCTCAATGATGACAATACCTTAATTGAAAATAATAAGTTAACCTGAATAAACCTTTACATCTTTCCCTACTTTAGACGGATTCCGGTTCTTTAAGCTTAAGGCAAAGGATCAGAACGAGAACCATCAGACCAAGCAACACATTCAGTGAAGCGGTCATTGAACCAGTTTTTGGGGATTTGAGCATTTCCATACCAAAAATGAACAAAATGCCGGATATCTGACCCATCAAAAGAAGCAAGCCGTTGGAAGTGCCTTCAGGAACCGGATGTGTGATCTCTGCTCCAAATTGAAATCCGATCGGGCCGGCGCTGAGCAGGAAAAAGCCGAGCACAAAAGCAGAGATCAGGAGTACGAGGTAGCTTGGCGCGTAAGTGACCCCAGCCAAACCCACTGTTGCCCCCAGGATGGAAGCGAATAAGAAAGGCACCCTTTTATGCTGCTTGTCCGAAAGAGTGGGCATGACCACCGCCCCGATAATCCCTCCGATGATCATCATCCCTCCGGTGACCCCAGCCTGCGTAATTGTGAAACCCTTGGGTTTAAGCAGGTCCTCGATCCAGGTGGTCACTGCGTTAAAGGCGCCAAGGCCGACAAAAAAGATCGCAAGAAGGAGAAGAAAATCTTTGCTTTTAAAGATTTCGCGCAATCCATCAAACATGAGTGAGCGGACCTCGGGTTCAGCTGTCTTTGGAGCGTTTGCAGGGCGTTCTTTAACAAAAATTAAGAAGGTTGCTGCCGGGATAACGGAGACAATACCGTAGATCAGAAGCATTCGGCTCATTCCGAACCGGAGAGCAAGGAGAGGCGTAATAAGCATACCCATCAATATGCCTAAATAAATGGAAAGCGACCCGAGGCCTGAAGCAGTTGCGCGCTCATCGGGCGGGAACCAACGGGCGGCAATACTGGTGATGGCATTAAGGATAAAAGGTTGGCCGACAGCGATCATTATTTGAGCGAAAAGTGCGAACGAATAATTGCTGCCTGACAGACCGCGCACCAGGCCAAAGACGCCGGTTAATACCGCGCCAATGCCAACAGCGATGCGAATCCCAAAACGATCAATGACCCAGGAGGCAGGGATGGACACCAGGATAAATACGATCATGAAGCTCATGGAAAGAAGCCCGATGCTTAAGGTTGATACATTGTAAAATTCGGCAGCGTCGCTGGTGACCGGGGCATAGGTGATCCATAAAAGCTGGTTAATAACTGCCACAGCCATAAAGGCCAGCATAACCGTCCAGCGATAAGCATTTGGTTTTTTTGTCATAGTTTTCAAAAGGTCGTCTCCTGCGGAAAAGATAAATCCATTCTTATTTTAGCAATATCCATAATAGTCAACACCAGGCGTGCAGATTGGTTATCAGCAATTAAATGGAGGATCAAAGAATTATCGATGAGGATATAGGCGAAAAATATTAAAACTTGCCTGTTCTGATGATGAATTACGACATGATTTTCCAGATCGCAGCAATTCCAGAAGTGCTGCAGGTTAGCAACGCGTCGCCATCCGGTGAGAATTTCAGGCTGTTGATCACTTCTCCGCCAGTTTTCAACCTTGAAAGCTCCTTCCCTGACCCCACATCATAGAAAATCACTTCATTTAATGTTCCTGCTGCCAGGAGCGAATCATCCAGGGAAAAATCAAGTGAACTAAAATATTCCGTATTGCCCATTTGCCAGAGTACCTGGCCATCTTGAGAATTCCAAAGCGTTAACAGAGGCTGCATCACCCCATTTAATGTACCTGCAGCCGCTGTGGCAACTTTTGCGTTATCACGCGAGAGCATGGCATCTGCAATAAAATCTTCATGGCTTAACGCAGGAGCGAATTTTTGGGTTTTAATGTCCATGGGCTGGGCAGTTCCTCGCGACAGCCAGAGCAGAACATTCCCGTCCGGGCTCAATCGCGCACTATAGACCGGGGCGGCTGTTTCGAATCCACTAACCCTGTTCACTTCAGTCCCGTTGTAAGTATCAAAAAATACAACCTCAATGGTTTCAAGCGAGTCCACTGCAAGCAGACTGCCATCGGAAGAAAAGAAAACGCCGCCATATTGAAATTCGGGTGTGATACCGGCCCTGTCGGCTTTGGCATTGAAGTCGTAAATCTGGATCTTTTTTCCATCGAGAGAATATGCTGCAAGACCCAAATCTGGCGAGACCGAATAAAGCGCGGTGTATTCATCACCTGTGAATTCAGCGACCAGTGATAGGGTGTATGCGTCATAAAGACCGGCATGCGTGATGTCCATTACCGATATTACACTGCTGTCTTTGGACCAGCCGCATTCTATTGCTCCGGTCGAAGCCTGTAAGCTGGATGACAATTTTAATTTCCCAAAATTCTCAGCATTGATAAATCTCTCTTTTGCGGAGCTTGTGGTTTCGGGTGCTGCAGGCAATGGCAGTGGCGTTTCAACAACAGGCGCTGTCGCGGTTGGTGTTTGGACCCGGCAGGATACTATTACCAGAATTAAGGCAAGTGAAAAGATCAGCAATTTGGGCGTTTTCATTTTTTCCTCTAAACTTAATTCTACAACTTGGCCAAACCAAGGCTTTTGCGCAGCCATTGGTTGAAGCTGTTCTTTAGCGTTTGCATCAGGCTCTGCTGTTGTTCGTCCACCCAAGAAGCGACTTTTTCTGCGGCATTGGCTTTTTGTGCCTGAACAAAACTGGCGAATTTGGCTTTTAGCCCTTTGCTCGCCAAAGCGGCGCTATCGCTGGCAAGCAGGCTGAGTGAATCCTTTATTTTGACCGGTTTGGCACTGATGAGCACCGGACGTTCGCTGACCAGCAATGCTGTGCTGCCGCCGGCGTCAACTTTTAATTCAACGCCGAATTTATTTTTCAAAGAGGAGGTGTCGGCAGACCAGGCGTGCAATCCATATCCATCAAAACCGGGAATGATCACCGGCAGCGCTTCATCACCACCCGCTTTTCGCCAGGTGAGTACAGCCAGCCTGCCTCCGCCTTTGAAAGTGGCCACCTCAAAGTCACTCCCGGATTGATTGCTGCTTCTTTCACCAGCGCCAACCAAAGACCGGCTGAGATTGGCGTAGCTCTGCAGAGCATACGCCCCTGGAACGCTGGATGACGGCGCATAATGCCAAAAGACCTTTTCAGCTCCACCGGCGGCTAACAGGATAGCCGTCGCCCGGGACAAATAATCCGACTCAACAACTTCAGATAGCGTACCTCGTTCAGCGGATTTTGCAGCAAGAAGAGCTGAAGAAAAGGACAGATTATGGACCCACACAGGTCTCGCGCCTGCAGATCGGGTTAGGTCAGAAATGTAACGAATGCTGTCAGCCAAGGACATACCGCTGGATTGGATGGGTGACATTGCACAGGCATCCACCTGAACAGTCTCCGGATTGCTGCTGAGTTCCGGCAGCTCAAGACTGAGAGTATCGAAAGCATACCAGACATCAAGGTCATCAAGCGATTGGAGATAGGCAGCAGGATGGAAGGCGCAATCTCCGCCAAAAACAAGGCTGCCCAAAATAACAGTATCTGAGGCATGCTCTGATTTAATGGCATTGTAGGCGATCGTGAGCATATCCGCATATAAAGCTGGATCTGGGGAAGATAATGGATTATCAGCTGAAGGAAAGATCACTTTTCCCCATCCGACAGGATCGTTGATATTGGCGCCAATTTGCCAGAAATCCACTGTGTCCCCAAATTGCTGCACTGCCGCACGAATATAATTATCCCAGGCAGCCAAAAACTCTTCACGGTTAACTGGCTGCTGGGGATAAAGATCATTTAAAAATGAAG
>Ga0233425_10005854_pt1 | contig 18886 bp, 15 predicted proteins | sample Watercolumn_Towu_2_FD_181712 | JGI IMG/M metagenome (GOLD analysis project Ga0233425, IMG submission 181712) | Freshwater microbial communities from Lake Towuti, South Sulawesi, Indonesia - Watercolumn_Towuti2014_140_MG | ecosystem: Environmental > Aquatic > Freshwater > Lake | place... | reverse complement strand
CCTGGACAAGGCAAGACAAAGATGGATTAAAAGATTTTTTCATTGCTGAAAAAAGCCAGCAATGAAAAACCAGTCAGGCGCATTCGCGACCTTTGGGTGAAGCCGGAGGGTTGACCCAGGTCCGCCTACGGCGGATTGGGTCAAATATCTCTGTAATCCCGGTAATCAAGCGAACGAAGTGAGCGGGCGGTTTCAAAGATCTTAATTTATGGATACCGGCTTTCGCCGGTATGACGATTTCAGCGGGTTTTTGTGCTATTTCGACACAGTCTCTTGATCCGGCATCCGGTTTTTTTTTGATTTGGGTAACCTGGATTCCGACTTTCATCGGAATGACAGATTTCTACATCCACATTAAATTTTCAGCCTTCCTTGAACCCTGTTTGAGATAGGGCAGATGAATTAGATTTGGTGGTCAGGATGCCCAAAGGGCTCCCTGACATTTTATTAATAAAACCTCTTGATTGTCAGGTAACTCCCTTTGGTCGTAACCTGAATTGCCGTATGACGAATTGAAACCGAAGGACATTTATTGGTCTTATGTTTGGTGTTATTAAAAAATTTTCCATCGTTCGTGGCCCCAGAATTATGAGAATATACGAACATAGAAGTGCTCAGTGAGAACGTAAAGGCCGACAGGGGACAGCAAAATGGATGAGCACATTAAACAGGAATTAATCCGGATCGTCGGGAAGAAAAATTTTTCCGAGGCCCTGATCGACCGGGTCAATTGTTCGATGGATTTTTCGGAGTATCGGCATGACCCGGACGCAGCGGTCTGGCCGACAACCACCGGGCAGGTGGCCCGAGTCATGCAACTGGCCAATCGGGAAAAGATTCCGGTGACACCCCGAGGGGCAGGGACCGGGGCCACGGGCATGGCTGTCCCCATCCGGGGAGGAATCGTCCTCGATCTGGTGCGGATGAACAAGATCCTGAGCATCAGCATCAAAGATCGTCTGGCGGTAGTGCAGCCGGGAGTGGTCTATGCCGATTTGCAAGCCGCTTTACTTCCTTTTGGTTTTTGCTTTCCCCCTGATCCGGCTTCCGGCAAAGTGGCCACTATCGGCGGGAATGTAGCCACTAATGCCGGCGGCATCAAAGGGGCCAAATACGGTACCACTCGTGATTATGTCCTCGGGCTGGAAGTGGTCTTGCCTGACGGACGGATTATGCGCACCGGCGGGAGTTGCATGAAGTCGGTCTCCGGGTTTGACCTGACCCGCCTGATGGTTGGATCGGAAGGCCTTTTGGGGATCATCACCGAGATTCGCATAAAGATCAATCCGCTGGCGGCTGCAACAGCCACCGGTTTAGGTGCCTTTGCCGAATTGAGCCAGGCCGGACAGGCCGTCAGCCGGATTATGCATTCAGGAATTATTCCCAGCGTCTGTGAAATTTTGGACCGCTATACCATTGATCTCCTTCTGGAGCACACCCCGGTGGACCTGCCCCGTTGTGCGGCCCTGATCCTGGTCGAAACAGATGGCTGCACTCAGACGGAAGCCGATTTTCAAATGGAAAAAATTATTGATGTCTTCAAAAAAAATCAGGCCATTTTGATCAAGCAGGCGGCCTCATCCGAGGAAGCCGCCGGGCTCTGGAAGGCCCGTAAATCTTTAGGAAGTGTATTGGCGCGGGCCAAACCCAATTTTTTAGTCGAGGATGTGACTGTACCCATGTCTCGCATCGCCGATCTCCTGCTGGGCATTGAAGCCATCGCCCGGAAATACGGACTTGATTTCATCACCTTCGGGCATGCCGGGGACGGAAACCTGCACCCCCATGCCCTTTATGACGGCTCCAATCCTGAAGAAGTGCAGCGGGTCGAAGGGGCGGCCGCCGATTTATTTAAATTGGCCTGTGAATTAGGAGGAACCTTGACCGGAGAACACGGTATCGGACTGAGCAAAGCCCCTTTTATGCCGTTAGAGCATGATCCGGTGGCTCTGGAGGTGATGGCGTCTCTTAAAAAACTTTTTGATCCGAATAATATTTTAAATCCAGGTAAGATGGGACTGGGTTAATATGGATCCGAATCGTATTTATATATCTCCCTAAATTGAGCGATTCTTCACCCTTTCCTTGCTCAAACGGGCGGGTTTTAAACCCGCCCATACGGGTACCGGTTACCCGAAGGGGTAGGGGCGGGGTTTATCCCCGCCCGCCAAATGTGCGGTCGCATTGCGATTTCCTATTATGACTCTCTCAATTTAGTAACTTAGCAATAAAATTCTTTTCAAAATGGATAGAATTTACTACGAAAATAGAGTTTGAGGCCAATCAAGGCCCTCCGATAATTTCATGTTTCGTGGTGCCACGCCCCAAAAGGCGGGGCATGGAGGATTAGTAAAAATGGATCCTTTACCCGGACCAACCGAGGTATTAATTTTGTTCCGGATGGTCCGGGTTGGGTAAAGATAAATCTTTGGATGTTATACGAAAGAATCTAAACGTTCAGATGAAACCTTTATATCAATTCATCCAAAAATTCCATGATCAACTGATCCACTGCTCCCGCTGCGGGTTCTGCCAGGTGGCCTGCCCGGTTTACCAGGCCACGTTGCGACCGGCCCTTAACCCCCGGGGGAAGATGCTGGTTTTAAAGGACCTTCTCGAGGGACGGCTTTCTCTAAGTGAAGAATTATTGGATGTTATTTATCAGTGCACGGGCTGCGCCCTTTGTGCCCGTCATTGTCCGGCCGGGGTCAACGTCGCTGAAATCCTGACCGATGCCCGAAAGGATTTGATCCGGGAAGGGGTCCAACACCCCACCTTCCATGGATTAGCCGCCTCCCTGGCCACTCAAAAGACTATTTACGGATTGGAACATCCGGCAGCCTTCAAGGCTCTGAAGATAAATCGACGGGCTGAAACCCTCTTTTTCCGCGGCTGTGTGGGATCATTCCGGGAGGTTGAATCCACCCAGCAGACCTTAGTGCTGTTGGACCGGCTGAAGGTCGATTATACCCTGATCGATGAAGTCTGCTGCAGCGGGGTTTTGGAACAAGTCGGTTTTGCGTTGAATCGTTCTCTGATCGAACACAATATCGAAGCCATCCTGTCAACGGGGGCCAAAACCGTGGTGACGGAATGTCCCAATTGTTTTCGAACCTTTACGCTCAAGGCCGAATATCAACGGTTAAGAGAAGAAGACATCGAAGTGATCCCACTGGTCCGATTTTTAAGAAGATTCGATTTCGGAGTGAAGACCACGAAGCGGGTAACCTATCATGATCCCTGTGATTTGGGAAGACATGCCGGGCTCTATGACGATCCCCGGCAGATTATCCGGAAATTGACCAGCGATTACGTGGAACTATCCCAACACTCCGCAGAGGCCCGTTGCTGTGGCGCCGGAGGGGGAATGCGCGGGGGTTATCCGGGGACGTCCATCGCCATGGCCGGCCTGCGCCTACAGGAGGCCTTGGCCGTGGAGGCCGATATCCTCCTGACCAACTGCAATTCCTGCCTCCATAATTTCAAAAACGCTCAAAAAAGATATTCCCCTTTGCGACGGAATAAGCTAGAAATATATAACCTGGGTCATTTTATTAATCTATTGCTGAGTGGTGAGGAACGAGAGGAATTCACAAATTAAAGACTAGCCAAAGATATTTGAAATTTGGGAGTCAGAATGCAAAACCCTCTGACTCCAGGTAAAAAGTTATGGATAAACTCTCAGATTTGGAAACAAAGAATCTAACGTGTTTGCATCCGGAAATTCAAATTTTCGGATGCAAACACCTCGATTTTGGTCCGGAGTCCTGTCCAGAAACCCTATTTAAAAGGGTTTCTGGACATTGAGAACAACCGAGAGATGTGTGTTCTCATCCGGAAAGGGCGTTTCCGGATGAGAACTAACGTGAGAAGGTATGGATAACCGGTCGGAGGAAAAATTTTATAATCGGTCTCTGGAACGGGCCCTGCACATTTTGAATACCTTCAATCGTCAACGGAAGAGTCTGTCCCTGTCTCAATTGGCCGAGAATCTGAATTTGTCCCGGGCCACGGTGTTGAGGTTATGCACCACTTTGATCAAATATGATTTTCTAGCCCACGATCCGGAAACCAAACGCTATTCTCTGGGGCCCCGATTGTTTGAACTCGGCAGTATCGCCTATCATGCCGTTCCTCTCCGGGAGGCGGCCGCATCCCATCTCTCCCGATTACATCAAAAAGTAGGCAAGACGATTTTCTTGGGAATCCTGGTTAACGATCAACTGCTTTATATCGATAAGCGGGAAGATCCGGGCCATGCCATCCGCTTTACCTCGCAAATCGGCACCCGCCGGCCGCCCCACTGGGGAATGCTCGGCCCCTTATTAATGGCCTTTCAGCCGGACGAAGAAGTCAGGCGTCTGTTGGAAAAGAATCCGCTGACTGCTAACACCAAGAAATCAATAGTTAAAAAAGATAAATATTTAAGGTGGTTGAAGGAAATTAGGGATAAGGAAGTCGCCCTGGATTTGGAAGGGACCTTTGAAGGCGTTACGGGGGTCGCCGTTCCGGTACGGGATTCAAAGGGAACGGTTATTGCCGCCCTGGGGGTGGCCTTCATCTCGGCGGCGGTGGATCCCAAGGGATTAAAGACCATCATCAAAGAAACCAAGCAGACGGCCCAAATGATTTCCAGGGACATGGGCTTATCTCCCGATCATTAATCGGCCTTCCTCCACAGGAGGAGGCCTGACGCACCATCTATAATTTTTCTTGACATTTTTCGTGAAAATGGTATTTATTCATTTAATGAAATTGTTTGTTCACTAGATGAAACAAACGGTCAGGCAGGGTTTGGGGTCGATCGTCGGGAGCCCCGGCGGAGGATCGGGCCCGGGCTAATATCAAAAAAAGAGGAGGAGACGATGAAACGCTTAAAAGACGGTCTGTCCCGAAGGGATTTCATGACGGCCTCGGCGGTAACGGCCTTAGCCGGGCTGATGCCCGGCGACCTTTTTGCCCAAGCCAAATCCGGTTCGGAATCCGCCGCCAAATCCGGCACCCGCTTGATCCTCCTGGGAAACGGAGGAGGGCCTCGGCCCAACAAACGGCACAATCAGTCCTCCTGGGTGGTGATGATCGATTCCGTTCCCTATGTCGTGGACTGCGGCGGCGGGGTGAGCCGGCAGATGGTCATGGCCAACCTCCCTTTGCAGAAACTTCGTTATATCTTTCTAACCCATCAACATTCCGATCACAATTTGGAATACGGCAGTTTGATGTATAATGCCTGGGTCAGCGGGTTTAAGGGACGGATCGATACCTACGGCCCGCCGCCGCTGGCCAAGATGACCGAGCTGTTTTTAGAATTGAATGCCTATGATATCAATATCCGCATCCCCGATGAAGGCCGTTCTCCGCTGAAACCGATGATTTTTCCACATGAGATCAGCCAAGGCGGGGTAGTTCTGGAAAATGACCGGGTCAAGGTCACCTCCGCCCTGGTCAACCATCCGCCGGTGGTCCCGGCCTTTGCCTTTCGTTTTGATACCGCTGATCGGTCCATTGTTTTCTCCGGTGACACGACCCCTTGTGATTCATTGATCCGCCTGGCCAAGGGGGCCGATATCCTGGTCCATGAAGTGATCCATAAACCTTCCCTGGCCCGGCTTTTATCCCGTATTCCCAATGCCGATCGCCTGATCGAGCACATTGTCGCCTCTCACACCACCCATGAGGAAGTGGGCAAAGTGGCCAGGGATGCGGAGGTTAAGACTTTGGTCCTGACCCATTATGTGCCGGTCGATGATCCGTCGTTGACGGATGAGATTTGGATCGAAGGGGCCCAAAAATATTTTAAGGGGAAAGTTATTGCCGGAAAAGACCTGATGGAAATATAGCTTTCCCTCTCTCTTTGTATGAACCATTATCGTTGAGGACTATCCTATGAACAACAATAAAAAATCAGATCTTTATTGGAATCCCTTTTTAGAAACCCTTCCTCTGGAAAAACTGCAGCAGTTACAATTCAAAAAATTTAAGAAATTACTTCAGCATACATATCAGAATTCCAGGTTTCATCGCCGTCTTTATCAGGAAGCGGGGATGGAGCCGGGGGATATCAAGACCTTCGCCGATATTGGCCGGGTGCCGAAAGTGGAGAAGTCCATGATGCGCTCGATCCAGCGGAAAGATCCCTTTCCTTACGGCGAAGCCCTTTGTGTCCCTCTGGAAAAGGTGGTCGAATTCCGGCAAACCAGCGGCACGACCGGTCAGCCGGTCTATCAGCCGGATACCTGGCAGGATTGGGAATGGTGGGCGGAATGCTGGTCTTATATCCTCTATGCCCAGGGTTTTCGAAAGACGGACCGGGTCTTTCTGCCTTTCGGCTATAATGTCTTTGTGGCCTTTTGGGCCGCCCATTATGCGGCCGAAAAAATGGGATGTGAGGTTGTTCCCGGGGGCGTTTTGGATACGGCCGCCCGGATTCTGAAGATGCAGGAATTACAGGCCACGGCTATGATGGCCACCCCCAGTTATGTCCTGACCATGGCTGATACGGCTAAAAACCGCCAGGGAATCAACCCGGCCAAAGACCTGACCATAAAGCGGATCGTCTGTGCCGGTGAGCCGGGGGCCAGTATCCCCAGTACCCGGCGGAGGATGGAGGAGGCCTGGGGGGCCAAGGTGTATGACCATGTGGGGGCCACGGAGATCGGGGCCTGGGGGTATGAGTGCCGGGAACAATCGGGCATCCATATCAATGAAGCCATGTTTTTAGTGGAAGTGGAGGATTTTAACACCGGAGAGATCATCACCCAGCCCGGACGGAAAGGAAAAATGGTGATCACCGCCTTGGACCGGGAGGCCCAGCCCTGCCTCCGGTTTGACTCAAAGGATGTGGTTGAATGGGAGAATTCATCCTGTACCTGCGGCCGGACCTTCCGGCTCTTTAAAGGAGGCGTCTCCGCCCGGGCCGATGATATCACCAAGGTCAAAGGGGTCCTTCTTTCACCCTCGGCGATTGAAGAAGTGGTCCGCGGCTTCACCGAATTGAGTGATGAATATGAAGTAACGGTCACCAAAAAAGGAGACACCGACGATATCGCCCTGAAGATCGAGCTTATGCCCGGGCAGGAAGGAAATCAAAAAGAGATCCTGGCCCGCCTAAAGGACCACTTGCGGCTTCAAACCAACTTAAATTATGTGATCGAGGTCCATCCTTTTCAGAGTATTCCCCGTCCGGAAGGAAAAGCCAAGCGGTTTAAGGATTTACGGAAGAAATAAGAGGATAGACGGATAGGAGTCCCAGATGAAATCGGAAGATATGGATCAGCTTAAAACCATCGCTGCACACATTGGGATGATTAAAAAAGCGGCCTTGGAATTAAAAGAATGTTCCGGAGGCATTCAGGCCCTGGACTGCAACGTGGAAAGAATATTAGCCAGCACCAAAATGCTGGAGATCAATTTCAGCGATCTTGTGGAATTGGGTTAACTCGTCGTCCGGTTAAAGGTTTTCTTCATTGTCAATAGCCCTTGCCGGCCGCGACACCAGGGATAGTGACCCGGTCGTCCTTTCAATCCTCCGGCGGGAAAAGATTATGAAAACATAATCAATAATATTAAAAGGTTCCAAGAAAAGAGGGTCGGTTTTTGCTTGACAATTTTTAGAAAATCTCAGTATACTCCCGGAAATGACTATATTGTAGTTATATTATAGTCAAACAGGGCGAGACAATAAATACTCCGAATCCTGCATGAGGGGAGGTGAGGGCGGCTCCGATATCTTTGGAGACAAGAAGCATCCGGACAAATAGACGTAACACAAACCTTTAAGAACAAATTTTTTTTTAAGGAGGGTCTTCATGTTTAGAAAGGGATTGTCTTTTTTCTGTGTGGGGTGTTTTTTATTGTCCATTCTGGTCATTGGGGTGGGCACTTCTCAGGCCAAAACCGATCTTACCTATTCCATCTTTTTTCCGGCAACTCATACTCACACCCTTTTAGCCACTGAATGGGGCAAAGAAATCGAAAAACGAACCAAGGGCGAAGTGAAAGTCACCATGTTTCCCGGAGCGACCCTGACTCCGCCCAATCAATCCTATGACGGCGTGGTCAAAGGGATCTCCGACATTGCCATGACGGTCTGCAGCTATACGGCCGGCCGGTTCCCTTTAATGGAGGTTATTGATCTGCCCTTGGGGTATAAATCGGCCCTGCAAGCCACTCGTTTGGCTAATGTTTTTTATAATAAATTCAAACCCAAAGAATTTGATGATACCAAAGTCATGTATTTTTCCGCCCATGGCCCGGGTATCTTACATACTAAAAAACCGGTCCATAAACTGGAAGATCTGAAAGGAATGAAAATCCGCTGCACCGGGACGTCCGCTAAACTCGTTTCTCATTTAGGGGGAACCCCGGTGGCCATGCCTCAGACCGAAACCTATGACGCCCTGCAAAAGGGAGTTGTGGATGGCGTCATGAATCCTATGGAAGCCTTAAAAGGATGGAAAATTGCCGAAGTCATCAAATCGACCACCCTGAATTACGAATCCGACTACTCCATGGCTTTCGTGGTGACCATGAACAAAAAGAAATGGGATTCTCTATCTAAAGAAACCCAGGCCATTATTCTGAAGGTCAACGAGGAATGGATCGAGAAAACCGGAAAAGTCTGGGATGATATTGATAAAGGTGGATTCGAATTCACCAAGTCCAAGGGAAACCAGATCATCACCTTGTCCAAACAAGAGGATGATCGCTGGGCTAAACTGGTCCTGCCCATCCTGAATGAGTATGTCCAAGCGATGAAGGCCAAAGGCTTGCCCGGCGATGAAGCCTTAAAATTCTGTCAGGATTATATTAAAAAGAACTAACCAGAAAATGGGAAAGTTTTTTGACTATCTAAAATTATTCTAAACATCTTTATTCGGTTCCGATTCCTCCCCTTTGCAGCGGGGAGGAATCGGGTTTCAGGAGAATTTCATGCAGACGATTATTTCCCTGATCAGAGGCCTGGCTCGATACATGTATTCGATAGCCGGCATCGCCCTGGCCAGCATCGTGTTTCTGACCGTAGCCGATGTTATTCTGCGCGCCTTTAAGCGACCGATCGTCGGAACGTACGAGATCGTTTCCCTGTTGGGAGCTGTCGTTATCGGTTTTTCCGTTCCCCAGACCTCTATTGAAAAGGGGCATGTGCTCATGGATTTTTTAACCGGGCGGCTTCCTTTCGCCGGCCAACGGATTTTTCACTTCTTATCCAGACTGCTGGCCATCTTCGTCTTTTTTATCATCGGCTGGAATCTTTGGTTATTGGGACTGGACTTAAAGCAAACCGGGACGGTCTCCCTGACTCTCAAAATTCCGGAATTTCCGGTGGCCATGGGCGTCAGCATCTGTAGTTTTATTCAATGCCTGGTCCTGGCTACTGATCTGATTTTGATGAAGGAGGGAAAGGTATGAGTCTGGAGATGATCAGTATTCTGACGGTTCTTTTACTGTTTGTTTTTTTTCTGATGGGGCTGGAGATCGGGTTTTCCATGGCCCTGGCCGGATTCATCGGCTTCGCCTGGATTGTCAATGTCCCGGCGGCCTTAAACCTGGTGGCCAAAGATATTTATGCCGTTTTTTCATCCTATGGCTTTACGGTCATACCCCTCTTCGTTCTCATGGGGCAGGTGGGTGCCAGCGGAGGAGTGGCCCGCAATCTCTATGATGCCGGATATAAGTTCATCGGCCATATCCCCGGGGGCTTAGCCATTGGGACCGTCGCCGCGGCCACGGCTTTTAAGGCCATCTGTGGATCTTCTCCGGCCACAGCCGCCACCTTTGCCACCATCGCCGTTCCCGAAATGGACCGTTATAACTATGATAAACGGCTGTCTTGCGGAACGGTAGCCACAGTCGGTACCTTAGGAGTCCTTATCCCCCCCAGTGTTACCCTTATTATTTACGGGATCCTGACCGAAACCTCCATCGGGAAATTGTTTTTGGCCGGAATTATTCCGGGCTTAATCGTGGCCTTTTCCTTTGTCCTGACCCTATTCGGCTGGTGTATCATCAACCCCAAACTTGGACCGAAAGGGGAAAAATCAACCTGGCGTGAGCGTTTTGCCAGCCTGCCGCCGGTCATTCTGGTGGGTATCATTTTTATCCTGGTGGTCGGCGGATTGATGATGGGCTTTTTCACCCCGACGGAAGCCGGAAGCGTGGGAACCTTCGCCGTCCTGGTGCTGACCTTGGCCAAACGGGATATGAATCTGACCAAATTTATCAAAGCGATTAAGGATACCTTGCGCATCGGTTGTATGGTGATCACCCTGATTGCCGGGGCCACTATTCTGGGTCACTTTTTCGCCGTGACCAGGACGCCCTATATGGCCGCTGAGTGGTTGGGGACCCTTCCGGTGGACCGCAATATCATCATGATCATTATATTTTTGATCTACCTGATCGGCGGTTCCTTTATCGAAGATATGGCCTTCCTGATTCTGGCGACTCCTATCTTTCTGCCCCTGGTGTTGAAATTGGGATATGACCCGGTCTGGTTCGGGGTCATCGTCTGCGTCATCACCATGATCGGTATTATTCTGCCACCCATGGCGATTAATGTCTTTGTGGTTTCCGGGGTGACCAAAGTCCCGATAGGGACTATCTATAGGGGCATTTATCCGTTTATCGTCGGACTGTATGTCTGTCTTTTTATTTTCTTGTTCTTCCCCCAAATCTCCCTCTGGCTCCCCAACTTGTTTTTCAAGGGATAATAGTGTAACATAGCCTCTCAATGTTTTTACTTTTCCTTGTCTCCGTCGCCGAAGCGGAGACAAGGAAAGTGACTTTGGAGAGGGCTTTCCATGATTTCGAACATTCCTTTGAACGTTCTTTTTGTGTCCCCTGAAGTGGTCCCTTTTGCCAAGACCGGCGGGTTGGCCGACGTGGCCGGGGCATTGCCCAAGGCCCTGAAGCGGATTGGGTGTGATGTGCGTTTAGTCATGCCTCTTTATCATTCCGTGCAGACCGGGAAATATCCGCTGAAAAAGATCTTCGATCATCTGCCCATTCCACTTGGCCGCCGGGATCTTCCGGCCGATATTTATGAGGGAGAACTGGAGGAGGGGCTTCCGGTCTATTTCATTGAGAAAGATGAATTTTATGACCGCTCCAACCTCTATGGAAATTCCCAGGGGGATTATTTTGATAATGACGCCCGTTTTGTTTATTTTTGCAGAGGGACCTTACGAGTCGCCCAGGCCCTGGGATTTCAACCCTCCATCATTCACAGTCATGACTGGCAAAGCGGATTGGTTTCGGCTGACCTCCACTTCAGACGGTCCCATGACCTCTTCTTTCAAAATACCGCTTCGATTTTTACGATTCATAATATGGCCTATCAGGGGTCCTTTTCGTCGGAGATTGTCGATTTGGCCGGTTTACCCTGGGACTGTTTTTCTCCTTCGGGATTGGAGTTTTGGGGCAAGGCCAATCTCCTGAAGGCCGGGATTGTTTATAGTCAGCTCGTCAATACCGTCAGCCGAAAGTACAGCCGGGAAATTCAAACGGCGGAGTTTGGGTGCGGCTTGGAAGGGATCCTGCATTATCGACGGGATGATCTCTTCGGCATTGTCAACGGTGTCGATTATGAGATCTGGAACCCCTTTTCCGATCCCTATCTGGCGGCCTCTTATCATCCGGAGGACCTCACCGGCAAAAGGATCTGCAAGAATGATCTGCTGGCCCAATTTCATCTGCCGGAGGATCGGCAGGCCTTTCCTGTCCTGGGGATCATATCCCGTCTGGCCGACCAAAAAGGGTTTGACCTCTTAGCCCTAGTCATGGAGCGTCTCCTGAAAGAAGAAATGAGCCTGGTCATCCTGGGAACCGGCGAGGAAAAATATCATCGTTTGTTTACCGACCTGGCCCAGGCCTATCCAGGCAAAATTGGTCTGCACTTGGGCTTTGATAATGCCCTGGCCCATAAGATTGAAGCCGGCAGTGATCTGTTTCTGATGCCCTCCCGCTATGAACCCTGCGGTCTCAATCAGATTTACAGCCTTAAATACGGGACCATTCCCATTGTCCGGGCCACCGGGGGCCTGGATGACACCATCATCCCCTATGATCCCTCCACAGGGGAGGGGACCGGATTTACCTTTGGCCCTTATGAGGCTGAAGAATTATGGACGGCCATTCAAAAGGCCTTGTTAGTTTATCACAATGAGACGCTCTGGATCCGGTTAATGAAAAACGCCATGGCCCAAGACTTCTCCTGGGACACTTCCGCCCGGGAATACCTGAAGCTCTATTATCTGGCCATGGAACGGCTTAAGAAATTTTAGATGACCGAGTACCGATTGCGGAAACTATTCCCCTTTTTTGGGTGCCTGCTTATGGTCCTGATGGTTTTTCCGTCAAGGATCGAGACCTTTCCTCGATCGGCCCATCAGGAAAACTGGGCCAAACATCTCCAACTCAGTGCCGAACAAGTGCAGGTTTTAAGGGCCATTCAAAGGCAATATCGTCAGGAGTTGGTTCAAATCAATCATAAAGTAATGCTTAAGAGAATTGAGTTAAAATCATTGAATCAAGAAGAATTCATGGGAGAGAATGGAGAGGAACTTCGGCGACAGATTCAAACCCTTAGGATCCGGGCCAGGGAACGATCTCTGGTTTACCAGAAAGAGGCCTTGGCAATCCTGACCCCGGAACAACAGAAAAAATTACCTCCGGACTGCACAATGGGCTTTTATTGCCGGGAGTGGATGCCCCGTGGAGGAATGGGGCGAGGAATGGGACGATCACTGCCGGGTCCCCCTTCCACTCAAGAGGGTGAACCCAAACCGTGAAGGACGACAAAAAAAAACGGGGCACAAGGGTGTGATAAGAAGAAATTCAATGACAGCCTTATCGGTCTATTCATCCCTCAGGGCACCTGCTTTGGGCGAACCTGAATGTTGACCATGCCATCCTTTAAACAATGGTTGGATAAAAGGCCGGACCGTTTTCCTTATTATCTCTTCCTGGTTTTACTGGTCCTGATGGCCCTCCTGATCCTCAACGGCTATATTGAAATCCAGCGGACCCGCAGTCGGCTTTTCCGCATCTTAGAGACTGAAGCGTTATTGGTGATCAAGGGCATTGAGAAAAATGCCGGAAATCTGATCGGGGCCTTTTCTCCGGATCGTTCTTCCCTGTCCGGTTCCGGGTCAGGTGAGCTTTCCGATGAGATCCTGGGGATCGAGGATTTACTGATTGAACGACTGATCAACCTGGCCCTGCGTATGGACCAGGAAGCCGCCCCTAAAAATGATCTTTCCCCGCTCTTAAAAGAGAGACCGGATATTCCCAGGGATGTTTTTTTTATCAAAGCCGGACCTGCCAGTTCCTCCCGGCCCGACTTGCCCGGCCCCCTCAGAACCAAGCCGCCTTTTTATGAGGATGTGCTGTCTGGAAAGACCCGTCTGGCGGTCTATCGGGGAGAAGGTCCTCAACGTCAAATAGTGCCTTTGGCTGTGGCCGTGGGACGGCGCACTACTCCCGGAATGATCCTGATCAGTCTCAGACCGGATGAATATCTCGATTTGGGACGCCGGATCATCATCCAGGGTTATTTGGATGAATATTCCGGTAAGGGGAATGTCGTCTATCTGAAAGTAGAGGATCAAAGCGGGAAAATAACTGCCCAACAGGGGAACGAGGCCCTATCCGCCCAAGGCCTTCGATTTAAGAAAATGATTCGTCCCGGAGACCCGGGACTCATCTGGAGAGAAGGTCAGTCGGAAGACTTTTTGGAGATTATCCGCCCCTTCAGACCGGTGGATAGCGAACTGGGACAAATACGGTTGGGCATGTCTTTAAAAGAGATTAACCCCATCATTGAACAGGCCCGGCGAACAACGCTCCTAACCATTTTCATCCTCTTAACCTTAGGCATGATCAGCATTTTCATTATTTTTCGCCTCCAGGGACGTCATTTTAAAAAAATGCGGGAACTGGAAAACCAGATCCGTCTGCAAGAAGAGTTGTCCGCCATGGGTCAGTTGGCTGCGGGGGTGGCCCATGAGATTAAAAACCCCTTGAATGCCATCAGTCTGGTGGTCCAACGGCTCCAGCAGGAATTTCATCCCCCAAATCCGGAAGAAAGAAAAGAATATGATCGCTTTACAGGGATTGTTCGAAATGAGATCTCCCGGGTCAATCGGATAATCGCCGATTTTCTGATGGTTGCCAAACCGTTGGAGATGCGCTTGGAAGACTGTTCGGTGATCGAAATCATCAACTATGTCCTAGAGGTGCTGGGAGAAGAGTTCCGCCGGAAAAATATTCGAACGATTCCGGAATGGGAAGACCCTCTTCCCCTGGTTCGGTCCGACCGTTTTCAATTGACCCAGGTTTTTATAAATATTTTGAATAATGCCCAGGAGGCCATGCCCGAGGATGGCGGAGAGATCCATCTCCAGATTCGGGTCCTACGGAATTCGGGAACCGGCGTTCGGAGTGAAAAAAGATCGGGGATGAAATTAACGTCTCCGTATCTGGAATCCACCGGTGATTTTCTGGAAATAGGAGTGATTGATTCAGGCAAGGGCATCCCACCTGATGAATTAAAAAGGATTTTTGCCCACTATTATACCACTAAAGAAAAAGGGGTCGGTCTGGGATTGGCGATTACCCAAAAGATTATTTCGGCCCATGGGGGAACCCTGGGTATAAGCAGCCGACCCGGCCAGGGGACCACGGTGACCATTCGCCTGCCGTTGACACCTCCGGATTCCTGAAATTGCAGATATCTTCGGCGAGGTTTAGGAAAAATAAAAGCTTTAAACCCCGCACTTTAACTCGATTCCCGATTAAGTGTAAGGTTTTTTGATTAAGCCGTCATGCCACGCCAGTGGCGTGACACCACCAAAGATGAAAATCGGCACAGAAGGTTCCACAGCCTATTTTCGTAGTAAATTATAAACTTGACTTTTGCCTCAAATAATGACAAACAAAAAAGTTTTAAAGTGGGTTTTTTTTAAGAGCCCCTAATACGCCTCGAACGAATAAGGATTAGTCATGCTAAAGAAAATACGTTGGAAATTTTCCCTCATCGCCCTTTTGGTCGCCCTTTCGGTCATTTTTACTATTCCTTCTTTTATCAAGAATTTTCCTTCGTGGTGGAAATCCGTTTTACCAAGCGAAGGGATGCGGTTGGGCCTTGATCTTCAGGGCGGAATGCATCTGATCCTGAAGGTCGATCTGGAAAAGGCGGCCCAGAATTATCTGGAACTTTCTCAAAATGATCTCCGGGAAACCCTCCGCAAAAAACAGGTCCCGGCCAGCCGGGGAGAAATGTCCCCCGATAAACGTTTCGTTTTCCTGCTGCCCAATGCCGATCACCTGCCGACCGTTCAAAAAGTGGTGCAGGAGGAATTTCCCAGTCTGAATCTGGTTTCCTCGAATCGAAAACAGGACGGTATTCAGATTGAACTCGCTTTAAAAACGAAAGAGCTTAAAACGATTACCGAGAATGCCCTTTCACAAAGTCTGGAAATCATCCGGAACCGGATTGATCAATTCGGGGTCACCGAACCGGTTATCGTACGGCAGGGGACGGATGAGATCGTCGTTCAGCTCCCCGGGGTCAAGGATCCCCAGCGGGCTATGGACTTGATCGGAAAAACGGCCCAACTGGAATTTAAATTATTGGACAGCGAAAATAAAATGGATTTGGCCGGGATGATCGACCAGGCCGTCAACAGTGGAAAATTAAAAAAGGAGTATAATCATAATGATCTGAATCAGGTCTTAAAAGATCAGATCCCTCCGGAAAGAGAGATTTCGATCCGTAAGGAGATTAACCGGGAAACAGGCCGGGTCAGTCGTGTGCCTGTCCTTCTATTTTCCAAGGCCCTGATGACCGGAGATGCCATCAAAACGGCCCTGGTCCAGATCGGGGGCAATTTCAACGAACCCTATGTCAGTGTGGAACTGAATGCCCTCGGGACTAGGGTTTTTGACCAGGTCACCCGGGATAATGTGGGCCGCCAGCTGGCCATTGTCCTGGATCAGGTGGTTCAATCCGCTCCGGTCATTCAAGAAAGAATCTCCGGCGGCAATGCCCAGATCACCGGGTCCTTTTCGATGGAAGAGGCGACGGACCTGGCCATCGTCCTGCGGGCCGGGGCCTTGCCGGCACCGGTACACATCGTTCAGAATGTGACCGTAGGCCCGACCCTGGGCCTGGATTCCATTCAAAAGGGGTTTGTCTCCGGTCTGGTGGGCACGGCCCTGGTGGTCTTGTTCATGATTTACTATTACCGTTTTTCCGGCCTCATCGCCAACTTTGCCCTGGGGTTGAATATCATTTTCTTGCTGGCGGCCTTAAGTCTGGTCCGGGCGACCCTAACCTTACCGGGTATTGCCGGGATCATTCTCTCGATCGGTATGGCCGTCGATTCCAACGTCTTGATCTTTGAACGGATGCGGGAAGAATTCCATCAGGGCAAGCCGGTCAAATCCGGTGTGGACGGCGGCTATGACAAGGCCTTTTGGACGATCATCGACTCCCACGTGACGACCTTGATCACCGCCTTTGCCCTTTTCCTTTTCGGATCAGGACCGATCAAGGGTTTTGCCGTGACCCTGAGTGTCGGTGTTATTTTCAACCTCTTTACCGCCCTTTTTTGTACCCGGGTGGTTTATGATTATTTAAGCGTCAAGAGGCGTCTCAAGGCCCTTTATTTCGTGGAGTTTTTGAAAAAAGCGAAAATAGACTTTATCGGTTTGAAGAAATATGCCTTTCTTTTTTCCGGTCTTCTTTCTTTGCTGGGACTGATCGCTTTTGCCCAGATCAATCGAGGACAGGCCAATCTGGGCGTGGAGTTTTCCGGCGGAACGATGGCTCAATTCAAATCGGTTCAAGCCTTCAAACTGGACAAGGTCCGCAGCGCCTTGACCCAACGAGGGTTTAAGGACCTTGAACTGCAGCAGGTGGCCAATGAAAACATCCTGATCGTCAGGGCCAAAAAATCAGAACATTCGGTGGGCAAGGAAACCGACGCCATTGCCAAGGCCCTGCAAGAGGATTTTCCGGAACTGAAATTCAGCGTGGAAAGCAAGTCCGAGATCGGTGCCTCCGTCAGTTCGGCCTTAAAGAAAGCGGCCTTGCTGGCCATCGCCATTTCCATGCTGGGGATTATTATTTATTTAGGCTGGCGGTTTGAATTACGATTCGGAGTAGCGGCAGCCATCGCCACCTTTCATGATGTCCTGGCGGTATTGGGTGTTTTCTATATCTTTAATATAGAGATAACCCTCTTGATCGTCACTGCTCTATTGACCCTGGCCGGATATTCGTTGACCGACACGGTCGTGGTCTTTGACCGGATTCGAGAGACCATGAACCGCAGCGGGAAAAGAGATTTTGGTGAAATCATTAATACGAGTATCAATGAGGTCCTTTCCCGAACGATCATTACTTCATTGACTGTTTTTCTGGTGGTCCTGGCCCTCTTTTTCCTGGGTGGTGTGGTCATTCACGATTTTGCCCTGGCCCTGCTCTTGGGGGTCATCATAGGAACCTATTCATCTATTTTTGTGGCCTCGCCGATTGTTTATCTCTGGCCGGCGAAGAAAAGCAAACGGGCAAAACGCCTGACCCCGGAAACGAAACCGGAAAGTCCAAAAGTTAAAACAGAAAGCCCGACAAAGCCTAAACGGAAAAAATAAGTTTATTTCAATCCAAACCAGGCCGGCAAAAAAGTGGACAGATCGGGAAATAAGATGGTCACCAGCAGGGCCAAAAGCATGATGGCCACAAAGGGGAGGACTGATTTGGAGATTTCTTCCAAGGAGAGGTTAGCGATGTTGGCGATAACATATAGATTGACCGCCACCGGAGGGGTGATCTGACCGATGGCCAGGTTCAGGGTCATGACCACGCCAAACCAGACCGGATCCCAATGAAAAGCGGTCATGATGGGGATCAGGATGGGTAGGAAGACGTAATAAATGGAAATGGCGTCCATCAGCATCCCGGCGATGAAAAGCATCAGGTTGATCAACAGCAGGATGACCAATGGATTGGAAGAGAGAGAAAGGAGGCCGGAGGAGGCCTTGTCCATAACCCCCAGCGTTGAGCCGGTCCAGGAGAAAAGGCCGGCGAAGGCGACGATAAACATGACCACGGCCGAAGAGAGGACCGCATCCCTAAAGATATCGTACAGGATGGTCGGCGTCAGAGTCCGATAGACGCACAATCCCAGAAATAATCCGTAGACCACAGCCACCACCGCTGCTTCCGTGGCGGTAAAAACCCCACCATAAATACCGCTCAAAATAACCCCGGGGGCCAAGAGTCCCCAGAAGGCCTCCTTGAAGGCCTGCCGGATTTCAGCCGGTGTTCCCCAGCGTTCTCCTTTCCAGCCGTATTTTCGGGCAATGAAATAGGAGGGGATGATCAGGAAGAGGGCGGTGACAATACCCGGTATGATGCCGGCGGCAAAGAGGGCCGGGATGGAGGTGCTGGTGATCACCCCGTAGATAATGAAGGCAATACTGGGGGGTATGACAATGGCCAGGGACCCGGAGGCGGCGATTAGGGCGGCGGTATACCCCTTTTTGTATCCGATAGCCACCATGGCCGGGAAGAGGATCACTCCCAGGGCGGCCGTGTCCGCCGGACCGGAACCGGAGATCCCGGCAAAAATGACCCCCACAATGATGGTCACGATGGCCAGTCCCCCGGGAATCGGTCCCACCAGTAAGCTGACGAACCGGATCAGCCGTTTGGATATGCCGCAGCGATCCAGGATCAGGCCGGCCAGGATAAAGAAGGGCAGGGCCAGGAGCTGAAATTTGGCTACATTGGCATAAAAGTTGGAGGCAATGACCTTGATCCCCAGATCATAGATCCAGATCAGCAGGATTGAAGTAAAGCCCAAGGAGACGGCCACGG
>Ga0233425_10005853_pt1 | contig 18888 bp, 13 predicted proteins | sample Watercolumn_Towu_2_FD_181712 | JGI IMG/M metagenome (GOLD analysis project Ga0233425, IMG submission 181712) | Freshwater microbial communities from Lake Towuti, South Sulawesi, Indonesia - Watercolumn_Towuti2014_140_MG | ecosystem: Environmental > Aquatic > Freshwater > Lake | place... | reverse complement strand
CGCCATCCCGATGTGAAGACCGTGATCTCCGAGGTTCTCGGGACGGAAGCTGCGCAGGCTGTCCAGAAAGGCGTGTACCCGATCCCGGAAGGGGCGAAGTTGGTGGCCCTGTCCTACCCGCTGTCGTCGGAGAAGATTCAGGAGATCAAAGCGCTCATGGGAGTGGAGCCGATCCAGGTTGCGGCGGCTCTGGATGCGATCGTGCTCATGGTCAACCACAAGAACCCATTGAAGGGCTTGACGCTCGACCAGGTGGCCGCGATCTTCTCAGAGCCGAGCGGACAGGCGAAAGCTCCGGAGCAGTGGGGCCAGGTCGGGGTCGAGGGGAAACTCGCTGCGGCGCCGCTGAACCTCTATGGCCGGGATGACACGTCGGGGACGTTTGCGGCGTTCAGGGAAATGGCCCTGAAAGGCGCGCAGCAGCGGAAAAATGTCCATGCAGAGCCGGGCTCCATGTCCGTGGTCATCGAGGTCGGCACGGACGAGGCGGGCATCGGCTACGGCGCGGCCGGCTATGCCGGTCGAAGCAAGAAGGTGCAGGTCGTGCCGCTGGCCAGGAAGCAGGGGGACAAGTTCGTGAGGCCTACGGCCGAGACGGTGCTCAGCGGGGAATACCCGCTCGTACGGTCCATCTACATGTATGCCGTTCCCGAGTCCAACGGGCAGTTGGACCCGATCGTCAAACACTTCCTCGCTCATGTCCTGAGCCGCGACGGTCAGGCGCTGGCCTACGAGGAGGGATTCTTCCCCCTCCCGTCTTCTCAGGCCGAGCAGGCCATGCGCAAGATCGAATCCAGTTCCATCAAGGCTGCTTCGACGGAACTCGCTTCCCAGCGGGGAGAGAAATAACCGCGCGTCGTTGTTGTGGAGCCTCCTGTCCTGTCACACAGGGCAGGAGGCTTTTCAATGGGCGTAGAGGAGATCCCATGACACACCCGTCCCTCGCTATCGGACGTGGGCTTTCGTGGGCGATCACCGGCCTGGGTCTCATTGGCCAACCGGACCACGGGACTCTTTGTCCTGTGGGTCGTTGCGATCCTTCTGTTGAAGCATAAACAGGCGGTGGAAGAGCAGGACAAGCTGCTTCACCGGTTGCAGGAGGCCCTGGCCAAGGTCAGGACCCTTAAGGGACTTTTGTTACTGTGTTCCAGTTGCCAGAAGGTGCGGGACGATCGGGGTGACTGGAAGGAGTTGACGGCGTACGTCAGGACGAACTCGGAAGCGGACTTCAGGCCGGATCTTTGTCCGTCCTGCGGAGAGCTGATGTTTCCGGATTTCTATCGGGGGGCCAGCCAGCGACTCCACTGATTGAGGCTCAACTCTGGCTCGCCTCGTAGGGGGCTCTGAGGGTCTGTTCGATCTGATAGTAAAAGTAGCGGTAGGGCTCCGGCCAAAGACCTGGAGTCAGAAAGCGCGGCATCCGGCCCTCCTCGTGGAGATAGAGTTTCGGGGTAACCGCGGTGTTGTAGCTATCCATCTTCCGGACCTGCACTTCCCAGCGATATCGGAGCTTCAGAAAGCGGGCGAACTCCCTCTCCGCATAGGGTTCCGTTTCAATAAAATCGCCGTCAGCCGTCGCCAGCGGATAGCCGCGCTTCTCCAGGTGCTCTTTGACCGCCAGATAGACCGGTTCATAACTCAACGGATAGACCCGCTCGCTGGTCTGGGGCGCCAGGGCGAAGGTGCGGGGCGAGGCACACTTGCCCCAGGCGCAGGAGGGGAGTGTCGTGCATCCGCTCACAAGCAGACCGACGATGGCGGCAATCGTCGGCAGATGTCTCTTCGGGAAAGCCTTTATCATATGTTTATGCTACCACAAGCCGGAGTCGCCAATCCTCAAGATGCCGCCCATCACCTACTTGGCATCCTTGGCGCAGCGGAAGCCGAGGTCGAACAGTTTGAAGGTGGCGAACAGTTTGTTCCTGGCAGTAGTCCGCACCTCCTGGGGGGAGGAGGCCCAGGAGCCGCCACGGTAGACCTTTGCTCCGTCCTCCTCTGAAGCTGTCCACTCGGAGACGTTGCCCGCCATATCGAACAGCCCATAGGGACTCACTCCGTCCTTGAATTGTCCGATCGCCAGGCTCCCTCCGTGCCGGTTTTCCGCGTTCACGTTCTTGGGCTCATAACTGTTGCCCCAGGGGTAACGTCGGCCGTCGGTGCCCCGCGCCGCCTTTTCCCATTCCTGTTCGGTCGGCAGCCGTTTGCCGACCGCCTCGCAGTACACCGACGCGTCCCTCCAGGAGATGTCCGCCACCGGATGGTTCGCCCGCTCCGTCGTATAGTCGATGTCCCGGACCTTTTCATAGTCGTCGTTGGTGACTTCAAAGTAGTCGATCCAGAAGGATCGGAGGAAGACTTTTCGCTCATTGGCGCCCTCGCCCGAAAGAAATGCGCCGGCAGGAACCAACACCATGCCTTCCTGGTTCCCCTGCTCTTGCACCGCGCTCGATGGGGCCGGCTGCGCTGGTTGACCAGGCTGGGGTGGCGCCTTTTGCCTTTCCGAAGACGGTGGCGCCGGCTGGGGAGCCGGACCGGCCATCGTGCCGGGTTGAAGCATCGTGGCTTTTGTCGCGGCAATGAGGCGTGCCGAGGAGGTGGCAATCAGCTTGGCCGTGACCCGGACGTTGTTGCCGCTCTCGACGACGGAGCCGGTGACCAGGAGCTCCACCCCGGCGGCCAGGCCGATCTTGCGGGCCGACGCTGGGTCCAGTGCGTCGAGGCCGGTGATCCCTTGCTCCTTCAGCAGCCGGTTGATCCGGCTGCGATCCACCACGTGCACCTCGCCGGCCATGGCCAGGGAGGTCGCCAGTTCCTCGGCGACGAACTGGCCGAGCGGCCCCACGGTTCCCGCAAGGTCGGTGAAATCCATGACGCCGACGCTCCGCTTCTTGTGTTTCTTCGCTTCGGCCAGGACGGAGCCGGTCAGGTCCTTGATGCCCTGTTCAAAGTCCGCAACCGAAGCGGGGGCCAGGTTGGAATTGAGGGCCAGGCAGGCCAGCACAACAAGGGAGATGGAGACGAGCCGTCGTGTCACAGGCTACAGGAAACGTCGGGAAGGGTCGAAAAGTCAAGGGGACGGCGTCTCACTTGGCGCCGTCCCCCAAGAATGAATCAAAGAGCTTCAACCTTTTCCGGACCTTTACCCGCCTTCGCAGAAAGCCACGGGTGTCAGCCCGTGGATGAATGCGGAGCGGGTATCCGCCGAAGCCTCGGCGAAGGCGGATACGCTTCGGCGGGTTCCGCCGAAGAATTTCAAGATGCCACGGCTGTAAGGCCGTGGAGCTTCACGTCGGAGACCTGCGGGATGGGTTCGCGACCCGTCGAGAGCCTCTGGGTCGAACGAGCGTCGGTCATCAGCCGGTCGAATGCCCACCCACGAGCGAAGTTCAAGCTCGGCTCTTCTCATGCACCGCAACCAGCGAATCCTCGATCTTCCACCAGAAAAAGCGATAGGGCTCCGGCGTCAACCCAGGCGTCAGGAGGCGCGGCTCCGGTTTGCCCGGCTCATGCACGTACAGGCGGGTCCGGATTTCTGTATTGAGACTGTCCATCCTGCGGATCTGAGTCTCCCAATGGTACTGGATGCCGAGGAAGGCGGCTAAGGATTCTTCCGAGTAGGGTTTGGTGATGATGACCCCCTCGACCGGGTCCTCCTTCCCCAGCGGGTAGCCCCGCTTCAGCAAGTGGTCCTTCACTGCCTCATAAGCTTCCCCATATTTCACTGGATAGACCCGCTCCCCCGTCTGGGGAATCAGCGCTCCGTACCGCTGAAAGGAGGCGCATTTGCCCCAGGCGCAGGAAGGGATCGTGGAGCAGCCGGCCAGGAGGCTGATCGCCAGACCCGCTGCCAGCCACCCGATTGTGTGGAGTTTCATCGTGAACCTCCTCTGAGTTCGTTCGCCTTCAGTTGGTTTCGTACTTTCATTATACGGCCTTGGTGGCGGTGAAGCCAGAACGTCAACCGCAAGTTTAGAACGCCAACTGCATGTTGACCTGAAAGCCGTCATTTTTGATCGAGCCGCCCCATTCGTGACGCATGTTGTAGTAGGCGCCGATCTTGTGGCGGTGGTCGCGCGAGAGGAAATAGGTCGTGCCGAAGTCATGTTCCTGCACGTCCATCACGCGGCGGTTGGTTGTCGGCGCATTGCAGTTGCCGCTGGTGCAACGGTAGCCGGTGTTGAGGTCCAGGTACTGGTACCGGTAGACGATTTCCCACTCGCGTGGGATCAGCATGTACCCGAGATCGAACGCGTAGGTGACGGTTCGAAGCTCAGGAAATGACGCAAAATTGCGGTTGCTGTTGTTCGGCATGTACCGCATGAAGTGGGCCTCCGTGTTGAAGTAGAAGCCACGGTACATGAAGGTGGTGTCGAACCCGATGTCCTCCCAGTCGCCGATGGCATTGGGATTGATGTTGCCACGGCCGAGCGGGAGCGCCGTAAAGCCGGTGATCGTGTCGCTTCCGCTGTCGGTGGTGTTGGAGCGGAGGCAGCCGAACTGGCCTCCGCCAAAGGTCGTGGCGGAGGTCGTCGCCCCGTAGGCGCTGCAGAGGTCAAAGGAGCGGATCGCGTTCAGCTCGCCCATGCCGAAGGCCTTCGGCCCGTACATGTAGGTGAGGGAGATCTCGAACAGAGGCGACCAGGAGTGCCACACGTCGCCGGCCCAGAAGGGCACACGGCCCCAGGGGTGGAGCGTGAAGCGGCCCGCATAGACGAACTGGCCTGTGTCGTCGAACTGCTGGTTTCCGTTGTTGAATCCCAATCCCGTCCCGGCCATGACCTTGTAGTCGAAGACGTCCAGGATGTCCATGCCGGAGAGTTGGACGCCGGTCTCGCGCCCGACTGCCGCGATGCCTTGGGAGGCAAAGGTCCGCTCCGGGAAGTGAATGGATCCGGAAGAGAGTTGACGCTCGCGGGAGTTGGGCATCTTGATCTGGCCCACCATCACGTTCATCCAGGGATACTTGGTCCAGGTCCAGTCCAGGTCGCGCAGGCCGATCGCCTCGTTGTCCGCGTGCAACTCGATGTGAAACTGCATGTCGCGATAGACGCAGCCGGAGAACTGCCAGCGGAACCGCCGCAGCTCGAGGCTGTTCACCGGATTTCGGCTCCCGCCATAGAGCGTGGTGCTCCCGGAGGTGGAGGGAAACACGTAGGGGCTGCGGCTGGGGATCGTCGTCGTGGAGCTCGTCTGGGTCGTCGAAGGATCGACCCCGTGGGCACGTGAGTCCCCTTCGAAGTTGGTGTAGAGGGTCTGGATCCGATAGGCCAGAGTGCCGTAAAAGTTCCGGTTGGCCCGCCGGTCCCGGTCCTGCTGGTCGTACTTTCTCAAGTCCGCCACATCCTCCTCGCCCAGGATGCGCTTCTTGAGCAGCTTATCCACCATCGCGTCGGCTTTCGCCTCCGCGGGCGAGAAGATGCCGACGTCCTGGAAGTCCGGGATACAGGGAGCGGCGCCGTAGAAGGGGGTGAACTCGCCCCAGGGCGCCGGCGGCAGAGTGAAGCCGGCCCAGGCTTTCTCGTTGCTCTGCCTGGCCATGGGCGGGGCCAGAACCGACAAGGTGACGACCAATGCGATCCCGATCCACTTGCCCCTCTCAAGGGCTCGGGACAGCGTCCTTCTGAAGGCGGCACGAGTGCCGACAGACCTCCACAGGTTCCTCATCGAGTATCCTCCTCTTATTGTTGCTGGCTGGAAACGGCCGTTGCGCGCGGGGAAGGTACGGTGGAACCGGTGAGAAGAACGTCAGGGATTTCTTAACGGACTGTTAAATAATGTTGACGTGGAGCGGACAGTAGGCACCCAGAGAGAGGATTAACAGAAACGTAACGTAGAATTGATATTCAAGAAACGGCGGAGGTCTAGCCTGCAAACCATGCAAACACAGACCTCCAGCCTCGCCGCTCTTGCCTGTTTGATGCTCCTGGGTGGATTTCTTCAAGCCGGCTGTGCGTCGCAGCCGGTCGTCACGCAGGAATTGTACCAGGACCGTTCCATGTGGATCAGGCTGGAGAAGAATCCCTATGCGGAGCCGGCCAACACCGTTGCGAAATCAGACAAGCCAGATGAAGAATCCCAGCTCACGGCCGGCGCATTGGCCGCCTGGCTGAAGGGCTTCCGTGTCCTGACCGACCGGGGCATCTATGGCATGGCGGCGGGGAAGGACGCGACGACCCCCGCCTTCGTCGAACAGGAGATCATGGCTTTGACCCCGCATCTGGCCAAAGCCCTGGCCCTTGCCAAGCCGAATGAGCGGGTGGCCTTTTGTTTCGCCGCTGATCGCAACCAGGAGGAGCGGTATATTACAACTTCGTCGATGTATGTGAAGAAGCCGTACCTCTATTACAGGATGGATGAATATCGGACCCTGGTCCGGGTTCCATCGCTGGCTACCTCGACGAGCGAAGCCTGCCGGACCAAGCCTCAGCCCGGCTACAAGACCGAGGACCGCTACTTCCGGCTGGAATATGAGCCGGTCGAGTTCGTCGTCGGCGAGACCGACTTTTTCTCACAATACGGCTCCTTCATGGCTGCGACGGTCATGAACAGGCGCGGAGAAGTCGTCTTCAAACTGTCCTCTCTCTTGCCTCCCCGCAAGCCTTCCCTGTCGAAAATCTCTCCGGTGCCGCTTGCGGCTCCGGCTTTGCCGGTACCGGAAGGTCCTACGAACGACCTTACTTCCTCGACCAACCAGGTCCTGCCGCCTTCATCCTCTTCGTCGGGGCCTGCTGCATCCCCCGGAGCGGACGCTCAAACGGGAGCAGCCCTGCGGAAGCCGGCCGGCGATCCGTCATTACCCAAAACTCCTGCCGCTCAACCACAGAAGAAACCGAAACGGCCAAATCCTGCCGCGGCAAAACCGTCTGAGCCTCGACCTTCCGCCGGCGTGAAAGCCGGAGAAGACCGAAATTTTTAGCGCTGCTTTAATCGGGCCTTTATATTCCGGTAACTCTTCTCAGCTATCTCATCATACGATTCAACGTCCCGTGCAGGGACCTTTGACCGCGTTGCTGTTCACCTTTCTAAGGAGGCGCCCTTGCAGATTTTCGGATCGTTGATTATCCGCGCAACGATGATGGCAGGGCTTCTGTTTGCGACCGCCGTTATAACCGTCGGCTGCGTCAGGGCTGTGGAGCCGACCGAGCCGACGACCTTTTTCGCGCACCCGCCTCTCTACGACCGGCTCGGCGGGCAGCCGGGCATCGAGGGACTCGTGGAGCTGTTCGTCAACAAGGTGGGCAATGACTCGAGGATCAAGGAACGCTTTGCCAACGCCGACCTGGTCAGGTTCAAGAAACTATTGGTGGACCAGATCTGCGACCTCGGCGACGGGCCCTGTCAGTACCGAGGCCGCGACATGAAGACCGTCCACGCCGGCATGAAGGTCACGACCGCGGAGTTTCACGCGATGTTGGAGGACCTGGCAGCGGCGATGGACGCGTATAAAGTGCCGAAACAGGAACGGCTGGAGCTGCTGACCCTGCTGAAATCCATGCGAGAAGATATCGTGGAAGTGCGATAGGGTCATCCTGAAGATTTAACACGGTCTTGACCATCGCTTGACGTCTTTCATCCGCTCCTTCTGTTGAATGGCGCGCAGCTATTCTAGGGTCGTCTGTGGGACCACGGAGGGCTAAAGTGGTAAGCGGGAAGCATACGATCCTGATCATGACTTCCGACTCCGGATTGGACCAGTCTGTCAGCAAGCTCCTGAACGAGTATGGGTATGCGACGATGGTGGTTCAGGACGCAGCCGGCGCTGTTGCCGCGGCGCGGCGCGTCACACCGTCTCTGATCCTCGCCGACAATTCCCTCGCCTCTCCGCAGATCCTCCGCCAGGAGCCCTCGCTCCGTCGCGTTCCGGTCGTCGCGATCTATCCGCAAGGGATGGACTGCCAGGAGGTATGTGTGGACGCCTTGGAACAGGGAGCTGATGCCTCCCTGTGCAAGCCCATTTCGGCAAAGGAGTTGGTCGCGCGCATCCGGGCCATCCTGCGCCGCGACACCTTCACGCGTGAGCCCCAGGGGCTATTTGTGGTCGGCGGGCTGCACATTGACCTGGCCCGGCACGAGGTCACCGTGAACAGCAAGCCGGTCGAGCTTACTCTCAAGGAATTCCAGATCCTCCAACAGCTCGCGCAGCGACCGGGCCGGGTCTTCAGACGGGATGAGCTGTTGGATCTCGTGTGGGGAGAGGGCGCCGCGCTCGAAGAACATAATCTGGACGTGCACGTCCATTCGCTGCGCCGCAAGCTCGAAGCCGACCCGACCCATCCGCGCATGATCATGACGATTCGCGGCATCGGCTACAAACTGCGATCGGAACCCTGATCCTTTCCCGTCCGCTTAAAACCGTTGATAACCTTGGCCGGTCGCGTAGGAAACAGCGACCGCGCTGGCCTTGTAGGCATAGTTGGTATCCGCGAGCCGGACCTCCGCCGCCACCAGCTCGGTAGTGGCCGTGGTGACATCGATGATGGAGGAAAGCCCCAGGCGGTAGCGTTCCTTGGCCAGGGCGAGCGCTTCCCGCGAAGCGGCCACCTCTTGCTCGGCCACTTTGGTCTGCTGTTTGGCCGTCTGCAAGGTCAGGTAGGCTTCCGTCACTTCAAAAGCAATCCGGTTGTTCATGTCCTTCATCTTCTGCTCGGCCTTGTATTTTTGCTGAGTCGCCTCGGCCACCCGGTTTTCGATGAAGAACCCCGTAAACAGCGGAACCGACACGGCGGCGCCCGCTCCCCACCAGACTTGGCTGTAGCCCGTGTGGGCTCCCGGAAGCTGGTTGGTGGGCCCGTCGCTGAAGTGGATCACGCCCCCCATGCCCACTGCTGAAATCGTGGGGAAAAAGAGGGCCTGCGCCGATTTGACCTGCTCCTCGGCCGACCGGATCCGGTCCAGCCCCCCGAGCATTTCGGGACGTCTGGCGATGCCTTCCTGCTTCAACACCTCCAGTGTGTCGAGCGGGGAGAGGGTGACCGGGATGTCTTCCAGCGTGTAATCCTCGGGACCCCGCACGCCCATCGCGTTGTTCAGCGCCGCAAAGGCGGCGCGGAGGTTGTTCTTCGTCTGTACCAGGAGCACCTCGGCATTCCGCAACTCCACGGAGATCAGGTCCAGGTCCAGCTTCGATTTGAGTTGATGCCGGTAAAGAGTGGCCACCTGATCGCGAATCTTGCCTCGCTCCCGCACGGTCTCCTCTGCGATCTGCAACAGACGTTTGTGCTTCAGGCAGTTGAGGTAGGCCTGTTGCACCGTCAGGATGACGAGGGCCTTGTTGGTGAGGATGTCTTTTTCAGCCGCCTCCCTGTTCGCCTTGTCCGCCATGACTTTATGGGCGGTTTGGCCGAAGTCGTAGATGAGTTGGTCCGCCAGCAGTCCTGCGTTTTCGATATAGGACGTAGGCTTGTTCTGCGCTCCCGCGATGTTGAAGGCGCTCAGCGGGCGGACCGTCCCGCCCGTCTGGATTGCAAAGGCGTCGATTTGAGGGTAGTACTTGGACGCGGTCTGCTTGGTCACCGCTCCTGCGGCCAGCGCGGTTTCCTGGGATTTCTTGAGCAGGGGATGCTGCTCCAGCCCGATCTGGATGGCAGCCTTGTAGCCGAGAAAAGCGCCGGTCGCCTTCGGCGTGGGTGGAGCCGACTCCGGCTCAGCTCCGAGGCCGCCGGTTCCCGTGCCGAGCAGACAAGCCAGTAGAACAGAAGCGATGAGCGATGAGTGATGAGTGATGAATGGTAAGAGACGGATTCGGCGCATCAGTTAAACTCATCATTCATAATTCAGCACTCAGCACCCTCTTCAGTAGCGCGCGTATTCACTGCCTGTGGCGTAGGCCAGGGCGGAGTCGCCGGCCCGATACTCGTACTGGGCGTCGGCGAGGCCTGTTTGGGCCGCCAACAGGTCGGTGGTGGCGGTGGTCACATCCAGGATCGATCCGAGGCCGGCCTTGTACCGCTCGCGGGCCAGCGTCAGGGCCTCGCGGGCATGGGCGACCCGCTCTTGGGCCACTTGAATCTGCTGCTCGGCCGTGAGACGGCTCAGGTAGGCCTTGGCCACCTGGAGGACAACGTCGTTGGCGATCGTCCTGGTCGTGGCCTGGGCCTCGCCCTTGCGCGCGTCGGCCTCGTCGATCTGGCCTTCGATGCGGGGGCCGGTGTAGAGCGGGGTCGAGGTTGCCACACCTGCGCCCCACCAGCCTAGTTGTGCGTTCGGGTTATTCGGGTTCCCCTGCACGTTGACCACTTCCTGATGACCCCACCAGGAGTAGCCGGCTGTACCGATGGCCGAAATGCTTCCGAAGTTCAGCGCCTGCGCCGCTTTCAATGCCTCCTCCGCTGCCTGGACCCGATCGCGGCTTCCCAACAGCTCCGGCCGCTTCTCCAGCGCCTGCTTGAGCAGAGGCTCGATCGGCTGGGCCGGCGTGACCGCGGTCTCCGTCTCGTCCAGCGTGTAGGCGTCCGGTCCTTGGATGCCCATGGCCGTGTTCAAAGCCGCGTAGGCCGCCTTGAGATCGTTTTGAGCTTTGATGAAGTCCAGCTCAGCTTTGGCCGCTTGAACCGTCGCCAGGTCGAAATCCAGCTTGGTGCGAAGCTGGTGTCGGTAGAAGGTTTCGGCCTGCGCCCGGATCAACTGCCGCTCAGTCAGCATCTGACGGGTGATTTCAACCAGCCGTTGTTGTTTGAGGCAGTTGAGGTAGGCCTGTTCCACGCTCAGGATCACCCAGGCCTTCATCATCAGCACGTCCTTTTCGGCGGAAGCGGCGAGGGCTTTGTTGGCCAGGATTCGATGGGCCGTGCGGCCGAAGTCGGTGATCAATAAGTCAACCCGCGAGCCCGCGGTTGCCATGGGATTGGTCGGCTTGGGGAGAGAGCCGGAAATGCCGAGGTTCGACAGGACGCGGGTGTTGCCGCCTGTGCCCACCAGGACGCCCGAGACCTGAGGGTAATTGATGGACGCGATCCGTTTGGTGACTGCGTCCGTCTCCAACACACCATGTTGAGCTGCTTCGATGAGGGGATGCTTCTTAACCCCCGTGCCGATCGCGTTCTCCCAGGTGAGCCGTGATCCCGACGCTTCGGAGCCGGTCGGCGCCGGGAGGGGTTCGCTACCGGCCCGAACCGGATGGGGCATCATGCAGGACCAGAGCCCGACGGTCAGGACCGCAAGCATCTTCAACACTGGTCGGCTCATATTTTTCGGTTCACGTCTCACGTTTCACCTCTCACGCTCAGTATTTAAGGTAATCCTGCCCCGCCGCATAGGCCACGACGGCCTGGCTTTTCTTGTAGACGTACTGCGCCTCGGCCAGCCTGGATTCCGCGTCGAACAGCGCGGTGAGGGCCCTGACCACCTCCACGATCGAGCTGAGTCCGAGTTTGTACCGCTCCTGCGCGAGGTTCACCGCCTCTTTGGCGAAGGTCACTCGCTCCTGTTCCAGCGCGATCTGCTCGGCTGCCGTGGTCTGGCTGAGGGAGGCACGGATGACCTGGAGGACGACCTCGTTGACCAGGTTCTGCAGCTCCTGCTCCGCCTCCCCCTGCCGGTGGCCGGCCTCCGCCACCTGGTTCTGGATTCGGAAGCCGGTAAAGATCGGGAGGCGGGCCGTGGCGGCGGCGCCCCAGAGCGGAGCAACCCCGTCCTTGGGAATCCCGCTGTCATGGACATCGCCATACTTGGTGATGCCGATCGTGGCCACGGCCGAGATCTCGCCGAAGTTGAGGGCCTTGACGGCCTTGAGCAGTTCCTGGGTCGCCAGCAACCGGTCCTTCCCCCCCAGCAGCTCAGGCCGGTTCTTGAGCCCCTCTTCCACCAGCGCCTCCATCACAGGAGGGACGCCGGCGGCCACCGCGATCGCCTCCAATTCATACCGGGCCGGTCCTTCGACGCCCATCGCGTTGTTGAGGGATGCAAAAGCCTGCGTCAGGTCGTTCTGCGCCTTGATCAAGGCCAATTCGGCGTTCCGCAGCTCGACCGAGACCAGCTCCAGGTCCAGCTTGGACTTGAGCTGGCGTTTGTAGAGCGTCTGCACCTGGTCCCGGATGACCTTCCGCTTCTCGACCGTGTCTCGAGCGATCTCGACGAACCGCTGCTGCATGAGACAGGTGAGGTAGGCCTGCTGGACGTTCAAGATGACCAGCGCCTTGTTCGTGAGAATTTCCTTCTCGGTGGCCGCCTCGGTGGCCTGGCTGGCCAGGATGCGGTGAGCGGTCGTGCCGAAGTCGGTGATGAGTTGGTTGAGGATCAGCCCGCCGGTGGCCATGTTCATATTGTGCTTGGGCAGGGCCCCGGCCAGGGCGAAGCCTCGGCCGCCGCCGTGCTGATGGAATCCGCTGCGGTTCCGGGGAGCTTCAGGCAGCTCCCCGGTGGCATGAATGGTCGCCCCGTCGCTGCTCAGGACCCGAATCGAGCCGGCGCCTCCCGCCGCGGAGGCTTCGAGCCAGGGGTACAGCTCTCCCTGAGTCTGCTTGGTTGCCGCGCCGGCGGCCAGGAAAGCGTAGCGGGAGCGCTCCAGGAGGGGATGCTGCGTGACTCCGACTCGGATCGCCTCGCTCAAACTCAGGAAGGAACCGGCCGGTTTGGTCTGGCCTGCTGGCGGAACTCCCGGAGGCGGAGCAGGTCCGGCCAAGGCCGGCAGGGGCGGGGAATCAAACGCGGCGGCCGCGAGGAGCAGGAACGGAAAGAGGATTCGTCGCATACGTCATCTCCTTCCTCTGGGTGAACGCTGAGCGGTGAATTTTAAGTTCTGAGTTTTAAGAGTTATGAGCTGTTGCTCAAAACTTCTGCATCCGCCGTCCGGCGTTCATCGATCCATATTCATCGTTGCTTAAAATTTCTGCTTGGCTGGAATGCCGGTCGGAAGGACATAGGCGGACGCCTTCACGGTCTGACCATCCTGGAGGTTGCTCTTGCCGACAACGACGACATCTTCGCTGCCGCTCAAGCCTTCCACGACCTCCATCCAGATGCCGTCGTCGATGCCGGTCTTGATCGGGACCAGCTTGGCTTTGCCCTGATCGACGATGAACACGGATTTCGTCTGCCCGTTCGGGCTGGGAACGATCGCGGCCGGGAGGATGGTCAAGGCGTTCTGGTGCCGTTCCAGGTAGAGCGTCGCATTGATGAACATGCCGGGCTCAAGCCGGTGGTCCTTGTTGGGCAAATCGATCTCAACCAAGAGCGTGCGGGTCGCCGGGTCCAAGGATTCGGTCGTGCGGGTGATCGAACCTTTGAATTCTTGGCCGGGTACTTCCTTGACCGACAGGGTCGCCGGGACGCCCCGCTTTGCCAGCATCGCGGACTCTTGCGGGACGCTCACGTAGACTCGAACCGGGTCCATGTCCATCAACGTGAACAAAGGCGCGGCCTGCGTGACCGATCCGGTAGCGGCCTGGATCAGGGCGCCCGGATCGGCAAAGCGGGCCGTGATGACCCCGGAGAAGGGCGCCGTGACCTTGGTGTACTCGAGGAACGTGCGCCGCCGCTCCATCAACTGCTTGGCCCCTTCCGCCGCCGCTTGCGCCACGTCCACATCCTGCTTCGCGATCACGTCGGGGTTTTCCTTCCAGACGCCGAGCAGCCGCTCGTGGGTCAGCTTCTTGATGGCGTAGTCGGCTTCCGCCTGCTCATACTCATCCTGGACTTCCGGCGCGTCGATCACGGCCAGCACTTGTCCCTTCTTGACCTTGTCGCCCTTGTCGAACCCGATCCACTTGAGGTAACCGGACACCTTGGCGTAGAGGGTGGCTCGGTACCAAGGCGAGATGTTGGCGGGCAGGGTAAGGGTACGCGCCACGTCTCGCCGCTGAGGCTTTGTGACCTGGACCAGATGGGTTGCCGGCTGAGCGGCGGTCGTGGCGGGGGCCTTGACCGTCTCGGGTGCGGAACCGGTCTCGTACCGTCCCTGGAAAAATACAAGGACGGCTACCAAGAGGAAAAGGCCTGCTGCAGCAATCAGAACGGCTTTCAGCCGGTTCTGTCGGGGCCTGTCCTGAGTGACGCCTGTCCTGAGCCCAGGCGAAGGATCGAAGGGACCCTGCTCTTCGTGGCTGAGAGGGTCTCTCTCCTGTTGGTCCTGTTCCGTCAAGCCTGACCTCCTTCCGTCGACGCGCCTGCGTGATGGGCGGTTGATGTCGCGGCGGAACCACGCCGGGCGAGCGAGTGCAGGACGGGGATGAACAGCAGAGTCATCACGGTGGACACAGACAGCCCGCCGATGACCGCCCGTGCCAGCGGCATGTTCGCTTCGCTGCCTTCGCCGATCCCTAACGCCATCGGGGCCAGGCCGATGATCGTGGCCAGCGACGTCATGAGGATGGGACGAATCCGCAGGCGTCCGGCGTCCACGACCGCTTCCTCCAGCGGAGCCCCCTGCCGCAGCCGTTGGTTTGCGAAGTCTACCAGCAACACGCTGTTGGACACCACGATGCCGATCATCATCAGGGTGCCGATGAGGGACTCCACGTTGAGCGAGGTGTTGGTCAACAGCAGCATCCAGATCACACCGATAAGCCCCAACGGGACCGCAAACATGATCACGAAGGGGTCCAGGTAGGAGCGGAAGAGACCGACCATCACCAGGTAGATCAACACGACGGCCAGGGGGAGTCCCCCGGCGAACCCGATCAACGCCTCTCTCATGCTGTCCACTTCGCCCTTAAAAGACACCACCACGTCTCTGGGGAGGTCCAGTTTGGCCAACTCCTCCTCGATTCTACCCGCCACGCGGCCCAGGTCATTCCCCGACACGTCCACCAGGACATCCATGGTCCGCTGCAGGTTGTAATGGTCCACCGTCTCGGGTCCGTTCTTTCTGGTCACGTCCACCACATCGCGCAGGACTACCGGCGCGCGGGCGGCCCCGTCGGTTTGCGGGAGGGTCGGACGTTCGGGGAAGGGAGTCTGCTGTAAGGCGAGGGAGCTGCCGTGGGACTGAGCGAGTCCGGCGGTCGCGGATTGCTCTACCTCGACGCCAACGAGCGGGATATTGAGGAAGTCCTCGAATCGGACTAACGCTTGTTCCGGATACTGGGTGACCACAAAGTAGGCGTTGTTGGACTTGGGATCGATCCAATAGCCGGGGTTCAATTGCACGTTGGAACTGAGCCCGGTGATCACGTCTGTGACGATTTTCTGTTCGTTCAAGCCCAAGTAGGCGGACTTGGATCGGTCGACCGTCATGTGCAGTTCTGGGTAGGACATGCCCTGCCGGACCTGCACATCCACCGTGCCTGGGACCTTGTCCGCAACCTCCCGAATACGCGCGGCGACGGCAGCCGCCTCCTGCAGGCGAGGGCCGCTGACCTTGATATCGATCGGGGCCGGCAGGCCGAAGTTCAGGACGTCGCTGACGATACCGCCGGTTTGGAAGGTAAATTTCAGCCCCGGCAGTTCCCGTTCCAGCCTCGCGCGGAGCGCGTCGACCACGTCGTCGGTCGGCGTCTGGTGACCTTGCTTAAGACTGACCAGGATGAAGGATTGGTGGGGGCCTACCACCGGCGTATAGAGCACCATCCAGCCTTGAGGCACACCGATGTTGGCGACGACCTGGTTCAGCTCATCCCGCGGGACCACCTGACGGATGAGATCCTCGATCCGCACCACGATCGCCTCCGTCTTCTCCACCCTGGTTCCCTCCGGCGTTGAGACATTCAGGATGAATTGGCCTGCATCCACATCGGGAAAGAACTCGGTGGCCAGACGCGGGGCCATCATCACCGATCCGGTGAAAATGGCCGCAACCGTGATGATGACGATCGCTTTGTGGTGCAGGCACCAGCGCAAGACCAGGACGTAGAGCCTGACAAAGGGGCCGAAGAGGTCAAGGCTCTGCCAGAACGCGGTCAGGCCCGAGGAGGGCTTCTCCCTATGTCCGGCCGGTCCACCGTGGTTGCCCTTGAGCAGATAGGCCAAACAGACGGGCGCAAGAGTCAGGGCGCCGAAATAGGAGGCCATCATCGCATAGCCCACGGAGAGGGCCAAGGGCACGAAGAGGAACTTGATGATGCCGGTAAAGAAAGCGATCGGGAGAAACACGAGAAAGACGGTGATGGTGATCACCAGCATCGGAAGCGCCACCTCCGTCGTCGCGTCTCCGGCGGCTTCGTAAGCCGACTTGCCCATATCCAGGTGTCGGTGGGTGTTTTCCACGACCACGATCGCGTCGTCCACCAGCCGTCCGACCGCCAGAGCCAGGCCGCCGAGGGTCATGATGTTGATGGTATGGCCGGTAAAATAGAGCCCGATGAAGGCCGCCGTGACCGAGAGCGGGATGGCCAGCGCGATGATGACCGTGTAGCGGAGGCTGCCCAGGAACAGCAACACCATCACGCAAGCGAGGCCGCCGCCCAGGAGCCCTTCATGTTCCAAGGTTTGGATGGACTGGCGGATGTAGAGCGACTGGTCGAAGATCAGCTTGACGTCCAATCCGGCCGGCAACCCGATCAGCTTCGGGAGCGCCGCCTTGATCCCGTCGATGACTTCCAGCGTGTTGGCGCCGGCCTGCTTCATCACCGGGATGTAGACCGACCGGTGCCCGTCGATGCGCACGACGTTGGTCTGGATCATGGTCGAATCGACCGCCTTGCCGACTTCTTTCAGGGATACGGGCACGCCGTTGACGATCTTGATCGGGATCTCGTTCATGTGATCCACGACCTGGATCATGCTGTTGGTGTACAGGTTGTAGTCGAAGTCGCCGATCTTGACGTCCCCCGCCGGAAGCAGGAGGCTCTGGGTGTTCACGGCGTTGACGATGTCGCTGGATGAGATGCCGCGGGCCAGCATGCGTTCCCGGTCCAGAAAGACCGTGATCTGCCGGACTTCGCCGCCGAAGGTAGGAGGCAGCGAGATGCCGGGCACGCCCCCGAACTGAGGCCGCACCGTGAAGTAGGCCAGGTCGCGCACTTCCTTTTCGGACATCGTCTCGCTGCTGACGGTGAGGTCGGCAATGGGGAGGCTGGTCGCGCCGAACTTGACGATGATCGGGGGGAATACGCCCTGGGGCAGGTACCGGAGGGTGGAGTAGGTCAGGCTGGTGATCTCGGCGACCGCGGCGTTTACGTCGTAGGAAGGTTGGAAGTAGATCTTGATGAGGCTGACGCCTGGCAGGGAACGGGATTCGATGTGTTCGATGTACGAAGCCTGCAGGTACAGCTGCTCCAGCCGAAGGGTGATGGCCCCTTCGATTTCGGAGGGTCCCATCCCTTTGTAAAACGTCACGACCGCCACGACCGGCAGGTTGATCTCCGGGAAGATGTCCACCACCATCTTCCGATAGGAGACCACCCCGAGAATGACGACGATCAGGCTGATCGCCACCACCGCATAGGGATTTTTCAGCGACGCGCGGACCACTCGCCTGTGCCTCCGGAAGCGTCAATCTATCATCTGCGGGGATCATATCGAATTGTCCAAACAAATGCCACGACTTTGGCCGCGCTCGCGACTTGCTCGACATTGGAAACCTAGAAATTCAGGACTGCCTGGACGTACGCATAGTTCGAATTCTGATCGGTGGGTGTCCCAGGAGCGCCGGGCGGCGCGAAGGCGCAAGCGACACCCCGTCCCGCGCAGCCGGCGATCCTCAGCGACGTAGACCGGCTCCCTGCGATGAAGGCCATCCCGAAGACATCCGCCTATGCCGTCGTGGTCGGGATCGAGCAGTACCGTGAACAATTGGCGAAGGCGGAGTTTGTGGACCGCGACGCCAAGCTCGTGGGAGAGTATTTGACCAGGATCCTGGGCTATCCGGAGGAGCATGTCGTGGTGCTGCTCAACGAGAAGGCCACCGGGAATGACCTGAAAAAATATTTTGGCGATTGGCTCCGGAACAATGTCGAGCGGGACGCATCAGTCTTTGTTTATTACTCAGGCCACGGGGCGCCCAATCCCCAAACCGGTGATGCCTTTTTCGTTCCCTATGATGGCGATCCCAACTTTCTGGACAGTACCGGCTATCCCCTCAAGCGGCTCTACACGGAGCTTGACAAGCTGCCGGCCAAGGAGATCACGGTCGTGCTGGACTCCTGCTTTTCCGGAGCGGGAGGCCGCTCCGTGATCGCCAAGGGTCAGCGTCCGATGGTGATCTCAGTGGAGAATCCAGTCCTGGCCTCGGGCAAAGTGACGGTCCTGGCGGCAAGCTCCGGGGCGCAGACCTCCAGCACCTATCTGGACCAGGGACACGGACTGCTGACGTACTTTTTCCTCAAGGGGCTGCAAGGGGAGGGTGACCTTAACAAGGATGGCGCGGTCGGGCTGGCGGAGCTGTTTGAGTACGTCAAGCCCAACGTGCAGCGGGTCGCACGCAAGCAGTACAACAATGAGCAGATCCCGCAACTGCTGGCGAACCCGGAAGCCCTTCGTCAAGGCGGACGGCTCGCCGAGTTGCGGAAGCCGTAATTACCCCCTCAGGATTGACCGTTTCTTCTACCGGTCCTATCGAGCATCCTGTTCAAAGCCCTTGCTTGACCGCCTCGTAGATTGCACGCACATTTGGGAGGGGCTCCCAGCCGAGGATGGCCAGGGAATCGTCCACGTACGCAGGCGTCCTCATCCCGTTCAGGACGCAGGTCACGCCGGGAGTCGAAGCCAGGACCCAGAGGGTCTTTCGTGAGAGAGGTTCTTTCCGTTTGGCTTCCGGGAGAAGTGGATCGAGCAGCCTGGTGATCGCCTGGGTCTTCTCCCGGCTCTTCAGCGTCGCTTCCCGCCGCAATTCCCTGAGCAGCGAAAGCAGTTCAGGCAAATAACGTTCCCGCCATTGATGCCACTGCTCGCCGAGGTCACCCGTGAGGGACTGGGTCAGCGCCCTGAGTACCTGGTTGATATGGGGAGCGATCATCTGATTCTCGATCTGGTCCCAATGTTCCAGGTTCTGGACCTTGGGGCGAACCTTGGCGA
>Ga0233425_10005852_pt1 | contig 18893 bp, 17 predicted proteins | sample Watercolumn_Towu_2_FD_181712 | JGI IMG/M metagenome (GOLD analysis project Ga0233425, IMG submission 181712) | Freshwater microbial communities from Lake Towuti, South Sulawesi, Indonesia - Watercolumn_Towuti2014_140_MG | ecosystem: Environmental > Aquatic > Freshwater > Lake | place... | reverse complement strand
GAACGACTAAAAATTGAAAATCCAGAACAGGCGCTCAACACCCTCAGAGAGCTAAAATCAATCAAGTTGATTAACCGCCTTAACGCTTTCAATCAACTATTTGGCTTCTTTGCGTAAGTCCTGTTAACAAAGGTAATCCAGAGCCAATTGATGCTTTAAAATTTTTAAAAGCTTTGGCTATTTTCTTTTGTGATAGATTATACGCATCGCCTGATTTTTTTGTTGTAGCTGGAGCCACCTGTTTAACAGGCTCTTTCTTGGTTTCTAATTTTGTAGGTGTCACTGTAGCAGTTTTAAATGCCTGAAGGTCTTTTTTAAGTTTTTCTATTTCACGATCTTTTTCTTCAAGTTTAGTTCTAAGCTCTTTTATTGTTTTTTGTAAATCAGAGATACTTTGTGTACTTTCTGTAGTCTCCTCCTCTTCTCCAGAATTTAAATAACAATAAAGTGGTACAAAACAAACATAAATTAAAGAAAAAAATATAATTTTTGTGATTTTTAAAATTATTTTCATAATAGCTCCTATATATTTATTTTAGAAAGTTAATCCGGTACTGACCCATAGAGCATATCCTGATGGTACATTATTATAAGAACTTATTGTATACGCTCCACCTAACCCAAGTGTTATTGGTGTTCGCCATTTAATGCTATAGTCAGCACTTATGAAAAGAGTGTGTGTAAATTGTGCTGGGGTAATAGCCGGAGACATATCAAGATTTTTTGTCTGTATTTTACCTAATATATATTTATCGATTCTGTTCGGGTTGGTAAAAACTTGTTCTTCGCCAGGACCAGTTGGAATATTAACAACTGTATCATGTGTAAAAAATGGGGCTACTGTTTTATAATCTTCATGTGCAATAGCATAAGTATTTTCTAGCCATGTTTGCCTTAACGTTACAGACTCTTTTTGTTTAACAAATAAATTATACCCTAAGTTGATTTCACAAGAAGAGACTTTACCCTTAACTGATAAAAGTCCTTCACAAAAAACCCCAGGACTTATTTTAAGTGCTTGTGTAGAGACATTTGCAAATGGTGTTAAATATCTTACACCTGTTTGTCCTACTGCATAATAGTGCCCAAACGGTATTTGTGTACCATCATCTTTCTTTATTCCCAAAGTTCTTCTTTGTGTTACCGGAAACAGATAATCAAGTGTGATAAGAGAAACAAGACTAAGACTAGTCTTGTTATGTTTTAAAAATCTCCAAGCAAAGTCTATACCCCCACCCGTGCCCCAATGATGCCCATTTCCCAATATCGGTTCAAAAATATATTCACCCATTGGGGGTTTAGCTGTTGGTGCTATAACGTGTGCATTTAGCCCAAAAAAGAGATTTTTTTTGTTTATAAATTTATAGCCCAATTTAGTTGTCAAATCAGCAAGCCCGGTTTTACTTAGGTATGGGACCATTTTGGCACATTTTAATGGGGCCTGTTGCATGCATGAAGTTTCTCTCATTTCATAGACATTACCGGCTAGATAATCTATAAATGTTTTGCCATTAGACATATGATTTAGTGTACCATCATTTATAGCAAGTGCAGAATAATCTCCTATGCGTGTAAGTGTTAACTTATGATTAATTTTTGTAATGGGAAGTGTCCATTCTATATAGAGTCCGTTTATTATAGAATCTAAATTATGATGATACGCGCAATATAAACTAAAAATCTCTTCTTCTGGTTTAAACTGTATTTTATCTCTAATATTTTGTCGATAATCTCTGGCTGAGTCGTGAATTATATATTCAGCCCAGACGTTATCTGGTCCAACACGTGTATTAAAGAGTGCAAGATTTACTTCTGGTGTTTCGGCATATGTTACTTCGGAATCTATTATAGAGATATAATCTTTAATATCTCCTGTGCTTGATTTAAACCCCATATATTTCCCAAGAGCATTTTTATCTGTCGAATGTTTATATAAAGGGGTTAAATTTAAAGTACCCCCAAGTGAAGTTTTTACAGCTTGATGGCGTTGTTTATCCAAAGTTGGGTAAAATATACCATTATAAAAATTTGAGACAGATGGGGCAAAAAACGTATGTTGAGTATAGTTCTTTGCGTTAAGTATCGCTACTGTAAATAGTGTAAATATAAAAAAAGAGATATATAGAAGTTTAAGGCTAGCCCTCATAACATTCTCCCTTAACGGTAATCTTTATGTTTCGCAATGTAAATACGTTAGTATAGTTTATACACAAGTGCAAGAAGTTATAATTTTTGGAATATTTGTACAAATAAAATCATTTGGCAAAAATAATTTTTCTTTGTTAAAATAAAAGTAAATTTAGGGTTGCTAGCTCAATTTGGTAGAGCAACAGACTCTTAATCTGCAGGTTCAGGGTTCGAGTCCCTGGCAACCCACCAGCTTGTGGATATTAGTTGAGTGGGGTTCTGAGAAAATCTTGATTTCCCTTAATTGCTTTTGTAAAATTTAAGTAAGTATAAAAAATAAGAATAAAATTAAAAAATTTAAAGCAAGGGTGGCGGAACTGGTAGACGCACTGGCCTTAGGAGCCAGCCCTCTGAAAAGAGGATGGGGGTTCGAGTCCCCCCTCTTGCACCAGCTAAGTTTTTTAAAATAAGAGTGTTGGAGTATACAGGCACATTTAGAAATTAGAAAAAGGAGAGGCTTATGGATGCTACTACCCCTCTTTCCGAAGGTCAAAACGTTTCTACTCAATTGCCGTTGAATTTATTTAATGCTTCTGTGCCGTTAATGTTTAAAGTTATCCCAGTGTCTTCACATCTTAGTAAAATCGTTATCGAAATCAATTCAGATATTGTAAACAGTGTGTACAAAAGTACTGTGCCTCTTTTTTGTACAAATGTACTTGAAGGATTTGAATATGAACATGTACCACAAGAATTTATAGAAGAAACCTATAAGAATGATATTATTAATAAAGCACACGATTATATTTTTAAACATCTTATTTATGATAATTTATTTTATTATTTGTTAAATCAAAAAATTTGTTTTGTAAATTATCCTCGCTTTTCTCATATAGATAAGTCAGAAAATGGTGGACTTGCGTTTTCTTTTGATCTCTCTTTGACTGATATACTTGAACTAAAAGAATGGCGTAATTTTGCCTTTAGAACACCAAAACGTAAGCGATATAAAGATTTAGATAAGCAGGTTAAACAGTTTATTGATGAAGAGACATCTCTTTCCAAAAAACAAAATATGGAACAGATAGAAGATGGAGATTGGGTTTGCTTTTCTGCTAAACTTGTTACTGAAAATCATGAAGCTACTTTTCCCTGTTTTACAAATCTATTTTGGGTGAAAGTAAAGACTGGGGCTGTTCCTAATACATTTTCACAACTTTTTTGTGACAAAAGAGTGGGTAACTCTTTTTTTACAAATGAACCTATTTTTGATGATAGCTCTCAAGATTATGGTGATAAATGGTATAATTTTTTGATCTCAATTGAATTTATGATAAAGGGCAGGCATCTATCGCTTGATACCCTTAGAGCTACATTTAAATTAAAAAATAAAACTGAAATACATGCGAAACTTATCGAGGTCTTTTCATATCGCAATGATCTTTCGCAAAGACGAATGATAATCGAAGAGGTCTTTAATCTTTTGCTTTCTAAACATCGCTTTGAAATCCCTCAACACTTTGTACTGCGTAGGCAAGAGGATATTTTATTAGGACTTGAGGAGCAGCCGGATTATCATGTTTATAAAACACAAAAAGATTTTTTATCCTGTGTTGGATTACTTGCAGAAAAACAACTAAAAGAAGAGATTATTATCGATCAGATTAGTTATAAAGAAAATATCACACTCGATATTAAAGACTTACAAAATTATCTTCACTTTTTTAATAATAAAAGAATTAAAGAATTTATTTATTTTAGACCTTTGATTGGAAAAACAGATAATTTTTTAACACCTGTAAATGCAAGTGTTATATATCAAGCAGCTTTGCGAGAAAAGACACTTAATCATGTAATATTTCAGCTTGTTCAATAGTTTATCGCTTGCTTAATTGGCTTTTCTACGGTAAAATCTCTTTAATATATTAATTTAAATAATAAACAAGAGGGTTTTTATGTCTATTACCTATAAACCAAGTGTTAGAAAAAGAAGAAAAAAACACGGCTTTAGAAAAAGACTCAAGACAAAAAGCGGAAAAAAAGTTTTGGGCAGAAGACGTGCCAGGGGGCGAAAACGATTAGCTTCTAGATAATCTATGAGCATATATGCTCAGTTTTAGTAATTTTTTTAAGTTTTCACAATCACAAGTAAATAATGCGTTTAAAGGCGCTAAACTTAAGGCAGAGGGGTTGGGAGTTAAATTTTTACAAAACGTTCTAATCTCTTGTAAATATGGGAAATTATTAATTATTATCCCAAAAAATACGGGAAAAGCTCACGAACGTAACTTAATAAGAAGACAGATAAAATCTATATTTTACGAGCAAGAGCTCTTTAAAAAACCAGTTATATCTATTATGCTTGTAAATTATAAAGCACTTAATTTGTCTTTTGATAAACTAAAAGATTTTTTGATAAAAAATGTCTAGTTTTAATGTTTTAATAAAATTATATAAATTTCTCTCTGGTATTATACGCCCACTTTTGGGGGTAAAGGGTGTTTGTATTTACTACCCAATAACATGTAGAGAATATGCTTTATCTGTTTTTTCTACCCAACCCTTGTATAAAGCACTACCTAAAGTATTTTTAAGAGTTCTTAGTTGTAATCCTGTTGGATTTCTTGTTATTTCATTTGTCCGACTTGTACGTATGCCATGTTGTCAAGTGAAAAATAACGTGAAGCTATAGCGTTTATCTCTTTTAGGGTTATTGTTTGTATTTTTGCAAGCACTTTATCGTAATAATCAAACCCTAAGTTTAAAGCCTGAATGTCGGAAAAAAGTTTTGCCATAGCTTTATTTGTTGCTGTTGCATCAATAAGTTTTTTGAGATACATTTGCCGTGCTGAGTCAAGTTCGTCGTTCATAACCCCTTTACTTGCAAGATCATTAATAGTTTTAATGATTTTACTTTCTGCCTCTTTTACTTTGTCTGGATTTACAAGTGTTCCTATGTAGTCAAATCCTGGTGTCTTTCCAGCATTTGCACCAAATTTTCCAAAGGCTGTATAAAATAGTCCTGTTTGTTCTCTTAATTGAAATACTCTGGATCCCAAAAATACAAACGCTATATAATTCAAAAGTTTCACTGGAACCAAGTCTTTATGATTTATTGTAAGAGCAGAAGGCCTACAAGCTGCCCATGCTACTTGATTACGTAGCATTTGTATTTTAATCTGTTCCCCTGGAACAAATTTGCTTTGTACATATGTTATTTTTTTGGGAGTACCAGACGGCCATAGTCCAAATGTTCTCTTTATTGTTTTTTCCATCTCATCAAGATCAAAATTTCCAACAACAACAAGATTCATGTCTGCAGGAATAATATATTCCATGTGTTTTTTAACAAGTTCTATATCGTTTATTTTTTTAACTAAATTTATTGCTTGCTCAATTGTCCAACCATATGGATGATCTTTATATACTGTCGCTAATATATTTCTAATTAATACTGATTTAATATTATCTTTATTGCGTTCAAGATTATTTATAACTATAGTTTTTAATTTTTCAATAGCCGAACGTGGAAATGTTGGTTTAGTAAGTATGTGTACAAGTCGTTTAAATATTTTATGATAATTGTGGTTTAACATAGAAATAGTGATCCCTTTTGCAGAAAATGAGTAGTAAACACCATTGTATTCAAAGAAATTAACATTATCTTTTTTGCTAAAATCCAAAGACCCCTCCATAAGTGTATCCATCATTATATTTATAGTAGCCCCTTCAAGTGAATTGTTAAAATAATCTGAATCATTAAAATTACAAACAAGTGTGATTAATGGAAGATTCGTTGTTTTTTTAAGCGTTACCTTTAGCCCATTATTAAGAGTGTAATAGCTATCTGGCTTAGGGAAGGTAAAGTCTAACATTTTTGGCGCCTGTAATTTTTGTGCATATAAAGATTTAATTATTTTTTTAGTACGCGTTACTTTTTTAAGTCTGTTTTTATCACTTTCTTCAGCAAGCTTTTTGCTTTTCTCATTAACAGCCTTTTTGCTAATGGGGATTGGAAGCACTTCTATGCGATTCATTAAAAATGGGTCGAGATATGTTTTAACATATTGCTTAAGGGTCTGGGGTGTAACTTGTGCATATTTATTAACTCTGTCAAAAATAATAAAAGGGTCATTTGTAGAGAAATAAGATTTAATCCAATTATAAGAAAAATCTTTATAATTCTGTAACTTCTCAAGAAAGACTCTTGTTTTATTATTTACCATACGTATGATTTCATCATACGTAAATCCATATAACATTATTTTTTCAAGCTCTTGAGTGATAACTGTATTACATCTATCATTTTTCCCAGGTACAGGTTCAACAAGAATAAGAAATAATCCGCCGCCAATATTTTTTGAAGCTTTAACTGTCACATTTGTTGCAATCTTTTTTTCGTCGATTAAGAGTCGAAAGAGCCTACTTCCCTCACCCCCACCCAATAGATATTCAAGTACTGAAGGGAAGATTTCATTCTTGTCTGTTAGCCCAGGAATTGTCCAATAAAAAGCAAGTTGTGCATGTTTTACATCTTCAAATATAGATGTTTTATTTGTAATGATATGCGCAGGTATCATTGGAAATTCTTTAATAATATTTTCTTTATTTGTTGGGACAGGCTCAAAATATTTTCGTGCTAAAGCTTCTGCTTTATCTACATCAAAGTCACCTATTATAATTAAAAGCGCCCTGTTTGGCCCGTAATATTTTTTATAAAAATTTTTTAGCTTTTCAGACGTCACATTTAAAATGTCTTCTTTATAACCAATAGTTGGTGTATGGTACGGGTGATTTGGAAGAAATCCAAGTTCATAGGCTTTAAGAAGCATGCTTTTCCAATATGAATCTCGTCCCATTTTTAACTCCTGAATAACTGTTTTTAATTCAGAAGCTAAGCATTGTGGATCAAAGCAAACATTTTGCATACAGTCTGCAAGAATTTCTATAAAATATTCCCAATTGTTTTTATTTGTCTCAAAAAAATAACTGGTCACATCAAAATTCGTAAATGCATTATATGTGGCACCATACTTTCTTGCAATGGTATTTATGTCCCCCTCAGAGAGCTTACTTGTTCCTTTAAAAATCATATGTTCTACAAGATGGGCGTATCCTTTTTGACCAGATTCTTCAACATATGAGCCAATATTGTAAGCAATTTGAACAAGAACTTTTGGACTCTCTTTTATTGGATACAAAAGAATAGTCATGCCATTAGAAAGTGAAATTTTTTTAATATTATCTGTAGATATAGAAAATTGTGTAAACTTTGGTTTTAAAAAACTACCTTTTTTAATCATGTAAAATCCTAAAAAAAGTAAGATTATAATTATCGAAGTAATAATTATTTTTTTGACTGAATATACAAGATTATGTAACATAATTGATCCTTTAGAATTTATAAATAAAATTTTTATTTTATATAAATTAAAATATCTAAAAGGGTATAGCTTGCGCTATAAGTTTTACAAATAAGATAAAGAATGCCCTATGAATATACTTATATTAAGACTTTCAGCGATTGGTGATGTCATTCACACAATTCCAGCAATATTAATGTTAAGACATATCTTTTCCCAAGCACGAATAGAATGGGTTGTTCAGGAAAAGGTTGCCCCTTTACTTGAATCACAAAAATTTATATCTAACATTTTTGTAATTCCAGATAACTTTTTACACATAAAAAATTGGGGCAAATTAATAAAAATATTAAAAGAGATAAATAAAATTAAGTGGGACATAATAATAGATTTTCACGGATTTCATAAAGTAATCCCTTTTTTATTATTCACACGAGGGAGAAAATATAGTTTTAAAGGTGAAGGGGTAAAGTATAGTATTGGATCACACACATCTTTTTTAACACATGTACATGTAAACCCAGAGTGTGAGCATATTATTCAAAAGCATTTATCACTTGTAGATTGTGTTATTAGTGATTTTACCCCAAATAATTATCGTCCTGCACTTTGGGCTTTAATTAATAAGTATCCCGTGAATTACCAAAGTGAAAGTGTGAATAACTGGATAAAAGAGAATATAAAAGATAAATATATAATTCTTGCCCCAAATACTACCTGGGAATCAAAACATTGGCCTGAGTTACACTGGCGTTCTTTAATTGTTTCGCTTAAAGCTGGGCAGTTAAGTGGCGAGATTCCAGCACAAATTATTATCGTTGGAAAGGATCACGGGAAAGCTGCACGTGCCCTTATAAACTGTGAGAGCCCCCCAGATGTTTTATTTGCCCCCAACTGGAATTTAAAACAAACAGGTGCCCTTATCGCTAGTACTTTATTATTGGTAGCGCCAGACACAGGGCTATTACATCTTGCAGATTTTTTGGGTGTTCAAACGCTTGGGCTATGGGGCCCTACAAGATCTGAATGGCACGGGCCATTTCTTTTCAAAGCCAATAGAGAGAGTTATCTAAAATGTGACTGTCCCCATTTGTACAAGAAAAAACACTGTAACACACAAAAGACTATAAATTCACATGACTGTATGACTAAAATAATATCAGAACACGTATATGAAAAAATACGTGATGTTGTAGGGGGGTCAAAATAATTTTCATAAATATTACGGTGCTATTATGAACAGAAAAATAATTTTTATTATTTTCATCTTTAACATTTTTGTTTTTTGTGCTGGGATAAGTAAAAACACAAGTATAAGCACAAGAGAGAGTATAAAAGAAACACAAAAATCACGTGCTCGTAGGCACACTACACTTACTTTACACGAAGCTATAGAGATAGCTTATTGTGTAAAGCCCAATATAAAATTATATAAGCATGCAGTTGAAGAAAGTAAAATGGTGGCCCAACAAGCACTTTCTGGATATTTTCCACAAGTAACTTTAACATCTGGTATTTCTAAGAATCGAGGGGATCCAACTACTAATTATAAAGTTAATGTTATAGCTGAGCAGTTGGTTTATTCTTTTGCTGGTCCTATTGAAAAATATAAGAAGGCACGTAAAAATATGCAAATTGTCTCTATTGAAGGTGATAAAGAGAAGAAAGAATTACGACATGAATTAGAAAAAGTATTTTTAGAATGTTGGAAGTTGCAGCAACAGTCAAAAGTTGTTAATGCTCTTTATAAAGCTGCAAAAAGTGATTTACAAAAAGCTCGTCATGCTTATAAAGTACATCTAACAGATAAAAGTGAATGGTTAAAAAGTTTGTCAGCTTATAAAGACTCAATGCGGGATATAGATATTTATTATGATAGTATTACGCTGGGGCAAAAGAAATTAGAATTTTTTATGGGACAGCCAATAAAGCTTAGTGTTTCAGAGGCTAAAGTAAAAGGTTTATTTAAAGATAATCAGATTCTTGAGGTTACTTTGATTTGGGATGAGACAAAAGATGTTTCTTTAAAGTCACTTGGGTATTATTATTCTCTTGCAAATAAAACAAAAGAAGATTTGAAAATCGCAGATAAAAAAATTGCTATTGCTCGTGATGATCTTTATATTGCCAGAGGATCAAGGCTGCCAACTGTCGGCCTAACGGCTGGAATCGATTATACTGCTGGGGGAGCATATCCTTCTGTTATGTCAGCAGATCAGCCGTTTTCAGTAAATCATCATTGGTGCACACATAATTTTGGAATAGGTCTTTCTTGGAAGATTTTTGATGGTGCATTAAGCCGTTTTGAAGAGAATGCTGCTCATGCAAAAATACTTAAGGAGATTTTAACTAAAGATGATACTCACCAAAAGATCCAATGGGATATTCAGAAGGCATATTATCAACTTTCTCAAGACAGAATAAAATGGGTTGCTAAAAACGCTGAGCTTACAGCTGCACATAATGATCTTGTTCTTAACAAAAAGAAATTTGAAATTGGTGACATTTCAAAAGTTGAATTTAATGTATCTGTTTCTAATTGGGAAAGAGCATATTTTGAATGGTTAGACGGTAAAACAGCTATGCTTATTGACGCTAGAGACTTGGCATATCAATGTGGCTATCCTGATGAGCTGTCTCGCTAGTTTTTTTTACAAGAGCATTCCAACTCACTGGAAAGTATGGCTCTATAATTTCTGAGATAATTTTAGCGTAATAAAAAATCTCTTTTTGCGCAGAAGAGTCTAGTCTTAGATTTGCTAGTCTTGCATAACCGTAAAGACTGGCTGTTTCGATAAATTCGTTATACATAGCTTGTGGGAGAACTATACGTGCCTGTTCTGGGCAAACCCCTATACTTAAAAGATAATTATTATACTCACGAGAGCGTATGAAGTATTCTTGCATGCGCTCACGCTCTTGTGTATCTTGTGGGATTGGATCTGGTTTAGAACCCTGTTTTAAGTTTGGATCTCTTTGGCGAAGCCTGTCTGGAATAAAAAACTCTGGTGGGGTGTCAACATAGCGTCTAGAAACTTCATTGCGAGAAAACCCAACTGTGTGCCTGAACCATTCGCGCATTATAAAATACGGCATTTTTATTCTAAATCTTAATTGCGGGTGAAAAAAGGGTGTAATATGATTATGCTTCGCCAGATAGTTAATAAGCTTTTTATCTCTTTCTGGAAGTTTATAATTTATAACTTTCTCAGTTTCGTTTTTTATCTCTTCAAAAGAAGACTCTTTGTTAAAAGAGACTCTTGCTGCGTTTACTACAGTAAGATCATTACCAAAGACCTCTATTAATTCGATAAAACCAATGTTATCGTGAATAAATTTTTTTATACTCATTTTTGTTCCCGTTTTATTATTATATTCTTAAGTGTTCTTTGGCGAAATCGCTCTGTGAATATATATTTTACACAAGTTTCTAAAATTGTAGATTTTTATCTAGGATTTTCGTAGTAATTTTTTATACTGTTTGCATGAATTAGAATACAAAAATTTTAAAAATTAGGAGGTGTTATGATAATTTTTCCTACTTTTATAATCTTAGTTACGGTATTGGGTGCTTTTTTGCCATTACCTATAGTATTAATTATTGTCGGTACTATTTTGTATTTTCACTGTAAATTTCTATTGTATGCTATAACACTTGGAATTCCTACATTAATACTTTTAACCTGTTGGAAAGTATATTCATATCAAAAAGTAAGCCGTGGAGTGCTTTGTGTTTTGTATGGAGCTCTGCCATTAGCATGTAGTGTTGTTTTTGCTATGCACAATGTTGGCTTACAAGCTGCACTTTTTACGGGTTTTTGGTTTGTTTCCCCATTATTATTTTATCTCGGTTTTATTAAGCGTTCTATAATATGGGCATCTGTAGCTCACTCTTTTATTATGCATGCTGTTGGAAGTGTTTTGTGGCTTTATTCTGTACCGACAACACCTGGTTTTTGGTATGGGCTTATTCCTTTGGTTATACTTGAACGATTGGTTATAGCCTGTGCTATGGTAATTACATATTTAGGAATACAATACATAATGAAAAACTTTAAGCTATTTAAGTTTGCTGCTATACTTTATAAAGCACTATATACTGACTAGAATATACTGGATAGAAACAGAGGAGTTGTCATGTCAGGCCATTCAAAGTGGGCAACGATTAAACATAAAAAAGCAAAAGAGGATGCTAAAAGAGGTAAGGTCTTTACGAAACTTATTCGTGAAATTACGGTAGCTGCACGAGAAGGTGGCGGAGATTCTGCTGGAAATGCCAGACTACGTTTAATTATAGATAAAGCAAAAGCTGTAAATATGCCGCAAGATAATATTAATCGTGCTATTAAAAAGGGAACTGGTGAACTAGGCGATGGTTCTATTTATGAAGCTTCTACTTATGAAGGGTATGGCCCATTTGGAATTGCTATTATGATAGAGACCTTAAGTGATAATAAAAATAGAACCATTTCTGATTTGCGACATTTGTTTACTAAAATGAATGGTAATTTAGCAGAAAGTGGCGCTGTTTCATGGATGTTTGAGCATAAAGGGATAATACGTGCAACTGGGACATTAACTGAAGATGAGCTTTTAGAAAAACTTCTTGATTATGATATAGATGATGTTACCCTTGATGAGGGAATTTTTTCTATAGAATGTCCGGCAAACAAACTTGATATCGTAAAAAAAACAGTTGAATCTTTAGGGCTTAAAATAGAGGCTTCACAATTAGAATGGGTTCCAAAAAATTATGTGACTCTTGATGATTCTAGCAAATCAGAAAGTGTATATAAATTTCTTGAAATGATAGAGGATCTTGATGATGTACAGAATGTTTATGCCAATCTTGGCGATTAAGTAAAGGGGTTTGATGTGTTATTAAGTATGACAGGTTTTGCAACTGGAGGAACAAAAACAAAGGCTCATGGGATCAAGCTCTCGTTTACTGTAGAGATAAAAACTTTTAATTCTAGATTTTTTGAAGTTGTCTGTAAGCTTCCAGCTGTGTTTAATTCTCTTGAGGTTAAAATAGTTACTCTTTTGCAGGCTAAACTTTTACGTGGTAGGGTATATCTTTCTGTTAGATTTAACGAAGATAACGAAGCGTTTGAAGATACACCTCTCTCTTTTAAAGTAGTTTCTGGATATCTTTCTGCAGCCAAAATGTTAAAACAAAAATTTAAACTTTCTGGAGATTTAACTATCAGTGATATTCTAAAACTTCCAGATGTGTTTGTCCAGGAGCGTGGTGATCTAACACAAGAAGAAGAGACACTTATCTTTAAAGCTATAGAGGATGTTGCAAATCGTCTTAATCGCACAAGACAAGAGGAGGGGGCTAGATTAGAAAAGGATTTTTTAATGCGTTTTGATTTGTGTGCAAAGCGCATCAAAGAGATTGAGAAGAGATTTAAAAATCTTATGATAGAACATAAGACTCGCTTAGATAAGCAGTTATCTTTAGTGCAACAAGGTGATGAAAATGCAAAACAACAGGCTGAAGACTTATATGCTGAACTAAATAAAATAGACATTCAGGAAGAAATTACAAGATTTAATAGCCATCTTGTAAGTATTTCAAATGTTATTAAAGATAAGAAACAGATAGATAAAGGCAAGCGACTTGATTTTATTCTTCAAGAATTATTGCGAGAAATTAATACACTTATGGCAAAGTGTTCGAGTTTTTCTATAAGTTCTCTTTCTGTAGATATAAAGGTTGAGCTTGAAAAGGCTCGAGAACAAGTACAAAATATAGTTTGATTTCACATAATAAAAAGAGCACCAGATGGATCAACTTGTTCCCGAGCAATTATTATCTAATTCTAATAAGATTCTTTTTATTACCCATTTAGCAATAGGGGATTTTACTTATTTACAAACTTATTTTTTAGAATTTTCTAAAAAATATCCAAATATTTCTATTGATATATGGGTTGATGATGTCAGGCGCACTATGCGTTTCTGGAAATGGGCTTCTTTAAAAAAGTACTCTCTTTATGACTGGCTGTCTTCATGTAAGTTTATTAGAAAAATTTATACACAAACCTATTCTCCGTTTGTTCTTCGTAAATCTATACGTAAAGCACAAAGTGAAAATTATCCAATTGTAATAACGCTTACTTCTATAAGAAGTGAGCGTTATGCTGTACTTGCTAGAAAAATAAGCCCTAATGGTTTTATTGTAGGCTTGTGTGAGAGATATTATTTTTATAATTTTATAAAAATAAGAAGATATTTGTCACTAAATAAAGCGCTTGATCGAAAATGGGTAGGAACTGGACAATATCATATCTCTGATCTTTATGCTCAATGGTTCTTAAATTTTTTTAATGTTTCTGTTGAAACAGAAGCCCGTCGCCCATTTATAAATATCCCAAAATGCTGGATCATTTATGCAAAGTTAAAATTTATGAAGTGGAGTATAGGTAAAAAAAGTAAAAATTTTAGTCGTGTTGTTTTTATTAATCCATATGCTAAAGAGGCAAAGAGAAGTATCCCACTAGATTATTTGTTAAAATTATTAAAAGAGTTAAAAAATATAGATAAATGGGGGGATATAAATTTTATTATCAATGTCACACCAGAAGAGTATAAAAAAACAAAAAAATTTTTTGACAAAAACTCCTTAACTAACACAAGAATTTTTTCTGCTGATTATAACTTTTTTCAGTTGCCAGCTGTTATTTCATTATGTGATTTAGTGATTTCAGTTGAGACTTCTGTTATGCATCTTGCAAGTGCACTTAAGGTTCCAGTTGTTGCTCTAATGAGACAAAAGACTCCTGAATGGATTCCGTGGGATAAAGAGAGAAGCACTGTTGTCTGGGCAAAAAGAAGACGTGATTGGGTTAAAGATATAGAAATAAAAGAGGTTATCACTTCAGTTATTAAGTTTGTTGGAAATTAAGAATTATTTATGAAAAAATTATTATTTTATTTTTTTTTAGTGTTTTGGTTAATTAAAGATATTTTTCCAATAAGTGTAAATGTAAGTCTTACAGGATTACAGAATGTTCCAATTAGAAAGCTTCCAGCGGTTATCGCAGAAATAGAAAATCCACAAGTAATAATATGGTATAGTGGAGAAGACGGACTAACAGAAAGATCACGTTGTTTTTATCAAGATAATTTTTTGAATCTATTAGCCTATATAATGCAAGAACGGCAATATCATGTGTACTTTTATTATTGTCGTGCTTGGAAAGGCCTTAAGGATAGAAATGTTTCTCTTGTTGCACCAATAGAGTCGTTTGCTTTTCCAAGTTTATGTGTACCATATACGGTTATTCAAGCATCTGATTTTTTTACTTTTTTACTTTTTGACAGGGAGGATGTTAGAGAAGAGCGAATGTTTTTAAATGAGACACTTATAAATGAAAAATTTATATGGGATATAAGTTTTAATAGTTTATTAAACGGCATAATATTTAATGTGCTGCTCCCACATGATTCTGTTTTAGGTGGTTCAAGGGTTTTATTTCAGGATTCAGCCAGAGCATATTCTGCTTTAAGATACATTGAAGGTTTATGGTTAATTCGCGAAATTATAATGCGAACATTTGAGTTAAGCACATTAAGTATCTTATATAGCACAAACCCTATAAATATAGTTTGTGTTTTACCATCATCAGGTGAAATTCCAGAATATATGTACTATTGCCCAAATGGTAATGTAAAACATTTTCGATCTGATGTTTCTGATTTTTTATTGTTGAATTCATTAATTAAATTGGGTAACCAGACTGTTAATATTTATTTTTGGGGATTTGAGTATATGTGTGGGCGGTGCACCCGTCCTTATGAATTTACGCCAGAAGATACACTTTTGGTGTGATGCCCAAATTAAAGAGAAGACATAATCAAATTCTTTTGGTTGTCCCCTAAATTTTAAAAACTGTGAGTATTTTGCACACCCTTGACATTTTGTGCTATTAGTATTATTATTGGGCTTAAAGTTGATAACAAAGTACTAATTGTTAATAATTAAGGGTGCGTATGAAAGTAATCACGATAAAGCATTTAATCATATTTTTGTTCTCAATATTAATAGGGGTTAATTGTTCTTTTGGAATGCGAAATTCTAGGGATATCTTAGATGCAGCAAATCACATGCCAGAAGGTGTACAAAGACGAGCCCTTTTACGTGTTGCTGAGCTACGACAAAATGTTGAAATATTGATTAGAAACAGCAGTTCTATGCCTGATGAAGATTTGGCAAATGCTATTATTAATGTGTTTGGAAATGTTAGTGATGCTAATTCGTTTCATGCGCAAGGGGTAAGTGCTAGAAGCGTGCAGACACGCGCTGAAACAGCTGCCGGAAGAGTACAAATGGCTCTTTTACGAGTGTCTGAATGCATGCAAGAGATTAATGAAGTGTTTAGTGAGACTTTAGACGAAGCACGTGCAAATGCGATTTTAAGAAAATTTGGAGAGCCTAGAAGCCGGTAAAGCTTAAGAGTAGGTTTAAAAGTTTTAGGGTATTTGCATACATACCCTAAAACCATTTGACAAGTATTTATTTTCAGATAGAATAATTATGTATGTTAATATTTATAAAAACTTTAATGAACGAAAGGATTTTTATGGGAACAGTAAAGAAAATGCTGCCCAGTGCTTTATTAAATAAAAATTTATTAGAGAGCAATAAATCTATTCTCTCTTCTCTATATTCTCTTCTTTATTATCGACGATATTATCGTCTCTATTAATTTTTCTTTTTATTTATTTGTAAGTTTTAGTGCATCTCATAACTGAGAGAGCGTTAGATGTTTTCGCGTGCAGATAATGTGCGCGTGTAAAGTTATTTTGTTAATTATTAAAATTTTAGGAAATTATTATGAATAAAATTATTTTTAAAACGATTAAGTCTATTATTTTTAATATTATAGTCTATAGCACACAGGTGTTACCCTATTGAATTACCTGAGCTAGTTTCACATGATGACGCATCTGCGAGTACATTTATCGAAACCAATTTAGATGAACTTAGACACTTAGCCGAAGCTAACTGGAGAAATGTGCCGGGGGGGACTCGGGACTCTCTTGAATCTCAGGCTCAAGAACACTTTGCGGCTGGGAAATTTACTGAATTTGATGGATTTTTTGGTGATGCAGCATGCCAAATGCGTGCTCTTATGATTACATCAGGCGCGTTAGATACTGATGCCCTTTTAAAAACTACATGCTTTGTGTTTAAGCGGGTAGCAACTCCAGATCCTGCAAAGGGTAGAGTTATAGAACCTGATACTGTGGTTGAGCAACTTGGTATATCAAAAAACATGTCTAAAAATAAATTTATCCCAAATGCACAAAAGTGGGTAAGTTTATTATCAGTTGATTTTTTAAGACAATGTCTTAATGATTTGGTAGATACTGACGTTATTTTGCCAGAAGCGCTAGATGAATTGCATCAATCATTAAACTTTATTTTCAGAAATAAAGAGGGGCGATTTATGCATCTATGCTTTCCAGGCCTTAAGGTTGTTTTACTCTTTGCTCTTGTTAATAGAATCCCAATTATTTTGCGTGTTACTCGTTTTTGTAACGAGTGCCATTGTAAGCACGAGAGACAGTTTGTTTTCGAATCAGACGGACATAGATTCGATATTGTTTCTCCTGCACAAATGCCAGCGCTAATTGGCAGGAGAGCCCTTGTGTTTAAGGGCTGGAGTGCTCCACGAGAACTTTTAGGCGAGACTGGAAAATTAACTGTGACGGTTCCTGATGAGCAGCTAGTGCACCCAGCATGCGAGGTGGGAATTTTGTTTTTTGATTCTTTGCATGAACTATTGGACCGTATTGGTGGTCCTGTGACATGCATACTTGCAAATGCTTCGCAACATGAACAGGTAAATTTTGTATCGACAGTTAGAAGTCCAGAAGGCGCATGTGTTTTTTTAAGAGATAAAGGATTAATTGATCTGGCAAACGAACTTGAAAGCATGAAAGAACTTGCACGCACCAGTGGGTGTAGTATAGAAAATCCAACACTTTTCTTTCTAACACACGTTTTTGCCGACACTATAAGGTGAAACTAAGGGAACTGAGGAATTCCCTTAATAAAACAGTACTTGACTTATTTTTATTTTCTAATAGTATAATTTTATTGGTTGGGAAAGGTTTTAGTGTATTAATTGAAAAATTATTTTTTGGCGATTATAGTTTTATTGTTTGTGTTTAACCTTAAGGAGTTTTAAATGAAACATTTATTTAGAATATTATTATTTACTGCTATTTACATAAATGCTTTACATAATGTTTCCTGTATGGATATAGACCTTTCGTATCTAAAGCCTGAAGATATTAGAGTATCTTCTGATGTATGTGGCTCAGATGATTCATTTACTTGGGCAACCTCTAATACGGGTGGAAGGAGGTGGAGAATGGAGGATACAAACTTTCCATCAAAAGACCAAAGTCCAGTAGTGCCTGAGCTTGGATATTTTTGGGGTGTTTACGACGGCCATGGTGGACGCTCAGTTGCTATCCATGTTGTAACAGGTCATGAATCAATTCCTTCATTACATGAAAATATAAAGATTGGGTTAATAAAATATCCAGCAGACATTAAAAAAGCGATTGTACATGGTTACTTAAAAACCGATATAGAGGTACACGCATTATCAGAAGTAACAGGATCAAGTGTAATGAGCAACTCTGGAACTACAATTCTTACAGCGTTGGTTCGTGATGGAAGACTTAATATTTCTTGGGCTGGTGATTCAAGAGGAATAGTTTGTGGTGGTCCTGAAAGAAGATTGCTCTTTGAAACAAAAGATCATAAACCAGATGACGAGCGTGAAAAAGCGCGTATAGAAGGGGCTGGCGCCTGTGTTGCTTGGGGTAGAGTTTGCGGGGTTTTGTCTGTTGCTCGTAGTATTGGTGATTGGGGATATGTTGCTGAAGAAGAAATTAAAATTGATGACTTAGTATGTAAAAAACCGATATCGTCTGTTCCAGATCATCTTGAACCAGTAGATTTAAGAGGTGTAGATTTCTTTGTTTTAGCATGTGATGGTTTATGGAATGCTTTATCAAGCGAAGATGTTTGTAGATTTGTATATGAGCAAATGGGCACAAGAATGTCGTCTGATGTTACAAAAGAGCAGGCTGAAGATATAGCAAAAAATCTTATTGTACGGGCTGTTGCTGCTTATGATCCAGATGGAAATCCTAAGTCAATTGATAACGTTACAGTTACGGTTGTATTTGTTAAGCATCGTTAATTTTGTAAATTTTATATTTACTTTTATAAGGGGTCTTTTTTTAAAAAAGACCCCTTAATTTTTTAAGATCTTTATTGTTTGCTTCTAGCGCTTGATATATTTTTATTTTCATATAGAATAATATTAATGCAAACATTAAAATATTAAAATAACGAAAGGGTATTTTATG
>Ga0233425_10005851_pt1 | contig 18895 bp, 15 predicted proteins | sample Watercolumn_Towu_2_FD_181712 | JGI IMG/M metagenome (GOLD analysis project Ga0233425, IMG submission 181712) | Freshwater microbial communities from Lake Towuti, South Sulawesi, Indonesia - Watercolumn_Towuti2014_140_MG | ecosystem: Environmental > Aquatic > Freshwater > Lake | place... | reverse complement strand
GCGCGACACGCACCTCCATCCCGATGCCGTTGCCGCCGTGATGGCGGCCGATCACGGCGACGCCTTCGGTATCCTCGGCCCGCATCAGGTCGGCCCCGGGGCCTGGGAGGTCCGCGCGGTCCTGCCGGAGGCCAAGGCCGCCCGCCTGATCACCGCCGGGCAGAGCATCCCGTTCGAGCGTGTCCATCCGGACGGGTTCTATGTCGCCAGCGTGAAGAGCGAGGGCCGTCCCCTCTACGAGATCGAGGTCGAGGCTTGGGACGGCACGAGCGCCCGCCGTCACGATCCCTACGGCTTCGGCCCCTCGCTCGAACAGAGCGAGATCGAGGGTCTGCGCCAGATCGGCAGCAATCTCGTCTACCGCGTGCTCGGTGCCCATCCCGGCGAGCTCGACGGCATCGCCGGCTTCCGCTTCGCGGTCTGGGCGCCGAATGCCCGACGGGTCAGCGTCGTCGGCGATTTCAACGAATGGGACGGCCGGCGCCACCCGATGCGTCTGTGGCTGAACGGCGGCGTGTGGGAGCTGTTCGTGCCGGGTCTCAAGATCGGGCAGAATTACAAGTTCGAGATCCGCGGCCCTGACGGATCATTGCTGCCGCTCAAGGCCGATCCGGTCGCCTTCCGGGCTCAGCACCCGCCGCAGACGGCGTCGGTGCTGCAGGGTCTGAACGAGCCGCAATGGCATGACAGCGCCTGGATGGACACGCGTGGCGCGAAGGATCCGCGCCATGCCGCGATGTCAGTCTACGAGGTCCATCTTGGATCTTGGGCGCGCGTGCCGGGCGAGGGCAATCGCTACCTCACCTACAAGGAGCTGTCCGAGCGGCTGATCCCTTACGTCAAGGAACTCGGCTTCACCCATATCGAGCTTCTGCCGATCACCGAGTACCCGTTCGACGGCTCTTGGGGCTACCAGCCGGTCTCGCTCTTCGCGCCGACCAGCCGCTTCGGCACGCCCGACGATTTCGTCGCCTTCGTCAACGCCGCTCACGAGGCCGGCATCGGCGTGCTGCTCGATTGGGTGCCGGGACACTTTCCGCTCGACGCCCACGGCCTCGGCCTGTTCGACGGCACGCATCTCTACGAGCATGCCGACCCGCGCCAGGGCTTCCACCAGGATTGGGGTACCTACATCTACAATTTCGGCCGGACGGAAGTGTCGGCCTTCCTCACGGCCAACGCGCGGTTCTGGCTGGAGCACTATCACCTCGACGGCCTGCGCGTAGATGCGGTGGCCTCGATGCTCTACCTCGACTACTCGCGCCGCGCCGGCGAGTGGATCCCGAACCAGTACGGTGGCAACGAGAATCTCGACGCCATCAACTTCATGAGAAAGACCAACGAGGCGACCTACAGCCACGCGCCGGGCACCATCACGGTGGCCGAGGAATCGACCTCCTGGCCGGGTGTCTCGCATCCCACCTACACCGGTGGCCTCGGCTTCGGCTTCAAGTGGAACATGGGGTGGATGCACGACACCCTGAAATACATGTCGGAGGATCCGATCCACCGACGCTACCACCACCACAACCTGACCTTCGGTCTGCTCTACGCCTTCTCGGAAAACTTCGTGCTGCCGCTCTCCCACGACGAGGTGGTGCACGGGAAGGGCTCGCTGCTCGGTAAGATGCCGGGCGACCGTTGGCAGAAGTTCGCCAACCTGCGCGCTTATTTCGGCTTCATGTGGGGGCATCCCGGCAAGAAGCTGCTCTTCATGGGCGGCGAGTTCGGCCAGGAGCGTGAGTGGAACCACAACCAGTCGCTCGATTGGCACCTGCTCGAGGATCCCCTCCACGCCGGCGTCAAGGACCTCATCCGCGACCTCAACCACGTCTACACCTCGACGCCGGCGCTCTACACCCGCGACGTCGAGCCCGGCGGCTTCCAGTGGCTGGTGGCGGACGATCAGGACAACTCGGTGATCGCCTGGGCCCGCAAGGGCAAGACGGACGGCGAGGTCGTGATCGTCGTCTCGAACTTCACGCCGGTCCCGCGCGAGGGCTACAGGGTTGGCGTGCCGACGGCCGGCTACTACCGCGAGGCGATCAATTCCGACGCCGAACGCTACGGCGGCTCGAATGTCGGGAACATGGGCGGTGTTCAGAGCCAAGCCGAGCAGAGCCACGGCCAGCCGCACTCGCTGAGCCTCACCCTGCCGCCGCTCGCGACCTTGATCCTGATCCGCGAGGGCTGACCCTTCCGCCTTCCGGACCGGTTCATGCGGTCCGGGGGCCGAACAGGATCACCGCCATGCCGGCGAGGCAGATGGCTCCGCCGGCAACGTCCCAGCGATCCGGCCGATGCCCCTCGATGCCCCAGAGCCAGAGGATCGAGGCGACGATGTAGAGGCCGCCGTAGGCGGCGTAAGCGCGCCCGGCGGCTTCGCTCTCGACCAGGGTGAGAAGCCACGCGAACAGCGTCAGCGAAACAAGGCCTGGAACGACCCACCACGCGGATCGTCCGAGCCGGAGCCACGCCCAGAACGCGAAACAGCCGGCGATCTCAGCCAGGGCGGCGCCTGAATAGGCGAAAAGGGTTCTGGTCATCGGCAACGCTTGGCCCGGATCGGCTCCGGTGCCAAGTCGTCGTCGGATCGTGTCGGTCGCGCGAAACCTACGCGTCGTCTTCGGGTGCGAACACCTCACCCTTCTCGGCCAGACGCACGTTGTTGCAGTCGCCCGGCAGATCCCGAAGGTCGCGGTAGTCCCTGATCAGACGCTGCAGATCGGCGCGCGCCGGATCGGCGGGTTCCGGCGCGCCGGGATCGAAGCCCTCAACCGCCGTCTCGACGCGCCGGTCCAAGAGGGGTCGGTCCTGCGGATCGAGCCCTTCGATCCGCGCGAGAAGGTCGGCGATGGCCGCTCGCTTCGTCTCCAACTCCGTCATGCCCCGCCCCGTCATGTTCACGCGCCGAAACAGCGCCCGAACCGGTCCGCGGTTCCGCAGCGACGCACCCTCGGACCTTCGTTCGACGGCGCGGGTTGGTGCGGCATGAACCTGCTTGCGATCGAGGAACCGCGCTCCCGACCCTCGGAGCGCAAGCGGCCCGTCCGGCTCTGGCATCCCCGCCGGGTGCTGGTAACGCCGGCCGCCTTCGACCACGCCCATGGCCGGCAGATCGTCGCCCGGGCGGAAAGCCTCGGATTGCCGATCGAGCGCCTGAAGAGCAACCGTCTCACCGGCCTGCGCGACGAGAACCCGCGCCGGGCCTACGCGCAGGCCAAGGCGACGCTCGCCGTCGTGACCGCGCCGCCGACGAAGCTGAAGCTCCAGCCGATTCCACCGAGCGCCGATTGGCGCTTCGACCTCGCCGAGGGCTGTCCGGCGCATTGCCAGTACTGCTACCTCGCCGGCTCGCTCTCCGGACCGCCGGTCACGCGCGTCTACGCCAACCTCGACGCCATCCTCGACAATCTCGAAAGCTATCTGGGGCAGGGCGGCGTCACCAGTACCTCGCAGGCCCGGGCGGCGGAGGGAACCACCTTCGAAGCGTCCTGCTACACCGACCCGCTCGGGATCGAACACCTCACCGGTTCGCTCTCGGCGGCGATCCGCCATTTCGGCGCCTGGAACGCGCCGGTGCAGCTGCGCTTCACCACCAAGTTCGCCGCGGTCGAACCGCTTCTCGGCCTGCCGCATCACCGCCGCACGCGAGCTCGTTTCTCGGTCAACGCCGCCGCGGCGGCGCATTACGAGGGCGGCACCGCGCCGCTCGCCGATAGGCTCGCCGCCATGGGGTCCCTCGCCCGTGCGGGCTATCCCGTCGGCCTCACCATCGCGCCGATCCTGCCGGTCGCGGATTGGCCGGACGCCTACGACGCCTTGCTGCGCGACGCGGCCGAGGCGTTGGCCGACGTCCGGAAGCCGGATCTGACGGTCGAACTCATCACCCACCGCTTCACGCCGGGCTCGAAGACGGTGTTGGAGGGCTGGTACCCGGGCTCCGACCTGCCGATGCGCGAGACCGAGCGGACGCGCAAACTCACCAAATTCGGCTCGGTGAAGTATGTGTTCCCGAGCGACCTGATGAAGGCGATGCGGGCCCATCTCACGGAGCGGATCGCGGTCCGTCTGCCCTTCGCGCGCATCCTCTACTGGACCTAAGTCCGCCCGGCCGGCTTCGCCACGCGGACCTGCCTGGTCGGACAGATGTCGAGGAGCACGCAGCGGTCGCAGGCCGGGGAGCGATGGAAGCAGACACGCTGGCCGTGCAGCATCAGCACCTCGTGATTGTCGTAGAGCGCCTGTGCCGACCAGTCGTCGGGCAGTTGCGCCCGCAGTACGGCGTGGCTCGGCCCGACATCGACCTTCGGACCGATGAGTCCGGTTCGCTGGGCGACGCGGTGATGGTGGCTGTCCACCGGCAGGGCCGGCATCCGCAGGGTCGAGAACGACAGGACGGCGGCGCTCGTCTTCGGCCCGATGCCGGGGATGGCTTCGAGCCAGCCGCGCGCCTCATCGACGCTCATCGCTGCGAGGAAATCGAGGGTGAGCGAGCCCACCCGGTCTCGGACGGCACCCAGGACCGCCTTGATTCGCGGCGCCTTCAATTCCGGCCACGTCACGCCGCGGATCGTCCCCTCGATCTCCGCCACGCCGGCCTCCTCGACCATCGCCCAATCGGGCCAGCGTGCCCGAAGCGCCTTGAAGGCGCGGCCGGAATCGGCGTTGCGCGTCCGGTGCGAGAGGAGGGAGGAGATCAGCTCCGAGAGCGGATCGAGGCTGTGGAAGTACGGGATCGGACATTCGTAGACCCCGCAGAGCCGACGATGGATCTCAAGCGCCTTGTCCTTGAGGGGCTCGGACGGCGCCGTCGGCGCCTCGCGGCGTCGGCGGCGGGGCGCGTCAGGGCGGATGGTATCGGGAAACAGCGGCATGAAAGCCGAATCCGCGAGCGGATTCGGCGGTTCCAGGCCCGCGACACCGCTACTTCGCGAGCGCGTAGATGTTGATGTCGAGCCGGTCGTCGGCACCCTCCCCGAGATCGGTCACGTACTCCTCAAGGAAGCGGTCCTGAACCGGGATCTCCTTCGCGTCCAGATAGGCGATCAGCGTCTCGTAGGTGCCGTCGATCTCCTCGTAGGTGCCGCTGTGCTTGTAGCGCAGGGCCTTCCCGCTCGGGCTCGAACCGAACTTCACGTCGCCGCCCCCGGCGCCTTCCGCCGGAGACGCCTCGATCGGGATCATCGCCTCGTACTGGAAGCCGTCATCCGCGGTCTTGGTGAACAGGGCGATCGGGCGGCCCGCCGGCTTGAGGTTGAGCCTCGTCAGCGTCTCGCCAATGGTCTTGAAGGCCGTGCGCAGATTCGCCCGCGCGTCCTCCCACTTTGTCTCGCCCGAGAGAATTGCCACCGGCTTGGCCGGCAGCGTCACCGCGTCGACATCGTTGGGCTCGGCCGGCGTCGGCACGAGGGTCGGCAGCGTGGAGGCCGGCGGCGTGAGCGTTTGCGCCGCACCCGACTGCGCCGGGCGGGGGATCGGCACCTGTTGGGGGGCGGGCGAGGCCGGATCAGGCCCGGATTTTGAGGTATCCGGCACGGTGGTCGTCGGCAGCGGGTTCGTCTCGGCGGGGGAGGGGGCGTTGCTGGGCGGCGGCGCGTTTTGAGCGAGTGTCGCGGAAGTGAGGCTAGGGACGAGAGCGAGGAGGCCCGCGGCGAGGGTGGCGAGACGGGTCAAGGCGATGAGGCTCCGATTGGCCGATGCCGACAGGGTAGGGCCGAAACGCGTCCCGCGCGAGACCGTTGCGGCGCGACGATGCGGTCCCTCCCGCCCGACTCGCGGCCGGCGCGCTTTTGCCATATACGCCGCGCCAACCCCCACATCTCCGCAGACAAGGTCGTCAGAGGTCCGATGAGCCCTCTCGCAGAGCGCCGCTTCCTGAAGATGCACGGTGCCGGCAACGCCATCGTCGTGCTCGATCTGCGCGGCACGTCGATTCGCGTCACGCCGGCCGAAGCCCGCACCATTGCCGCCGACGCGCATTCGCACTTCGACCAGCTCATGGTCGTGCACGATCCCGTCACACCGGGCACCGATGCATTCATGCGCATCTACAACACCGATGGCTCGGAATCGGGCGCCTGCGGCAACGGCACCCGCTGCGTCGGCTACGCGTTGCTCGACGATCCGGCGATGGCCCGGCCCGCCGAGAACGGCAGCCTGATGCTCGAGACGAAGGCGGGATTGGTCGCCGTGAAGCGCGTGACCGACCGTTCCTTCACCGTCGACATGGGGCAGCCGCGCCTGCGCTGGGACGAGATCCCCCTCGCCGAGCCCTTCCCCGATACCCGGCGAATCGAGCTGCAGGTCGGTCCGATCGACGATCCGATCCTGCACTCGCCCGCTGCGGTGAGCATGGGCAATCCGCACGCGATCTTCTTCGTCGAGCGCGATCCGGACACGTTCGACCTCGGCCGCATCGGCCCGCTGCTCGAATCGCACCCGATCTTCCCCGAGCGCGCCAACATCTCCATCGCCCAAGTGACCGGTCGCGATACGATCAAGCTGCGAGTCTGGGAGCGCGGCGCCGGGCTGACGCTCGCCTGCGGCACGGCGGCCTGTGCCACGGTGGTGGCGGCCTCCCGCCTGCGTATGATCGGTCGCGCCGCCCGCGTGGCGCTGCCCGGCGGCGAACTCTCGATCGAGTGGCGCGCCGACGATCACGTGCTGATGACCGGCCCGGTCTATCTCGAGGGCGAGGGCACCTTCGCTGCCGATCTGTTCGCCGGGCTCGACGGGTGAGCGTCGAGACGCTCACCTTCGGCTGCCGGCTCAACACCGTCGAGTCGGAGGTGATGCGCGGCCATGCCGGGGCCGGGACGGAGGGCCGCGACCTCGTCGTGGTCAATACCTGCGCCGTCACCTCCGAGGCCGGTCGTCAGGCCCGCAAGGCGATCCGCCGCCTTGCCCGCCAGCGGCCCGACGCCGAGATCGTCGTGACCGGCTGCGGCGCCGAGGTCGAGCGCGCGCACTATGCCGAGATGCCTGAGGTGACGCGCCTCGTCGGCAACGCGGCGAAGCTGAGACCGGAGAGCTGGCGCGACGGTGCCGTGCCCGCATCGGAGGACATCATGGCGGTGCGCCGGGCCGAGCCGACGCGCATCGCCGGCATGAGCGGGCATACCCGCGCCTTCGTGCCGGTCCAGAACGGCTGCGACCACCGCTGCACCTTCTGCGTCATCCCGTTCGGCCGCGGCCATTCACGCTCGGTCCCGGTCGCCGAGGCTGTGGCGCAGGTGCGCCGCATCGTCGAGCATGGCGGCCGCGAGGTGGTGCTCACGGGCGTCGATCTCACGGCCTATGGGCGCGATCTCGATCCCGACCTGAGCCTCGGGTGCCTCGTCCGCACGATCCTCGCCGAGGTGCCGGATCTCCCTCGCCTTCGCCTCTCCTCCATCGATTCGGTGGAAGCCGATGCCGAGCTGATCGCCGCTTTCGCAGAGGAGACGAGGCTGATGCCGCACGTCCACCTCTCGCTCCAGGCGGGTGATGACCTCATCCTCAAGCGGATGAAGCGGCGCCACGCCCGGGGCGACGCGATCCGCCTCTGCGCGATCCTGCGCGACCTGCGTCCCGACATCGTCTTCGGCGCCGATCTCATCGCCGGGTTTCCGACCGAGACCGAGGCACAGTTCGCCCGCTCCCTAGACCTCGTGGCGGAGTGCGGGCTGACGCATCTGCACGTCTTTCCCTACTCGCCGCGCCCCGGAACCCCGGCCGCACGGATGCCGGCGGTGCCCGGTGACGTGATCCGCGCGCGGGCCGCGCGTCTGCGGGAAGCCGGGGCGGCCGCTTTCGCCCGCCATCTCGATGCCGAGGTCGGCGCACGCCGCCGGGTGCTGATCGAGCGGGGCGATACGGGGCGGACGGAGGCTTTCACGCCGGTGCGCTTCGCCGAGGCGGTGCCGGCGGGGGAGATCCGCGACGTCACCGTCGCCGCTCATGACGGGCAGGCTCTGCACGTGGCATGATCCCGCCGACGCGTCTCGTCCGTGCGGTGGTCGAAGGCCTAGCCGGACCTCTGCCGAAGGCATTTCGGCTGCCTAGAGAAACGGATCTCTCTCGGAAGAAGGAGGGGATCATGAACCGGCGGGCGCCAGCCCGCAGGCCTCAAGATCCCTCCGCATATGCGCGGGGGCGGGCGCCTCCACGGCGATGGCCTCTCGCTTCGGATAGAGCGGCAGGCGCAAATTCCGCGCATGCAACTGCAGGCCCGGACCGTCCCGTCCGGCCTGCCCGTAGATCGCGTCCCCGCGGATCGGCCAGCCCATGGCCGCGCAATGGACGCGAAGCTGGTGCGTCCGCCCCGTCACCGGCTTCAATTCAAGCCAAGCCTGGCCCTGTGCCCGCCCGAGCACGCGGAACAGCGTGAGGGACGGAGCGCCGGCCGGGTCGGTCTTCATCCACCAGCTGCGCGGATCGTCTGACCGCTTGGCGAGCGGCAGGTCGATGCGCCCTTCCATCTCCTCGGGCCCGCCCTCGACCAAGGCCCAATAGGTCTTGTCCACCTTGCCCTCGGCGAACAGGCGGTTCAAACGCGCGAGCGCCTTGGCGTGGCGGCCGAGCACGAGGCAGCCCGAGGTATCGCGGTCGAGCCGGTGTGCGGCCTCCGGCCGGCGCGGCAGGCCGAAGCGGAGGGCGTCGAGATGGTCGGTCAAGGTCGGCCCGCCCTTCGGGCCCGGATGCACCGGCAAACCTGCCGGCTTGTCGATGACGAGCATCAGGGCATCGCGGTAGAGCAGGGAAAGACCTATTTCCGGTTCGGCGGTGCGATCCGGCACTGAAACACGCGCGTTCATGCCCCACGGGCTAGAATGCCGGATCGTCGCGGGCAAGGTTTGAGCAAGGGACTGGGATGAGCGACGACGAGAAGCCCGGCTGGTTCGGACGCCTGTTCGGGCGCAAGGGCACGTCCGACGCCAAGCCTGCGGAAGAAATGCCCGCGGAGCAGGTGCCGGTCGAGCATGGGCCTGCCGAGGCGCCGGTCACGCCGGATCCGCTGTCGCCGGCCTCCGAATCGGAAGGCCAGCCGGACTTCGCCACCGCTGCGGACGACGTCTCCCACGTACCGCCGCCGGTCAGCGAGCCGGCGCCCGAGGATCCCGACAAGAATCGCATTCCCGACGAGCTCGAGGGTGCCGACCTCCAGCCCGAACCGCAGCCGCCGTCCGGAGAGGCGCCGGAGCCCGACGAGTCGATTGCGGAGCCGGATATCCCCACGGTCGAACAGGCCGAGAAGCGGAACTGGTGGTCGCGCCTGACCGGCGATGAGCCCGAGCAATCGACCGTGTCCGAGGCGCAACCGCCGGCCGAGGCCGACATTCAACCCGTCGATGCCGCCGCGGCACTGGCCAGCGACGCGATCTCGGGAGCCGTCGAGGGCACGGAGAAGCGGGGCTGGTGGTCGCGGCTCACGGCCGGCATGCGCCGCACCTCGTCCGCCCTGTCGGACCGAGTGACGGGCCTGTTCACCAAGCGCAAGCTCGATGCCACCACCCTGGAGGATCTGGAGGACGCGCTGATCCAGGCCGATTTCGGCGTGGAGACGGCGACGCGGATGGCGGAGGCGGTCGGCAAGGGTCGCTACGAGAAGGGCATTTCGCCCGATGAGGTGCGCGCCATCCTCGCGACCGAGATCGAGCGGGCGCTCGACCCGGTGGCGACACCGATCGAAATCGACTCCTCGAAAAAGCCCTACGTGATCCTGACCGTCGGCGTGAACGGCGCAGGCAAGACGACGACGATCGGAAAGCTCTCGCTGAAGTTCAAGGCGGAAGGCCGCAGCGTCATGCTGGCGGCGGGCGACACCTTCCGCGCGGCGGCGATCGAACAGCTACGCGTCTGGGGAGAGCGCACCAACACCCCCGTCATCAGCCGCGAACAGGGCTCCGATGCGGCGGGACTCGCCTTCGACGCATTCAAGGAGGCGCGGGAGAACGGCACCGATGTGCTGCTGATCGACACCGCCGGCCGCCTGCAGAACAAGGCCGGGCTGATGGCGGAGCTGGAAAAGATCGTCCGCGTCATCCGCAAGCTCGATCCGGAGGCGCCCCACGCCACCCTGCTGGTGCTCGACGCCACCGTCGGCCAGAACGCGCTGAGCCAGGTCGAGCTGTTCTCGCAGGCCGCCCCCGTATCCGGCCTCGTGATGACGAAGCTCGACGGAACCGCGCGAGGCGGTATTCTGGTGGCACTCGCCGCGAAGTTCGGCCTGCCCGTGCATTTCATCGGGGTCGGCGAGGGTGTGGAGGATCTGGAGCCGTTCGCCGCGCGGGATTTCGCCAGGGCGATCACCGGTCTTCCCAAGGAGTAAGCGTTTGCCCGCCGTTCCCTCGCAGTCTCGTGAGAACCTCAGCATGAAGGTCGAGAGCGTTCCGCCCCGCCGCCACCTGCCGCCGCTGCTCAAGCTGGCGCTGGAGGTGGGCCCGCTCGCGGTGTTCTTCCTGACCAACGCTTATGCCGAGCGCTTCGGCGTGACGGCGGAGAGCAAGCTGTTCGTCGCCACCGGCGTTTTCGTCGTCGCCACGATGATCGCGCTCGGCGTGCATTTCGCCCTGCTGCGGCGGCTGCCGATCATGCCGCTGGTCTCCGGCGTCGTGGTCCTCGTGTTCGGCGGCCTGACGCTGGCGCTTCAGGACAAGACCTTCATCATGATGAAGCCCACCATCGTGAACACGCTGTTCGGCCTCGTCCTGCTCGGCGGCCTCGCCTTCAACAAGTCGCTGCTCTCGGTCGTGCTCGACAGCATGTTCGCGTTGACGGACGAGGGTTGGCGCAAGCTCACTTTCCGCTGGGGCCTGTTCTTCCTCGCGCTCGCCGCGCTCAACGAGATCGTCTGGCGAACGCAGACCGAGGATTTCTGGGTGAGCTTCAAGGTGTTCGGCATCATGCCGCTCACTATCGCCTTTGCCCTCGCGCAGACGCCTCTGCTGCTGCGCCACGAGCGCAAGGACGAGGCCGAAGCGAAGGTCGGCTGATCGGCCCTAGCCGATCCGCCGCGGCATCCGGAACGGCAGCATCAGCCGCACCAGCGGATTGCGGAAGCGCCTGAGCGAAAGACTCTCGTGCACCGGCTGGACCGTCTCGCCATCGAGCGTCGAGGCCAGGAGCGAGCGGGCGTAGAACGGTGTGTCCTCGAAGGTGCGCACGACCTGTGCCTGCGCACCTTCGCTGCGGGTCGTGCGCGGCATCCGCCATAGGCCCGTCGGCGGCAGACTGGCCGCGGGTGGCGTGGACATCTCGCGGCGGGACCCGTCGGCGTCGAAACGCAGCGTCAGATTCTGGTGGCTCCCGTCGGTCCGGCGCACGTCGTAGAGGATGGCCGATCCCCGTGTCAGCGGCGCGCGGCACCACGTCCAGTTCGTAAAGGCGTCCTCCAGGGCACCGTCGCCGTCGTTGGTGTCGTGGTAGCCGCTGCCGCGCCACGCGATCGAGGGCGCGGAGAACGTCGCCTCGACGTCGCAATCGGGCGCCATCGGCCACCATCGATGCAGGCCGTGCGCATCGAGGGTGAAGGGCTGCGCCGTCAGCGCCTTCGGCCGGACCCGGACCGTACCCCTGACAGCGCGCGGGATCGGCGCCGACCGCTCGTCGAGGCGGATCGTGAGCACGCCGCCGTCCCATTCGAGCGAGGACGGGCCGAGGCTGAAGCTCGCCGCGTCGCGGCTGAGCGCGCGGGCGTTGCGCTCGGTCATGGCAAAGCAATTCGCCCGCTCGCCGTAGAGAACGACGTTGACAGCGCAGTGGGCAAAGGGGTCCCGCTTCGCATCCCAGGCGTAGTAGGGCGAGAACACGCTGCCGATGAAGGCGATGACGGTCAGCCCCTGGCGCCCGTCCGCGCTCACCGCATCGACGTACCACCAGACGTAGCCGCCTTGCGCGACCGCGCCGTCGAATCGAGGTCCCCGCGCAGTGCCGCCGCCGCGAGCCGGCCCGATTGCGCCGCCATCGGCACGCCCGGCCCCGGATGCACGCTCCCCCCCGCGAGGTAGAGACCCGGCACCCGCGTCCGCGCCCCCGGCCGCTTGAACGTCGCCGTCCAGCCGTGGGATGCCCGGCCGTAGAGGGCGCCGCCCGTCTCTGGAAATAGCCGCGCGAAATCCTCCGGGGTCGTGACCGTCATCGGGCCCGTCGTATCCAGCGTGAGGCCGCAGGCCGAGAGTTTGCGAAGGATGTTCGTCTCGCATGCGGCGATCTCCCGTGATTCGAGGGGACGCTCCCCGCCATCGGCCGGGGCGTTGACGAGGAGGAGGAGGCGTTCCGGACCGTCCGGCGCCGATCCGACATTTCCGTCCCGGTCCTGGGCGCAGACGTAGACGGTCGGGTCCTGCGGCAGGCGGCGTCCGCGCAGGATCGTGTCGAACTCGGCCCGGTAATCGGCGGAGAAGAACACGTTGTGGTGGGCGAGACCGAAACCTCTCGCCTCCGCCGTTCGACAGAGGGTCACCGCCGACAGCGACCGGTCACGGGGCGGGATCCGATCACCGGCAGCGGTCGCGTCGGAGCCGAGTAAGCCCCCGCCGAGGGCGGCGACGTCCGCGTTCGCGATCACCGCGTCGGCGGCCAACCGCTCGCCGTCGGCGAGTTCGACGCCCGCGACACGGCCGCCTTCGGTCACGATTCGGGCCACGTGTTCGCCGGTCCGGATCGTGGCGCCCTGTCGCTCCGCCAGTCCGGCGACGACGGCGGCGAGACGGCTCAGACCACCCTCGACGGTCCAGATCCCGGCCTGCTCGACATGGGCGACCAGCATCAGGGTTGCCGGCGCCTCGAAGGGGGAGGCGCCGCAATAGGTGGCGTAGCGTCCGAAGAGTTGGCGCAGGCGCGGATCGCGGAAGTACTCGCCGAGGGCCGACCACAGCGTCGCGAAGGGCTGGATGCGCCAGAGGCTGCCGATGCCCGACAGGCCGACGCGCTGGGCGAGATCGACCGGGCTCGGCCGGTCGGCACGGATGAACGGCCCTTCGAGCGTCTGGTAGACCTCCGCCGCGCGAGCGCAGAAGCGCCGGTAGCCCTCCGCCTCGCGGGCGCCGGCGAAGGCGCCGATGGCGTCGGCGGACGCGTCGATGTCGGCGAACAGATCGAGCCGATCGCGCTCGTTCCAAGCGTGACGGGCCAGCAAGGAGGCGGGCCGCAGGCCGATCTCCGCCTCGAGATCCGTGCCGGCTTCGGCGAAGAGCGCGTCGAACACCCATCGCATGGTGAAGACAGTCGGACCCGCCTCGATTGGAATTCCGTTCACCGAGACCGAGCGCATCTTGCCGCCGACGGACGGAGCCCGCTCCAGCACCGTCACGTCGAAACCCGACGCAGCGAGGCTGAGCGCCGCGGCGAGACCACCGATCCCGGCGCCGATCACGATGACGCGCTTCTCCATCGAAAGATGCTCGCTCCACCCCGCTGCCAGCGTTGATCCGGATTGCGATTAGTGTCAATCATAGTTGACACATGAGAATGGCAACATGATTTGACTCGGGAGGTCACGATGGACGTCGGCAGGCGGATCGAGGCAGTGCTCGATGTGGCGGTCTCGCATGCGGAGGCGCCGGGAGCGCCGCCGCTGCTGGCCGAGGCGATCCGCTATGCTGTGTTCCCCGGCGGCCATCGGATCCGTCCGCGGCTGTGTCTCGCCGTGGCTCGGGCCTGCGGAGACGACGACCCCGCCGCGTCGGATGCCGCTGCGGCGGCGATCGAGCTGCTGCACTGTGCCTCCCTCGTCCACGACGACCTGCCCTGCTTCGACGATGCGCCGATGCGCCGCCAGAAGCCGTCGGTCCACGCCGCCTTCGGCGTTCCCCTCGCCGTGCTCACCGGCGATGCGCTCATCGTCGCCGCCTTCGAGACGCTGGCGCGGGGGGCGGCCCGCTCGCCGGGGCGGCTCGCTGCCCTTGTCGGGCTCGTCGCGCGCGCGGTCGGGTCGCCGTCGGGCATCGTCGCGGGCCAAGCCTGGGAATCCGAACCGCATGTCGATCTGGTCGAGTACCAGCAGGCCAAGACCGGTGCGCTGTTCGCCGCCGCCACTGTCGCGGGCGCGGCGGCGGCCGGCGCGGCGCCCCTGCCGTGGCGCCTGCTCGGTGAATGCCTCGGCGAGGCCTACCAAGTCGCCGACGACCTGCGCGACGTGGCTTGCCGCCAGGAGGAGATCGGCAAGCCCGCCGGCCGCGATGCGACCCTCGGACGCCCGAATGCCGCCGCCTTGCTCGGCATGGGCGGCGCGCTGGAGCGGCTCAGGCGGCTGACACGGGAGGCGGTCGAGGTGATCCCGGATTGTTCGGGACAGGCTGTGATGCGCGCCGAGATCGAGGCGCAGACGCGCCTGTTTCTGCCCGCCTCGCTGCGCGAAGCGGCGTGACCCCGCGGTGACGCCGGGAGCGATGACGGAGGTTGGACCGGCGCCGCGGCATCCCGGCTGGCGCGAGCGCTGGCTCGCCCTGCGCAACCGGCTTGTGGCGTCCCCCGGCTTCCAGCGCTGGGCGGCCGGGTTTCCGCTCACCCGCCGGATCGCGCGGCGCAACACACGGGCCCTGTTCGATCTCTGCGCCGGCTTCGTCTACGCGCAGGTACTGTTCGCCTGTGTCCGGTTCGACCTGTTCGGATTGCTGCGCGACGGCCCGCTCTCTCTCGGGACCATCGCCTGCCGTCTCGGCCTGCCTCCGGACCGAGGCCTGACCCTTCTGAGAGCCGCCGCCTCGCTGAACCTGATCAGGCGATTGCCTGACGGTCGGTTCGCGCTCGCCGATCTCGGGGCGGCGCTGATCGGCAACCCTTCGATCGCCCTGATGATCGAGCATCACGCCATGCTCTACGCCGATCTGGCCGACCCGGTCGCGTTGCTGCGCGGCGAGGCCGGACCGACTCGGCTCGCCCGCTACTGGCCCTATGCCGATGGGGGAAGCACCGCGCCGGTCGACCCGGAATCGGTGGCCGCCTATAGCGGGCTGATGGCAGCCTCCCAGGCGCTGATCGCGGCGGACCTGCTCGATGCGCTGCCGCTCGCCGGTCGGACCTGCCTGATGGATGTCGGGGGCGGGGAGGGCGTCTTCCTGGCTCACGCCGCCCGCCGCCACCCGGATCTGGCGCTGCGCCTGCTCGATCTCCCACCGGTCGCCGAACGCGCCGGCACTCGCCTCGCCGCCGAGGGGCTCGGCGAGCGCGTGTGCTGCCTCGGCCAGACCTTCCTCGACGGGCCGCTGCCCCCCGGTGCCGACGTCATCACCCTGGTTCGCGTCGTTCACGACCACGACGACGCCAGCGCCATGGCGCTCCTGCGCGCGGCCCATGCGGCGCTGCCGCCCGGCGGGCTCCTCGCCATCGCCGAACCCTTCGCCGGAACGGCCGGGGCCGAGCCCGTCGGCGACGCCTATTTCGGATTTTATCTCCTCGCGATGGGCAGCGGCCGGCCTCGTAGCGCGAGCGAGCTTTCTGAGATGCTCGCGCAGGCCGGCTTCGGCGGCATTCGCGAGCGACAGACGCGCCGGCCGCTTCTCGCGCGGCTGCTGACAGCCGAACGTTGATCGGTCCGTAAACATCACTTGACGTGTGACAGTGTCTATCTAGGATGACACTTATCGATCCTGCAGTCGCAGAGTCGCAACTGGCATAGGGCGGAGGCAGGGACATGGAGGCGTTAGCCGTCGTCCTTGAACGACCGGAGCACCTGGCGCTCAACCGCCTCGCGCTCACGCCCGCCGTCGAGGGCGACGCGGTCGTTGCGGTGTCCTGGAGCGGGATCAGCACGGGAACCGAGCGCCTGCTCTGGTCGGGCCGCATGCCGCCCTTCCCGGGCATGGGCTACCCGTTGGTGCCAGGCTACGAGTCGGTCGGCACGGTGATCGAAACGGCGGCTGGAAGCGGCCTGCGTGTCGGACAGACCGTGTTCGTGCCCGGCGCCCGCTGCTTCGGCGAAGTCAACGGCCTGTTCGGTGGAGCGGCCTCGCACCTGATCGCCCCGGCCGCCCGACTCGTTCCGGTGGATGCCGCGCTCGGCGACCGCGCCTGCCTGATCGCTCTCGCGGCGACCGCCTACCATGCGCTGTCCGGAATCGTTCCCGGCGAGCGCAACCTGATCGTCGGCCACGGCGTGCTCGGCCGGCTGCTCGCGCGGCTGACGCTGCTCGCGGGCGGCACGCCGGTGGTGTGGGAACGCGAGCCGCTTCGCGCGAACGGAACCTTCGGCTACGCGGTGCTGTCGCCCGACGACGATCCCGCGCGCGACTACGCGACCATCACCGATGTCAGCGGCGATGCAAGCCTGCTCGATACGCTCATCGGCCGGCTCGCCCCCGGCGGCGAGATCGTGCTCGCCGGCTTCTACGAAGCGCCCCTTACCTTCACCTTCCCTCCTGCTTTCATGCGCGAGGCCCGAATCCGGGTCTCGGCGGAGTGGCGGCCGGGCGATCTCGCCGCCGTCCGGGCGCTGATCGAAGGCGGAAGCCTGTCCCTCGACGGACTGATCACCCACCGCGTGCCGGCGACGCGGGCGGAGGGCGCCTACCGCACCGCCTTCGCCGACCCGGCCTGCCTGAAGATGATCCTCGATTGGAGGACCTGCTCATGAACCTTCAGCTCAACAAGGCGGCGCTCGCCGCCGCGACGCTGCGGGACGAGGCCGCCATCGAGCCCGATCCGGTCGCGACCGGTGAGGTGAAACGCGAGACGCAGATCATCGCGATCTACGGCAAGGGCGGCATCGGCAAGTCGTTCACCCTTGCCAATCTCAGCTACATGATGGCCCAGCAGGGACGTAAGGTGCTGCTGATCGGCTGCGACCCGAAGAGCGACACGACCTCGCTTCTGTTCGGCGGGCGTGCCTGCCCGACCATCATCGAGACCTCGACCCGGAAGAAGCTCGCGGGCGAGGCGGTCGCCATCGGCGACGTCTGCTTCAAGCGCGACGGCGTCTACGCGATGGAATTGGGCGGGCCGGAGGTCGGCCGCGGCTGCGGCGGGCGCGGCATCATCCACGGCTTCGAGCTTCTGGAAAAGCTCGGCTTTCACGAGTGGGGCTTCGACTACGTCCTGCTCGACTTCCTCGGCGACGTGGTCTGCGGCGGCTTCGGCCTGCCGATCGCCCGCGACATGTGCCAGAAGGTCATCGTCGTCGGCTCCAACGACCTGCAATCGCTCTACGTCGCCAACAACGTCTGCTCGGCGGTGGAGTATTTCCGCAAGCTCGGCGGCAATGTCGGTGTCGGCGGCCTCGTCATCAACAAGGATGACGGCACCGGAGAGGCTCAGGCCTTTGCGGAAGCTGCCGGAATCCCGGTCCTGGCCTCCATCCCGGCCCACGAAGACATCCGCCGCAAGAGCGCGAATTACGAGATCATCGGCAAGCCCGACGGGCGCTGGGGCCCGCTCTTCGCCGATCTCGCGCGGAACGTGGCGGCCGCCGCGCCGCACCAGCCGAAGCCGCTGAGCCAGGACGGGCTGCTCGGTCTGTTCTCCAGCGAGGCGACCGGCCGCGACGTGGTGCTCGAACCTGCCACCCTCGAGGACATGTGCGGGCGGGTGAGCCTCGCCAAGCCGTCCCTCGAAGTCGTCTACGACGAGGTCTGAGCCATGGCGGTCAGCCTCGATATCGCCGCGCTCCGCGCTCGCCGCCCCGACGGCATCGACCTCGCCGCCACCCAGGGCGATGGGCTCGGCTGCCATGCCGGCAAGGATGCGATGCGCGCAGCGGCAGAGGCCGCCGGGATGTCCGACACGCTGGCGCAGTACGGGCGAGACTATCCGGCGGGACCGCACGACCAGCCGCAGAGCATGTGCCCGGCCTTCGGCTCCCTGCGCGTCGGCCTGCGGATGCGCCGCACGGCGACGATCCTCTCGGGCTCCGCCTGCTGCGTCTACGGCCTCACCTTCACCTCGCACTTCTACGGCGCGCGGCGCAGCGTCGGCTACGTGCCGTTCAATTCCGAAACGCTCGTCACCGGCAAGCTGTTCGAGGACATCCGTGAGGCGGTCCACGCCTCGGCTAGACCCGATGAGTTCGACGCGATCGTCGTCATCAATCTCTGCGTCCCGACCGCGTCCGGCGTGCCGTTGCGACTGCTGCCCAAGCAGATCGACGGGGTGCGGGTCATCGGCATCGACGTGCCGGGCTTCGGCGTGCCGACCCATGCCGAGGCCAAGGATGTGCTGGCCGGCGCGATGCTCAAGTTTGCCCGCAGCGAGGCGGAGAGCGGGCCGGTCCAGGCGCCGCGCGGCGGCCGCTCGCAGCGCCCGACAGTCGCGCTGCTCGGTGAGATGTTCCCGGCCGATCCCGTAGTGATCGGCGGCCTGCTCGAACCCCTCGGCCTCAGCGCCGGCCCCGTCGTACCGACCCGGGAATGGCGCGAGCTCTACGGCGCCCTCGACGCGGCGGCCGTGGCGGCGATCCATCCGTTCTACACCGCGAGCGTGCGCGAGTTCGAGGCGGCCGGCCGCCCGGTGGTGGGCTCCGCCCCCGTCGGCCATGACGGCACTGCCGACTGGCTCACCGCCATCGGCACTGTCTGCGACGTGCCGCGGGAGCAGATCGCCGCTGCCCAGAACCGGCTGCTACCGGTGATCCGCGGCGCCCTCGCCGCCGCGCCGATCCGCGGCCGCATCACGCTATCGGGCTACGAGGGTTCGGAGCTGCTCGTCGCACGCCTCCTCGTCGAGAGCGGCGCCGACGTTCCCTATGTCGGCACGGCCTGCCCGCGCACGCCCTGGTCCGAACCCGACCGGGTCTGGCTCGAGGAGCGCGGCGTCAGGGTCCGCTACCGTGCCTCGCTGGAGGACGATCTCGCGGCCTTCGCGGCCTTCCGCCCGGATCTTGCCATCGGCACGACTCCGGTGGTGCAGAAGGCAAAGGAGGCCGGCACACCGGCGCTCTACTTCACCAACCTCATCTCGGCGCGTCCGCTGATGGGCGCGG
>Ga0233425_10005850_pt1 | contig 18896 bp, 11 predicted proteins | sample Watercolumn_Towu_2_FD_181712 | JGI IMG/M metagenome (GOLD analysis project Ga0233425, IMG submission 181712) | Freshwater microbial communities from Lake Towuti, South Sulawesi, Indonesia - Watercolumn_Towuti2014_140_MG | ecosystem: Environmental > Aquatic > Freshwater > Lake | place... | reverse complement strand
GCGGATCGAAGGCCTCGAAGCCGAGCTGCCGGCGAACGTGCCGCCGGTGAAGGACGCGCGGTGAGGCCGGCGGCAGGTGCCCGGGCGGAGCGAACGGAACTCCCGACCGTTCCCGTCCGACTCCCCCCGGAGCCTGCGCATGTCCGAGCCGGCCCTGGTCGAGGCTCCCGTCGAGGCCCGTGAGGCGGCGCCCTATCGGTGGGCGACGGTGCGGGCGCTGGGCATTGCGGTCGTGCTGGCGCTGCTCGTCAGCGCGTGGACGCGGCAGGCCGAGCTGGTCTCGCTGACCAGCCAGGTCTCCGAAAGCACACCCCCCATTGCGTCGATCCTCGGCCTGCTCTTGCTGCTGTCGGTGGGAGGCGCGCTGACCCGGTTCGCGGGGCAGTTGGAGGCGCATGAGCGGCTGCCGGGGCTGGCGCGGCTGTGCCGGCGGGTCGCGCTGGGCAAGGGCGAGACGCTGGTCGTGTTCGTGTTCCTCGCGATCACCTCCGCGATGCCCGGGGTCGGCCTGTTCCGGCAGGTCATGCCGTGCCTGATGGTCACCCAGTACTTCGGGCTCCCCACCGATCACCTCGACGAGATGGCGCGGCATATCCCCCCGCAGTGGGCGCCAACCGACCCCGAGGTCGCGCGGGTCTTCTGGGAGGGGAGCGATGTCGATGTGCCGACGCTGGGCCTGGGCGGCGTGCCGGTGGTCGGGCCGACGCTGGCCGGGATTGTGCGGTTCTTTGCGGGGCCGACGCTCGTCCCGTGGCGCTACTGGCTCGTGCCGTTCCTGCTGTGGAGCGCCTACCTGAGCGCGTACTTCATCGCGGCGTTCTGTCTGGTGACCCTGTTCCGGCGGACATGGGAGGACGACGAGCACCTGACCTTCCCCGTGTCGAACCTCTCCGTGGAGATGATCCGGCCCGAGCGCGGGCTGGTGGCGGCGGTCAGCTTCTTCCGCGATCCCATCATGTGGGTCGGCTTCGGGCTGGCGGTGCTGTACAACGTATTGAACGCGATCCATGTGTTCAACCCGGCGGTCCCGGCGCTCGGGATCAACTACCCCCTCGGCGCGCTGTTCACGGAGGCCCCCTGGAACGAGATGGGGGGCCTGCAGATCTTCTATAAGCCCGAGATTCTGGGCATCGGGTACATGGTGCCCTCGGATGTGCTCTTCTCGATCTGGTTCTTCACGCTGGTGAGCTGGGTCATCCGCCCGTTCGCGCGGATGGGCGGGTACATGCCGGCGGGCTTCCCGTTCGTGACGCATCAGGCGATGGGCGGGTTCGTGGTGCTGGCTCTGTACTTCGTGTACCAGGGCCGCGTGAGGTTGAGGGAGATTGTGCGGAAGGCGTTCGGCGGCGCGGCGGAGATCGATGACGGGAACGAGCCGCTCTCCTTCCGGCTGATGCTGCTGCTGACGGTGGTCGGCGTCGGGGCTGTGATCACGATGCCCATCGCCTTTGGCGTGACATGGTGGGCGTCGCTGATGTACTTTGGGATCATGTTCCTGGTGCTGATCGTGTACTGCCGGAACCGGGCCGAGATGGGCTTCCCGATCGTGTGGGGCTATCCGCTGTACATGCAGCGGCAGACGATGGTGAACCTCCTGGGCAGCTCGGCCTTCGTGACGCTGGGCGACTCGCGCTCCTTCACGTTGCTCACCATGTTTTCGTGGCTCCAGCGCAGCGTGAACCAGGCCATCACCGCCACCGGTCAGGAGTCGTACGTCGCCGCGAACCGCCTCGGCGGTAGCCGCCGGACCATCGCGAAGGTGGTCATCGGCGCGCTCATCTTCGGGATTGTGCTGGCCTTCCTGGTGAACCTATCGGCGTTCTACGAGTTCGGCGGGCTGGTGCTCTCGAGCCCCGGGGGCATCGAGGGCGGCCAGATGACCCAGGAGGTGCTGGGCCAGTTCCGCGCGGTCTCTCAGTGGATGGACGCGCCCGAGAAGCCGCACCTGCAGAAGATCGCCTACACCGCCTTCGGCGCCCTGATGGTGCTGGGGATGGTGCTGGGGCGCCGGGTGTGGCTGCGCTTCCCGTTCCACCCGGGCGGGTATGCGCTGGCGTTCTGCCACGAGGGTCCGTACATGTGGTTCGCGGCCCTGGTCCTCTGGGCCGCCAAGACCCTGACACTGCGCCTCGGGGGGATCAAGGCGTACCGCCGCGCGGCCCGCGGCTTCATGGCCTTCACCCTCGGCCACTTCTTCTCCATCGGCATCTGGAGCCTCGTGGGGCTGCTGGCAGGGGAGTGGGTCAGACGCTACATCGTGTGGTTCTTGTGAGTCTGTGAATGGGGGCTCCCTGCGATGGCGAGTGAGCGACCGAACATCGTGCTGATTGTCTCTGACGACCATGGGCGGGACACGGGGGCATATGGGAATGGGGCCATTCGGACGCCCCACCTGGATGAGCTGGCGGCGGAGGGCGTGCACTTCACAAATGCCTTCTGCACGACCGCCTCGTGCGCGGCCAGCCGGAGCGTAATCCTGACCGGGCTCTACAACCATGCCAACGGCACGTACGGTCACACGCATGGGGAGCACCACTTCGCGTGCTTCGAGGACACGGTCACGCTGCCGCGGCTGCTGAATGAGGCAGGCTACCGGACGGCGCGGGTCGGGAAGATGCACTATGCGCCGGAGAGCCTCTTCCCCTTCCAGCAGGGCCACCCGCAAGGGCGGTTCGGGCGGGACGATGTGCAGATGTCCGAGGCGTGCCGGGAGTTCGTCCGGGGCGAGGAGCCCTTCTTCCTGTACTGGTGCTCGATGAACCCGCATCGGGGCGGCGGGCCGCTGACCGCGAACCCGTACCGGCCCGATCGCTTCGGGAATCCCGAGCAGCCCTTCCCCGACGATCGGGAGCAGCTCTTCGAGGAGGCCGACGTGGCGGTGCCGCCCTGGCTGCCGGACATCCCGGAGGCGAGAGCGGAACTGGCCCAGTACTACCAGTCGGTGGCGCGGCTGGACCGGGGCATCGGGCGGCTGATGAGGGTTCTGCGGGAGGAGGGTCGGTACGACAACACGGTCATCCTGTACGTGTCCGATAACGGCGCGGCCTTTCCGGGAGCCAAAACGACGCTATACGAGCCGGGGATGAACCTGCCGCTCATTGTGCGAAGCCCGCAGCATTCCCGCCGCGGCGGCGCGTGCGACGGGCTCGTGACATGGGCCGACCTGACGCCCACGATCCTCGACCTCGCGGGCGCAGACCACGACCCGGAGGCCTTCCACGGGCGCTCGTTCCGCTCGATCATCGACCGGGAGAGCCCGTCGGACTGGCGCGAGGCGGCGTTCGCCTCTCACACCTTCCACGAGGTCACGAACTACTACCCCATGCGCGTGGTGCGGGAGCCGCGCTGGAAGTTCATCTGGAACCTCGCGCACGGGCTGACGTACTCCTACGCGTCGGACCTCTGGGAGGCCGCCACCTGGCAGGGGACGCTGCGGCGAGGCTTGAGCCACTACGGCCGCCGGAGCGTCGACGCGTACCTGCACCGGCCGCGCTTCGAGCTGTACGACCTGCAGACCGACCCGGATGAGGTGAACGACCTCGCTGGGGACCCCGCCCAGGCGCAGCGGGTGGCCGGTTTCTGCGAGCGGCTGCAGGCCTTCCAGCGGCAGACGAAGGACCCGTGGATCCACAAGTGGGAGTACGAGTAAGGGCCGATGAACCGGCGCGAGGCCGTGCAGATGATGGCCGGGCTACTCGCCGGCGCCGCGGCACAACCACCCCCCGAGCGGAGAGGACCGATGCACCAGTACGAGACCTACGGCTGGCTGCGGGGACTCAGCGTGGTGCCCTCCTGGGGCGCGCGGATCGAGGAGGCGTGGTGGAAGTACGATGGCGGGCGCTTCCGGGAGGAGGTCGCGCTCGCCCGAACGGTGCACGCAAACTGCCTGCGGGTCTGGATCGAGTTCACCGCGTGGATGGCCGACCCCGAGGGGGTCACGGCGAGCTTCCTGGATGCGGTCGCGGCCGTCGGCGAGCACGGCATGAAGACGATGCCGTGCGTGTTCAACCGCTGGCACGATCTCCGCTACGACTACGGGGGCCAATACCTGGAGGACCTGTACCGCGATTGGGGCCCGAAGCTGGAGTACGTGCGGGCGCTGGTGACGCCGCTGGCCGTCGACGAGCGGGTCCTGATGTGGGACCTGTGCAACGAGCCGCAGGCCGCGAACCTCGACGAGGACTGGGCGCGGCGCGAGGTCGACTGCTTCGGGCAGGTGGCCGACACGATCCGGGCCTGTGGCGCGCGGCAGCCGATCACGATCGGGACGATGTACGGCTCGAACATTGAGACCTTCGCGCCCCTGTGCGATGTGCTCTGCGCGCACCCGTACGCGCACACGCCCGCGGCCCTGCAGGAGGCGGTTGCGAGCTACGATGACATCCGCGCCCGCCTGGGCAAGCCGATGATCGCCAACGAGTGCATCCCCGGGTGCCTGGACGACCTCCGGCGGGCGGAGGTGGTGAGGTTCTACTCGGAGATGCTCGCGAGGGCCGGGTATGGGTGGATGGGCTGGGCCCTGCGGGAAGGGAAGGCGATCTCGACCCGCCGCGATCGGTACGATGCCAACGGCCTCGACGGGCAGGGCTTCCACCCGTTCTTCACCGCGCAGGGCGAGCTGCGCGCGGGGCTGGAGTTCCTGCGCGAACCTCCGGCGCTACGGGCGCCATGGGAGGGCTGAGTGAACGGACTCGCTCTGATCCTACTGGCCATGCCCCGGTGCGAAGCGGCCGCCGAGACGACGCCGGTGTGGCTGCAACCGCCGCGACTGGCCGTGATGACGGGCTTCCTGAAGGACCCGGAGGTCGCGGGGACGCTGGAGGAGTGGGCGGGGGAGGTTGGCTCGGAGTTCGACGCGGAGGCCCTGGTGGGCGCGCTGTCCGAGGCCGGCGTCTCTTACCTCATCTTCTACGACAAGTGGCACGATGGCCTGGTGTGCCACGCCACGCAGACGACCGGCTACCACACGCGCCACGATCTGCTGCGACCCGTCGCGGCCGCGTGCGGCAAGGCGAAGCTGCCGCTGGTGGTCTACTGGAACGGCTGCTACGACAACAACCCGGACTTCGCGGAGTACGTGACGCGTGACACGAAGGGCGCGCCCATTCTGTTCCCCGGCGCCTGGCCGATGCGACTGTTGAGCCTGCACTCGCCCTTCCGCGCGCGCGCCGTGGAGCAGCTGCGGGAGATCGTGCGCGACTGCGGGCCCGTCTCCGGCATCTGGCTCGACTGCTACTCGCAGCCCTGGCCGACCACGGACCGCTACACTGCCGAGGCGTTCGAGGCAAGGTATGGAGCGCCGCCCGAGCAGGCGACCCCGGGCCAGGGCTGGGAGTTCGTCCGCGCCACGATGACCGAGTATCTGCGTCAGCTGCGCGCCGCGGCCGCTGAGGAACGGCCGGGCTTGCGGTTCACGATCAACGGCTCGGCGCTCGCGCCGCTGTACTCGCCGCTGGGGGCCACGGAGTTGCAGTCTCAGCTGCAGTTTCTGAGCACGGAGGGTCACAGCTTCGCCGCGATGGACGAGCAGGCACTGGCGGCCTCGGCACTGGCTCGGCCGATGGAGACCGGCAACCTCATCAGCGCCTCGTGGTTCGCGCCGACGCCGCCAATGCTACCGGGCCGCGCGCGACAGGCGCTGGCCGAGTGCGCGGTCGCGTGGTGTCAGGGCGCGAACGTATACGTCGCGATCAGCCCGGACGACGCCGGCCGCTACGGAGAGGAGCTGGAGGCCGTTTGCGGCGCTGGGGAGTGGCTGCAGCAGCGGCGCGGGCTGCTGGCCGAGAGCGAGCCCTGGCCCGAGATCGGGGTCGTCTTCGGCGCACCGGCGGCGACAGCGCCCGGTCCGCCGAGTCTGCAGCAGCTTTGGGGGCAGCCGGTGTCTGAGACCGGCGCGGCCTGGGAGACGACGGCCGGTCTGGTTCGGCGTCTGCAGGACCTCGGCTACGCAGCCCAGGCGCTCTACGAACTGGGCGACATGGCCCGGTGGCCGCGGGACCTGTCGCGCTTCCGGGTGCTGCTCGTGCCGGAGCAGGCGTGCCTGGGGGACGAGCACCTTGGACGCCTCCGGAGGTATGTCGCGGGCGGAGGGACCCTCGTCGTGCTGGGCAACGGGACGCGCGTCGAAGCCGACGGGGCCTTACGCGACGAGTTTGGGCTCGCCAGTGTGTTCGGCGTGCGGTACCGCGGCGCCGCGACCTTCCCACCGGGCACGGGGCCGGTGGTCTGCTACGTGGACTCGGAGTACGGGTCCGGTTGGGTGGGCCGCAATCTTGTGGATGGAACGGAAGCGGGCTGGGCGTCGGCCGCGTCCCCGATGCCCCACTGGGCGCAGGTGAATCTACCGGCCGAGACCCCGGTGGCCACGGTGCGCATCGTGTCGCGCCAGGGCTACCTGCTGCGGGACTTTGATGTGCTGACCTGGACCGGCAACGGATGGGACCTCGCGGAGACCTTCGCGGGGAATGAGGCGCCGATCGTCGAGTGTGTCCTCGATCCGCCGCGCACGACCCTGGGGATCCGAGTGCATGTGCGCGCCGAGACCGTCGGCGGCCAGTCGCGCGACCTGGCGGACCTCGAGGAGATCGAGGTCCTCGCGCCCGACGGGGAGGTCCTGTCGCGCCGCATACCCTTCGCGGTGCAGGCGCAGTTGGGCGCGTTCGCCCCGAAGGGTACCGCTGATACGGCCCCGCAGGGGCCGGCTCTCGTGGCCGAGACGGCGGGCGCGGAAGTCCTGGCCACGTTCACCGACCCGCAGACCTCGGCCCCGCATCCCCTGATCACCCGCCACGCGTACGGCAGGGGCGAGGCGTTCTGGTTGGCCACCGGAGACGCGCGGCTGCTCACGGAGCCCCGGCTCTCTCGGCTGGCGCGCGGCGCCCTCGGCCCGCCGGTCGTGCGCTCGATGCCGGACGTGGCGCGCCACCGAGTGATCCTGCGGCGGTCGAGGGCGGGGCTGGTGGTCTGCGTCGTCGACCGGCACCCCGCTCTTCCCCCCACGCCCGCGGCCCTGGAGCTCGACCTCGCGCAAGCGGGATTGGCCGGGGAGCTGGCCCCCGCGGCGGACGCGTCGAGGGCGGAGGCGCGACGGAGCGGTAGCCGGCTCAGGCTGCGGCTGACCCCCGATCCCGCGGCCGTGCTCCTCGTTCACTAGGCGACCACGGTCGGAACCGGTCTGCCCCGCGCCGCCGATGCCGGCCCACTGCGCGACAGCTGGCAACTTCGTTGCATCAGGACACGGGGGCACACCGCCTGCTGCCTGCAACCGCAGGCCCTTGGCCTTCGTAGGAAGGCCGGCAGGACTCCGGCGCTTGCCCGACGAACCTGCCGCCGTGAGTGGCGCCATGGCGTCTCCTGCGCCCGGAGTCCCGAATCCTGAATCCCAGCTTCCGACCCCTGTCGTCTCACAAGGAGCCTGGCCATGTGGACCCGTCTGAAGGCCGTCTTTCGCTCGCTGTTCGGCTGGATGGTGCGCGGGGTGGAGAACCCCGAAATGCTGCTGCGCCAGCACATCGACGATCTGCGTGAGCGGGTGCCGGAGATGAACCGGCAGGTGGCGGAGGTGGTGAAGCTGGAGAAGATGCTGGAGATGCAGGTCGACCGGCTGCAGAAGAAGGTCGACTTCCTGGAGCCTCGCGTGGTTCAGGCGGTGAAGCTGGGGCCGGAGAAGAAGGAGGCGGCGAAGACGCTGATCGCCGCGCTCGAGCAGGCCCGAGCTGACATGGAAGAGACGAAGCTCCAGCTCGAGCAGGCGAAGGAGAACTCCGCGCGCACGAAGCGGATGCGCGACGCCTACGAGCGGAAGATCCGCGACCAGGTCAACGAGTGCATGCGGCAGATCGGTCGCGCGAAGCGGGCCGAGATGGAGGAGAAGGTCGCCGAGGTGATGGGGGCCTTTGAGATCGGCGACACGACCGAGACGGTCGACCGGATGACCGAGCGGATCGACGAGCGGCTGGCCCGCGCGCAGGCCCGGCTCGACATCGCGGGGACCAGCGTCGACGCGCAGATGGCCGACATCGAGCTCTCCCAGGTGGAAGACGACTCGGAGCGGCTCTACGCCGAGTACCAGCGGCAGCTGGGCATCCTCCCGCCCGAGCCCGCCGAGAAGACGATGGAGACGGTCACCGAGGAAGCGCCGCCCCAAACCGAACCGCCGCAGACCCAGGCGTAAGGCCCACTGGCGGCGGCCACGGATCGAGGAGTGCAGACTGCCCAGGGAACCGCCGTTGACGTTCCCGGGAGCGCCGGCACTCCCGCACGTGCGGGACCGGCAGAGGTGGCGCGTCGTTGTCGTAGACCCAGCAATCGCCCGCCACCTCAGCCGGCAAGGGTGCCGGCGCTCCCGGCAGCGGCGTTCTCATCGTTTCCGAGTGCCGCACACGCGGCACGGGCAATGGACACCCTATGCCTGAGCCGACCCCTAACTCGTTGGCTGTTGCCGACCCAGCATGGGCCGAAGCGCTGCGTCGCGACTTCACGTCCGGTGCGGCGTCGGTGTTCCTGCTCCACGGGCTGCGGGACTGCTACCCGCACCGGGGCGAGTACCTCAGCCTGCGCGACTTCCTCTTTCGGGCCTTCTGCGGGAAGAAGCAGACGGTCATGTATGACATCGGGCAGGGGCTGACCTTCCCCTCGCCCGCCGATGAGGACGCCTTCCGCAGCTTCGTGGGGGTCGCGCAGACCCGCGGCGCGCTCACCGGTCCTCTGCCCCGGTACCTGAAGCCCATCGACGCCATCCCGCTGCTGGAGGACCTGCTGTTCAGCCGGAACGGCGCGGCGGTCATCGTCGATTTCGTCGACAAGATCATCCCGCCCGGCGACTCCCGCATGATGACCTTCGAGGAGCGCCGGATGCTCACGACTCTCCGCCGCTGGGCAACCGATCCGCGGCTGCTCCAGCGGAACAACTTCGTCTTCCTCATCGCCGATTCGCTGGGCGAGGTGAACCAGTCGCTCTACGGTCAGGGCGGCGGAATCCGCGTGGTCAACGTCCCCCTGCCCAGCGAGCCGGAGCGCCTGGCGTACATCCAGTACCTGCTGACGCATCCCGAGACGCTGGCGCCGAACGGGTCGGCGGCGGTGGACCTCAACTCCACGCTGGCTCTCAAGCCCGAGATCCTCGCGCAGAACACGAACGGCCTCTCCCTCACCCAGATCGCCGCGCTCCTCCGGAGTGGCTCAGCGGAGGCGAAGGTCGATCTGCGGAGGACCTCCGAACACAAGCGCCGGGCGATCGAGCTGGAGATCGGCGACCTGGTCGAGTTCATGGCCCCGAGCCTGGGGCTGGATGCGGTCGGTGGGGTCGAGAAGCAGAAAGAACTGCTGCTGAGCACCGCCGCGGCGCTGCGGAAGGGCCACGCGGAGGTCGTGCCCAAGGGGATTCTGCTGACCGGCCCGCCGGGCTGCGGGAAGACGTTCTGCATGGAGTGCTTCGCGCACGACTGCGAGATTCCGTTCGTGCAGCTGAAGAACGTGTTCAGCAAGTACGTCGGCGCGACGGAGTCGAACCTCGAGAAGCTCTTCCACTACCTCGAGGCGCTCGCGCCGGTGTTCGTGTTCATCGACGAGTTCGACCAGTCCTACGGCCGCCGGGTCACCGGCGACGGCGACAGCGGCGTTTCGCGGCGCGTCTTCGCGATGTTCAACGCCTTCCTCAGCGATGAGACCCACCAGGGGAAGATCGTCTTCGGCGCGGCGACGAATCGCCCCGACCTCATCGACCCCTCGACGATCCGCGCGGGCCGCTTCGACCTGAAGATCCCCTTCCCGCTGCCCGATACGCCGTCGCGCGAAGCAATCCTGGGGGTGACGCTCAAGACCCTGGGCCTGAAGACCCGCGACGCGAACCTCACCGACCTTGCCCAGCAGACGGCCGGGTACTCGGGCGCGGACCTGAAGGAGATCGCCCGCATCGCTCAGCGGCGGACGGTCTTTGCGAACCGCACCGTGCTGACCCAGGAAGACCTCACCTATGCCGTGCAGGACTACCTGAGCCCCAACGCCGCCCGCGCCGAGGAGATCCGGCTCATGGAGCTCCTCGCCATCGCGAACACCACCTCCCGCTCGCTGCTGACCCCCGACCAGCTCAAGTGGATCGAATCCGGCGAGCTCTACCCCGAGATCGAGCGCATCAAACTCCGCCTGTCGCTGTAGGGTAGACGGTGGGAAGTCAGCCACTGGTACTGATTCCCCCGACGCCGTCGCGGGTGACGCGGAGGCGTTGGGCGCGGATCGAGGAGCCGGGTCCCTCCTCGTAGTACACGAAGAGGATCGAGCCGTCCCGGAGGGCGGTCATGCTGGGGTAGGCGCCGATGCACTCGTCCAACTGCAGGTTCTCGCTCCAGGTGCGCCCGTCATCGAGGCTGTAGTGCAGCGACGTGCCGGGCAGCCGGTGGCCCAGGAGCAGGACGCCCTCGGCGGTGCGGTACAGGTACGGAGCGTGGCCGGGGAAACCGGTCTTCTCCGACCTCGTCCAGGTCAGGCCGCCGTCCGTGGACTCGCTCCACCACATGCTGTCCCCCGGGTTGGAGCGCATCACGCAGAGGATGCGCCCGTCCGGAAGCTCGATGAGCGCGGGCTCATCGTTGTCGTCGTTCCCCTCGTCGATCCAGACCGGGTCGGTCCACGTCATCCCGCCGTCGGTGGAGCGGATCACCGCCGACCAGCAGCGGAGCGGGTTCTGGTACTCGCGGTAGATCGGCCAAAGCAGCGTGCCGTCCTGCAGCTCGATGATCGGCGACGAGCAGCCGTAGCACGCCCCCGCGAGGTTCGGGATGAGGTAGGGCTCCGACCACGTCTGCCCGTGGTCGCGCGAGCCCGAAAGCCATAGCTCCTTGTAGCGGACGCCGCTCTCGGGGCGCGCGTCGTCGGGATTCCCGTAGTACGTGAACCAGCAGCAGAGCAGCGTCCCGTCGCGCTGGCACAGGATCGAGGGGTCGCGGTCATCCCAGGGCGTGTCGGCCACGACCTCCGCCGGTTGCCACGTGCGACCGTCATCGGTGGAACGCACGGCGCAGACGCGGGCGCCGTTGGGCAGCGCCTCGTTCGGCAGCGCGATGTGGTCGTACCCCGCATAGAACACGCACAGCAGGTCGCCGTTCGCGCAGCGGCAGACGTCCGGGAAGGCTTCGTAGCCCCCGGCTCCGGCGTCCTGGCATAGGATCTGGGGCGGCATCGGTTGGCCTCCGGCGGGTTGAAGTAGGGAGAGGAGGAGGATCATGGGAGCACCACCGCGCGGAGCATGTCGCCGGGTCGGGAGGCGGTGGCCTCGATGGCCCCAGCGGTCTGCCCCAACGTGTACCGACGGACGGGGAAGGCGGCCAGGTCGAGGCGGCCCTCGGCGACGAGGGTCACGGCCTCCTCGAGCGTCGCCCGCGAGCGGCGGGAGAAGATGACGGTCAGCTCCTTGCGCCGCGGGATGTTCGCGTCGAGGCTGATCCGCTCAGGATGCGGGATGCCGACCACGACCACCGTGCCTGCAGGTCTTGCGAGACCCAGAGCGTCCTCGATGGCGGAGTTCTCACCGGCACACTCGAAAACGAGATCGGCCTCGTAGCCGGAGGCGAGAAGGTCCTGGGCCGAGGCGACGGGCGGCAGCGAGGTGAAGCGCGCGGCCCAGTCGCGGCGCCCGGCGATGGGCTCGGCGAGGGCAAGGCGCTCGTGCCCGTAGGCGCGCAGCGTCGCCAGGACGCACGCGCCGATGGCTCCCGCGCCGAGGACGGCGATCTCCGCCCCCGGCCGAGGGCGCGCCAGGCGGACCGCGTGGAGCGCCACGCCAAGGGGCTCGACCAGCGCGCCCTCGATGTCGCTCACGGTGTCCGGCAATGGGCAGACGGCGTCGGCGGGGCAGGCGATGTACTCGGCCAGCGCGCCGTTCCGCGGCGGGAAGCTGGGGAAGACGATGTTGCGGCAGAGGTTCTCGTGCGCGCTCCGGCACATGTCGCACTCGCCGCAGTGCCAGCTCGGCTCGACCGCGACCCGCGTGCCGACCGGCGGCCCGCCGACACCCTCCCCGAGAGCCGCGATCTCGCCTGAGAACTCGTGGCCCTGGCTAATCGGCGCCTCGGGCACGACGCCCCCCGCGTGGCCGTCCCAGTACATCCGCACATCCGATGCGCAGATCGAGACCGCCCGCACGCGGACGAGGACCTCCCCGGCCGAGGGCTCCGGGAGCGGGACCTCGTCCAGGCGGATGTCGCGGGCGGCGTGGAGTCGAGCGGCGCGCAAGACCGGCCTCCGGCGGGATTGGGAACGCAGGAGGCATTCGCCGGCAACGGCTCCGGACCCTCCGGAAACGAGTGGGAGCGAAGTGCGGCGAAAGATCGTTCATGTGAAGGAGAGCGTGGTTCTCTCAGCCTCAGGCGTGTGCGCGGAGCCCAGTGAGAGAGGGTGAGGGTAAGTGCCGCGGCTGCTCCTCGTCGGCTTGTTCCCCCTTGTGCTGATCGGTTGCCGAAGTGCCGGAGAAGGGCCAGACTCGCGGGCTGCGCGCGGCGCGCCAGAGGGCCGCGATCCGTGGACCGGGGTCTGGGCTGCGTGCTCCCAGTCGGCTGACGCCCTCCAGTTGTCCTTCCTCGTTGAGCGTCCGCCTCAGATGCGGGTTGCGGGCGCGCCCGAGGCACAGGCGCTGCGGCCGGTCTCGTGGTCGGCCGATGGCCGATGGCTGGCGCTGGAGGACCCCGAGGCGGGGCGGCTGCATCTGCTGGGCTCGCCGGACGCGGCGCCGGCGCCGCTGGCGCCCGACGATGCCTGGGCGGATGGCCGGTACCGCTGCCTCGAATGGTCGCCGACCGGGTCGTGGGCGGCTCTCGTGGATGCGTCGTCGAAGGTGTGGAGCTGCGAGCCGCCCCACGAGTCCAGGATCGTAGGGGCCCTGGCCCGCGCGCGCAGCCGCCCGTCACCGGTGGAGGCGGGGCAGCTTGCCTTCAGCCCCGACGGTCGCCGGTTGGCGTGGGTCACCGCGGAGCGGCGCGTGGCGACCTTGGGCCTTGGGGCCGACACGCCCGTGATCCACAGCGACGTCCGGGCCGATGAGATCGTGTGGTCACCGGACTCCGGGGCGTTGCTGACGTACTCGACGCATGAGCACCCGCCCGTGAGGGGCGCGCGCTACGGTGTCCTGCGGGTGCCGGAGGGGCGCTGGGCGAAGCTGATGGACGCGCCGACCAGCCTGCCGGACACGGCCCAGTGGTCGCCCGACGGGGCGCTGATCGCGCTGAACCTGGCGCACTGCTCGATGAGCGACAGCATCATCCAACCCGCAGGCCCGACCCACCGGAGTGAGCTGGTGGTGTTTGACCAGGAGGGGCATACGCGGTCCACCATCGCCTTCGGCATGGCCCGCGTCCCGCACCTTCAGCTCGCCAACTACCAAGAGCCGGCGATCGTGCAGGAGTACGCCTGGCATCCGGATGGAAGCAGCCTGCTGACTGCGGAGGGCGGACGCCTGATCCGCCGGTCGTTGAGCGAGCCTCAGGAGGCGAAGGTGGTCCGCGAGCGCTTCGACGGGTTCCGGCGATGGGGCGGGCCGCGGTGTGGTCTGGGCACGAGCGAAGGAGCCCTACTGTTCATCGACTTCGAGACGTCTCAGATGGACCCGTGGTCGACGCGCGTCCCGGGCGCCGACCGAGGCGGGGCGTTTGCGGCCGAGCTGATGCGGGAGCCCGGCCCGACCGGCCGGGTGCTCTGCCGCGCCGCTGCCGGTCGCGACGACCGCACCGGCGCGGTGCTGATGTCGCATGAGTGGTATCTCTGGGAGCCGGAGCCGGCCAAGTTGCGGCACCTCGACTTCGCTGCTGCGCAGGCGGGAGCCGCTCAGCCCTCCCGGAAGCCGCATGACGTAGCGTGGCTGCCTGGGGGACGACTGCTGCTCAAACGAGGGGAGACGTACGCTGTAGCGCGGTCCGGGCCGGTTCGCGCGGCGGTGTACGACCTGGCGTCGGGGCAGGTGACGGCGGTGCCGGGGACGGCGGAGGCGTGGGTGACGAGGCCTGGGACGGGCGGTACGTAAGAGAGGTCAGGACGGTTGGGGTGAGGAACGCGCGGCGTCGGGACAGGTGTCCCGACGCCGTTTGATTCCGTCTGGGGGAGACACCATGCCGATCAAGGTCGCCATTGTCGGTGCCGGGAGCATCGGGTTCACGCGCGGACAGGTGCGTGACCTTCTCGCCGTGCCCGAGCTGCAAGACACCCGCTTTGCGTTCACGGACATCAACGAACGCAACCTGGAGATGGTCTACAAGCTGGTCAAGCGCGACATCAAGGCCTCCGGGCTGAAGGCGAAGGTCTCCGCGACTACCGACCGGCGCGAGGCCTTCCAGGACGCGAACTACGTCTTCTCCTTCGTGCGGGTCGGGGGCCTGGAGGGGTTCCAGACCGACATCGACATCCCGCTGAAGTACGGGGTCGACCAGTGTGTCGGCGACACGCTGGCGCCGGGCGGGATCATGTATGCCCAGCGGACCATCCCGGTGCTGCTGGACTTCTGCAAGGACATCCGCGACGTCGCCGCGCAGGGCTGTGTGTTCATCAACCACTCGAACCCCATGGCGATGAACACGTGGGCGTGCCTGGACCACGGGCACGGGGTGCGCACCATCGGGCTGTGCCACGGCGTGGAGGGCGCGCACTGGCAGATCGCCGACGTGCTGGGGCTGCCGGTGGAGGAGGTCGATGTCATCGCAGCCGGCATCAACCACCAGACGTGGTTCGTCGGTGTGCGGCACAAGGGGCGGGACCTGACCGGGACGCTGCTGGCGGCCTTCGAGAAGCACCCGACCTTCCGGCAGACCGAGAAGGTCCGCATCGACATGCTGCGGCGGTTCGGGTACTACAGCACCGAGTCGAACGGGCACCTCAGCGAGTATGTGCCGTGGTACCGCAAGCGCCTGGACGAAATCGGGCAGTGGATCGACCTGAGCTCGTGGATCAACGGCGAGACCGGCGGCTACCTGCGGGTGTGCACCGAAGGGCGCAACTGGTTCGAGCACGACTTCCCGAACTGGATGAAGGCCGATCCCTGGCCGCTCGGACCCGGGAACCGGGGCAAGGAGCACGGCTCCTACATCATCGAGTCGCTGGAGACGGGCCGCTGCTACCGCGGGCACTTCAATGTGCGCAACAACGGGTGCATCACCAACCTCCCGCCGGATGCGGTGGTCGAAGTCCCCGCGTATGTGGACGGCAACGGGGTGAGCATCCCTATCGTCGGCGACCTCCCCTTGGGCTGCGCGGCGGTCTGCAATGCCAGCATCAGCGTCCAGCGCCTAAGCGTGCAGGCCGCGGTGACGGGCGATGACACGCTCCTGCGGCAGGCGATGATGCTGGATCCCCTCACGGGCGCCGTCTGCAATCCGCCGGAGATCTGGCAGATGGTCGACGAGATGCTGGTCGCGCAGGCCGAGTGGCTGCCGCAGTACAAGGCGGCCATCAAGGCCGCGAAGCAGCGGTTGAAGAGCGGGAAGTTGCTGCCCACGCGCGAGGGCTACACGGGTGCCGCGCGGCTGCACACGAAGACGGTGGACGAGATGGAGGCGGAGCGCGCGAACGGCTGACGGCAACGGAGACGGAGACGGAACGAGAGAGGGAAGAGGGGGAGAACGGCAAAGAACGGCGGAAGACGCCGCTTCTCAGGACGCTCTCCGTTGATGTTCTTCAGCCGTTCTTCCGTTCTTCCCCTGCCGCGCCTCTGCCGGTCAGCCGGCCGAGAGGTCGCGGAGCTGGTCCCAGAAGGCCGCCGCGGAGCGAGCGGACTTGTTGTGACCTCCGTAGTACCCGCGTTCGAGGTCGATGTCGGCCCAGATGAGCGTCTCCGCGTGGAGGTTCGCGGCGGCGATGGCCTGCCCGTTCGGGTCGAGGATGTAGCTATCCCCGTAGCCCACACCGTCGTACTCCAGGCTCTCCTGCCGACCACGCTCCACGTTATTGCCCCGCACGAAGAAGATGCCGTTCTCGACCGCGCGCGCGACGTGATCGCTGCGCACGTGGATGTAGTGGTCGAGGAGCGTCTCCGGGCCGATGTAGTTGTAGTGCGGGGCGAACACGATCCGCGCACCCTTCATCGCCAGCACCCGCGTCGGCTCTGGGAAGCCCCCGTCAGCGCAGATCACCACCCCGAACTTCAACCCGTTTCGCTCGAAGACCGGCGTCTCCCGGCTGGGGGTGAAGTACGGCATCACAGGGAAGGCCTTCGAGTAAGTTCCGAGGAGGCGGCCACCCTCCACCACCGCGGCCGTGTCGTAGAGCGCCTCGCCGCGGGCCTCGTTGAAGCCGACGATGAACGTGGTCGGGTACCCGGCCGTCTCGGCGAGGAGACGCTCGGTCTGGGGCGAATCCACGGGCCAGGAGTGCTCGCGGGCCCGCGCTTCGCTGCGCCAGTACCCTGTGAGCAGCGTCTCGGGGAAGCAGAGGATCTCGATCCCGCGCTCCGCTGCTAGCTCGAGGCCGGTGAGCACGGTCTGCAGATTCGCGTCGAAGTCACCCGCATGACAGGCACACTGGTAGTGACCGATCCGCATGGGAGCCTCCTGGAAGGCAGAGCGAAGTGCTGAGTGCCCAGTGTTGCCCAGCTGGCGCCGAGTGTCAAGAGCCGCGAGACCGCCGGCAGGAAGGGCGCCAGGTTGTGCTGAATGGCCCGGTGGGTGATACGAGATGAAGCGAACGGTCTGGGTTGTGGGTGTGCTGGCGTTCACGGCGACCGCGAGGGGGCCAGGTCCGATGGCCCAGGCGTTGGACGACGCGATCCGGCTCGAGCCGCAGACGGTGGCGCGGGAGACGCCGGTGACGCTGCCGCTGCCCGCGCTCCCGCAGAGGCCGGGGCAGGCGATCCTGCTCCGGTTTCGGGCGGTGATTGTGGCGGGCGGCGAGGGCGGCTGCAACTACAACGCCGCGGTGCTGCTGAACGGCGCCGCGCCGGGTCGGCGCCGCGCGGGCGGCGAGGAGCGGCTTGTGGGACGGGAGCCCGTCCTCGTGTTGGCGCACGGTGAGAACCCGCCCTTCTCGGTCTTCAGCGGGGACAGGCTGATGGTCATGTTTGCCCGAGACCCCGACCAGGGCGACGCGATGACCACCGACGGGTTCGGGGCCACCTTTCTGCTCGACATCACGGACATCGCGCGAGGTGTTGACGGCAACACGCTGACCTTCCGCAACGAGAACCCGGCCGAGGCGAAGGACGAACTGGGACTGCTGCGGATCGAGGACATCGAGGTCGGGTGGCTAGACCGCACGGCCTTGCCGCCGGCCGCGAGCCTCGTGCCCGAGCGGGGGCTGATCGCGGCTTCGGTCACGCGGGGTGACGTGCAACTCGCCCACGGCACCGGGGGCGGCTTCACGGTGCGGAGGGGCGCGGGGCCGGAGCTGCTGGTCGAGACGGGGATCGGCATGCAGCCGGATGCGGTCTCCACGCTGGTGGCGGAGGACGTGGCGGCGGCCGAGGCGCGCCTGGAGGCGTGGGGCGACGCCGGGTTCCGGGTGACCTTCGAGTGGCCTGGGCTGGCGCTGGCGCGGACCGTCCGCATCGCCGACGGGCTGATCGAGTGGAAGGAGCAGTGGACGAACACCGGCGACGCGATCCGGGGCGTGCCGTTCCGGCACCGCCTGTTCCTGCGCGGCGAGAGCGCGCGCTTCTGCGTGGGCGGCTCGGCAGACAACGTCGCGCTCCAGACCAGCGCCTGCAACCCGACCCTCTACCTCGGCTCGCCGAGCCAGGAGGGCAGCGGCTGGGGCCTCACCGCCGAGAGCGACTGGCTGCGGCTGCTGCTCGGCCTGCGCGGGCACGGTGGGCTCGGGGAGTTGTTTACCGAGACGCTGGCGCTGGCGCCGGGGAAGAGCATCGAGCTCGATCTCACGCTGACCCCGGTCACCGAGAGCGGGTACTGGTCGTTCGTCAACGCGGTCCGCGAGCGCTGGGGCGTCAACGGGATCGCGCAGGACCGCCCGGTCTTCTGGGGCCATGGGCAGCCGGCGGGGGGCGACGCCCCGGAGGCCAAGGTCGCGCAGGCCCTGGGCAACCTCGGCCCGATCTACGTGGTCCTGGGCCCGTGGCAGCGCCTGCAGCCGGACGCCTACGTCGTGCGTGACGGGCGGTACCCCAAGCTCCCGGAGGGTGCGCCGCAGACGCCGGGGCCGTGTCCCGATCTGGATGTCCGGACCTTCCTCACCTTCCGGCACCGGGAGGCGTACTGGACGGCGCTGCAGCAGGAGGTCGAGCTCATCCGGAGGGCGACGCCGAACGTGAAGCTGATGCAGATGCTGCACCCGGCGATGGAGGCGGTCTACCGGCCGCTACAGGACCGGTGGCCCATCGCGGCCGAGGCGATCCGCACCCCCCAAGGCAACGTCTTCGAGGCCGACCACTACAGCCGCGCGTGGCTCGGGGAGTACACGGACCGGGGCTGGGGTGTGCTCTACTACGTCCCGCGCCCGGGCTCGGCATACCTGGACCAGATCATGGGGGAGGTCACCCGGGCGCTCGACGAGGTGGGCCTCGACGGGATGTACTGTGACGAGTTCTCCTGGGCCTTCAGCCGGAACACCTACAGCCGCTACGACTACAGCCGCTGGGACGGCTACTCGGCGGACCTCGACGAGGAGGGCAACGTGCTGCGGCTGAAGGCCGACGGCGCGGCGGTCACCGAGTCCTGTCAGCTCCGCATGGCCAACGAGGTGCTGCGCCGGGGCCGGTACTTCCTGGGCAACGGCGGCAGCGCCCTCCGCAGCGTGAACGAGCTGCCCATCGCGCGCTTCATCGAGGGCGGTAACGGGTCGACGAACTGGACGCAGGGCCACCTCAGCGCGACGCCGCTGGTACTGGGCAACATGGGAGATGAGACGACGCGCGAGGGCGTCTTCGCGAGCGTGCGCGCCTGCCTGCGCGAGGGCTGCCTGTACTCGCCGAC